>Ga0187868_1002009_pt1 | contig 13730 bp, 12 predicted proteins | sample June2016WEW_13_4_FD_133014 | JGI IMG/M metagenome (GOLD analysis project Ga0187868, IMG submission 133014) | Peatland microbial communities from SPRUCE experiment site at the Marcell Experimental Forest, Minnesota, USA - June2016WEW_13_40 | ecosystem: Environmental > Terrestrial > Soil >... | reverse complement strand
TGTCCTTCAAGTACTCAGCGCGTGAATTGAAGCTCAGTTTTTCGGTGGCGTGGACGGTGGCGTAGCCGGCAGCGGCCCAGGTTTGGCCATTGACCCCGTACATGTCGAGGTAATCAAAAGCCGCGCCCAGTTGCAGTTCTTTGATCGGGGTGGCAACCGTGGCCCCGACATAATAGCTGGTTTGGTCGCCTGTGCCTCTGCCGCCCTGGACGTTGGCGGCGTGATCGGAAAAGCCATTGACGAATCCGGCGTAGAGGGTCGAACCGGCCAGGAAGCCCATGCTATCCGGAGCGGTCAAGGCCATGGAGGCCATGTAGGCCTTATAGCTCTCGGCCATGTTGTTGTTGTTGGCGTAGATGCCGCTGTTGAGCCCCTCGAACGCGCGTTCATTGATGGTGGGCCCGACGGTGTCGGCTACGCCTGCAGTGAGGGTAAGTATAGAGTTGGTGCTGGGGTCGTTGCCAAAACGATAGGTGACCAACGCGCCCGTATGGGTCTGCGGCTCCATGCTGTGGCCGTAGGAACGGGTATAGTTGGGGTCGTTGGGGGATTCGAGCGATTCATAGCCCAGGATGCTGTCGAACACGCCGACTTTGAAGTCAATGCCAGTCCCCACGGGCGCGTTGAGCGTGACGTAGGCCTGCCGGATGGCGAAGTCCGAGGGGCCCCCCGTGGCCAGGATCGAGGTGGTCCTCAGATTATTTGCATCCGGGCCGGCCCACAGGTCAGCGCGATAGCCGGCGGACCAGGGGGTTTCATCCAGCGGCTTGGCGATGGTGAGCTGGACCACGTCCAGGTTAAAGCCGTCGGCCTTGCTCGGGCTGTTGAACCTGTAAGGCGCGGCGTTTTGGTTGCCGGTCCCCAAGTTCCACTGGGCCGACGTGTCCACATACCCGCCGATGGTGGTCGACGAGAGCGCCGTTGAAACGGCGCTTGCCTTCTCCTCGGCTTTGGCAGCGGACGCCAGGCTAACAACCCCGACGGCGGCCAGCGCTACTGTCCATTTATTAAACTTCATTCGTTCCTCCGATATGTTAGTTAATATGCTAGTACCTGTTTAATTCTGCATCTCAAAAGAGGGCAGATCCGGTCTGCCCCCGCACCAAAACCGGTGCTCTTGCGGCAATAGATAGGAGAAAGCGCATTGTTTGACAACAAGTTTTTTTTCTCCCGATTTCAGACAACTCTGTACCAAGGTGGGGCATCGGCCGAGGAAAACGCAGCGGCGCCCCTGGTTCATCCCGGAGTCCGGCCTATGGAAGGGATGTGGAACGAAGTCTGCTTCCCGTGAGCCGATACTGAATATGGGCTCATTCGCTTATGTCGCTCGCGATACGGTTTCCGGACGCGAGATCCGGAGTTCGGTCGAGGCGGCCACCGAACAGGCTGCCATCGTGGCCTTGTTGAACCGCAACCTCCTGGTCCTGGCGATTCAGGAGAGGATCGCCAAGAAGGGCCGCACCCGCGGAGGGCGGGTGCCGGCCATGGACCTGGTGATTTTCACTCGACAACTGGCCACGATGATTGATGCCGGCCTTGCGATGGTGCAATCCTTGCAGGGCTTGGCGGAGCAGACGACCAACAAAGTCATGCGCGACGTCATCCGGGACGTCTGCTCGCGCGTCGAGGGCGGAGACAGTTTCTCGGAGGCCCTGCAAAAGCATCACAAGGTCTTTGGCCGGCTTTTCGTCTGCATGGTGGCTGCGGGGGAGCGGGGAGGATTGCTGGCTGAAATCCTGGCGCGTCTGGCTACCTACCTCGAGAATTCTGCCCGAATACGCAAAAAGGTCAAAGGCGCCATGATGTACCCGACCGTGGTCACGGTGGTGGCGATTTTCATTACCGGTTTCCTGCTGGTCAAGGTTGTCCCTGTTTTCGCGGATGTCTTCTCCGCTTTTGGCTCGAAGCTCCCTGCCCCCACCCTTTACCTGATTAACACGAGCAACTTTGTCAAGCATTACATCGTCCTCATTGTCTTGGGCGCGGGCGGGCTGGTGTACGGGTGGTTCTATTTCATCAGGACGGTTGCCGGCCGCTATTTTTGGGATTCCCGGCGCATCAAGCTGCCCATTTTTGGGGCGATCGCTCATAAGATCTGCCTGGCGCGGTTCACTCGCACGCTGGCCTCGCTGGTGCGCAGCGGAGTGCCCATCCTGGAAGTGCTGCAGATCGTCTCTCAGACGGTGGGCAATGTGCTGATGGAAAAGGCCATCAAGGGCGCTGCCGTTGATATCGAGGGCGGTGAGAGCATCTCCAATGCCCTGGCCAAGCACCCGGTCTTCCCGGGCATGATTATCCGCATGGTGACCGCCGGCGAGCAAACCGGCAAGCTGGACACCATGCTCGAGCGCATTGCCGATTTCCTGGACGAAGAAATCGAGACCACCCTCGCCGGTCTGATGTCTCTCATCGAGCCAATCCTCATTGTCGTCTTGGGCGTCGTCGTCGGCGGCATGGTCATCTGCATGTTCCTGCCCATCTTCAAGCTGTCGGAGGTCATCAGCAGACACTAAGGGGGCTATTCAAAAGACCAAGCGAAAGTGTTCATGTGAAAGGCAAACTTCGGCTCGAATTGTGTTGACAGGAGACCGGAGGCGGATAATCTCCCAGCCAAGTTCAACTGACCACGATGGTTCCAACCTTCGCTTTGGAGAAACCAGCGATAACCGGAACACCAAACAGAAAGGTCAAGCACAATGAATGCAAAAGAACAATTCGCCTTGGCACTTCGGATCCTCGGCGTACTAAGCCTCATGTACCTCCTGCGAAGTTTCGTAAGGAACCCTTCGCCGGCGGTTGCCCTTCTGATTCTCCGGCTGGTGTGCGCCGCGATCAGCGTATGGGGGATTCGAGGGATACCCCCTCTGGTGAAGTTCGCCTATCCCGACTCGGAACCATCCGACAAAGCCAAGGTGTAATTCATCTCTCGGGCCAAGAGCCCCCCACGCGGGTGGGGAACCCGTGGCGGCGGCCACGGCGGAGCGCCGCCCAGTTGGGCAACCTGAATCGTCATCATAGTGCCGATGGCTTTCAGCCCACGGGTTGGGCCCGCACCAGTTGATCCCCAAGACCGAGCAGCCCCAGAATCTGCAGGGCGGGCAGGGAGGACAGGAACTGGGCGGGTCTGACCTCGGCAACATCGAGCCACTCTTGCACCGTGAGGGTCTGATTGGCGCCGTCTTTCTGCAGCAACCCGGCGACGTGTTCAACCGCCAACTTCATCTGTTTTTGAGTGATGACTTTCATAATTTGATTTCTGGCGATGGAAGCAGTGTGCTGCCTGGCGGGACAGTTTGTCGAGAGCAAAGGGCATGATCTTGAAGCTCAAATTGGTCTTGCCTCGATTCTGCCTGGCGATTAGGCTGCCCCAATGCGCAGCGTTCCGTTGCGCCGGCTCTTGTGCAAACAACAACAGAAATTGGCTACAACTCGAAGGTCGAAGGGGACGTTGTGGTTACCCGTCTGGATGCGGCGTTGAATTGGTGCCGCAAGAATTCTCTCTGGCCCATGCCGATGGGCCTGGCGTGCTGCGCCATCGAATTGATGGCCGCCGGCGCCAGCCGCTTCGACATCTCGCGGTTCGGCGCGGAGGTCATGCGGTTTTCTCCCCGGCAATCCGATGTGATGATCGTTGCCGGCACGGTGACCTACAAAATGGCCCTGGCGGTCAAGCGAATTTACGACCAGATGGCCGAGCCCAAATGGGTCATCGCCATGGGCGCCTGCGCCTCGACGGGCGGCATGTACCGCAGCTACGCAGTCCTGCAAGGGGTGGACCGCATTCTGCCTGTGGATGTCTATGTGGCGGGCTGCCCGCCGCGCCCCGAGGCCCTCCTGGATGCGCTCATCAAACTCCAGAACAAAATGGCCAGGCAACCGGTTATGGCCACCCTCAAAAAAGTGGCCTGAACCATGACCACCAGCCTTGAACTGGCCGGGCGCCTGCGGGCCAAATTCCCGGCCCTCATCTCCGCGCCGGCGGAATTCCGGGGCGAAATTACCCTCCAGGTCTCAGACCCAGAGGCCATCGCCGAGATCTGCGCCGTTGCCAGGAAGGAACTCGGCTTTGATTACCTGGTGGACATCACCAGCGTGGACGATTGCGGCCAAGACCCGCGCTTTGCGCTGGTCTATCACCTGGACGGCTTCGGCCATCTCTGTCCCCTGCGCCTCAAACTCCGCCTGGGCGAGGAGAAAGGCGAGTTGCCCACCGTAACCGGCGTCTGGCGCACCGCCGACTGGCATGAACGCGAAATCTATGACATGATGGGCATCCGCTTCCGCGGCCACCCCGACCTGCGCCGAATCATCATGTGGGAGAATTACCCTTACTTCCCCCTCCGCAAGGATTTCCCCCTGTCCGGAAAACCGACCAGCCTCCCCGAGGTCGCCTTCACCGAGCCGGCGCCCCTGGCCGGCGGACCCTTTGTCACCATCGCCGGAGGCAAGGACACCATTGCGCGGGAGCCGCGCGCGCGGATTCCTGAGACCGACGCCCCGGAACCGAGGAAGTAAGATGGCGGAAACTCGCGATCTCCACTTTCAAGAACCGGCGGCGCGAGCGGCTGAGGCAGCCCGGACGCTGGCGGCAGCATCGGCCCCGGCCGCCCAACTGCAGGACGTGCCCGGCGAGAAGATGGTCCTGAACATGGGCCCTTCCCATCCGTCCACGCACGGCGTGCTGCGGATCGTGCTCGAACTGGATGGCGAGGTGATCACCAAGGCGATGCCGGACGTGGGCTACCTGCACCGCGGGGACGAGAAGATAGCCGAGAACATGACCTATTCCCAGTTCGTCCCGTACACCGACCGGCTGGATTACCTGTCCCCCCTGGCCAACAATGTCGCCTACGTCCTGGCGGTCGAGAAACTGATGGGCATTGACCGTCAATTGCCCCCGCGCTGCCAGTTCATCCGCGTGATCTGCTGCGAGTTGGCCCGCATCTCCTCCCACCTGCTCGGCCTGGGGTCCTACGCCATGGACGTGGGCGCCATGACGGTGTTCCTGCACACGTTCACCGAGCGCGAGAAGATTTACAACCTGTGCGAGTCGCTCACCGGGGCCCGGTTCACGACCAGCTACACCCGGATTGGCGGGCTTTCCCGGGATCTGCCCCCCGGGTGGATTGACCAATGCCGCAGGTTCTGCCGCGAAGTGGTGGTGAACATCGACGAAACCGAGACCTTCCTGACCCGCAACCGAATCTTCGTGGACCGCACGCAGGGGGTCGGAGTCATCTCGAGGGAGGACGCCATTGATTACGGCCTGAGCGGGCCCAACCTGCGCGGCAGCGGCATCGAACACGATTTGCGCAAAGCCCATCCCTACCTGGTCTATGACCAACTCGATTTCGAGGTGCCGGTAGGCTCGGCGGGCGACAGTTACGACCGCTACCTGGTGCGCATCGAGGAAATGCGCCAGAGCGTGCGCCTCCTCCACCAGTGCCTCGACAAGATGCCCGCCGGCCCGGTCAACATCCAGGACGGAAAAATTGCCCTCCCGCCCAAAGACCGGGTGCTGACGCGGATGGAGGAGTTGATTCACCATTTCATCAACGTGACCCAAGGCGTGAACGCGCCGCCCGGGGAGATCTACTTCGGCCACGAAAACCCCAAAGGCGAGCTGGGCTTCTACATCCACAGCAAAGGCGGCGGCACGCCCCACCGGCTCAAAATCCGCTCGCCTTCCTTTGTGAACCTGAGCATCCTCTCCAAGCTCTTGCCCGGCCACATGATCAGCGACGTCGTGGCCATCCTGGGCTCGTTCGACTTTGTGATGGGAGAATGCGACCGATGAAACCGCTGGCGGAAATGACGGAAGCGGAGAAAGACCAGATCCGGGCCTGGATTCGGAACTGGGAGAAGGTGGGGCCGATTTTGGAGCGGTTACGCCTGGAGTCCCTGCCCTCCGTCGATACGGCTGCGGCCATCGAGGCCTTCGATTTGGCTTACAAATCCGCGCGTCTGCACATCCCGCCACGCCCGACCTCCGGACTCATCGAGCAGCAACGTTGGTTCAAGTTGGCGCGGAAATGAAGGACCTCTTCGTTTTGGCCAGGACGGTGCAAGACTTCCTGGATGCCCAGGGCTGGCGCTCGTGCGTGATAGGCGGGATCGCGGTACAGCGTTGGGGCGAACCGCGCTTGACTCGAGACGTGGACATAACATTGCTGACAGGCTTCGGCGGCGAAGAGGCTTACGTGGATGCAATCCTGCAGCGATTCAGGTCCAGGGCCCCAGGGGGACGGGAGTTCGCCCTGGAACATCGGGTGATGCTCCTGGCGGCGGAGGACGGCACAGCAATTGATCTGGCGCTCGGCGGTTTGCCTTTTGAGGAGGGTGTGATCAGCGGTGCCAGCCGGTTCGAGTTTTTTCCGGGCCTGGTATTGCGAACCTGCTCGGCAGAGGATTTGATTGTTATGAAGGCCTTCGCGGCGCGGGAACTGGACTGGGGCGACGTCAGGGGCGTCATCGCGCGGCACGGGGCAGGCCTGGACTGGCGCAGCATCCTGTCGGAACTACGGCTGCTGTGCGAACTGAAAGAGGCGCCGGAAATTGTCACCCGGCTCGAACGACTCCGCAAACAAGTGGAAGGAAAATGATAGAGCGACTGTGAATCTCCCCAATACCCAACCCATTCCCAATCCGCTCCGGGAACAGCCTGATTTTACAGTGCCGGCCACCCTGGCGGTCGAAATCGACGAGCTGATCGCGCGCTACCCGCAGAAACGGAGCGCCTCGCTCATGCTGCTTCACGCCGTTCAGGAGCATTTTGGCTATATCTCCCGCCAGGCCGTCGAGTGGATCGCCGCCAAACTCGAGATGCCGCCCATCGGCATCTATGAACTGGTGACCTTCTATCCCATGTTCCACCTGCAGCCCGTCGGCAAGCACCACTTCCGGATTTGCCGCACGTTGAGTTGCGCCCTCGGCGGCTCTTATGGACTTCATGAGTTCTTTTGCAAAAGGCTCGGGCTGGATCCCCGGGCGCACGGCCCCCAAACCACGGCGGACGGCAAATACACGGTCGAGTTTGTCGAATGCCTGGCCAGTTGCGGCACCGCCCCGGTCATGATGTGCAACGATGCTTTCCATGAGGGAGTTACGGAGAAAAAGGCCGAGGCAATCCTGGGGGAGTGCCAATAGGGGGTTTCGCGGTGCGATGAGTTTGCCAGGAGCCTTGGCGATGTGTCGCGCGCTCATCTCGCGCGCGGGGCGGAGTTTTTCTACGGCCTTCGAGTCAATTCGCAGCCTCAAAATAAAACTTCTTTTACTTGCCAACCGGCCTCCCGTTCCCTCATTGTTCCTGCCAGATAAGCCGAAAAACGCGAATAGTCGCAAAGACCATTATGAAACGAAAACTCTTGCTCAGTTCAGCCGTAGTTCCCGCGCTGCTGACCTCTGGCGCGATGGCGCAGGTGGTCAATTTCCATGACGCCGCCAACGGCCAGCTCTCCTTCCCTGGCGTCTTCTATTACGAACTTTTCGCCGGCCAGGGGGCCTATTCGGACCCCGGCAACGATATTTGGAATGGCTTCGGCTACGACGCCGGTTATCAAAGCACCTATTTTTATAGCGGAGAAGCCGGCTCCTCCGGTCCATTTCCTCAGCAGTATGGAAATCCGGGCAACCCTTATGCCGCCCTTAACAGCGGCTCGGGGTGGGTTACCTCCACCGGCAGTTCCCTTTTTGATTTTAACGCGGGAAGCCCCACCGCCTCCGGCAACGCCACCTCCGGCGGCAAATGGACTCCGATTACGCTGGCGGTGGGCCCTTATACCGCGGACAATGGCCTTGGCAACGGTTCGGCGTTTGCCGTGCCGAATGGCGCTCCGAGCTTTCTCTTGGGTGAAGCCGCCCAGATGGTTGGCCCCAAACGGAGTGAAGTCTTTACTTTGGGAAACGTCCCCGCCGGCACGTACGGGCTTTATCTCTATGGGGTGGACTATCTAAATGTCCGCGGCACGTTGTTCAAGGTCAGCAGCGGCAGCGCCCATAATGGGATCGCTGCCACTCTCAATGGAGGAAACGGCTCGCCGGCCCCAACCTTCGTCGAAGGACAGAATTTTGTCATTTTCGAGAACGTCACGCCCGATGCCAGCGGCAACATTACCATCACCGCTTCACCCAATCCCCAGGACGGGGTTGGCAACAACAACCTGTCCGGCGAGACCTATGTCAATGGCTTTCAATTGATCTTCAACCCGCCGCCGACAGCAGTGGGAAGCACGGCGGCGCAGAACGTCTATGCGGGCGGCACGGCGAACTTTTCGTTTTCGCCCGCCTTTGCCGCCAGCCCTTCTTTTCGCTGGCAAGCCATCATCGGCGGAGTCACCAATAACCTCTCCGAGGGCGGCGGCATCTCCGGGTCCGCGACCCCCAACCTGACCATTGCCAATGTTTCTTCGGCCAACGTCGGACTGTACCAGTGCGTCATTTCCACCGCCACCGCCACCGACACCAGCCCGGCAGCGCCCTTGACCCTCCTGACTTCCACCGCCACCGGCCCGTTGCAAACCGGCGACCCCGCCTCGACCGTCGGCAATGTTTTGCGGCCCGGCGACACCCTGACCGACGTCAACAACAGCGTAACCCCGCCCTATCACTCGATCCCGCCGCCCTTTGACATGAGCGTTGCCAGCGTGGAGGACAATACTCTCTACCAATACGAGAATTTTGGCCCCGACGGCAGCACCGCGCCGTTTGTCGGCCCGGTGGGCTTCATCGTCACCCCCCAAGTCGGCGCCACGATCGTGACCGGTCTGCGGTTCTTCACCGCCAGCAGCCATCCGGAAGATGATCCGGCCGATTACCTGCTGGAAGGCTCCAAGGACGGCGGCATCACCTTCACACCCATTGCCGGCGGCCTGCTCGGACTGCCCAAGCAACGCAATGCCGCCGGCGGCCCCATCAACATCACCAACCAGGTCCTCAAGGAAATCGTCTTCGCCAACACCGCTGCCTACAGCACATATCAGTTGAGCTTTACCAACATCAACAACAACAACGTCGCCTCCAACGGCCTGCAAATCGCCGAAATCCAGCTTCTTGGCTCGCTGCCCCCGGTTGCGCCCGGCCTCGCGCAACAACTCCCCGCCGCCGAAGTCCTCCTGGCGGGCGCGACCTTCAATGCCAGCGTGGTCGCCAGCGGGGCCGGACCTCTCAGCTATCAATGGTACTACAACACTTCCCAGCAGATTCCCAACGCCACCAATGCCACCTTGACGGTGGCCAATGTGCAAACCGGCAATGGCGGCGCCTATAATTGCGCCATCAGCAATCCCTACGGCACCACCAGGAGCGCGACATTGAACCTCAAAGTCGTTGCGCCCACCCCGTATGAGGCGGCCGTGCTGGCGGACCAGGCCCTGGCCTATTATCCGCTGGCAGAAACCAGCGGCGCCACGGCCTTCGACTATGTGGGGGCCCACAATGGCACGTATCAAGCGAGCGCAGTACTCGGCGAGGCGGGCGTTCCCAACCCGCCTTTCCTGGGCTTCCCGGCCAATGACCTCTCCGTCTCGATTGACGGCACCGTTGCTGCTTCGTGGGTGGCGGCCCCATTCGGAACCCTGGCGGGGGCCAACAAACTCACCCTCCCCAATCTCACCTTCACCTGCTGGATTTACCCCGTCGGCACTCAAAACGCCAGCTTGGGCTTGGTCTTTGATCGCGGCGGCGCCGTCGGTGGTTTGGACATGGGGCAAGGCGCAAGCAGCCAGATGCTGGGCTACACCTGGAACAATAACAGCGCAGACACCTACAACTTTGTTTCCAATCTGACACCCCCTGAAAATCAGTGGTCGCTGGCCGCCTTGACTATTTCTCCGTCGCAGGCCGTTTTGTATCTTCTGAACGCCAACGGCCGGCTTTCGGCCACAAATGCGATCCCGCACTCGGAGGGCCTGCTGGACGGCGCCTGGCGTATCGGCAACGATGCCGACGCCGATCCGACGCGCAGTTTCAATGGAATGATTGACGCCGTGGCGGTTTTCCCCAGCGCTCTGTCGCCGGCCCAGTTGAATGCCCTCTACGACATGGGCGCGCAAGGCACAACGAACGTGCCTCCCTCGGTTAACCTTCCGTCCACCCCGGTCACGGTTGACCTGAACGGAAACGAGTCTATCAGCGCAACGGTCGTCGATGGCCCTCCGCCCTTCGCCTATCAATGGTATTACTCGGCCAGCGGGGTCGCGAATAAGATCGCCGGAGCCACCAACGGCACTTTGCAGCTCACCGGCATCCAGGCCAGCCAGGGCACTGATCAATACTACGTGGTGGTGTCCTACGCTTACGGCGCCACCACCAGTTCCGTGGTTACCCTGACCATCCTCTCGGGGCCGCCGGTCCTGGTGGCGGATGTCTCCCCTCCGCTGACGGTGGTGCCGGCGGGACTTCCGATGACCTTCTCGGTGAGGGCGACGGGGACCGAGCCGTTCACTTACCAGTGGTCATCGGGGAGTGGACCCATTGCCGGCGCGACCAACTCCAGCTACTCGTTCGACGCTTTGGCCGGCTCAAACACTTATAGTGTGACGGTTACCAGTTCCCTCGGTTCCGTCCCCAGTTCAAAGGCAGTCGTTGTGGGTATAACCACCCCTCCGCCCGTCGTCACCTTTAATGGCAGCGGCTCGAACTGGACGCTTAATCAGGGGGCGGGATGGCCGGGTTCTCCCAGTAATCCCAGCATCGCCAATAATGTGCTGACGCTTACCGACGGCGTCAACAGCGAGGCCTGCAGCGCCTTCTTCGATACGCCCCAGTACATCGGCGGTTTCATTGCCTCCTTTACCTACACCGCGGGTGGAAACAGGGCCGCCGACGGCACCACGTTCTGCTTGCAGGATTCCACCAACTCCACTTCCGGCCTGAGCGTGAACGCGGTCGGCGCCGGCGGCGGGGATTTGGGCTATTACGGCATCTACAACAGCGTTGCCTTTGAGTTGAACCTCTACACTTCCGCCAACGGTGGAAGCGGGATCCAATTGGGCATCAATGGAAGCACCGCGGACAGCGCGAACCCGACTGCGCCTTATTTCAGCCCGGGCCTGGTCAGCATTGCCGGCGGCGACCCGATTTACGTTCAGCTCTACTACAGCGAAAACGTGCTGGATGTGTGGTTGGCGGATGCAACGGCAGGGACCTCGTTCGCCACCTCTTTCAGTCTGTCCAACCTGCCCGCCATTGTCGGCGGCAACAGCGCGTTCGTGGGTTTCACCAGCGGCGATGGCGGCGCGAACTCCATCCAAACCGTGTCCAACTTCGCGTTTTCCTACACCACTCCTCCCATTCTCTCGGTCAAGCACGCGGCAGCGGGGAGCGGGGTCGTTTCCTGGCCGGTTTCAGTCTCGACCTTGTTCGCGTTGCAACAAAGCGCCAGTGTGCAAGGCCCCTGGACAAACGTGACCGCGACGCCGGTGATCGTCAATTCCGAGAACCAGGTTACGTTCACCGTTGGGACCGGGACGGCGTTCTACAGGCTGTCCCTCCAATAGGGCGAAGCCGGAGCCGGTTTTCATCGAAGGGGAGCCGGGAGCAATCCCGGCTCCTCTTGTTTCAACCCCAGGTTTCGACCTGCGCCCTGGCCGGGTTCCAGGCGAGAGGCTGAATCATTCGTAGCCAAAGGCCTTGACGAAAGGCGCCAGCGTCTCCAGCCACGGGTCGAGGTGCTTTTGATAATTCCGCCAGCGTCCCACCGCACCCCTGGAAATCGGTTTGGCCACGGCGGCATAGGTGGGCGAGCGGACCAGTTTGCTCCGCGCGTGTTGGTCAAAGAGCAGCACCCGCTCGTCCCAAGCCGCTCCGAGAAACTCCAGCGCGCGCCGGGAAACCCCTTCCAAATCCGCCACCACGTCCTCGTAGCGGACCTCCAGAGAGCAACCGCCCAGGCACGGCGCCGCCGCTCGCCACAAACCCATGACCGAGGCGTATTCCTGGACGGCGCCCTCCAAGGTCAGAAAGATGGCGCTGCCTTGCCCCAGCGGGAGAGGCTGCATGAAACAACTCAGGCAGACGTCGCGCGGGTCCCGCAGCGCCACCAACACTTTGGCTTCCGGAAAAACCCGGACAAAAGCAAAGACCAAGGGGGTCAACGAGGGATTCTTGTCAACCAACATCCGGCCGTCGGGGGGATGGCCTAGAAACCGCGCCATGCATTCGGCATAGTTTTGCCGGGCCTGCCGCAAGGCCCCGGGCGAGGCGGATTCCAACACCTCGAGCATCAACGTCTGCGGCGGCAAGCCGCGCCAGAGCGACCAGAAGGATTCACGCAGGAAAATGCCGGTCTCCTCTGCGGAAACGAAATCCGGGTGCGAATCCAACACCTGTTCCAGGAGCGTCGTGCCGGAACGCGGATGGCCGCACAGCAGGGCCAGGCGGCAGGGGGGAGCGAGGGCAGTCCCTTGGGCCCTCCACCGGCCCACCATCTCCGCGTTGAGTTTGTCGGCCACGATCTTCAACCGTGAATGCACCAGCTTTTGCGCGACGATATGTGGCGCGGCGTTGGGCAGGATCATCGCCTTGGCCTGCAGAAACGCCGCCATGGCCTCGTCGTAACGGCCCTGCGCGTCCAGCACCGCGCCTAATTCATACCAGCCCCGGATACGCGTGGACCAAGTGTCCCGGCCCGATTGCGAGAGCAAAGGACGCAAGCGCCGCTCCGCCTCCTCGGCCCTCCCGCTCAGCCGGTCCAGCCGGGCGCGGACCACTGACGCCAAGGCGCAGGCCGGGTCCAAACGCAACGCCCGGTCCACCAGGCCGCAGGCTTCTTCCAGCAAACGGAAGCGCTCGTAAATCTCCGCCAGTTTGACATACGTGTCCGGGGACACTTTGGGTTCTTTGACCGCGCGTTCGAAGTAAGTTCGGGCCATCTCGTAGCGATCAAACGCGCGGCATTGGGTCCCGGCCATGACCAGCGTATTCTCTCTGGCCGGGGAAACGCGCAGCGCTTTCTCGAAACAGCGTTCCGCCGCGGCGTAATCGTAGCGCTTTCCATACGCCCCTCCCATATCCAGCAGGAGCGCGGAATTGGCAGGGTCCCGGCGGCTGGCTTGCTCCATGATACTGAAGTACTGCGGATAGTCCAGCCGCCGCCAGGCCTCCAAGGCGCCCTGGCGCAGGCGCGCCATGGCGACATCGGAGATCAGGGGCGAGCGTTTCATAACCGCCCGCCAGCATGCGTCCCCGTGCCCTGTTCCGCAAGGAAATTGCCCTCCTGCCACCATCTCGTTGCCAGCCCTTTTTGCGTCATGCCTTGCGCAGCGTCTTGACGCAAAAGCTGTTGAGGCTTTCGCCGGCGGCGAGGGCTTTGGCTGCCAGGCGACGGTGCAACGCGGGTTCAAGCCGCAACACAAACTTGCCGCTGAAATCACTGGCTTTGCCCAGGGGAACGGGCAGTTCGCGCCCGTCAGTTTCGAGAATCTCAATCCACTCCTCGGCGATCCGGCAGAGTTGCGCGTACACCCTGGCCTCGTCCTGGCCGTGACAGCAAGGGCCGATTAGCGGCGGGGCGCTGCCGACAAAGCAGCCGTCCTCGTCGCTCCACTCCACTAGTTTCGTGTAACGGGTGGCTTTGGCTTTCAATGGGCTTTGTTTCATCGCGGGTAAAATTGGCTGTCCGGCTTGGATTTGAACCAAGACATTTAAGGCTGCCTGATTTGATGCTACTTGATTCTAAATGCTCTTTCATGCCCCTGATTATGCCTCTCCGCCCCGGCAAAGGCAAGCGTTTT
>Ga0187868_1001993_pt1 | contig 13795 bp, 10 predicted proteins | sample June2016WEW_13_4_FD_133014 | JGI IMG/M metagenome (GOLD analysis project Ga0187868, IMG submission 133014) | Peatland microbial communities from SPRUCE experiment site at the Marcell Experimental Forest, Minnesota, USA - June2016WEW_13_40 | ecosystem: Environmental > Terrestrial > Soil >... | reverse complement strand
TGCTCTTTTACACGAAAAGCGGAATGACCTCGGCCGAGTTCGCCGTCATCGCCACCAATCTCACCACCACCACCAGCAAAATCATCGAAGGCCGGGTCAATGTGAACACTGCCAGCGCGGCCGTCCTGACCTGCCTGCTGGGCGGGGACAATTCCGCCGCCGCGCAACTGGTCAATTACCGCTTGAGCAACCCCAACAACCTCACCTCCATCGCCTGGATCGTCGACGCCCTGGGCCAAGGTTACCAGGATGCCTTGACGGCCATCGAGTCGGGAGACTACCTCACCACGCAGAGCTACCAGTTCACCGCCGATATTGCCGCCCTCGGACCCTACGGCCGCGGCTACCGGCGCGTGAAATTCGTCTTCGATACCAGCTCAGGCATCCCGGAGATCCTCTATCGCCAGGACCTTACCCACCTCGGTTGGGCCCTGGGCAAACAGGTGCGGCAAGAATACGTCCTGTCCAACAACCAACACCCATGATCGATTTGCCCCTTATACATTTTCGGAAACGCAAGCGCCTCTCCTCGGTGCTTGGGTTGACGCTGGACGGCAGCCGCCTCGAGGGCCTGGTGCTCCAGCGGGCCATGGGCGCCTTTCACGTCCGCAACGCCTTTTCGGTCTCGCTTTCGCTGGACCCCCTGACCAACGCCCCGGAACTGGTTGGGCGGGAGATTCGCAACCACCTCGAGACGGCCGGGGTGCGGGAGCGCAACTGCATCGTGGGCCTGCCTCTCAAATGGGTGCTCGCCACGCATGTCGAGCTTCCGGACCTGCCTGAGGCTGACATCGCCAGTTTCCTGCAAATCGAAGCCGAACGCGGGTTCCCGTGCGACATGCAGACCCTCGAGGTCATCACCTCGCGCTGCCAGGTGCCCGGAGGCAAACAACAGGCGCTGCTGGCCGGCATCCCCAAGGGCCACCTCGCCGCCCTGGATCGAGTGCTGCGCGCCGCAAAGCTCAAGCCGATCAGCTTGTCCCTGGGCATCACCGCCCTCCAGCCGGCTGCAGCGGACGCCTCGAGCGGCGAGTTGGCCCTGGCCATTGGCGAGACCCACGTGGCTTTGCAGGTCACCTGCGGCGGCGGCGTGGCCGCCCTGCGCGCCCTCGAGGGCGCCCTGGAAAGCGAGGGCGCCCAACGCGTCCTCCACGCCGACCTGGTCGCCCGCGAGGCGCGCATCACCCTGGGCCAACTCCCCGCCGAACTCCGTCAGGCCGTCCGCCGCGTCCGCGTCTTCGGACCGCAGAACCTCGCCCGGCAATTGGCCGACGAAATGGAATTGCGCTTCGAGTCAATGGGCCTCGGGGTCGAATGCGTGAGCAGCTATTCTCCCAAGCAGTTTGGCGCCGAGATCCCGGCCGAGGTTGCGGTCTCCCCCGCCCTTAGCCTGGCTGCAAGGCTCTTGGCCGGACAAGGCACCGTCTTTGAATTCATCCCGCCCCGCGTCAGTTCCTGGCGCCAGATGACCAACCGTTATGCCTCCGGCAAGCTGCGCACGGCCCTGACCGCCGCCGGGTCGGCGGCGCTGCTGGTGGGGGGCCTGTTCTTTTACCAGCAATGCCAGCTTTGGGGCCTGGAAAGCAAATGGGGAAAAATAGCCCCCCAATGCAAGGAACTCCAGGCCATGAAGGTGAACATCAGTCAATACCGCCCTTGGTACGACGATTCCGTCAAGGGCCTCTCCATCTTGCGCACCCTGAGCCGGGCCTTCCCCAAAGAAGGCAGCGTCACCGCCAAGACCGTCGAAATCGGCGACCTCAAGACTGTGAGTTGCACGGGCATCGCAAAGACCTACGCTGCCCTGCTCCAGACCAAGGAACGTCTGCGCGCCCTCAAACAGATCCGGGACGTCAATATCCTCTCCACGCGCGGGCAGGCCCCGGCCATCGCCTTCACTTTTACCTTCACCTGGACCCCGGGAGGCAGCAATGCAGATTAAAAACCGCCAGCAATTCCTTGTCATCGTCACGATCTCGGTCGCCGCTTTGTTCGTTGCGGACATGGTCGTGTTCACACCCCTTCTCAATGCCTGGGACAGCCGGCAGACCCGAATTGCCGAGTTGCACAAGAAGCTGGTCCAGGGCAAGGCCCTGGTGGCCCAGCAGCAGGGCATCCGCAACTTTTGGCGCCAGATCCAACAAAGGTCTCTCACCAACGAGACCTCCGCCGCCGAACAACAGGTCTTCCAGGCCGTCACCCTATGGGCCCAGGAGAGCGGCGTCAGCATCGGCGGCATCAACCGCCAATGGAAGCACGAGTCCGATGATTACTCGACCTACGAGTGCCACATCGATGCCACCGGCGACCTCGCCCGGCTCACCCGGTTCCTCTACGGCGCCGAGCGCGAGCCGCTGGCTTTGAGGTTGCAGGCCATCGAACTGGGCGCCCGCGATAAAGAAGGCCGCCAAATGTCCCTCAGCCTCCAACTCAGCGGCCTCATGCTGACCCCAACCCGATGAACCCCACACTCCTCCTCTCCCTCATCCTGCTTGGCGCTTCCCTGGCCGTGGCCCGGCAAGCCGACGCACCCGCGCCCTCAGGCGCGCCCCCGGTCCTCGAGGCCCTCCCGCTCCCCAATGCCCTGCCCCAGGCCCAGCAGACCGCGCCCCCCAACGAAACCGAAGCCCCCGACGCCATGCCTGGAGCCGCCGATGTCAACGAGCCGCCCGAGGCGAGTCAGACCACCGCCCCCACCCAGCCAGGCGACGAAGCCCGGGACAACAGCCCCCAGGGCGCAAGTCGCCGGCGTGATGGCCGCCAATCGCGCCAAAACCGCTTCGCCCGCGAGCGACAGCGCTCGAGGTCCTCGCGAGACGGCTCTGGAGCGGGGACAGATTCGGGCACCAATGGGCCTGCCAGCCTCGATTACGCCGCCTTCAGGGTCATTGCCGAACTCAATATCTTCGATCCGAACCGCGTAGCCTCGGGGCCGGCGCCCGTTCAGGGGCCAAGCGTCGAGTACTTCGGCCTGGTGGGCACTGCGCGCTACGACAAGGGCACTTTCGCCGTGTTCAGCGGCAGCAGTTCCAAATACGACAGGGGCCTCAAAGTCTCCGATTCCATCGCCGGCTACAAAGTCAAGAGCATTGCCTGGAACTCTGTGAAGCTCACCTGCGTGACCACCAACCTTGCCGCCGACTCTGTGAGGCCCGCCGGCTCGACCACCAACCTTCCCGCCGACTCTGAGAAGCTCGTCGGCGTCACCAACGAGGTCGAGATGCGCATGGGCCAGCGAATGCGCCGCGAAGAAACCGGCCCCTGGCAGCTCTCCACCGTGTCCTCGAGCTCCGCCGCCGATTCCTCTTTCACTCCAGTTTTAGGCTCCAAATCCTCCGGCACTAACAGCGCCGCCCTCGGGGGCGGCGAAAGCGAAATCCTTAAACGCATGATGCAACGACGCGACAGCGAATCCAAATGAGTCTCCCTATGAAAACTCCCTATCCGTTCCTCTTGTTGGCCGGCCTCTGCTCCGGCGCAGTCCTCATGGCCGCCGAACCGCCGCCCGGCGCCCCGGCCACCCCGAAGGAGGGCGTCACGGCCCTCACTAACGCCCCGCCGATTGCCCTTGGAGTGCCGCCTTCAGGCGGCAGAGTGGATGCTGCCGTCACCGCTTCCACCAATGCCCCGCCCGTGGCGGCCCCAGGCGAGGCCCCGGCCTCGGCCGTCGTCGCCACAAACTCCGATCCGCCAATCACCGTCGAGAGTGGCGCGGGCGGCATTATGTTCAACTTCCATGGCGCCCCGCTCAGCCTCGTCCTCGAGTACATGAGCGACGCCGCCGGATTCATCATCAACAACGAGGCCGAGTCGTTGCGCGGCAGCGTCGAGATCTGGAGCAAAAAGCCGGTCACCAAGGATGAAGCCGTCGAACTGCTCGACTCGGTTCTGAGGAAAAACCGATACGCCGTCTCCCGCAACGACCGCATTCTCACGATCTTCAGCGTGGACAAAGCCAAGACCTCATCCGAGTTGGGCGTCCGGACAGTCTCCAAGGCTGAAGAGGTTGATCCCAGCGATGACATCGGGACCTGGATTATCCCGGTTAAATATGTCAGTGCCACGCAGTTGAAGATGAATCTTCAGATCCTCCTGCCCCTCGAGACCGAGATCTCGGTCAACGAAAGCGCCAACTCCCTGGTCATGGTCGCCCCGGCGCGCGATGTCCGCCGCGCCCTCAAAATCGTCAACGCCCTCGACACCTCGATGTCCATCAGCGCCTCGATCCAGGTCTTCCGCCTCCACTATGCCGACGCCAAGCAGTTGGCCACCGAAATCATGACCTTGTTCAGTCCAAACACGCAGGGCGGCATGGGCGGCATGGGCCGCGCGATGATGTTCATGAACATGATGCGCGGGGGCGGGGGCGGGGGCGGCCCAGGCGGCGGCATGGGCGGCGGCGCCGGCGGCAGCCCGTCCGGCACCAAAGTCGCCGCGACCTCCGACGATTACTCCAATTCCCTCATTGTGAACGCCGCCCCCGAGGTGATGGAGACGATCACAACCATGGTCAAGGAGGTCGACATCCCTACCACCGACATCACCGAGGTGAAGATCTTCCAACTCAAACACGCCGACGCCAACCAACTGGCCGATCAGCTCGCCCAGCTCTTCCCCGATACCTCCCGGACCGATAACGGCCCCGGCTTCGGCATGCGCTTCGGCGGCTTCGGCCCCTTCGGCGGCGGCCGCGGCAACCAGGCGACCAGCAACACTCGGGACAAGAAAATGAGCCAGGTCATCGCCGTCCCCGAGCCGCGCACCCGCTCCATCATGGTCAGCGCAGCCCAGCAACTGATGCCCCATATCGCCGAGATGATTGAAAAACTGGACGTCGATGCCAGGCACGAGGTCGTAAAAGTCTATGAACTCGCCAATGCCGACCCGCAGGATGTCCAACAAATCCTCCAGGACCTCTTCCAGCGTTCCGGCAGCATTCGCGCCAACAACAATAACAACCGCAACTCGCTGCTCGGCACCGGCAACCCCCTGACTCAGCGCGCGAGTCAGAACCAACAAAACTCCTCCAGCACCAGTTCCTCGTTCGGCAGCGGCGGCGGCAGCCGGGGCGGGGGCGCGGGCGGCGGCGGCGGCATGAGCTTCTAGCTCCAGCCCTTCAAAAACCACACACCACCCGATTTACTCCAACCCCAAGGCAAACATGAGCTATCCATCCTCAAGCTGGCACAAGCATCTCGCCCTCCTGGCGGCCTTCACCCTCGGCGCCGCGCTCCAGGTCCACGCGCAAGGAAGAGGCGGCGGCGGCGGCTGCGGCGGCGGCTTCGGCGGCGGTGGCGGCGGCCGGGCCGGCGGTGCCTCCACCACCAGCCCGTACCCCAGCGCCACGACCATCGGCGATGCCTACTTCTCGATTGACCCGGAGTCGCGCCGCGTCATCACCATCGCCGATGAGGAAACCAGCCGCGCCATCTCCCTGGTCATCTCGAACCTGGATCGGCCCAAACCCCAGGTCATCATCAATGTGCTCTTCCTCGAGGTCACCCACAACAATGCCTCCGACATCGGCTTCGAAGGAGGCTGGAACAAGCAGATCCAGAATAACGGTACGACCGCCACTACCACAGCCAGTGCCGCCAATGCCTTCGGCATGTCCTCACTGTCCCAACTCGCCACGGTCGCCGCCACGAACGTCAATGTCCTGGGCCAGCCGGTCTCCAGCTTCGCCCAGGCCTCGCCCATGACCGCCCAGGGCGCCGGCCTCTACCAAATCGCGGGCCAGAACTACACGGCAACCCTCCGCGCCATCGCCCAGGCCGGCAGCGTCAAGGTCCTCTCCAGGCCCACGATCCTCGCCCGCAACAATCAGCCCGCTACCATGTTCGTCGGCGAGGAGGTCCCCTTGGTCAACGCCACCCGCTACGACAACTTCGGCAATGTCATCAACTCCTTCAATTACCAACAAGTCGGCGTCATTTTGAACGTCACTCCCTTTATCACCGCCAAGGGTCTGGTCGAAATGATCATTAACCCGCAGATTTCTTCCATCGATCCCACTCTCTCGATTCCCATCTCCGCCACTGCCACCGCCCCGGTCATCGACGAGCGCTCCGCGAGCACCGTCGCCGTCACCCCGGACGGCGAAACGGTCATTATCGGCGGGTTGATGCAAGACGACAAGACTGTAAACGTCGTCAAGATCCCGCTCCTGGGCGACATCCCGGTTTTGGGAAACCTCTTCAAACGGACGCAGAAGAGCACTGCCAAGACCGAGCTCATCATCTTCCTGACCCCTCATATCGCCCAGGCCCCCACCGAGCTTGTCGCCCTCTCCGAAAAGGAAAAAGAAAGGTCTGACGGGCCAAAGGCCTTCACCGAAAAAGACCTTGATAAGTTCCTGGAAACCCTGCCTGCCAAAGACGCTCACAAAGGCGCCCACAAGGATGCCTCTAAAGACGCCCCCAAAGACCTCCACAAGGATGCCTCCAAGGATGCCCCCAAAGTGGCCCCCAAGGAAGCCGTGCCCCCGTCCTCTCCCGCGACAGGCAATGGCATCAAGCCCGCCACGTCCCGCAACGCCGCCGCGCCCCAGCCTGCCACCGCACCAGACAATGGCGTCAAACCCGTCACCTCCCTCAAAGACAACCAATAATCCCGGTGCGGCGCAAAGAACCAACGTTCTCGTCATGCAACTAGCGCGCCGCAATCTGGCCGTTTATGTCTCGCTGGCCGCCGTTTGGGGACTGGTAGCTGTCTGGCAAGTCTATGAGCATGTCCGGGTCAAGAACCACGCCAGGGCCAACCTGCGGAACCGCTCCCAAGACATAGCCGACACCGTGGGCTCTTTTATCCAGGAACTGCAGATCGAAGGCGCGGTGTTCAGCGATCGGCTGCAACGGGCGCTCGACCGCCTGGCGGGCGTCCGCACCAACGAACTGACTCGCTCCGGCGAAGTCCTCTCGGTCTTGCTGCTCAATGCCACCAACGACCTTGTTGCCAAGGCTGGCAACCCCATCGATTTGGAGCAGAAGGACCTCCTCCGGGAGGGAGAGCACTGGGGCCCCAGAAGCTTAATCATCGCCTACCCGGTCGCCGGGGTGAGTGTGAGGCATGAAGGCGTAACCAATCCCATCTCCCCGTTCCTGTTGGACCCGCCAACCAACGGGATGCGCCCCCGCTTCCCGCCGCGCCGCGACGAACGCAGGCCCGAACGAGACGCCTCCTCCAATGCCCTCGAACGAACCAGTTCTGAAGGGCCGCCCCCGGGCCCTCCACCCGGCCCTCCCCCGGGCCGAAGCGAGCGCGAGGGCCGCCCCCGCGACGGCGAGTTCAGGCCCCGCCGCCCGTGGTTTGTCAGAGGCTTCCTGACCGACGCTGAATTCCAGGCCCTGGCCCAGAAACGCGAGATCCACGGCCTCGTCCTGGCCATGTCCACCGACGCCTATCAGGCCGTTTGCCAGCAGGACCTCCGGCTACGCTTCTTCATTACGTTCTTCGCGGCCATCTCAGCTATCGGCTCGGGCCTGGCCTGGCGCAACGTGGCCAAGTCCTCCCAACTCCAGCTCCGCCTGGTCCGCGCCAGCGAATTGAACACCCATCTCAAGGAGATGAACGTGGCCGCCGCCGGCCTGGCCCATGAAACCCGCAACCCGCTCAACATCATCCGCGGCCTGGCCCAGATGCTCTCGAAAATGCCCAACGCGCCGGTCGAGACCCAGGAGAAATCCCGCGAGATCATCAACGAGGCCGACAAGGTCGCCGGACAATTGAACGAGTTTATCAACTATTCCCGCCCGCGCGAAGTGCGCCGCTCCAAACTCGTCCTCGGCTCGGTCGTCAACGAGGTCATCCGGGCGCTGGGCTACGACCTTGAGGAAAAGAAAATCGACCTCCGGGTCATCGGCGAGTCCCTCAGCATTGAAGCCGATGACCAACTTCTCCGGCAGGCCCTGTTCAATCTCCTGCTCAACGCCGTTCAGGCGGTCGAACCGGGCGGAGAAATCCGCGTCTTCGCCGCCCGGCGCAACGCGGCCGAGGCGGTGCTTGAAATCCGCGACGATGGCCCCGGCGTTCCTGCGGAGCGCCGCACCGAAATCTTCAAACCCTACTTTACTACCCACAAGACCGGCACCGGCCTCGGTTTGGCGGTCGTCCAGCAGATCGTTCTGGCCCACGGCTGGGAGATCGAATGCCTGCCCAACGTCCCAAAGGGCGCCCTCTTCCGCATCTCCCACCTCAAACTGGCCGCCTGACCCTGCGGTGGCCTGGCATGAGCCGAATCCGCAAAGCGTATGAGGCCCGGTTTCGCGCCCTGCTGGAGGCGGCGGGGGCGCGGCGGCTGGAACAGGGCGTCGAGTGGCTGGTTGGCAAGGCGCAGCGGGCGAGCTTGCGGGAAGGGATTTCTTTGGCCAACGCCCTCACGCAGGTCTATGGGCAGCTCTCAGCCCGGCCCCGCTTTCAGGGGCTCAGAGCGGCGCCGACCGCCGGCCTGTTTTTCTGCGATGCCGGGTTGGGCGGATTGGCGCGGTGGCTGCGGGCGGCGGGATATGACGCGCTCTGGGAAGCCGGCATCGATGATGACGAGTTGCTCCGCCAGGGCGTCAAGCACTCCGCCGTCATCCTCACCACCGACAGCATGTTGATGGAACGGCGGGTTTTGCGCGACCGGATCATTCCTGCCCTATGGATGCCGCCGACCCTGACGATTGCCGCGCAATTGCTGCTGGTGTTTCGCGAGTTTGGACTGGTGGCGCGGGACTCCCGCTGCATGAGCTGCGGCGGAGAATTGCGGCGCGCCCCCAAAGAGGCCCTTCAGAACCGCATCCCGCCTCGCACCTACCGCTGGCTGGAGGACTTCTTCGTCTGCAATCGGTGCGGCAAGGTCTTCTGGCACGGAACCCACTGGGCAAGAATCCGCAGTGAGTTGGAAACGTTGTGCAATCGCGTCGGGGACTAATCTTCTCAAGGGAGGAGGGTTTCGAAGTCCCTGGTTGATGGGGCGAGGCGCTCCGCTTACGGTGACGGCGCAAGGGCTATCCTGGCCAGGTTCACCAACTCATCCGCCATTTCGCGGAAGTAAGGGCACTTCTCCCAAACCAACTGGGGATCGAGCTTGCGGAATAGTTCTTCGCCGTAAGTCCGCTTCTTGTAATTCCGCCCTGTCGCCTCCACATAAAGCCGGTTAAGCAGATAGGCGGGTGGCTCACCAAAGTCCACGGTCTCAGGCTCCACATGCTTCCCTGGCAGCTTTTTACGGACGGCGGGCGGCAGCACATCCGGCTGGCTCAGAATCCATGCTTCGATCTCGTGAACCGCGAAATACTGGAGGAAGCGGGGCTGATCTACCTGTTTCTCAAGGTGCGCCTTTGCCCACTGATATCGCCCTGCAACGGTAGTGCGATCGGGAGGATAAAAAGTAGGCCCGTACAAATCGAGCAGCGCCACCACCGCGATAACGTCGCCGTGGCGTAAGTGGAGGCGCGCTTTAACCGGACTGTCTTTAACCATTTCGGCCCAACCGTTGAACCGCACCGGCTGGACGCCCACCTTCGCTGGCAGCTTGGAGTCCAACCATCGGCGAAGGAAATCAGGCAAAGCGCCCTTCTCCGTCCAGCCTTCACAAAAGAGGACGAATCTCATGACGCCATGGCCTCGAGTTCGCCGCTCCTGTGCAAGGCCCCAAGCGAGTATTCCTTCAACCAGCGCTCGAGTTCGTCGCCGGCGATCTGTTTGAGTTCAGTTTCTCCCTCATTCCATTTAACTACCGTTGTGCTTGGCACAGCGGCGCCAAAAGCATCCAGGAAAGGGGGAGAGTGGGTCGTGAGGACGACTTGCGTTCGGCGCGCCGCCTCGACCGCATACTCAGCCACGATCGGCAGCATCGACGGATGCAGACCAGTTTCGGGCTCATCGATGGCGATCAGCGGCGCTGGATCGGGCGAGGACAAGACCGTCAGCAGGAACAGGAAACGCAGCGTGCCGTCGGACAGATCACCGGCAAACTGCTCCCGCCTCAGACTCCTCCACCGGAGCCGGAGTTGGATGCGCTGGTCGGACGCCGGGGGGAATACGAGTTCTTCGAAATCGTCGCCAAAGGCCGCCCGCATGGCGGCGCCGATCTCTTTCTTGAACTCGCGGTCGCCGTCGTACAGGGTATGAAGCACGGGGATCAGGTTCTGTCCGTCCGGCTGAACGCGCTTCTCGATGCGCGTTACTGTGGGCAGGCGGATGGCAGCGTCGCGGTTAGTGTGAAAATCGTGATAGACGCTCCAAGCCGACATCTGCGCGCGAAACAGCGGCAGCAGTCGATTTTGAGTGAAGGGATCAGCCGCCAGAGAAAGCAGCGTCTCCAGGAGAGGCACATTTTCTTCCGGGGCCACAAGCCCACGTTGCTGCGGGTCAAAAATGCTTGCTCTCAGTCCCTGCCTTTCGAGGAACTTCATTGGTTGCGTCTCCAAGTTTTGCTCGACCTTCGAGTAATTCCCCAGCAACTCGTAGCCGACCCGATATTCACCGCTCCTTCCAAAGCGGTCGAGCCGCAACTCGTACGTCAACGAATCTTTGGCCGGGTCTCGCCAAGTCTCTAGCGGCGAGCACCTCACCTTGAAACGAAGCGCCTCAGCAGCCCCGTCCCAAAGCAAGGGCTCCATCCCACCGCAGGATTGGACCAGCTTGCCCAGCCCACCTTGCGCCGAAATTGCCAGCAACTCCAGAACGCGGAGCAGGTTGCTTTTCCCACTGCCGTTAGGGCCGATCACCACGTTCAAGTCCCCAGGCCGCCAATCGGCGACATGCTTGAGGGAGCGAAATCCCTCGATACCGAGGCTGAGAATCTTCATGTGTGCAGACTAGCAGAGTCTGGCCAGGCTCGACAACGGGCTTCGTTAAGAAGTGGCCAACAACCCGGCGACTTTTTCAGCGGCGGCGCTCGTGCGCCACATCGAGACTAGCGCCTCACTCTTCTTTTGGCTGGCCGTCGGCGCCTTGGCCGTCGAGGTCGATAAGGATGTCACGGGGTTCGGCGCCTTTGCTGGGGCCGACGATGCCGCGGTTTTCCAGTTCGTCCATGATGCGGGCGGCGCGGCCATAGCCCAGGCGGAGCCGGCGTTGGAGCAGGGAGACGCTGGCTTTCTGTTCGCTGCGGATGACTTCGATGCACTGCTCGATGAGTTCCTGGTCCTCGTCGCAGGCGCTTTCTTCGTCCAAGCCGTTGGCAGGGCGGGAGAGCTGCTGGTGGATTTCCATTTCGTAGCTCGGTTTGCCCTGTTTGGCGATGAAGTCGACGAGGCCCTGGATTTCCTGGTCGGTGATGAGGGCGCCCTGGGCGCGAATGAGTTTGGCGGAGCCGGGGGGCAAGTAAAGCATGTCGCCTTTGCCCAGGAGTTTGTCCGCCCCCATGGCATCGAGAATGGTGCGCGAATCCACTTTGGCGGCGACCTGGAATGCGATGCGGGCAGGGATGTTGGCCTTGATGACGCCGGTGATGACGTCCACGCTGGGCCGTTGGGTGGCCAGGATGCAGTGAATGCCGGCAGCCCGAGCCATCTGCGTGATGCGCGCGATGGCCATCTCGACATCGGCGGGCGCCACGAGCATGAGGTCCGCCAGCTCGTCCACGATGACCACGACATAGCTGAGCTTCTCCGGAATGACGATGTCCTCCTCGCGCGGCACGACGATCTCCTCATCGACCTCGACGGCGAAGCCCTCGGCGCCAGGCTCGACTTTCTCCTTTTTGGCCGTCAGGGGCAGCTCCGGTTCGGAGGGCGGCAGCGGTTTGTCCCTGGGCCGGGAGTTGAAGGAAGCGATGTTGCGGACGCCGACACGGGCGAAGATCTGGTAGCGCTTTTCCATCTCGTTGACCACCCAGCGGAGGGCGAGGATGACCTTCTTGGGGTCGGTCACGACCGGCACGACCAGGTGGGGCAGGAGGTTGTATTGCTGGAGTTCGACGACCTTGGGGTCGATCATCACGAAGCGGAGTTGGTCGGGCGAAAAGCGGTAGAGCAGGGAAGCGATGACGGCATTGATGCAGACGGACTTGCCGGAGCCGGTGCTGCCGGCGATGAGCAGGTGGGGCATCTCGGCCAGGTCGGCGACGATGGGGTTGCCATAGACGTCTTTGCCCAGGGCCAGGGGGATTCTGGCCTTGGCATTGCGCCACTCGTCGGACTCGAGCAGGTCGCGGATGATGACCTTGGTCTTGATGGTATTGGGGACCTCGACGCCCACGGAACTCTTGCCCGGGATGGGGGCCAGGATATGGATGCGTTCGGCCTTGAGGGCGGCGGCGATGTTGTTGTTGAGGGCGCTAATCTTCTCCAGCTTCACTCCTGGGGCCGGGTGCAGCTCGTAACGGGTAATGGTCGGGCCTATGGTGATGGCGCCCAGCGAGACCTCGATGTCGAACTGCGCCAGGGTCTGCTGCATGAGCCGCGCGTTGGCCATCAGCTCTTCCCTGGATTCGGTGGGCTTGAGGGACACGTCGGGGTGCTGGAGGAAATCCAGGGGCGGCAGTTTGTAGTTGCCGATGATGGGGGTTGAGGCCACGGCGATCGGCTTGGGTTTTCGGGGGATGGGCTTGGGTTTGGCCGCTGAGGCGAGGGCCTCGGTGTCGGCCTTGTCGGTCTTGGCTTGGGCCTCGGCCCCTTCGGGCGCTTCCCTTTTCGCCTCCGAGGGCTTGGCGCCCGCATCGGGCTTCTTGCCCAAGGCATCGTCTGTGGTGGCCGCCGCGACCTCGTGGGCCGGGATGACCTCGCCCTCGGCGCCGTCGGGCTCGGCCCTTTCGGGTTTCTTGCCGCGGCCGGCCTGGCCGGGTTGGGGTTGCGGCACGCTCAGGTCGCGGACGGTTGGCTCGGGGACCGGCTGCAAATCGGCCCCCAGGCCGGAGCGGGCGACTTCCTCCTGTAGTTTCTGGGCCTGTTTCTGCAACTCGCGCGCCCGGCGTTCGAGGGCCTCTTCGTCAGCCCCGGTTTGGCCGGCGGAGGCCCGTTTGCCCCAGAGGCCGCGCAGCCACTGGCCAAGCTGGAAATTGGTGAGAAAGAGCAGGCTGATGAAATAGAGCATCAGGAAGATGATGGTCGCCCCGGCGGTGCCGAAGTAGCCGAAGAGATTCTGGTTGAGAGCGTGTCCGAGAGCGCCGCCGACATACCCCACCTGCGGTTTGAGGTTGGGCAGGCGGTCGCTGTAAAGATCCAAAAGCCCGGCGCAACACAAGAACAGCACCACCGTCCATAGCCAGCGCCGGCGCAGATAGCCAAACGCCTGAAAGAAACAACCTAATCCCACTAACAGGAACAAAACCACCAGGACATAAGCGGCGGCGCCAACCCAAAGGAACGAGTAACGCGCCAGGTTCGCCCCGAACGGCCCGATCCAATTCCGGGTCGAGGGATTCGGGGGCACGATGTTCTCGGCAACATCATGGGGATCGTACGAGACAAGCGAGGCCAACAAAAGCACCGCCAACGCCATCAGGACAAGGCCGATGACGTCGTTAAAGCCACGCGGGCCCTCTGTGTCGCTCGCTGCCTTTCGCGCCATAGAGACAGAATAACCAGTTGCCGCGCATGCTGACAAGGGCGAGTTTGGCCAGTGACAATAAGGCCCTTTGAGAGCAGGGGCCGGCAGTGTACAATTTTCTCCAGGTTAAACGATATGTGCGCCCAAGACTTTCAGGGGACGGCCAAACGGGTCATGGCCAGTGTCAATCCCGCCACGGGAAAAGTGATGCGGGAGTTCGAGCCGCATTCGGAGCCGGAGGTCGAGCGCCGGCTGCGGCGCGCGGTCCAGGCCTTCGCGGGACAGCGGCGGGCGCCGCCGGCGGAGCGGGCCCCGC
>Ga0187868_1001992_pt1 | contig 13797 bp, 11 predicted proteins | sample June2016WEW_13_4_FD_133014 | JGI IMG/M metagenome (GOLD analysis project Ga0187868, IMG submission 133014) | Peatland microbial communities from SPRUCE experiment site at the Marcell Experimental Forest, Minnesota, USA - June2016WEW_13_40 | ecosystem: Environmental > Terrestrial > Soil >... | reverse complement strand
TGAGATTTGTTCCCATCCGACTGATCGGTCGGCATATGTCACATTTCATTCTTTGTAACCTACTGTTAAATAAGGAGTTGGTCGGGGCGCCCAGATTTGAACTGGGGACCTCTTGGTCCCGAAGCTAGTTATGTAAGTCTATCTGGTTGATTTTGCGGCACGCTTGGCAACGCAAAAGCACCCCAAAGCACGGCAAAAACGCTCAAGTGGTACCGATTTGGTACTCGTTTTTTTGTTACCTTCGCGGACGGCTCGCGATACGCACCCGTCCGGGTTCCACCACCGCGAAAGCGTCTGAGAGCCGCGCGCCCAGCTTCGCCACTGCTTCAACGACGGACGTGGGCTTGGCCCGGCGTGCACGACTGTGGAACCTCACCAGGATGACTCCCGCCGAGGAGCTCCCACGCGCGTACACCAATTCGCCGAAATCACGGTCTTCCGTAATGAGGATGCGCCGCTCGCCCAACGCGCGCCCCATCACCTGTTCGTCCACCGTGCCTTTGGCGACTTCGGCAATCGCGACGACGTCGTGGCCTGCCTCGCGCAGAGCCTGGATTACGGGTCCCGCACAGCTCTCGTCGGCCAGGAAATTCATGCTTTATGATTAGTGCCCAATCGGAGCGTCCGAGAGCAGCACCACTTCCTCATGGGCCACGCTCGCCGCGCCGTAGGCAATCGCCGCCCGGATGTCCTCGGGCGCGAGGTGCGGATAATCTTCGAGGAGCTCGCCTTCGCTCGCTCCCTCAGCAAGCTTGCGCAGGATCAGCTCGACCGTGATCCGCGTCCCCTGGATCACCGGTTTGCCCATCATCACCGCCGGGTTGATCTGAATTCGGTTAGTCGTCATCGCCTTGCCCTCTTACGATCATCCTACCACGTCAGTGAATCGTTCCTCAGCCAGTATTTGCAGGTCGGTCCTGCTCATCTGTCAGATAAGCATACACCGCTGCTTGGGTCACGTCCAGCGGCCCGAGTTGGGGTTTTCAGAGTTTGGTGTTTCCGGTCGCCGACCCAAGCACGGCACCTGCCAACTATTTTTCACCGGTCGACAAACATGACAACCGACCGCTGTATAGAGACAAGGCCACGGTTGCCAGCTTCCGTGTGTGGGGGCGGAAGGAGCCAGCCGGCTGAAGGATGCCGAGTACGATAAAGCACATCCTGTGAAGTAGCAGAAGCAACCTGGGTTGGTCGAGGAGAGGATCGTCAAAGGGATTCAGGTCCAAATACCGGCTTGATGACGGAAAGGTTGACGGCGCTCTTGTGCTACAGCACTGATTTTCCGGGATTTTCTTGAGTGACCCGCTTGGGAAACCTACTCTGCTATACCGCTCTGTTGAAAGTATATAGAAATTAATGGCTGTCTGGGCCACTTTCCTTCTTACCGGCTACTAACTCGCCCAATGCACCACCACAGTTCTGAGCCAAAAACCTTACCCATTCATCATCAGTTTCCGGAGCAACGCCGGTTACCTTGGCCCACGCCCTGTGCCAGATACAGCGAGTTTGCAGCTTACGATCAGACGCGTATTGCTTTTCCGCCGTGGCACGTGCTTTTAGGAATAAAACAGCTTCATCGTGCTCCAGGCGGTTCATTATCACTCTCGTGGAGGCGTCAAAGCTTAAGTCGGAATCACATATTGGCTTCAACCTCAAAAGCTCAAGTTCAGCTTTCTCATACGCCAACTCCCCTATTTTTATTCTGGTGTACTCCGCATCCAGCTTTGCCATACGGTACTTATGCCATGCGTCGGAGCAATCCAATTCAGCCGCATCTTCATCGGACCTACGCTGCTCCAGCGCCGCACTTTCCTCCGCTTGAGTTGCCCTGAATAAGGCCTTCCTTTGCTCGTTTTGGTAAGCGCCATAAATCCGCAATAAACCAAATCCAAGCACAAGAACAACAACCAATAGTATTACAACCGATTTTACCCTCATCTAATCCTCCTTTTTGGCCTTCAGACTCACCATCCACCTCCCAGAATGGTAATACTGTGAAATCTAGCGCGGCCTTCGGTGCGAGTGCGATCGTCAAGGGATCACCATCGGCTCGGCATCCGCAAGCCGGCGAATGATGCCAAAGCCGTGCAGCTCCTCGTCCCATTTCACGCCATGCACCGGCACGACCATCTTCGGTCGGACGGCTAAGGCGAAGGCGCGCAGATCAACGGGGGAGGCGTGGCCACTGGTGTGGATATAGGCGATCTCGGCCCCACCCGCCCGGCACCACTCCAGCGGCTCCGCGTGATAGGGTTCCGAGAGATAGCCGCTCCACATCGAGAAATTGAATGCGTCATCGGCGGTTGGGGCAACACCCGCGCGCTGATAATCGCGCAGCAGCGCGCGGCGCAGCATGATGACGTGGTGGCCGCCCACGAGCCCTAGCGCGGCGATGCCGTGTTGCGCCATTCTCGCCACGAAGTCCCCCCGGCCCTGTTTGCGGTAATAGCTGCCCAGCCCCTTGGTCACGACGACCTTTAAATTGGGGAATCCTGCTCGCGGCAGACGGGTCCCTGCCGCAATCCGATCGAGGACATCGGCGGTATAGAGATCGATGGCGAGGGTCCGGCCAGTGCGTTTTGCTGCCCGGTAAAGGCTCACCGTGCGGTCGATGTTCTGGCCCGACCACGACACAAAGACGCGGCCCTTGGTCCGTTTGAACAATTCGACGAGGTCCTGCTCGATATCTTTCTCACTCTTCACCGGCTTGTCCGAGCCGAGATTGGTCCCCTCGGTCACCAGCACGTCGATATCGGGCGGCGGGTTAGCCATAAACCGGTCCACGAGCACGGATTTCCGGCCGTGACGGCGAAAGTCGCCCGTATAGAGAATCCTCTTACCCGCTCCCTCGACCAGCAGCATATAGGCGTCGAAGGCAGAATGGTCGGTGAAATAGGGTGTAACGGTGAATGGCCCGATGGCGAAGGGTCCCGAACGGCTGTTCCATGTCTCGAAGGTCCGGGTAAGCGGACGGCGCGTCACGTCGCCGGTAATCGCGATCAGCTTGGCCGACTTCGAGCCCGTCCAGATCGGCCAATCGGGCGGCAGTTCCTCCACCAGGCCCCAATGATCCTGATGGGGATGGCAGATGAGAACGGTCGCTGGCCGGGTCCGATCCAGCGACGCCGGCAGCAGGCCGGTCGCGCCTTCCGGCGCGTCGAGCGGCCGCCCGGCATCGAGAATAAGACGGCCACCATCCGGGTGCGCAATCTCAATGCAGCTCCCGCCGATCTGCCGCGTGCCGCGATGGACGGTCAGCCGAACGCCAGTCAAGATCCCACCTCTGGTCGGCGGAGGCGGTAAGGCTTATTGGTGAGGACCAGACAAGGGATTTCCTCGGCTTGCAGTCTTTGCCGGTGAAATTCCCAATTGCCCTTCTTCCGATATTGCTCACCGCCAAATATAACGAGACGCGGCATAGGATCGACTTTCAGACCCGAAGCCTCCTTTGAGGCCGCTATCACCAACGGGTCTAGTGCCGGTCGATCGGGGAATTGTGCGGCCATTTGGTGCATATCAATGAGCAGATGACAGAGGGTTTGGTAAGCATTTTCGACGCATCTTGCATGGTCGTTCACCGCCAGGTAGGCGCGGTATGTTTTGAGTTGAAACATCACCTCTGGCATGGTTTCCGAACGCAGACGCGCATCGTCAATCATCTTGGCTTCCCAAAAGACAATGCGTATCCCATCCCCTTCGCGTTCGAGGGCGACGCAGTCCATGCGCTGAGCAGTCTTCCGATCGCCTGACGCGGGCAAGCCCATTTCAACATCGATGATGCTGGAATTGCAGGCGATGAGTTCGTCCACGCAGGTCTTTTCAGGCCCTTTATGTTTATCGGCCCGCTCGATCCATTTATGGAGGGTGGAGGAGCCTTCATAAATCAGAGTCTGACCAGTTTTAGGATCTCGGATATCTGTCCCATTGCGCATCTGCGCATAGACTTGCCCGGTCGTTTCCTCCCCAAACGCGTATTTGACATGTGTCGAGACGTAGGGCTCGCGAGCCCTTGAGAACTGGACGCGCGCGACTGATTGACCACGCCGATAGAAATTTAGATAGTTATTTCGCACCGCGAGCCGGAGTCCCTGATCCTCTGCGGTCGAGCCACTTGGTCTCCACAGTTCCATCAGGTCTTTCCACCAGTTCGTGCCCGGCTTCTCCGCCAAATGGCGGAGCGAGGCCAAAGCCGCGGGCCGTATCCTCCGCGCAAATTCTTTCATATGCTCCTCCCGGGGCCGCACATCACATGGGACTATCAGCGAAGTGTTGCGGTCCAGTTTTTGCAGTCCATACGTTTCGTGCTGCGATAGGGGCTGTCCCGCTTTCCTTCCATTCGATCCGGCGGCGCGCGACCTAGGGCTCTGCCAGTTTTTTCAGCGCGCCTTCGACCATCGAGCAAAGATCTTCCACCAAAGAGTCGGTCTTGATCACATAACGGTATGCTCCCAGATTCACGGCCTGGATAGCGGTCGACATGGTCGGAACGGCGGTCATCAGGATGAACGGCGCCCGGCTCTTTGTGGCGTGTGCGTGTTCGAGCAGATCGAGCCCGGTCACGTCCGCCATGCGGATATCCGAGATGATAACGTCGTAGCCCGCCGAATCAATTTTCGTTTTCGCGGCTTGTCCGCTCGTGACGGTTTCCACGATATGGCCCTTCTCGCGAAAGGTGTTTTCCAAAATCTGACATAGTGATTCTTCGTCGTCGATAATCAGCAGTCGCGCCATGCAAGACTCCTTATCTCGGACAGGATTTGCGTTTTGCCTTTGCGGTCAACTGGCAATATACTCCTAACCGCTTCTCAGGGCAATGGCCAGCCGGGTCTTCAGCGTTCGGCAGGCTGACGCTGAGCACAGCTTTACGGTAGCCGGTGCCGGAGGAAGTTCTAAGGCCAACGGACTGACAGGCGTGGCGGGTGCGCACGTCGTTTGTGGAGCGCATGGGTCCGCTGTGATGGGCACGGCATTGGCCAGCTTGAAAAACAGGTTCAGCGAGATCGTGCGCAACGCCAGGACCTCGGCCAGAATGCTTTGCTCGCACGTATGGGGTCTGCCCGCCCTCGACAGGACGTCGCGTGCCCATTCGCTGATCGTCTACACCCCCGCGATGGTTGCAAACTTGGCGTAGTCCTCTTCGGTGACTTTGTTCCTGATGGATTTCGTTCGAAGTGTGGCCATTGAATTTAGCTCATAAAATCAATAAGTTCCCATATGGAAACTTTTCGTCGCTGGCGAGAGCCTCCCAGTAAGCGATTCAGCCTTAGGCGCTGAATTTTCAATAAGTTCCCATATGGAAGCATAAGTTCCCATACAGCACCCTGCGGGGGGTGACGTGTCACCCTTCACCCGGCGCGCAGCGCCGCACCGCTGCCGCACACTACTGACACTGCCTGGTGCGGTCCGCTGGCGGCGAATATGACGTGCATGAAGGTGCCGCCGCTTGGCATCACTGCCGATAGCGGCGGGACTCCCGCTCCGTCCACCCCGACACACCAATTCCTTCATGGGCGGGATGGCTGCGGCGAAGGCACTATCACTACCAAAAGTTTTTCGCTGGTCCAATGGTTTCTAATAGGGTGTGAACTTCTTCTTGCAACCATTTGCAAGTCTGAAGTGCCGCCCTCGGGGCTGCCCCGTACTGCTCGAAGTAACCCATTGCAGCGATTAGAATTGCCGCCGTGCCCCATTTGCAGATTCCAATGGTTGCAATTCACACACATCATTTTTCGGTTAGGTCCCCCCGCGCCAAGATAAACCCTCGGAAGCCTTGAAATGGAATAACGCTAAGTTATAGACATCGTGGGGATTAGAACCTCGAAACGCACGCCTTGGACTTGCGGTTCCAGGTCGGACGGAGAGCCTCCCTTGCCGTCATTTGACAGAAAAGAAAGTTCGACTTATCAATCCCTATGATCGGGCAATCCTCGCGCGTCTCGATCCTGAGGGACGAAGTGGGTTGTCCTATCGCGGGTTGTGGGAGCGGACAGCTAAGCAGGCTGGATGAGGGCACTGCAGGGGCAGGGCCCAGACGAGAGGTTGGATGGTCCGTCTCTACGCAGAAGGATTTATGGGGTAGCGACCTTGAATTGTGCTGCCCTGGGAGGTTGTAAGCCGTATGGCAGATGGAATTGAAATACTTCTTACCAGCAAGGAAGCGTCACGAGTTCTGAAGATTCATCCGAAAGTCCTTGAACGGATGGCGAAGCGTGGCGAAGTGCCAGCGCTGAAGGTTGGTAAATTCTGGCGGTATCACGTTTCGGCTCTGGACGCCTGGATCAGCTCAAGGCTACAATCAGGCAGCCAAGCGTGCCGCACGGCAACTTCATTCTGATTGGAGGAACCATGCAGGCACGATACCAGTACGGAGATTTGAGGATTCGGAGGCGGAACAAGGGGCCGGACGTTTGGCAGTTCCGCTATTTCGAGAATGGAAGGCGAAAGTCAGTGTTAGTCGGGACGGTTGAAAAACTCCCGACGAAGGCCGACGCGGAGCGGGCTGTTGAACACATTCGGCACACGATCAATGACCAAAACCCACAAGCGCAGTTCCACACTGTCACCGTGGCAGCGCTAATTGATCGCTTTATGAAACAACACGTACCAAAACATTGCCGAAAGTTGACCGCGAGCGTGTATCGCAGTCTCTTTGAAACTCATATCCGGCCGAAGTGGGGAACCGAATTGGTTGAGAATGTCAGGCCAATGGTCGTGAAAGAATGGCTTGAGGGTATGCCGCATTCCCGACAAGTCAAAGCCCACGTTCGCGGCTTATTGCACACCCTCTTTCAGGCGGCTATTTTGTGGGGCTTGATGGAAAACAACCCTGTTAACCCTGTACGGCAATCCCGAAAGCGGTTAAAGAAACCACGTGTTCTCACGCCGGCAGAATTCAAGCTGCTCCTGTCGCAGCTCGCGGAACCCTACAAGTCGATGGTGATAACCGTTGCTTGCTTGGGCCTCCGGGTTTGCGAATTACTGGGTCTAGAGTGGGGTGACCTCGACTTTGAAAACCTCACTGTGAAAGTCCAGCGAAGCATTGTCGAGGGAGAAGTCAACGAACCTAAGACGGAAGCCTCTGAAAGCACACTTCCGCTTGACCCGGATTTGGCCGAAGTCCTGTTAGCCCATAAGGCGGGCAGTCACTACAAGGCTGATTCGGATTACGTCTTTGCTGGGGCAACAGGCAAACCACCTTGGCCGGATGGCATACTCACAGATCACCTAAAGCCAGCGGCGACCAGGGCCGGAATCGGCAACATCGGCTGGCACACCTTCAGGCACACCTATTCGACGCTCCTACACTCCCTGGGCACGAGTCCGGCAGTCCAAAAAGAACTCCTGCGCCATGCCGATATTCAAACCACGTTGAACATCTACACTCAGGCTGTTTCGGCAGAGAAGCGGGAAGCGGCATCGAAGGTGGTCAATGCCCTATGGAAAGAGTAGGTGTGGTACGAATTGGTACTTTTCGAGAAATCTCTTTGGGTGCAAGTCCTTTGAAAAGATGGTCGGGGCGCCCAGATTTGAACTGGGGACCTCTTGGTCCCGAACCAAGCGCGCTACCAGGCTACGCTACGCCCCGAAAAACAGGTTTCAGGTGCTAGGTGTCAGGTGTCAGCAAAATGACCGGCTGCGCGAACCCGAACACCTGGAACCGGGCACCTGACACCTGAAACCTATCCTTTGGTCGGGACGGCCAGATTTGAACTGGCGACCCCTTGCACCCCAAGCAAGTGCGCTACCAGGCTGCGCTACGTCCCGTAGAGCCTTTTGGCCCTTCGCCAATATAGCAGGTCTGGGGCTGAAAGCCACAAACACTCACCCTAACACTTGCGCGAAAGTATTGTCAAGATGGCCTGAAGTTCGTGTCGAATGGCACGCAACTCCGCCGCATCAAGCGTGGACAGGAAGAGATGACGTTGCTCGACCTCACTTCGGGAGTTGTCCGCAAGATGCTTTCGCGCCCCGGAGATCGTAAAGCCCTTACCGTAAAGCAAACGCTTGATCTCCAGCACCGCCTCGACGTCCTCACGACGGTAGAGCCGATGCCCGGACTTGCTCTTCCCCGGTTTGAGCGTGGGGAACTCGGTCTCCCAAAACCTCAGGACATAAGGCTTGGTCTGCGTTAGCTCACTCACCTCACCGATTCGGAAATAGAGTTTGTCCGGGATGAAGACTTCGGAAGGCGAGGCGTCGGTGGAACGGCGGGCGCGCGGAGAGCGAGTTCGAGGCATCCTTAACCTCAAGGAATGGTTGAAGGTCAACTCCAAGCCATCTTAGAGAACTGTACAGGATGCGTCAAGCTCGCCGGACCAGAAAAACAGTGACGAGTGATAAGTGACGAGTGACAAGCAGGACTCAGGAGTCAGGAGTCGGAAGTCAGAAGAAAACCACCAGGTCCTTAGGAGCATTTCGCCCCGACATCCACCCCGGTCCCGCGGCGCGGGATGGGTGCCGGTACGGCTATTCAAAAGCAGAAGGGGTTAGGCAGTGAAAGCACCCGGGGTTGAAACGTATGAAGGCTGATAGCTGACTGCTGATGGCTGACAGGACAACTGACAACTGACCACTGACAACTTCGTTCAGAATGACATGTCAGTGCCATCCTTCCGCAACCTGTCAAGCATCCATAACCACTACTCCCTCGCTTTCAACCAGTTTCCGCAAAGCCCGCTCGATGGAGTATACTGGCGGCTTTTCCGAGCCGCGCGTCCGGAAGTGAATGAAGGGATTGAATCAGGACCGCGTATGAAAGACAGGTTTCAAGTGCCGGGTTTCGGGTGCCAGAAGACAGCGGCCTACAGGTGGTAGATTAGGAATTCTCAATCTGGAGAGGGTCAGTTATGCCGAAACTAATTGTGGGTATCGACGTTGGGGGAACAAAGGTGGCAGGAGGGCTAGTGACCTTGAAGGGGCATTTGGTGAAGTCCCTAGTCGTGCCAACTCATGCGGAGAGAGGGTTCAGGACCAGCTACAGCCAGATCGTACATTTGATCGAGCGGCTGATCAAGCTGGCGGGGGGAAAGGAGAACGTCGCCGGGGTGGGTGTTTGCGCGCCCGGGCCTCTCAACCCCAAAACGGGTGTCATTATCAACCCCCCGAACCTCCCGGGCTGGCGCAATATCCAGTTCGCGCATTTGCTCGAACGCCACTTCCATCTCCCTGCCAAAGTGGAAAACGACGCCAATGCCGCCGGGCTTGCAGAGGTCCTCTTTGGGGCGGCGGTGGGATATCGGGACGTCTTCTATGTGACCGTCAGCACCGGCATTGGAACTGGGGTCATCATCAACAAGAAGATCTATCACGGCAAGAATGGAGTGGGCGGCGAAGGAGGACACGTCTCCATCGACTTCCGCAGCCCGTATCGTTGCGGCTGCGGCACGCTGGGCTGCATCGAGGCGCTGGCGGCCGGTCCTGCCATGGCTCGACGCTCGCGCGTCGCCCTCGAGCAGGAGCACAGCCTGCCAAGTCTGTTGCGCGAACTCTCGCGTGGCGACCTCCGCAAGATTACGCCCGTCATGATCCAGGAGGCGGCGCGCAGGGGAGACGACTTGGCCAAGTCCATCATCGACGACACAGGGTTTTATCTCGGCGTGTGGCTGGGAGGAATGATTTCACTATTTGATCCGGAAGCGATCCTCATCGGGGGCGGAGTCGCGCAGATTGGCAAACCCCTCTTCGAGAAAATCCGGCAAACCATCCCCAATTACACGATCAATCGTCGCTTTGTCGAGAAGCTCCCCATCCTGCCGGCCAAATTGCAAAAGAACGTTGGCGTTTACGGTGCGGCAAGCGTCTTCCTCCCCGCCGGTGAGGAGGCTGAAGCCGATTGATTCTTCGCTGAACCTTACGAGCCCGCTGTAAATAGCATTTGGACCGACAGAAAGGGGCCGCGAGTTGGATCCTGCTAGAAGGTAAGCCTCAGCGCTAACTGGATAATGCGCGGATCATACGTGCTCGTGATCTGACCGAAACTTGGATCCTCAATATTCAGCGTAGGAAACTGAAACTCCGCTTGGTTGAGGATACCGAAGAACTCCACGCGGAATTCCGCATTCAACCGCTCTCTGAAAATCGCGGTCTTCTTCGCCACCGCAAAATTCAAATTGCCACGGTGTGGCCGCCGGAGGTAGTTCCTGGGATACGTGCCATAGGTGAACACACCCGTGGGGTAATTGGCATTAAACACTGCGGGATCAAACCAGAATGAGCCCGTAGCTACAACATTGCCGGCAGTAGGTAGCGTGTAGGTTCTTGTCTGGTGCGGATCGAAGATGGGAACATTCGGTGTGTTCAGGTTCGCCCGCACGATGGCGGCATCGCCCGCACCCGACGGCCCAGGTTCTGTCGGGCTCGTGGCAAGCTGGCCAAAAATGTCCATGGGGAACCCGGTACGCCAAGTCAGAATGGGATACAGACTCCATCCCTTCGTCAGGCGTCTGGGACCGGAAGCCCAGAGTTGATCGAAGGGAAGGTCCCAGCCCCCGCTGAAGGCAATGCGCTGGCCGATGTCGTAGTCGGAAACGGCACGGAATAGGCCGTGATTGTAATAGGGCACCTCCGAATTCACGTTGCGGAACCCGGAGGCGTCATCGATCGACTTACCCCAGGTGTAGGCTAGGGTGAAGTAGCTGTTGCCCAGCCAGCGGTTTCCGGTAATCCGTTTGGTGAGGCTGGCCTCCAGGCTATTATAGTTGGCGTTGACGACATTCGCGAAGGTGTCGAGGTAGCTGAACCCATTCGACCCGTCGGGCAGGATTCCGGGTTGGGTGTTCAGCAGACGCGTGTCGGTGCCAAGGATAAAGGGGTTCTGATCGACCACCGCGGTTTCCTTGTGGGTAACGCTGCCCACATAGCTGGTTTCCAGGACCACGCCCCTGGTTAGATCCCGCTCGATGCTGAAGTTGAACTGATAGGTGTACGGGGTGCGCAGGTGTGGGTCGACGAAGTACACGCCAACTCCGCCAAAAGGCAGGAAGCCGGAGGCCCCAAAGTTGATATTCGAGGCAGGCGGCTTGGAGGGGAACGGGTTGGTAGCGCCCGTCACGACGAAGGGTTGCGTCAAGTAACCGGGGTCGGAGCTGGGATTTCCCGGCAACGGCGGGAAGAACATATCCACGTACCCGAAAAACGGCGCTTGGCCGTTGAACTGCAAGTTGTCCTCGCCCTTCAGGATGTCATAGAACACCCCGAACCCGCCGCGGATGCTCGTCTTGCCGTCGTTGAGCGGGTCCCAGGCGAAACCTAAGCGCGGGGCAAAGTTGGTCCGGTCCGGGAAATTGGCGCCCTTGGGGGCACCTGGGTCACCGGGAAACAGCAGGCCGATGGGAGCATTTGCGAACCGAGTCGAATGCGCCCCCGGAATGATTGAGAACGTGCGTCCTTGGGTGTCCAGCTTCGGGGAGTTGTACTCGTATCTCAAGCCGTAGTTAATGACGAAGTTCTTGCGTAGGTGCCACTCATCCTGCGCGAACGTGTAGTACGACTTGCTCCGGATGTTCGAGGGCGCGGCGCCGAACTGGGAGTACTCGTCGGGCAGACCCATTAGGAAATCCGCAAAATCGTTACCCGAACCAACGCTGGTCGACGAGCCATAGAAGTCAAATTCGCCATCCACATAATAATCGTAGTGGGTGTTATTCTGGAACGACGAGAAAAAGAAGCCGAATTTCATCGTGTGCTGCCCCTTCAGCCACGTGAGGGTGTCCGAGTAGCCAAAGGTGTTGTTGATCTCAGTGGTGGGCCCTTGCGGGCTGAAGCCGAGGGTCAGGCCTGAATACAAGTCGATGAGGGTCGGTCCAGTAGACTGGTCGGGTGTGATTCCTATCCCCAATTGGCCTGGCGTGGGCAAACTCGTGGCGGGAAAGGCTTGTGCGATGTTCATGCGTTGTGCCGTAAGCCGTGCCTCGTTCAGCAGGGTGGGCGAGAAGCTCCGATCCCAGGCCAGGTTGGCAAACTCTGTGTGATGGTTACCGAGGGCGCCGTATCCATAGGCATCGGCAGTGGGAAAGCCAAAGACGAAGCTGAACGGATTCAGCACCGGATTACGGGACCAGCCTAAGGTGGCCGTGAGCTTGTCTTTGGAACTGAGTTGCGCATCCAGCTTGGCGGTGAATTCGTCGGTATCGTTCGTGCCGCCCGCCTGAGCTATCTTGAGGCCGGTCGCGGAGGTCGGGATGAGGTTGGCTTGGATGTACTTCTGCGAAACGGGGCTGAACTTTGTGGGATCAATAACCGCCTGCGCCGCCAACACCGAGTTGGACTGCCAGTACGGGTTGGCTTGCAGAAAAGCCGCCACCGCCGGGTCCGGAATCCGACGGCCGTTTACATCAGAGGCAGACTGGGAAAAGTCCCCCTGGAGTTCCTGCGGGGTGTACACCGGAAGCTGCGGGTTGGTAACGGTTTGGACCTGGCGCTGGCCGGAGTAATCGATGAACCAGAAGAACTTGTCTTTCCCATTCACCACGTGCGGAATCACGACGGGCCCACCCAGGGTGAGGCCGAATTGGTTGCGCTTGAGCACTTGCTTGGCAAGGTTATTGCTGTTGTTGAAAAAGAGGTTGGCGTCGAAGAGGTCATTGCGGACGTAATCAAACGCAGCGCCATGCACGGTGTTAGTGCCGGACTTGGTGACGACGCTCACGATACCCCCGGCGTTGCGACCGTATTCCGCCGAGTAGTTGCTGGTCAGAATTCGAAACTCGGCGATGGCGTCCGGGTTGGGGTTATAGACGACTTCGTTCGCCAGCAGGTCGTTATTGATGCCCCCATCCAGCAGGAAGGTGACGGAGTCAGACTTGCCGCCGGCAATCCCGAAGCTGCCGGCCTGATCATTGGTGGAGGCAAATGGGTTCACTTCCGTGACCCCGGGCTGGAGCAGAGCAAGATTGAGAACGTTCCGTCCGTTGAGCGGCAGGTCGACAGCAGCTCGGGCGGTGACGGATTGCCCCAAGGTGGCGTTCACAGTTTCCACGGCGGCCGCCAAGCCTTCTACCGTAACCGATTCGTTACGGGCGCCCACCTCCATGCGCAAGTCCACACGCAGCACCTGGTTGATTTGTAACGGCGGAGCATCCGTAACCAGCGTCCTAAAACCGTCGCGTTCCGCGCTGATGCGGTAAACGCCGATGGGAAGGTTGAGAACCTGGTAGGACCCCTCTTTATCGGTGACGCTTGAAGTGCTGATCTGCGTAGCGTTGTTGGTGGCCGTAACCTTTACCCCCGGCATCACCCCGCCCAGAGAATCAGTTACCGTGCCAACGATTTTACCGGTCGTTTGCTGTGCCGATGCTGAAGCCGAAATTAATAGTGCCACAAAGATTGCCAATATAAGCCTCTGGCAACCCATATAAGCAGCCTTCTTGCTGTCGAGGTTCATCGAAAGTCTCCTCCTGTTCGCCAAGGGTGCCGGCCAAATCCCCTCCCGTCTGGCGCATGTCTTCTAAAGAAACATGCAATATACGCCTAACGCATCGAAACACACAACCGTATTCCTGGGATGCCCGCTGCGTTTACCACTAAGATTTGTGGCGAGCATAGAATTACTTGCTAATACGATCGGAAAGGAAGGGGAACGCGAAAATCTGTTTTTCACCTTCTATCTCAATCACGCTCAAAGCGCGAGAACGAACGGTCAATCGTCAAGGACAAACTCGCCTTGGCATCCTCGACATACTGTGCGAGCGCATCACGGTAGAAGGCCAAACTCCGTTCACGGACCGAAGCCTCCCGCTCTTGGGAACGAACCATATGGTTAATCTCGTGCAGGAGGATGCTGAGAAATTGCAGGCGCAG
>Ga0187868_1001991_pt1 | contig 13803 bp, 12 predicted proteins | sample June2016WEW_13_4_FD_133014 | JGI IMG/M metagenome (GOLD analysis project Ga0187868, IMG submission 133014) | Peatland microbial communities from SPRUCE experiment site at the Marcell Experimental Forest, Minnesota, USA - June2016WEW_13_40 | ecosystem: Environmental > Terrestrial > Soil >... | reverse complement strand
TGGATCCCGGCCAGCCCGAAATCGATCAGCTTGACGTGGTCCTCTCCGCCCAGCCGCTGCAGCATGATGTTTTCCGGCTTCAGATCCCGGTGCCAGACGCCCTTTTCGTGCGCCGCCTCCAGCGCCTGACCGATCTGCCGGACGATCCCCGCCGCCCGATCGTGATTCATCCCTCCCGGCTCGATGGCGCTGCGAAGACTCGCTCCCTCGATGTACTGCATCACCAGGAACTGCTTGCCTTCAGGCGTGAATCCGCTGTCAAGCACACCCACTACACCGGGATGGTCGATGCGCGCCAGCGCCTCCATTTCCTGCTGAAACTTCTGGCGGATCCAGGAATCCTGGCTGGTCTCTTCGAGCAGCACTTTGACCACCACGCGCTTCGACAAAAGCTGGCGGTCGCGCGCCAGGTACACCACGCTCATTCCGCCCCGGCCCAACTCACGCTCTATTTCGTAGCGATCCTTCAGAATCCGCACCACTACTGTGGCTTCGGGTGTCGCTGGTGGTCCGAGGACAGGATGTTCCATCATGGAGCCGGCATCGCGGTCGGAAGCCAGCAGGGACTCCACTTCCCTCCGCAGTTCCTCGTCGTTTCCGCAGCGTTCGCGAAGGAGTTCTGCGCGGACCGAGGGATCGGATTCTACCGTGGCATCGAAGATCGCCTTTACCTGCTGCCAACGCGCCGCGGTCATCCGGATCTCACGCTGGTTCGCAGGTACGGTTGCGTTTGTAGGGCAGGCCGCGGAATACGTCGCTGCATTTCGGAAGTCGTGAGCTGGGCCAGGCGTTTGACGATCATTGCCAGTTGGATGGCTGCTTCCTGGTTGCACGCGCGGAGTTGGCCGGCAAAAAGCGTCACTTCGCCCGCAGACCCAGGCATGAGTGTTCTTGTCCTATTGGAAAGAGTATATCCCAAGCCACGGCACTGGAGCCGGAAAGTGGAACGTGGAGATCAATCGCTGAGGAGGGTTGCGCCGCGAGCTAGTCAACAAAAGCCTGGGGCGATGGGGCGCGGGCGCCCACCCTGCGCCCACCCCTCGCCCCACTCCGCTGTGACCGGCGATGGTCTCTTCCGCACTCACCAGGACTTGCCACCTTTGTCGATCTGTCCGGCTTTCGGTGGTTGATAGCTGGCGCCGGAGACCTTGTCCAGTTCCTGCTCCGACAAATCGGCCGGCTTCACTTCCTGCTCTGGTTCCTGTTCGGTTTGGTTCGATTTCTTGGCTTCTTCGCTCATGGTGTTTCTCCTTTTAGAAACGTCTACTTGCGTAAATTCCGGGGCGCCATCGAAGCGTCCCAAATCGACTGCCTTCTCCCAAAATGGGCGGTGGCGGCTTCAAACCGACCCCGGTCGCGTCTGAAAGTTGCGTTGAACCGAAAACCAGGGACCGCTCAGACGTTTCCTGTCGTCGGAATCGGGTCGGCGGGATCCGTCGGGGACGGAGTGGGAGCTACCGTCAATTCCCTCTGATGTTCGAACGAGAAGTATTGAGAGCGTTAGCGCCGCCGCCGGCGACCTTTTCCAGATCCTGCTCCGACAACTCGGCCGGCTTCACTTCCTGCTCGTTCTTTTCAGCCTTTTCGACCTTCTTGCTTTCTTCGCTCATGATGTTTCTCCTTTTAGAAACGGTTACTTGCGGGAATCTCCGGGGCGCCATCGAAGCGTCCCAAATCGACTGCCTTCACCCTATAAGGCGCAAGCTGCGGGAAAAGGGACCAATTCCTTTTTCTCCTGCCCGCCGGTAGGCTGAAGTATACACGAAGGCCGCCGGAGTTGCACTCCTTCGCCGATGTGCAAGCGTGCATCCGCACACGGTGCGAACCCCTCTAATAAGCGTGTGGGAGAAGGTCGGAAATGGCTCCTGGCTTGTCGCCCAGCATTTAGAAACAGCTCTCGGACAGCACGTCTCCCCACTGGTCAGATAAATCGGCTCTCTGGAGACTGGAGCGACTTGTTCCGCCCTCGGCGGCCCAATGGAAAGAAAGCCCACTTCACGACCACAACCTGAACACATCGCCCAGCGCGAAGATCTGCGCGCCAGGTTTTGCTGGACTATGCGAGGCGGCGAGACGCCGGTAAGCGGATCGCGGTGTACTCCTCCATAGCGCCCGGAACGGCCATCCAGGGTGCCACCAAGAGCGGTAGCCATGTGGACATTACCTCGTAAATGGCGGGGACATCAACCGCTGGCCTGAGACTTTTGGGGGCCTTGTGAGGAGCCGCCTGGAGGTGTATCCTCTGATACATCGAATATGACCCCAATCCTGAAAGCCATGGGGGTCTTGTGCCTGGCCTCGGTCCTGTGGCCGCAAGTGCCGCCCGGCACGCTGACCCTTCAGAAAGCGCTCGAATCCACCCTTCGCGAGCATCCCCAGGCGCGCATCGGCGAGCAGTTGGTGGTAGCGAGCCGCGGTGTCCAGCGCCAAGCCTCCGGCATCTTTGACCCGGTCTACAGCAGCGGAATACAACAAAGCTTCACACCGACGGCGGTCACCACGGCGCTGCAGAACCCGGGGGGAGGGCCCTATTCCGAGGCCACCAATCTCACTGTGTTTGACTCCAGTGCCACCACGTTGTATCGCAACGGGATCGCTGCGGGACCGGTCGTCGAGCTGGATCGGACGCGGGACCGCTTGTTGAACGCGGCGGGCATCAACCAGTCCCAACTTAGCTATCAAGTGACCATCCCCCTGCGGCGCAACAGGGGGGCGGAAGTGGTGGCTGCGCAGGAGACCGCGGCCGGCGTGCAGGTGGAGGCCAGTCGGTTGGATCTTAACCAGACCTACACGGATCTGCTCACGAACACGGCCGTCAGTTACTGGGAGCTGGTGGGCGCCATCCGGACGATGGAGGTGGCCCTGGGCTCGGAAGAGCGTGGACAGGCTCTGTTTGAAAACGTCTCCGACTTAATCAAGGCCGATCGTAGCCCCCGCAACGACATCAACCAGGTCCGCGCCAATCTGGCCGATCGCATCGCGGGCCGCATCGCAGCCGAGCAACAGGTGGTGGCCGCGCGGCTGCAGTTGGCGCTGGATATGGGCCTGCCTGCGGACGGCATGGCCGCGGTCGCGTATCCGGCCGGGGATCTTCCCGAAGGCATCGGCGCGCCCGCGAACGATCCGGCAGCGGTCCGGCGATACATCGAGCTGGCGTTGTCGCAACGCGCCGATTACCTGGCGGCGCGGAAACGGGTGGAGGCCGAACGCCCGCTGCTGGCACAGGCGAAGAACGGTTTGCTGCCCAGCGTCGATTTGACGCTCTCCACCGGCTATAGCGGCCTGCGGGAAGGAGTCTATCCGCCGAGTTATCTTGCCTCTCTGTTCCACGGGGTGCGCGGTCCGGATGCCATGGCCGGCGTGCGCTACGAATTCGCGCCCCGCAACAACGCGGCCGCCGGACTAATGGCGCAGATCGAAGCATCCATGCGCCAGGCCGAGTTGCGCGCCGCCGACACCGCACGGGGTATCGCCGCGAGCGTAGTGGTTGCGCTGGCGGGAGTCCGAAACGCGGGCCTGCGTCTGGAAAAAGCCCGCGAATCGGTGACCGCGTTCCAGGCGGCGCTCGATGGCGAGCGGGAGAAGTACCGCCTTGGTTTCGGGTCCGTGGTGGACATTCTCACTACCGAAGACCGGCTTACCGCCGCGCTAGTCGTTCAGGTGCAGGCACGCCTGGATACGGCCGTCCAGTTGGCGCACTTGCGCCAGGCCACCGGCACGCTGGTGGAACCGCATGTGGCCGCACCGCGCGCGGATAGCCGGGCGTTCCTGACTCTTCCCACACTCCCAGGACAAAACCAGCCATGAGGGGAGGCAGGCGGTGAATACGGAAATCTTCCGCAGGGTCTCCATTGAGCGCCTCTCTTCGCCCGAACAGCTCGACCAATTATTGAAGGTCAACTCCACGCGAAGTTGGGCGGCGCTGCTGGCCGTTTTGGTGCTTGTGAGCATGACCGTGGTGTGGGCCTTTCGGGGGTCGATTGCAACCACCGCGCCGGGGCAGGGAGTCATTGTCCGTACCGGAGGCGTGCTCAATGTGGTCTCCAGCGGCTCGGGGGTGGTGGCGTCGCTGAACATCAAAGTCCGGGACCGGATCCGCAAGAATCAAGTGATCGCGCAGGTGGCCCAACCCGCGCTGGTGGAACGGATTCGAGCTACCGCGGAGGCCATCGCCGAAGCCGAACGCCAGCGCGCGGTGGCCAGCCAGATTCGCAGTGGAAGCGCGAAGCTCCAGATGGACGCCTTGAATCGCCAGCGGGAGAATGCCGACCGCGAAATCAAGGTTCTCCAGGAGCAGGCCAAGCTTGTAAGCGAGCAGATCCCGGTGGAGGCCGAGCTGCTCGCCAAGGGACTCTTGACGCGCCAGCAGACCATCGCCACGCAACAGAAACTGGTGGAAATCGAGGGGCGTATTGCCGCGATCAGCGCCGACTTAAAACGTTACGACTCCGAGCAATTCGCGATCGAGAGCCAACCGCTGCAAGCCGATGTCGAGATGCAATCGCGCGTCACCAGCCTGGAGCGCGAGTTGGCGGGCTTGCGCAAGGAACTGGAGGTCGCGGCCGATGTGGTTAGCCCATACAGCGGTGAGGTGACGGAACTGCGGGTTGCGCCCGGATCCGCCGTGACCGCGGGCGAGCCGATCCTCACAATCCAACCGGACCTCGACCAACTGGATGTCCTGGTGTACGTGCCGTCGGTCATGGCCAAGCAGATCCACGCCGGACTGGAGGCGCAGATTTCTCCCTCCACGGTGCGGCGCGAGGAATACGGCTATCTTCGTGGTGAAGTGACTTCCGTGGCAGATTATCCCGCCACCCCCGCTGCTCTAATGCGCAATTTTCAAAATGAACCGTTGGTGGGGTCGCTCACCGGCGGCGGTCCGGTCACCGAACTGCATGTGCGCCTCATCGCCGACAATCGAACTCCCAGCGGCTATCGCTGGTCTTCACCCCTGGGCCCCCGTATCAAGCTCTCGAGCGGCACCTTGGTTTCGGCGCAGATCGTCACTAAACGGCAGCCGCCGATCAGTCTCGTGATTCCCCAGGTTAAGGAGATGCTCGGCCTGAGCTAGCGGCCCATGGCTTTCCCCTTCTTTCGCCGCTCGCGCGTGCGTACGCCCACGATCCTGCAAATGGAGGCGGTGGAGTGCGGGGCCGCGTCTCTTGCGATTATCCTCGGCTACTTCGGGCGGTGGATTCCGCTGGAGCAGCTTCGTCTGGATTGCGGCGTGTCACGCGATGGGAGTAAGGCGAGTAATCTCCTAAAGGCCGCGCGCAAACACGGGCTTACGGGCAAGGGCTATAAGAAAGAGCTGTCGGATCTGCGCCAGGTCCGGCGGCCCGCGATCCTGTTCTGGAACTTCAACCATTTTGTCGTGCTGGAGGGATTCGGCCGGGGCCGCGTATATTTGAACGATCCGGCGACAGGTCCGAGGATCGTCACCCCTGAGGAACTCGATCTCGCCTTTACCGGGGTCGTGCTGGTTTTTGAAAAAGGCCCGTCTTTCGAGCGCGGCGGCCAACGCGGGTCGTTGGTGCGGTCGCTGGCGGCACGGCTTCCGGGGACGCGGCTGGCTCTATTGTACGCGCTGTTGGCCACGCTAGCCCTGGCGGTTCCCAACCTGGTGGTCCCGGTCTTCACGCGCATATATATAGATGACATCCTGGTGGGGGGACTTGACCACTGGCTGCACCCGCTCCTTTTGGCGATGACGGGCGCCCTTTTGATCAAGGCGGTTCTGACATGGCTGCAACAGAACACGCTGCTGACCCTTGAAACCCGGCTGGCGCTCGGATCCAGCGGCAAATTTTTCTGGCACGTGTTGCGCCTGCCGATGGAATTTTTCAGCCAGCGATTTGCGGGCGAGATCGGCTCCCGCGTGGATATCAACGACCGGGTAGCCGCCGTGTTAGCCGGCGTGCTGGCCACCAACGCTGCCAACGTCTTGCTGATCGGATTCTACGCCGCCCTGATGTACCAATATGACCGCAGGCTCACCGCCATCGGAATCGCCATTGCGGCGTTGAATTTTGTGGCGCTGCGATTGTTGACCAAGCGCTATGCGCGCCAAAGTCTTCGTCTGGCCGCGGAGCAAGGCAAGATGGTGGGGTGCTCGATGAATGGATTGCAGATTATCGAGACTCTGAAGTCAACCGGCTCGGAATCGGATTTCTTTGCCCGTTGGAGCGGCTACCAGGCCAAAGTCGTGAACGCGGAGCAGGAACTGGGCACGTGGTCCGCGCTTTTCGCGGTAGTGCCACCGGTGCTGACCGGGATCAATGCCGCCGTCATCCTCGGTTTGGGCGGCCTTCGCGTGATGGATGGCTTCCTGACCATGGGCATGCTGATCGCGTTTCAGAGCCTCATGGCCAGCTTTCTCGGTCCGGTCGAGCGACTGGTGAATCTCGGCGAGTATTTCGAAGAAGCCGGCACCGATCTGACCCGGCTGGACGACGTCTTGCGTTACCCCGTGGATCAGCCCTCGGCGGTTTCGTCCCCCGTCGGCAGTCCGAAATTGCAGGGCTATCTGGAGCTGCGCAACATCACGTTTGGCTATAGCCGCCTGGCGGATCCATTGCTGTCGGACTTCAATCTGAAGCTCGTCCCGGGCCAGAGAGTGGCGTTGGTGGGCGCTTCCGGCAGCGGAAAATCGACGGTAGCCAAACTGGTGACGGGGTTGTACGAGCCGTGGTCCGGCGAAGTTCTTCTCGATGGGTCGCCGCGTCGCGAGATCCCGCGCGATGTGTTGTGCAACTCGCTGGCACTGGTGGACCAGGATATTTTCCTGTTTGGCGGATCGATCCGCGACAATCTGGCGATGTGGGATGCCACCATGGAAGACGCGACGCTGGTGCGGGCGGCCAAGGATGCCTGCGTACACGACGATATCGCCAACCGTCAGGGCGGCTATGAATACGTCGTGGAGGAAGGCGGGCGCAATTTCAGCGGCGGCCAGCGGCAGCGCCTGGAGATCGCGCGCGCTCTGGCCGCTGCGCCGCGGATCCTGGTGCTGGACGAGGCGACCAGCGCGCTGGACCCGGCCACCGAGAAAACCATCGACGACAACGTGCGCCGGCTGGGATGCACGTGCGTGATCGTGGCCCATCGCCTCAGCACCATTCGCGACTGCGACGAGATTCTGGTGCTCGACCGGGGCAGCGTAGTACAACGCGGCACGCACGAACAGATGATCGCGGTCGAGGGTCCGTACCGCAACTTGATCCAGTCGGGATGAGAACCCACAACTGGCCATGACTGCAAGCGCTCCGCAACCCGGCAACATCCTCCCTCCGTTCCTGCTCCTGGGAGAGCGGGCGTGGATCATTGTCTCCGGCGCGGTGGATGTTTTCCTGGTGGATTTGGAGAGCGGCGTCCCTCGCGGTGCGCGCCGCCACGCCTTTCGTCTGGAAACCGGCGGTGCGCTGTTTGGGATCGCCCCAGAAGACGGCGGAGGCGCGGGACTGCTGGCCTGCCCGCTGCCGGCTACGCAATTGGCTATTGTCGCTGGCGCGGACGTCGCATCCGATGCGCTCGGGAAGTGGGTCACCGCGATCGCCGAGGCGATTGTCAGCGCACCGCCGGGGCTGCCGGATCGTACGGAGTGGCGAGGGTTAGGCGCGTTTCATCGCGTGGCGCTCGAAGCTTTGGTCCGGGACCGGGCCGACGCGGAGCGCAAGGAACGGGAGCGCTGGACCGTCGCGGCCGGGCAAGAAGCGGCCGCCGCCTGGTTCGCCTTGCGTCAACTGGCCGCTCCTATGGGAATACGGCCGGGGCCGGCCGGCGCTGACGAGGAGATGGCCCTGGCCAGTCCTCTCTTGCGAGCGTCGGCGGCTGTCGGCACGGCCTTGGGAATCCGCATCCGCGCTCCCCGGGGGATCAAAGGCGCGGAGAGCGTCGAGGCCATCGCTCGCGCCTCCGGCATCCGCGCGCGCCGGGTGGCGCTCAAGGGCGATTGGTGGCGGGAGCAGAGCGGCCCACTGCTGGTGTTTCGCGATGAAGACCACCGGCCCGCAGCCGTTCTGCCTGTGTGGAGGGGCCGCTACCGCCTTTGGGATCCCGTGGAGGACCGCACCCGGCGGCTCGATCGCAAGCAAGCTGCGAGCTTGGAATCGTTCGGCTGGATCTTCTACCGCCCTTTTCCCACCCGCAAGCTGGGCGTGTGGGATCTGCTTGCATTTGGAATGCGCGGCGCGGCAGCGGACCTGACGACCATCAGTATTTTGGGTATCGCCAGCGGACTGCTCGCCGTTCTGCTGCCGGTCGCGATTGGATTGACCTTCGACAGTATCATTCCGGGTGCGGATCGCTCGGGCTTGTTGGCCGTTTCCGTGTTCCTGGCCATCGCTGCCATGGCCTCGGCGATGTTCGAGCTTACCCGGAACTTCGCCGTTCTGCGCCTGGAAGGCCGCATGGACTCCGCCATGCAAGCGGCCGTTTGGGACCGATTGCTGGGACTTCCGGTACCGTTCTTCCGCGACTACGCCGCCGGCGATCTGGCCATGCGGAGCCTGGCCATCAGCCAGATCCGCGAGAAGCTGACCGGTTCCACGCTCGAATCGATTTTTTCGGGCATTTTCTCGGCCTTCAGTTTTGCGCTGATGTTCTACTACAGTTGGCGGTTGGCCGTGTTGGGAACGGCGCTCACCGCAATCGTCTTCCTGGTGCCGCTGGTTGTGGGCCTCCTCCAAGTACGCCGCTTGCGCGAACTGTCGGAGGTACACGGCAGGATTTCCGGCATGGTGCTGCAGTTCGTAACCGGCATCGCCAAACTGCGGGTCACCGGCAAAGAGCTCCGCGCGTTCACCGTGTGGGCACGCGAATTTACACGGCAAAAACGGCAGGCGACCGCTGCCCGAAAGCTCTCGAACGGCCTGTCGGTATTTATGGCGGTGTTTCCGCTGCTGTGCTCGGGCGCGATCTTTTACAGCAATTCGCGGTTGGTGGCGGATGGCGTCGTCTCGCTGAGCACCGGCGCGTTCCTGGCTTTCCATGCGGCTTTCTTTCAGTTTCTGGCAGCCGCACTGGCTTTGAGCTCGGCCGCGGGGTCGGTGCTGGGAATCGTCCCCCTGTTCGAACGCGCGCGCCCGATTCTGGAAACCCTGCCGGAAACCAGCGCCGCTAAGGGAGAACCCGGCGCGTTGACCGGCAATATCGAAATAAGCCACGCCTTTTTCCGCTACCGCGCGGATACCCCTTTGGTATTGCGCGATCTATCGCTGAGCGTGCGTCCGGGCGAGTTTGTGGCGCTGGTGGGCGCTTCGGGCTGTGGCAAATCCACTCTGTTCCGCTTATTGCTGGGATTCGAGAGGCTGGATTCCGGCGCCATCCATTTCGACGGCCAGGATCTGGCCGGGATGAATCCCCAGGCCGTGCGCCGCCAGATTGGCGTGGTACTGCAAAATGGCCAATTGCAGACCGGCGATATTTTCGAGAATATCGCCGGCACGCGGCCGCTCACCATGGATGACGCCTGGGCGGCGGCTCGTCTGGCGGGCCTGGAAGACGATATCCGCGCCATGCCGATGGGCATGCACACCGTGATCAGCGAGGGCGGCGGCGGATTGTCGGGCGGACAGCGCCAGAGACTCATGATTGCCCGGGCCATTGCGTCGCGCCCACGCATCCTGCTCTTCGACGAAGCCACCAGCGCCTTGGATAACCTGACCCAGGCCATCGTCAGCCGGAGCCTGGAGCAGCTCCAAGCCACCCGCATCGTCATCGCGCACCGGCTGAGCACCGTTGTCAAGGCAGACCGCATCTTCGTGCTGGAGGCTGGGCGCGTTGTCGAAAGCGGTAGTTATGCGGAATTGATTGCCCAAGAGGGGCTGTTCGCAAAGCTGGCGCAGCGCCAGCTTGCCTGAAAGGAATCCAAAAGGAGGACCGGATGAGAAAGGCGATGTACCTGATGGGGGCGCTGGAGGATTCCGACATCGAATGGCTGGCTGCCAATGGAACCGCGGCGCGCCTGACCCGGGGCCAGGAACTGGTGCGCGAGGGCCAACCCGTCGATTCCCTTTTCGTGGTGCTGGACGGGCAATTGGCGGTGGAGTCCGGTGGCACGCAGTTGGCCACGCTGCTGGCAGGCGAGGTGGTGGGCGAGATATCGTTTGTCGATTCCCGGCCGCCCTTGGCCACCGTAATGGCGCTCGATGCCGCGCGAATCCTGGCGGTGCGCCGGGACGTGTTGCAGGCCAAGCTCGCCGCGGATTCGAGATTCGCGGCCAACTTCTACCGCGCTTTAGCTATTTTTCTGGCCGACCGCCTGCGTACCACCACTGCGCGCCTGGGGTACGGGCGGCCGGAGCAGGACGCCGTGGTGGAGGCTGCCGACGAACTCGGCGACGATCTGATGGAAACCGTTTCGCAAGGCACCCGGCGCTTCGATAACCTGCTGCGCCGGGTGCGCGGCGCCTGAGGGCCTGGCAAAATGGGGCAAGCGGAGGCCCACCCCATTACCGCCCCATTACCAGCCCGTCCCGTGATGCGTCAGTCAGCTACCCTTGATGTTGCCATGAGGAACCCACTTGAGGTCCCGCCGGCAGCTTTCTCCAGTTCTTGTCCCGACAGCTCCGTTGCGGTTTTTTCGTGACTTTCCGGAGGGCCATCGCTCACCAGGACTTGCCGCCTTTGTCGATCTGTCCGGCCTTCGGCGGTGTGTAGCCGGCCCCGGCAATCTTGTTGAGTTCCTCTTCCGACAACTCGGCCGCCTTCACTTCCTGCTCGGTCTTTTCAGCTTTTTCGATCTTCTGGCTTTCTTCGCTCATGGTGTTTCTCCTTTTAGAAACGTTTTTTGCGTGAATTGTGGGGCTCCCCTCTCATGTGAGTGCCCAAATCGACTGCCTTCACCCTATAAGGCGCAAGCTACGAAAAAAGAGACCAAAAAAAGTTGGGACCCGTGGTCACGGCCGGCTGAACTCTGCCCGCGACGCGAGCCGTGTTCCCAGACAGCGCAATCGGACCAAAGCATATCACCAAACGACTCAGTTGCCATAGGGCCTATGGGATATAATTCTCTCCATCAAGGAAGGAGCCACATGGCTGGGTCGGGTGGCGATGTGACGCGTTTGCTGGCCCAACTCCGCGAGGGCAACCGGGAAGCAGCCGATCGACTGGTTCCGCTGGTGTACGCCGAACTGCGCCGGATGGCCGGCGCCTACATGCAACGCGAGCGGCCCGGCCACACGTTGCAGGCGACCGCGCTGGTTCACGAGGCTTACATGCGCCTGGTGGTACGGGAACCGGCGCAGAATCGCGCTCACTTCTTCGCCATCGCCGCACACACGATGCGCCAGGTTTTGCTGGATTATGCGAGGCGGCGAGACGCCGGTAAGCGCGGCGGCGCCGGCGCGCGGAGAGTAGACCTCGACGGAGAACTGCCCATCGCCGCGGAGGCGCTCGACGATGTGCTCGCGATCGATGAGGTCCTGAAACGGCTGGAGCAGATTGACCCCCGCCAAAGCCGCCTGGTGGAACTGCGCTTCTTTGCCGGCCTGGATGTGGAGGAGGCGGCTGAAGTGATGGGTGTTTCCCCAACCACGATCAAACGCGAATGGAGATCGGCCAAGGCCTGGCTGCGGCGGGAACTGGCGGCCGCGAACCCAGGATGACGGCGGAGCGCTGGCAGCAGATAAAAGCGATCTTCGATAGCGGTGCGAACCACTCTAATAAGCGTGTGGGAGGAGGTCGGAAATAGCTCCTGGCTTGTCGCCCAGCGTTTAGGGACAGCTCTCGGACAGCACGTCTCCCCACTGGTCAGATAAACCGTCTTTCCGGAAAGTGGCCCGACACTGGCTGAAGTCCCATATCGGTAGCGATCTCCGCGAACTGTGCCGGCCGCGGCGTATTGGGCTATCGGGGCGTACCGGTTCCACAGGTGGCCATGTGGGGCGCGCTGGGCGCCGCGGGCGCAACGTGGGCGAACCGGGCGCGAGTGGGTGGGTTTCGTTCGCCACGGGTGTTAGAACGAGTTCCCCCCGGCTGCCTCCGGCCGCCCAACCGCCATGCCGGTCGCAGGCCCTCACTCCACGACGGCGGCCACCACCATTTCCAGCGTCCGCCTTACACCCGTGTCCACGTTGATGGGCGGGTCGTAGAACTGGTCGGAGGGGTGCGGCTGCCATTTATCGCGACTGCCGTCATAGTGGGTGTTCGGCGTCAGACCGGGCGGACTCCATTGGTACTGCGAGTCGTTGCCGGCGATCTTCCAGATGACCAGGTCGAGCGAGGGCACGACGATGATGCCGAACCCGCCGGCTCCCGACTTGAAGTACGCGTCGCGCGGCGCGCCGACGACGTGCCCGTCCGCGTTCACCGTGAACTGAAAGCTGTACGGAGCATGCGTGTCGTAGGGCGTTGGCTTCGAGCACAGCTCGATATACTCGGGCGGTATGAGTTGCCGGTCGGCCCACTTTCCTTTGTGCAACAAGAGGTAGCCCCAGCGCAGCATGTCGGTGGCTCGCACCGCGATGCCGCCGGACCCAGGCGTGTTGGTGTAGCCCGGGCGGGGCGGATACCCCCACGGTCCCCACTGCATGGGGTTCGCCAGTTTCTCGCGAATGTAGTCCTCCATCAGCTTCCCAGTGATGCGGTGGACCAGAATCGACAGCACATGGGTTCCCGAATTCGAGTAGAAGTAGCCGCCGCCGGGGTTCGTCCACATCGGCGCGCGCAGGGTCGCTAGCTCGGGCCCGATGGAACCGTCAGTAAGCGCGGCCTCCACCTTGACGTCCTCTCCGTTGACGATCCCGGTGCCGCCGTTGCCGTCCTGCATCCCCGAAGTCATCGCCAGCAGGTGCCCCAGCTTGATCCCGGCCTTGCGGGGATCGCTGAGCGGAAGGGCCTCCGGCAGGTACTTCTCGGTAAACACCTTGGTGTCGAGTCCCTCGGGGAATTGGTCCTTATATTCCTGCAGCATGAGGCCGCAAGAGATGCTGGTAAAGGTCTTGCCGACCGAAGCCGCGCTGGGTGTGACGTCGCGCGCGCACTTCCCGTAGTAATTCTCGTAGACCAGCCATCCGTGCCGGAGCACCAGCAGACCGCCGTGCTGGCTAGTCCGCGTGGTGTACTGGAACGCCTGCTCCAGGCGCTTGACGTCCATGCCGGCGATCTTGCGGATCTGCGCCGCGTCCTTTAGGGTTCGCCACCCGCCCGCGCTATCGGGCGGGGGGTAATAAGGCTTGGCCGCGCTTAGCGCGCCGGCCGAACAGAAAAGCGAGAACAGGAGTGCCCGCGTCCTTCCGTGAACGAACATGAAATCCGTTCCTCCATCGCGTAGCTTACTTTAATACCCCAGCTGAAGTGTTCAGTCTACGTTTCGGCTTCTGGGCCTCGGCCCTGGCACCTTGAGGTGTGGCGCCGGATTCCTTTTTGGACTCAGCCCATCTCTTTCGTTGCGCTTCCGCCATCCTCTTTCTGCTGGCCGCGCTTATCTTCCGCCGCTTGCGCACCGGCTCCGATGTCGCCGCGGACTCGGGGCTAGCCCCAGTCATCAGTTGACGAACCTCGGCAATCTGAGCGTCGATGCGCTTCTTTTGAGCTTCGAAGCCTTCGATGGCAGCCGCGAGAATTTCGTTGTTCAGTTTCTTTGGCATGAACTTCCGATCTTTACTGAGTTTTAGAATCGCACTCTCGTGTCCAATTCTAACAGGACCAAAATGCAACCGAAACACAATCGTAATAAAAGCTAACCCATTCTCCGGGGTTTAGCGTGCTAATCCCCGCTTTATGGAAAATCCCTTCTTTCACTTGAGCTTGGAAGAGTTGGAGAGCGGTTATCTCCGATGGCGGAGTAAGCGACAGTTA
>Ga0187868_1001990_pt1 | contig 13809 bp, 8 predicted proteins | sample June2016WEW_13_4_FD_133014 | JGI IMG/M metagenome (GOLD analysis project Ga0187868, IMG submission 133014) | Peatland microbial communities from SPRUCE experiment site at the Marcell Experimental Forest, Minnesota, USA - June2016WEW_13_40 | ecosystem: Environmental > Terrestrial > Soil > Wetlands... | reverse complement strand
TCCCCCGTCCCGAGGCTCGGCAACCCAGGCGCCACGGCCCCGCCGCCTCAACTCTACGCGCAACTGCCCGGCGCCGAGCCGCGCCAACTCACCTTCGGGGCTTGCGGAGCGGCTGATCCGACGGTGCTTCTGGATGGCAGAATCCTCTTTGTTTCGGCCACAGCCCCCGGCCCGGCGGGTTCAGCGCGGGGCCTTTCGCTCTTTACGATCAACAACGACGGCACCGAGATCACGGCCTTTGCCGGCCAGCATGATCCTCCCGCCCTAATCGCCCGGCCCCGGCAACTGCCTGACGGCCGCGTCGCCTTTTTGGCCACGGGCCTCGAAAGCGCGGTGGCCGAGGCCTCGGCTGAGTGCGTTCGCATGGCGCGCCCGTTTCTGAGCCGGGCGAAGTTGCTTCCGGGCCTCAGCGCGCGCGTTCGCTCGGTGTGCCCCGAGGGAGAGAACGGTTTGCTGGTCTGTGCCCGGAACTCGCGCTCTTCCTGGGCTGTGTATCTGGTGGAGGGGAGCGCGGAGAAGTTAGGCGCGCCGCTCTTTGAGGACTCGAGGTGGGACTGCGTTGAAGCGGTTGCGGCCCATGCGCGCCAGCGCCCCATGGGCCGGCTCAGCCGCATGGACCCGGCCAAAAAGACCGGCCAAATCCTCTGCCTGAATGCGAACGACACAACTTATGATGCCGGGAAGCAGGCGGGGGCGCCCGCCACCCGGGTCCGGGTGCTGGCGGAGAGTGCGCCGGGGCGCTGCCGCTCGCTGGGGGAAGTGCCTGTCCAGGAGGATGGCTCATTCATGGCGGAGGTTCCCGCCGACATGGCGCTGGGTTTCGAGGCCCTGGACCAACAAGGACAGGTTTTGCGCCGTGTTGAACCGATTATCTGGGTCCGGCCCGGGGAAAATCGTTCCTGCACCGGCTGTCATGCAGCGCACAACCGGGCGCCCCACAACCATCGCCCGCTCGCGGTGTACGCGCCCGTGCCGTGCCTCGGCGCTGCACCGGAGCCGGAGCCGGGCACGAAAGGGGCGCTAAGATGAAACCCAGAGCCATTCTCCTGCGTGTTGGCCTCCTGGTTTTGGCGGCTACGGTCGCCCTCCTGGGCCATCACTTCGGCAGCAATGCCCACATACGCAAGAGGATCGGCCAACCGCCGCTGGCCAAGGCAACCTGTTTCTACTGCCATTTCGTGTCCACTGACCGGTTGCCCTGGGCCAAGTCACGGCCGCATCACGATTCGCCCGCCGGCTTGGCGGTCAGCCCCGATGGCAAGAAGCTCTTTATTGCGCTGGACGACCGTGACGAAGTGGCCGAGGCGGACATTGCCGCTCGCAAGGTGCTGCGCCGGGCCAAGGTCCCGGGCGGACCTTTCGGACTGGCCATGGACGCGGGCGGCAAGAACTTGTTCGTCACCTGCAGGCAGGGCGACCGGTTGGCCGTGCTCGATGCCCAATCGCTCAACCAAACCGGGTCGCTGCCAGTGGGCATGGGGCCCACGGCTGTTGCATTCTGCCGGACCGCCGCCGGTGACCGCCTCATCGTGGCCAATTCGATGTCGGACGATATTTCTGTGATTTCCCTGGCGCCGCTCAAGGAGTTGGCCCGCCCGGCGGCGGGCCGGGAGCCTTTTGCGGTGGCGGCCACGTCCGACGGGGCGCGCGCTTTCGTGGCCAATCGTCTCGTTGGCTTGAGCAGCATAAAAACCTTGCCGGCTTCCGAAGCGACAGTGGTTGACCCTGTGACTGCCCGTGTGGTTCGGCGCGATTCCCTGGAATCGGCCCATCTTTCCGAAGGGGTCGGCCTGGATGAAAAGCGGGGCTGGGCTCTCACGCCCCTGGTCAAGGTGAGAAACATGGTTCCGATAACGCAGGTGGCCGGCGGATGGGTCATGTCCAGCGCCTTGGCAATATCGGACCTGAAACGGGGAGAGGTTGTCCAAATGCCCCTGGACGAGGCCAACGATTACTTCGCCGATCCTTCTGCCGTGGCGGTTGACCCGGCGGGACACAGGGCTTTCGTGGCCTCGGGCGGCGCGGACGTGGTGAGCGTGGTGGACTTGGACCGCCTGGCTGCGTGGTTGCGGAAGGCCAACGCCACCGAGAGACAGGAGGCGGTTTATGACCTCTCGCTTTCCGCTGAATACGTCATCGCTCTGATTCCCACTCGGCGCAATCCGCGCTATCTGGTCTTGAGCCCGGATGGCGCCACGCTGCTGGTGGCCGAACGCCTCGAGGACTCGATATTGGTTGTGGACGCAAAGAGGCTCGTTCCGTTGGGCCGAATCGTGCTGGGTGATGGGGGAATGGAAGACCCCATTCGACGGGGCGAAAGGGTGTTCACCACGGCCGCCTACACTTTCCAGCATCAATTCTCCTGCCGCTCATGCCACCCCGACGGCCACGTGGACGGCCTCAGCTACGATTTCGACGGCGATGGCATCGGCGACAACCTCTTGGACAACCGCAGTCTCCAGGGCGTGGCCGGCACCGGGCCCTTCAAGTGGAATGGAAAAAACCCCACGCTCGAAATCCAGTGCGGCCCCCGGTTTGCCAAGGTGCTCATGCGCACGGACCCATTTCCCCCCAAGCAACTGCGCGACCTGACGACGTTCATCCGCTCGCTGCCCCCGCCACGCGCGGCGCGCAACAAAGACGCAAAACTGACTCCGTCCCAAGAGCGGGGCCGCGCCATCTTCTTCGCGGCCAAAACGCCCGACGGCAGGGAAATCCCCTTGTCCCGCCGCTGCGTGACCTGTCATCCGCCGCCGCTCTATTCGGTGCGGTTGCCCTTCAACATAGGCACCCAAGGGCAGCATGACACCACGGAGGCCTTCGATACGCCGCATTTGCTGGGAGTGGCCGATACCGCCCCTTATCTTCATGACGGCCGGGCGCAAAGCCTGGAAGAACTCTGGACCCTCTACAACACCAATGATCTGCACGGCGTAAGCAGCTACATGAACAAAATTCAGCTCAATGACCTGGTCGAATTCCTGAAAACACTCTGACATCCATCGAGGAACCGAATATGAGAGAAAAACGTCCCCTCAGACCGCCGGCGTCCCAGCAAAGCCTGTCGAACCGTCTCGGGCAGACCGTTTTGGAGTGCGGTGGCAAGCGGCTGCTCCTTACACGGATCTTCAAGAGCCTGCGAGCCGCTTGGCCAAGCTCCGGCAGGAGCGGCATGTTTATAGCAAGGCAGCCCTACAAACCCATCTTCAAGCTCCGTAGGAGCGACACGGAGGGCTTTGGCGAGCCCCCAGCCACAGGATTGCAGTCGAACCATGCCGCTCCTACGGAGCTTGACAGAGCCGGACGGCCACGGTGCTATAAACATGTCGCTCCTGCCGGAGCTTGCTCCGATCCGTGCGAAGACCCGTGTAAGGAGCAGGGCGAGCGCAACGCGTACCTGGACGCCGGGGGCGGCCCAGACGCCGACACGTCGGGACGCTTCGCTGCGTCGGCGCCCTCCAGAATGTCACCGCGTCACCGGCTCTGGCCGGCGCTCTCTCTGCTTGTCCTGGCCGCCCTGGCCATTCGGCCCCAGGCCGCCACGACGGCGTTGGGGCTGCCTTTCCCGCTCATCGAGAGATTCGAGAACTTCACGATGAAAGACGGCATCCCGTCGCATAAAGTCCACTGTGTCCTGGTTGCCGGCGACGGCAAGCTCTGGGTGGGCACCTACAAAGGGTTGCTGGTCCGGGAGGATGGAAGGTTCCGCAAAATCGGCGTCGAGGACGGCTTGAGCCATCCGATGATCATGTGCCTGGCGGAGGATTCGCGGAGCGGAGACCTTTGGATCGGCACCATGCGCGGTCTCAACCGCTACAGCGCCGGGCGCATCACGACCTACACGCAAACCAGCAGCGGCCTGCCCAACAACGTCGTCTATGGCCTGGATGTGGTTGGCGGGAGCCTTTGGGTAGCTACGGCCGCGGGCTTGGGCGTGCTCGATCTTAAGACCGGCTCCTGGACCATTTACGACCAGAGCAACACCGTCATGCACGAGCCGTGGGTTTACGCGGTCAAAGGGGCAAAGGACCGGGTTTTTGTCGGGGTTTGGGGCGGCGGCATTTTGGAATACGAGTTCGCGACGGCGGTTTTCAAGGAGCACCGCGACCCGGATCGGGATTTCCATTTTGACCTCGTGCCCGACGATGGGCCAATCAATGACATCACCGCCTGGATAGCGTGGGACGACGGCATATTGTGGCAGGCGACTTATTTCGGGATGTCCCGCTACGATGGGTTGCGCTGGCGCACCTGGCAGGAAAAGAAATCGCCGCTGCCCTCCAATTTTCTCAACTTCATCTGGGCGCGCGGCCGGGTGGCGTGGGTCGGGAGCGACCGCGGGGTGTCCGTGACTGACGGAGACACCTGGGTGAATTATCGCACCAGCGACAAGGGCGAGGGGCTGGTGGAAATCGCCCGGCCAGGGCAACCGCCGGAGACGCGCACGATGCCGACGCATCTGGCGAATGATTTTGTGCTGGGCCTCTGGGCGGATGACCGCGAGGCCTGGTTCGCCACCTCGGACGGATTGAGCCACGCCACTTTCGCCCCGGCCCAAAAACCCCTTGCAACCGCGCCGGACAAATAGCCGGAAATTTCAGGAGCCGCCTTTTATGCACCTCACAACCACCCACTTGCCCATGCAGAACCAGCTTTCACTCATCTACACCGACGGGGAGAAAATCGAGCGCGGCGCCCTCGGCTTGCCGGCTTGCGAACCGGCCCCGACCGGTTTGATCAAGAGATTGCCCAAAGGCCGGGCGCCCGTCAAAAAATCGGCAATCCGGGCGCCGGACGTTTTGAACGAAGCCTCGGACTATGGCAGCGCCTTCACGCGCGGCCTGCGCGTCGAGTTGCCGGGCGGCATCACCCAACTGCTCATCAGCGGCACGGCCAGCGTCGGGCCCGCCGGCGAGACGCTTTACCCCGGCAACTTTCGGGCCCAGCTTTGGCGGACCTATCATAATCTCACCCGGTTGCTTGAGGCCGAAGGCGCCACCTGGCACGACATGGTCCGCACCACTTGCTACCTGCGCGACATCGAACGCGATTACGCGGATTTCAACGCGGTGCGAAACGAATTCTACCGCGCCCTCGCGCTCGATCCGTTCCCAGCCTCCACCGCCGTCCAGGCCCGGATTTGCCGGAGCGATCTGTTGGTTGAAATCGAAGCCATAGCCATCCTCGTGCATCAGAAGGCCCTATGAAAACACCACGACTCATCATGTTCGCCCTGTTGGCCTTTGTGTCCACCGGCGCCGCTCAATACAAGTACACCGACAAGCCGGACACGAACACGAATTATCCGGTCGAACCGATCCTCCCTCCCGGCGCCGCTGCCGTGCCGAAGCTTGAGGAGGGAGACTACCCTTACTACGGCAACGCCCCGGACGAGTTGCTGCCCTATCGCAATATCGAGCCTTACTACCGCTATTGGCTCACCCGGTTGCCCTTCCGCGGGCCGGGCAAGGATTACCCGGACCCTCCCAACCTCAAATCGCTCAAAATCGGCTTGTTAAGCCCGGCGCCCAACGGGCTCGAGGCGGGGCGAGGCCAGATGAGCAAGAAGGGGGTGCTGCTGGCCATCGAGGAAGCCAACGCCGCCCGCAAGCCGGGCGCGCTGCCGTTCGAGCTTTTCGAAAAGGCCGATTCGCCCCAGTGGGGCAGCGCCGCCAACATTGCCGTCGAATTTGCGGACAATGAAGTCCTGGCCTTTATCGGCACCATTGATGGCGATGCGACCCACGTCGCTCTCCGCGTCGCCCTCAAGATCGAGACCTTCATGGTCAATTGTTCCGACCCGGACCCGACCCTCACCGAAACCCAGATCCCCTGGCTCCTCCGCGTTTTCCCCGACAACCGGCAGCAGGGATACCGGTTGGCCATGTTCATGGTAAAAGAGAAGGGTTTGAAAAAGATCGTGGTCATCCGCACCAACAGCCGCCCTGGCCGGATGGGCGTTCGCCCCTTTGTGGACGCCGTCCGCCGTCTGGGCCACCCGGTGTTGCAGGAAATCAACTTCCTGGACGGCGACCAAGCGATGGGCACCCAGGTCGCGGTGCTCAAGCAAGCGGATCCCGATGCCGTCCTGTTCTGGGGCAACCCGGCTGACGCCGGCCGGGCGGCGGCCCAGTTGCGGGCCGCCGGGGTGAGCGCGGCCTTTTTCGGCTTCGACCGCGTGGTCGAGCCCGAATATGCCAAAGCCGCAGGACCGGCGGCCGAAGGCACGACCGCAGCTTACTTCTTCGATCCTGACAAAACCGACGTGGCCTGGAAGGGATTCTGCGAACGCTTCCACAAGCGGTTCGGCATCGAACCCGACGTGTATGCCGGCTACAGCTATGACGGCGCGCAAATGCTTGTCGAGGCCATCAAAAAGGCCGGCCCGAACCGATACCGGATTCACGACCTGATGACCCGCATCGATGAATACACCGGGGTCACCGGCTATATGCGCTTCGATGGACGCTGGGACAACATCGCCCCCGTCGTTCTCGCCCAATACAAAGGCGGCAAATGGCATTTCGGGCCGCCCGTACCTCTGAAAGAGGCCAGGATCACCACCGGGCCACACTGAACGGGCGGGCCTTGAACCGCTCAAGGGCTCGTGCAGAAACAAATTGCGAGATCTGAATGCTGGCGTGGAGCGTAAGAGTGAGAGTGTGGAGCGTGTCAAGTGCCACGATGCCCTCACTGCTGACGCCAGACGAAGCGATTCCGAGACGCCAACGGCGTCACTTATACCAGCCCAGGGCAACGCCCTGGGTTTATCGGCCAAAGACCATTCTGAGCGCTGAAAGCGCGATTCATCGTGTTCAAAATTCATATCCCGAGCGTGGCGCAAGGATACTGCGGGAAGGTGGGAGCATGCCGCCAAGGCCTCGCGCCGAAGGCGCGGAGCATACCAGCCCAGGGCAATCCCGCGAAGCGGGAGCCGCTCTGGGTAGCTGGCGCGAAATCGTCGGCCGCCCTGCAAGGGCGGCGGCCAATGGTTCTTCGTCCGGCGGATACCACAGGCGATGGCGCCAAAGGTCCAGCGCATGCCCGCCAGGTGTCCGGCCACCGTTCTTGCCCCCGGCGAGATGGCTCAACCCCGTTAGGGGTGGCCTGTTTATAGCACCGGCGCGGCCACCCCCCTCCTTCTTTTTGTTTTTCAGCGGCGCGGGTCTGGCCCGCCTGTCGAATTGCCCGCCTCCCGACAAGTCGGGACTGAAAAACAAAAAGAAGGGTGGTCGATCGCGCTTCTCTCCTATATTTTGTGGCTGGCCTTTGGTGCTGGCCGCCATGCTGATGGCGGCTTGCGGTTGCCCGTGGCGGACCTGGGCGGCGGCCCAGGCCACGAATGTGGTCATCGGGTTGCTCTTGCCTCCTGAAGAAGCGGAGGCGGCGAGCTTGCGCGCGGGGGTGCTGCTCGCCGTGGAACACGCGAACAGGGCGCCGGCTCCGAAAGTCAGCCTCGTGGTTCGGGGACGAGTCGGGCAATGGGGCGCCGATGCCGTGGAAGCGGCCCGCATGGTGCTCGATGACGGGGCCCAGGGATTGATCGCCCCGCCAAACGGGGCCGCCACGCATCTCGCCTTGCAGGTGGCGGGGCGCACAGCCGTGCCGGTGATCTCGCTTTGTGCCGATTCGTCCGTAAGCCGAACGGGTGTCCCGTGGATGGTCCGCATCGCCCCCAGCACGATCGAGGAGGCCCGGGCTTTGAGTGCGGGCCTGAATGCCGGGGCTCCAGGCCCCCAACGGTGGGTGGCGCTGGTCCCCGATGGCCGGGCCGGACGCGAGGTTTCGCGCGACTTGAACCGGGCCTGCAAACTCAAGAACATACACGAGGTCAGCTCCACTCTGACCCGCGTCGAGTCCGTCGTGGGCCAGGTTCTGAAGGAGCAGCCCGATGGGCTCTTAATCTGGCTGGACCCCGTTCCGGCGGGAAGGCTGGCCAGGAACCTCCGGGACGCCGGGTTTGCCGGAAAGCTGGCGGGGCCAAGCCGGTGCAATTCACCGGCATTCTTTGCTTCCTCTGCCGAGGCGTCGGAGGGATTTGTCGTGCCGGCCATCGTTTTGGATGCGGATGGCGAGGCGCGCTTGCTTTCGTTTCAAACTGCCTTCCGCCAGCACTATGGGATCGAGGCGGACCTCACGGCGGCCGAGGGTTATGACGCCGCCACGCTTTTGGCGCATATCCTAAAGAAGAACGACCCGCAATCACTTCCCCGGGCCTTCCCGTTGGCGTTCTCATTGCCCGGGGCGTCGGGCGGCCTAAGCTTCGATGCCGAGGGCAACCGGAAGCTTGCGCTCCGGCTGCTCGTGGCCCGGCATGGACGTTTTGGAGCCGTCACGAAATAATCTTTACATTGAGACAACGACCGCCGACCGAGGCAGGGGACTTCCCGAACGGCATTGCGCCAAATCCTCATAAGGCCTTGGCCAGGATGGGAGCCTGCCCGCCATAGCGCCCTGCGCGACGGCGGGGACAGCCTTTCGTCCCCGGATTCCTCCCTCTCATCCCTTTCTGATTTACAGTTTTATTACTCAACACAATTATTTATCATTATGATTATCAAAAAACAGCCAGGTTGCATTCCGTTGCCCGGCAGGGGCCCTATCGGACGAGCGTCGGTCGCCAGTTTACTGTCTGCGGCCCTGGGGCTTGCAGGTTACGCCCAGCAGGAGAGCCTTCCCTCGAGCACTCCCGGTTCGGCGGGCGGAACCGGCGCAACTGGAGCGTTACTGCCGGCTGAAGCCGGCGTTCCGGCGAGAACCCCCGGTTCCGCTGCTGAGGCCGGCGCAACGGCGCCGACTGTGAGCGCGGGATTGCTCAACGACTGGCTGCGCGAGCAGTCGCCGGCGTTCGGGCCGTGGGATGTCGGCGGGCAGATTCGGGCGCGGGTCGAGGACAAGGCATTTTTCGCCGTGGCGAACGAGAAGGCGGTGGACTTTCAACACAACGGCGATTCCGACAACACCTATTTCCTGCTGCGCGAGCGGGTGCATTTGGGCTACACGCCATGTTCATGGTTCCAGGTGTATGGCGAAATGCAGGACGCCGGCGCTTACAACGACGATCGCAACCCGAGCCCCGACACCGATCACGACGGCTTGCGCCAGGCCTGGGTCGGCCTGGGCAACGTGCTCGAGTTTCCGCTAACCTTGACTGCGGGGCGGCAGGAGTTGATTTATGGCGACCAGCGGCTCATTGGCACAGCGGACTGGCTCAACATCGGGCGCACATTCGACGCCGTGAAGCTGCGGTACACAGCGCCGGCTTTCCGGATCGATGGGTTCGTGAGCCAGCCGGTGATTCCGGACAAGTACGAGTGCGACACCTCCGATAGCCACGATCGGTTTTCCGGGATATACGGTTCCACCAAAACCCTCGTTCCATTCCAGGAGACGCAATTGTATTTCCTTTCGCGGAACGTGGACCAGCGCCCGGCGACGGAGCAAAGCGACAAGCTTTATCCACTCGCGTCGCCGCGCGATATTTACACCATCGGCGCGCGCGTGAAATCGCTGCCCGGGGCCGTGGGAAACTGGGACTATGAAGCGGAGGCGGCCGGCCAGCTTGGCCGCTTTAAGTCCAGCAACACCTCCCCGAGCCTGGAGCAGCAGGCCTATGCCGTCCATGCCGCGGGAGGTTACACCTGGACCAATGCCTGGGGCTCACCGCGGCTCGGGCTAGAGTACAACTACGCCAGCGGCGACAGCGATGCCAAGGACGGCACGCACGGGACCTTCGACAACCTCTACCCTTCCAATCACGGCCTTTACGGCATCATGGACTTTTTCTCGCTGCAAAACCTCCATGACCTCCGCCTGGCCTCGTCGGTCGCGCCAGTCAAGGATCTGCTGGTGAAGTTGGAACTGCATGAGTTTTGGCTGGCCGATACCCACGATTATTTTTACCAGGCAAACGGCACGCCCCGCACGACGAGAGGCTACGGAATCAATCCCTCGGCCGAAAGCCATGTCGGCGCCGAACTGGATCTCACCGCCTCTTATACGATTACCAGGTATGCGTCCGTGCAGGGGGGATACGGGCATTTCTTTACCGGCGATTATGTGAAAGATTCTCTCGCCAGCCATGGCGGCGCGAAGGATGCCAATTACCTTTACGCGCAGATGTACTTCAATTTCTAAGAGTCTGTCCGAAAAACTCCGACCCCGGACCCTCGTCGCCAACCTCCGTCGGAACCTTTGTCGTCCCGATTCCGAATCGGGATTTCGACAAAGCTGGCCACACTGGATGAGAAAATCATAGCCCTGCTCGCAAGAATTCCGCCTGCGGCCTCGCCCCCGACCGAGGACTCGCAACCCTCCCAGCCCTCCCAAGCCTCCCAGCCATCCCAACCATGCCAAGAGCCCTCCACTAACGGTCCCAAAGAAGCTGCCGCTAATGCGGCTGGCTCTGCCGCCGTCCAGCCTGCCCCCAGGCCAGCCGCAGAGAAAGCTCGAAAGCAAGGGGCCAAGAAGACCAAAGCTAAACCCAGCAAAGGCGGCAATCCCTTGCCCAAGGATCTCCAACCCGAACTGGCTCAGATATTCGGCCCTCGACCTTCGACCCTGGCCTCCTGCGTCTAAGATTCTTCGCCTTGGCTCAACCGGGCCAGCACGCCGAGGTCCTCGAGCGTGGTGGTGTCCCCTTTGATCTCGGCCCCGGCTGCTATCTGCTTGAGCAGGCGGCGCATGATCTTGCCCGAACGCGTCTTGGGCAGGGCTTCTGCGAACCGGATATCGTCGGGCTTGGCCAGCGGACCGATCTCATGGGCTACGTGCTGGCGCAGTTCCTCGCGCAGGCTGCCCTCCGGCTGCACGTGGCTCCTGAGGGTCACAAAGGCCACCAGGACCTGGCCCTTGAGCGCATCGGGCCGCCCCACCACCGCTGCCTCCGCCACCTTTGGATGGCTCACCAGCGCGCTCTCAACTTCGGCTGTGCCGATGCGGTGGCCGGCGACGTTGAGGACGTCATCGATGCGGCCGACGATCCAGTAGTAACCGGAGTTGTCCTGGCGGCAGCCGTCGCCGGTGAAGTAAGCGCCGGGGACTTCGCCCCAATAGACGTCCTGGTATCGCCTGGGGTCTCCCCAGAGACCCCGGAGCATGCCCGGCCAAGGCCGCCGGATGACGAGTTTGCCGCCGCTGTTGGCCGGGACCGGATTGCCGTTGTCATCCACCACCTCGGGCGTGATCCCGAAGAAGGGCAGCGTGGCCGAACCCGGTTTGGTGGGCGTGGCCCCGGGCAGCGGGCTAATGAGAATCCCGCCCGTCTCCGTCTGCCACCACGTATCCACAATCGGGCAGCGTTTGCCGCCGATGACTTCATGATACCAAATCCAGGCCTCGGGATTGATCGGTTCGCCGACCGTCCCCAGCAAGCGCAAGGAACTCAAATCATGCTTGTTGGGCCATTGGGCGCCCCATTTCATGAAAGCCCGGATGGCGGTTGGCGCGGTGTAGAGTACGGAGACGCTGTATTTCTCTACGATCTGCCAGAAGCGGTCTGGCTCCGGGAAATTGGGGGCGCCCTCGTACATGAGGCTGGTGGCCCCATTGGCCAGCAGGCCGTAAACGACATAAGTATGGCCGGTGACCCAGCCGATGTCGGCCGTACACCAAAAAACGTCCTCGTCGCGCAAATCGAAGATGTATTTCGCGGTGACCTTGGCGTAGAGCAGATAACCTCCGGTCGTGTGGAGGACGCCCTTGGGTTTGCCGGTGGAGCCGCTGGTGTAGAGGATAAACAGGGGCGCTTCGCTGTCCATCTTCTCGGCGGGGCAATCGGCCGGGGCGGATTCCATTTCGCGATGCCACCACAGGTCGCGGCCCTCGCGGAACTGGATATCATTATGGGCCCGGCGCAGGACGATGACCTTCTCGACCGACTTGGCCAGGAGGTCCCCTTGCGGGCCCTTGAGGGTCAGGGCCTCATCCACATTCTGCTTGAGGGGCACCACCGTGCCGCGCCGGAAACCGCCATCGGCCGTGATCACGAGCCTGGCCTGGGAATCGTGCAAACGGTCTGCCACCGACTGCGCGCTGAAGCCGCCGAACACGACGGAGTGGACGGCGCCGATGCGGGCGCAGGCGAGCATTGCGATGGCAGCCTCCGGGACCATCGGCAGGTAAATCAGAACGCGGTCTCCCGGCGCCAGGCCCAACCGCTTGAGGACGTTGCCAAAGCGGCAAACCTCATGGTGCAGTTGCCGGTAGGTCAGTGTGCGCTGTTCCCCAGGTTTGTCGGGTCCGGCCGATTCGCCTTCCCAGATCAGGGCGGCTTTGTTTGCGGTGGCCGTTTTCAGATGCCGGTCCAGGCAATTGTCGGCCACGTTGAGTTGGCCCCCCACAAACCATTTCGCAAAGGGTTCCTGCCACTCCAACACCCGGGTCCAGGGCTTGAACCAGACGAGTTCTTCCTTGGCTTGCCGGCCCCAGAACTCCTCGGGCGAGGCGATGGATTCGCGGTAAAGCCGGCGGTATTCGGTGAGAGACTTGATGCGGGCCTGCTTGGAAAAACTCTCTGGGGGCGGAAAAAGCCGTTCTTCCTGCAAGATGGATTCGATATTATCGGACATGACTGAAAGTGCTGCCATTCTCAAGCAATGGCAAACAAAAAAAGCCCATCTCTCAGCGAGATGGGCTGGCAAGCCAGGGAAGGTTGGCTTTGAAATTTGCCCTTATTATGGAGGGGTTGGGACGGCGTAGTGGCGCGGTCCGGTCTCGTGCTGCTGAGGGTCATTATTGCCTTGCGGGGGCGTGAATCCATGGCGCAACGGAAAGTAAGGCAAGACTATTGAAGGACCCCTGGCGCCAGTGGAGGCGGGGGCAGAGGCCACCAATACAACACCAGGCTGGTCCAGGGTGAGCCCCGCGACCGGGAATGGGCCGGTGTAACTGGCCAGCGCCTTTTCGATGCCGGCGCTCAAATCGGGAAAGGCTGCCGCCAAGGCGGCGAGGATGGGCTGGGCGGACCCCGGAACGGCGTCGCTGACCGCGACGGCCACAACCCGCCAACTGCTGGGAACGGCCTGGGAAACTGCGACAACAATCTTGGCCGCCTTAGAGGGAGCGGCTTTGGCGGCCGCTCTGGCGAGAGCAACCGCCTGCTCGGGCTGGAGTTCAGCGGCTGTTCCGGCGGCAGTCGGGGCCATCTCGGAAACGGCCTTCGAGATAGAACTGACAACGGCGCAGGCGCTCGCAGGATTGGCCTGCAAGGCGGCCTTGACGACATTCTCCGCAGTCACGCTCCGATCGAGGGCCTTTGCTCCCTTGACCAACTCGGCCGCTTTCGCGGGCAATTCTGCCGGAATCATCTGGCTGAGGACGACACTGTACGGATTGACTTTTTGAGCGTCACCGGCGACTCCGCTCAAAGGGCCAAAACAAACAAAGCCAAGAACAATTGCAGCGATTCGTTTCATAACGTTTCCATATTCTACCATTTACAGACACTACTGTTGCACACATTCCACACTCTGCAAGCTTCTTTTTACCATCCCGCCGCAGGCGCGTCAACGGCTAATTGCGAGATTTTTTTCATTTTTCAATTCCCGGGGCGGGTTGGCGGAGGTGGAGACGGGGTAAAAGGGGCTTGGACTCGACCGGGATCGTGTGGCCTTTGTTTGGGGACTGGCATTAAAAAAAAGCCCATCTCTCATCAAGACGGGCTGGGAAGCCAGGGAAGGTTGGCTTTGAAATCTGCCCTTGATTTATGGAGGGGCTGGGGTGGTGGCGTAGTCGCGAACGGTGACGGTCTTCTGAGGGTTATTATTGGCTTGGGGGTAAACGAATGCAGGCTTCGGGGGGACGAAAGGC
>Ga0187868_1001989_pt1 | contig 13809 bp, 14 predicted proteins | sample June2016WEW_13_4_FD_133014 | JGI IMG/M metagenome (GOLD analysis project Ga0187868, IMG submission 133014) | Peatland microbial communities from SPRUCE experiment site at the Marcell Experimental Forest, Minnesota, USA - June2016WEW_13_40 | ecosystem: Environmental > Terrestrial > Soil >... | reverse complement strand
ACTTCAGATATTTTTGAGACCTGTTCCTCTTTGTGTTGAGGTGGATCCACTTCGAGATTGTTTAAAGTCAGTACTTTGCTCGCCACACTGAGACTTTCGTCTCTGTTTAATGGCGTGCTTACAGAGCAGGGGACTTGTGGAGCATCCCTTGGTGTGTTCTTTAACTTTCCTTTAAACTTCTGCATAAGATTTAAACCCTAACCTTAAGCTCTCTAATCAACTCTTACCCAGAACCTCACGATTCTGACCATCAATTTTTAAGATTGAGGCAATTGCTGATGTATTATAGAAGCACATAAACTTTTTAATGACTTAATATTATCGGCATATGTTAAAGCGTCTACTTTAGCTTGTCTGGTAAAGTAAGCTAACTTTAACTTTTCAATGATTTCATTTTTATCGAATAAGAAATAAACTTTCTTACCCTCTCTTATAGTCTTCTCGATTTTACAATCTACAGAAACAAAAAACGCTGCTAAATATAAATCACAGGTTTTTGTACCCTCATCTGTATAAATTAGATCTCCGTGGATGGTTGACATAGTTGTTTGCTCCAAGTATCTTTTTGTTATATCTATCTATATTAAAAATAAGGGACCTTATCGGGTATAAAACCCAGCAAGGCCCCCTCAGTTCACTTATCGCTTAGATCGAGTTACCATAATAGTAACCAGTAGCACCTGCAATACCTGTAGGAGCGTATTGTGGGTTACTTAGGACATTGGCAAGATACTGGTCAGACCAAGCATAGTCCATACCTGTACCAAAATAGCCAAGACCTGTGAGAGGAAGACCGCTGATACCGCTGAAACCGACTGTACCAGTAAGGAAATAGATACTTGGATAGTTCTCATAGTTAGTATGAGCTGCTACGTCCATAACAAGGGGTGAACCGTTAAGAGCACTCCATGAGGGATTGTTAGGATTTGAGAAATAAGCAAGAACACCATTCTGGATACTCTCAATTACTTGGTCAGTAAGTTGAACGACTTTGATTTCGCCCCATACGATATAAGTATCCTGACCACCTGTGTAATTACCTTCCTGGGCTCCACCGAGTCCAAGACGCTTGTCAAAATCTGAAAAATAGATCTTACCTACATTGGTCCCCACATAGGAGATCTTCAATGAGTTAAGTGGATTTGTAAGTGGATTAGACATTTTAAACTCCTTTTAATTTGATTGATTACCTGATTTTTAATACTCTAATAAACAAATATTAATAGGTTATAGTATAGAGTATTATCTTTTAACTCTAAGTCGTTGTTACTAACTTACCTGCACTATTAACCTGAACGGGACGATAGACATTGCCGTCATAACCTTGAATAATAACTGGTTTATTTAATGGAAGCGATTCAGAGACGGCTGCAATAAACTTAGTAGAACCAGGATTACTACTATCTTCGCTACCACTGGAAAATACTCCCTTTAATCTCAAATAAAACTCAGTAGATTCTGAGACAGGTCGGGAGAAAGGAATCATTACAGACCTTTTTGAGTACATTGTATCTACTATATTTGGAAATCTACCTACAACAGCTTCACCAACCATTGTTGAACTAGTGGAATAATAGAGGTTATAGGCTATATAATTGGATAAGAATGAATAAAAATCACAATAGACCATCATTGCATATGAGTTAGTAAAAAGTTGTACACTGGGAGCAGTCATAAGTCTTAATCCTTTGAAACTAAAGGATAATAGGTAATTCTATTTTACTTAGTAAAAATATTAGGAGGTTATTAAATAAGAAGGGAATAGGTTAGATAATTTATTAGTTTATCTAACCTATTTAACTATAGAAGATTTTACTGTTTAGATTTAAATTCCTTGATCCAGCCATCAGCTATTTTATCCCAAGTATATGACTGCATCTTATTCCACCCTTTTTCAGCCCACATTTTTCTATAGTCTTCATCCTTGAGTAGCTTAACAGCTTCTTCAACAAATCTATCTTGATATTCTTTAGACTTATTATCTCCTTCAATTAAAATACCTGAATCTCCTACTGTGGTAATAAGTCCAGCATATTTAGTAGAAACTATAGCTGTTTTCGCTAGTCCTGCAGTTAATGCAGTAATTGCGTAAGTCTCGGAAAATGCCGTAGGATATAGCCAAACCTTGGATTCTTTTTGATAATTAGCAAGAGTCTTCTTATCTAATCTTCCTACATACTTAACTCCAGGCTGATCCATAGCTTTCTTAATCTTAGCAATCTCTTGCATACCTACTTCATCATGTCTAGCTTCGCACATCTTTTCCCAGTTATAAAACCCATAGGCTACAATAAGTTCAAAGTCTGGAATTTCCTTCCTTATCCTAGGAAGCATAGTCAATAATTCATATAGCCCTCTATCTGGACTAGAGCTATAAACTGCTTGATTCTTTTTTACATAACTATCTACATCCTTATAGTTGTCAAAATTTTCTCCATTAGCTGTAAGAAACATCTTTTCTGCAGGCATCTGTTTATGATGCTGTAACAGAAACTCTTTGTGCCAGTCACTTAGGTACGCATACTTATCAACCATCCAAGCTTTTATATCGTAATCTTGTGAATAGTTCAAAAAAACATCGTGTATCATAACATATCTGTGATGGGTATGTATCTTAAAATTAAAAGGATCTGTAGTCCTAGAACTAATAAAATAATCTACATAAGTATACTTTAAGTCTTCTTCTAGCTTAGTATAGTCTCTATATATAACAGACAGATCTGTACCATCTATAGGCTCTAAAAGAGGCTCATCCTTATTATCTGTGAGTAAGTCATTGTAGATAGTAACCTCATAGCCTTTTTTTGTTAAAGCCTCTCCTAGGTACGATGCCCAAGTTTCAGATCCTGCCATACCTTCATCTACTTTTTTCTTATTCCATTTTTCCCAACCTGGGCCAGTATAGATATATACTTTTTCCTTGTGTTTACTAAAATCTAAAATAGATGGTAAATTTATACTAAAAAATTCATTTAAATCATTTTCATTTTTTATATCTACAGGGCAGTACCCCATCCACTTAGTAAATAATTTTACATGATTTAATAAATCTTCTTTTTTATATTCAGATAGCATAGCCTGTTTCTCCTGTTACTTTTTTAGATGAATACATGTTATATATCTCTTCAAAAGATTTGCCTTGTTTTATATGATAGATAATTCTTGTAGGATTGATGTCCAACTCTCTAGCCCATTCACTTTGGATTTTTATTATACCACCGTACCTTAATTTAACTGAACTTCTTCTATTTCTAGCTTGTTCTGCTTTTATAACCCATTTACAATTACTTGGTTCATAGTCCCCATTAACATCTATACGTTCTATGGTGAATTCTTTAGAAATTTTTCTTCCCATATCTTTAATAAAATTATTTAACCCCTCTGGATTATCCTTATTCCAGTGTTCACATATCTTTATACCTCTGCCTCCATAATGCTTATAATTTTTATCTTTTGGGTTATAGCATCTTCTATGCATATCAATCCAACTACTATACTCTAAAGTTTTTGATTCCCCGTGAGTTTTGTTTATATTTTTACAATTTTCTCTTCCATAACACCCGCAACTTACTGTAGTACCTCTTCTTAGATCTCCTCCTTCAATTTCTAGTATCTTTCCACATAAACAAAGACACCACCACTTCGGTACTCTAACTCCAGAGGGTCTTACTTGATCATTTGACCTACAACGAACCATTAATCTACCAAAAACTTTTCCTGTTAAGTCTTGTAGTGGTGGCATTATTTATTACTCTCCTTTTCATTTAACTCAGACTCATATGAAAATCTCGATACGCCTCCAAAATGAAAAACACATGAATCTATAGCTTGGCCTATTCTATACCCAGATTTTTTTAATCTAATGCACAAATCTAGATCTTCACAACCATTTTTAAACTGCGTATCAAAATATCCTACTTCTTCCACAGCACTCCTAGCAAAAATTGTACAATATGCAGCTACCCATTCTTGCTCAACAAATTTACCTTTATTATTTTTATTAGAATCTTGCATAAAATCATAAAGCTCATCAACATGATCTTTAATTTGTTCTAATTTCATGCCAGGAACTAATTCAATATTTGATTTTTTTAATCTCATAGGATATGTCGGTAAATCTTGTAATCTCATTTTAAAGACTCCTTGTATAGTGTTTATATATCCAATCAAATTCTTTTCCATGTTTTATAAAATATAATACATTAGACGGGTATGTGCCCATTATTTCTGACCACTCTTTTAAAGATTTTTTAAAACCTTGATATTCTATAATTCTAATTCTATGATTTCTTTGGTTTGATCTCTGATCGTGCTTACTGGCCCACCTAACGTTTTCAGGAGAATAATCTCCATCATTATCTATTCTATCTAAAGTATAGGAATCATCAGGTTTTTCTCCTAAATTTTTTATATCCTCAACATAATTAATAAAACCTTCTGGATTTCTTCTATTCCATCTATCACAAACCTTTATCCCTCTTCCACCCCAATTTTTATACCCAGGGTTTTTAGGGTTTTCGCATCTCTGATGCATGTCCACCCATCGTTTATGTATAGGAGTATCAGATAGTCCGTGCTTAAATCCATCTTTAATTGCTTTTTCTATTTGAAAACAACCACAACTTGTTGAATCCCCTCTAATAAGACTGGAAGAAGTAACTTTATTTTCTTTACCACAAATACACTTACATAACCAATACCCTCCTCCTACGTATTTTAAAGGAGTCCATCTCCCAAATACCTTTCCTAATAAATCCCTATATTTAGGTTTTAACATTATTTAAATCTCCAGCCTCTATCACAGTTGCTTAATACTCCACAAGCAGCCAATCTATCTACACTATCCATTTTCTCCACTAAACTTGTAAGCCAGCACTTAGACATAATAAGATCTGAGTTCAGTATAACAAAATACTTAGAATTAGATTGAGCTATCCCTGCGTTGCACGCTTCTGAAAAGCTCTTCCTATCTCCTTGCTTACCTAATATCGTTATCCCTTTCAAAGTCCTCAAGTAACTCCAAGTATCCTCTCCACTACCTGCATCTGATATAATCAAATGGAATGGATAAAGTGTATTCATGAGGATAGAGCTTACACACAACTTTAGATACTCTACATTATTGTAACTAGTGATAATGATATCTACTATCCCTCTAGATCCTTCAAGATCTTTAGACTCATTAGAGACAGCAGGTAGAGTCTCTTTTACCTTAACTTCTTCCTTGAATAGAATATCAAATAACTTACCCCACTCCTTAGAGATACTGTCTAGAGTAAACCTACTAATAGAATCTTTACCTGCTTTACCTACTCTTTCTCTTACTACAGGATCTTTTAGTCTTACTAAGGCATCATACCACTCTTCTTGCTTATCACAGATATATCCGTTTTCACAGTGTCTTATGACCTCTTTGTAGGATTTTAAAGGGGAAGCTATAACAGGTAAACCTAGATCCATAGCAGTAGTAACTTTTACATTACTTTTAGCAGGCTGTACATCTACTCGCTGAGGACATAAAACTACATCACATTTTACCATATCTGAGGGCCAAGTTACAGAGTCCCATTTCTTTGTAGCATTACCCCACTCGGTGATTACCTCTAAATCATATCCAGCTCTATCGATAGTATCCTTTAAGTAATCTGTGACAAGGAAACTATTGCCTCCCATACCGATGTAGAGAGCCTTAGGCTTATCGTAGCGGTTTTGATACACAGCAGTAGGCTTAGGTTCATTTATGCGTTCTACAGGGTCCCTAATGACTGCTATTTTACTGTATCCGTTCTGAGCAGTGATCTCAGCTAAAGCTACTGAGCAGCATACTATAGCATCACATTCATTAAAAATCTCTTTTTGATAAGGGATACCAAAAATAGATTCATTGAAATCGAATACTATCTTCTTACCTAATCCTTTAAAAAATTTGATTAACTCTAGCTCCTCTGATCCAAAACAAGTAAAGATAAGTACCTTTGCATCTCCTACTGTATTCCTGATATCGTATATATTTCTACCTCTATAATTAGGCAAAAGACTACTATTTACTCCTATGCTCTCTTTTAGGCTATTACTTACATTATACCTTCTGATCCTGAAAGAAGGATCTTCTAAATAAAAACCAGCCGTAAACCATGTCACATTTAAAGAGGTATCCTTTTTTAATAAGATTTTTGCATACTCGATTCCATTCTCTTCTACTTCAAATTTTAAATGTAACTTCTCTGCTAACTCTTCAAAAGATTTTTTGAATTCATTCTTAAGGACTACGTTATCCTGATTTACCTGAGAGTTCTTTACGATGATACTTCGCATCTCTTTTAGTTCTTTAGAATCAGGCTTGCTCTCTAAAGCCTTATTACAGTACTTTAGAGCATTATTGAAGTCTCTCTGGACTAGATATATAGAGGCTAATCTCCAAGATGGGATAAACTGATAATACTCTACTATCTGAGACATCCCTGCTGCTCCAAATTTCTTAGTCATAGCCTCTTTAAAGTATCTTATAGCATTATCCTTGTCACCTTGCTCCCAAGAAACATCTCCTAAAAGAGTTTGATTTTCGGCATAAGAGTCACTGAAGCTGATCCCTTTAAGTGCTGTAGCTTTTGCTGCTCCAAAATCTCTCTTCGAGAAGTAGTATCTGGATAATTTTATAGCCGCGATAGCTAGATTGTCTCTGAACCCATCACCTGTATTTAGACAATCTTCAAGGACAGGAACAGCTTTATCCCAATCATTCGTGTCTGCCAATTCCTTTCCATAATAGAATTTTATTCTTGCTGAGCAGTTAGGGTTATTATACTCTTCTTCTAATATATCTAAATTTCTGTGAGGATCAAAAGGTTTTACTCGATAATGGTCTGTAAATACATCATCCTCTTTCTTTATCTTCATGGATGAATCCATATTTAAATATTCGTGGATTCTATCATGCCATTTTATTCTATCACAATTTCTTACTATACGCTCACGAGGTAAAACTACAACTGGATTATTTCTTTCGTCATGGGCATAATTATACTGGATTAAAACCATATCAAAATCATATAAAGTTGATTTTAAATTCAAAAACTTTTTGTAGTTTTCTGGGGTAATAATATCATCAGAGTCAGTCCAAAATATTGTAGAATAATGTGCTTGAGAAAAATTAAAATTACGAGCAGCCGAAAAATCTTTTATCCATTTAAAATAAGTTACATTATCCGTGTACTGAAGAGCTACTTCTTTAACTTTTTCATCCATTTCTGGAGCAGCTACAGTTACAGCTATCTCATCAAATAAATTTCCTTTACAAGAATCAAGACAGCGCTTAAGTTCTTTTTCTTCTCCAGGTCCTACGATTAGACAAAGACTAAGTCCTTCTTTTTTGTCTCCCATTTTATATATCCTTTTATCTATATTGTTGTGGACCAGTTATACCGCGAGTAGCTATACCGTAAACCTTATAATTCTCAATGAATTCATCAACGGCTCGTCTAATAATCTCAGCTTTCCTTAGTCCTGATAGCTTAGATATATCTTCAAGACTTTTAATCTCATCATCTGTTAGGTGGACATTTACTCGTTCCATTTACTATCTCCAGAAAATAAAAAAGGTGTGTAGTTGATACACACCTTAGAAAAGATATTAGTAGATTATTAAAATATTATTTAAAATAACCTATAAGTCTTTGATTTATATAGTATATTATTTTATCTTATATGATTTATAATCATTGATATTTATACTATCTTCTATCGCTTAGCTCTATCTTTTCTTACTTTCCCAACCACTTTAGCATCATTTACTTTATCAAACTTTTTCTGTTGTTTCTTAGCAATTACTTCCCTAGGAGGGATAATGATATCTTCTTTATCTAATTCTTTTTTAAAATCGCAAACTACATTTTTTCTATCTTCTACTTCTGCCTTTTTATAGTCTGATCTATCGTATACAACATTATTATCTTTAATTACCTTATCCATCTCTGCGGGTGATACATGAGATTCTATTATTGTATCTCCTTCTAAAATATATCTAATATCTGAAGGCGCAGACATATTATGAAGTCCTTCAATATCCCTACCTTTTTTTACTATCACTGCATCACTTTCCTTATCAAACTCTTTCTTTTGCTTCTTAGATTCTTCAACCCTATCTTTATATTCTTGATATTGATCTCGTACCTTACCTACTATCTCAGGATTGTTGTACTCTGTAAGATTTTCTGAATACTCTGGAGTACAAGACCTATATTCTTTAGTTAATTCCTCTAATTTTACTATCTTAGTTCCTTCTATCATCTGCTTGTGTATCTCTTTTTTAAGATTAATATCGTAATCTGTTTCTGGTCTATATATTCTATCTTTATTTAAGTCAATACTAAAATTACAACTGGTACATACTACAGGGATATCATAATTATGAAAATAGTTTATTTCAACTGTTTTTTCACACATAGGACACATAATATTAAAATTCTTAGGAAACTCTACAGAATCCTCACCTATAGCTCCTGTATACCTATCAGTGTCCTTATTAGTTAACTTATCTCTTGATTCCTTAATCTTTTCAGGAGTCCATTTAGCTTTTTGTTCAGCCTCATTCAAACAAGTTGGACATATAGTTTCTTTTTCAGCATAATGAACGAATGTCCTCTTACACTCACTACACGCTAATGCCTGAACTTTTACATCTTCACCATCAGGAAATTCTATTATGCTATTTTGTACTGTTGAAGTATCTTGACCTTGTATCACTTTTCTTATACTGCCTACAACTTTACTATCTTCATGTAATATCTTTTCTTGAACTATTTTTGGACTGTGTTTATCTACTGAATTACTTTCTTCTTTAGTAGCTTCAAAAAAAGCTTCATAATTACCTTTTTCTTCTAGATCCTTAATTTTTATTTCTATATCTTTCTCACCTTTTTTACTTTTTATATAACCTGTACCCAATATTATAGAATCTTCTTTAATATCGTACTCTTCAGCATCTATTATATCTGTAAATTCTATTGATTCTTCTTGGTCCTGCTCTTGATTCATAACAGAATTATTTGGTTTCTGTAAATAATCATAATCTATAAAATCTTTACTTTCAAGTTCTTCTAATGACTTTATATATCCATTTCTAAATAAATCTTTAGCTCTATCTATAGCTTCTTCTTTTTGTATTTTATTTTCTTCTTCCTTTATCATATCTACTTCATCCTCATCTAGATATATATTAAAAGCTTCTAGAAAATCATGAATACTTCCATCACCGCTAAAAGTACCTTTAACTTTCCTATAGTAGCCTCTTAGCTTATCTATCTTAGAGTATTTCTCAATACTATCAAAACTAACCTGTCCAAACCAAAACCTCAATAACATAGCACTTACTGCTAACTTTTTATCCACAGATCTATCATAACTATGTCTATAGTTCTCGTCATAGCACGGGCGTGCTCCTTTACAACTATATAAATAATCTACCAACTGAGAAAAAGAATAACTTGTAGAAGTTATTAATAATTCTTCTAAATCATCTCTTATAATGTAGGCTTTAGGTTTAATTTTTTTAAAATTATTCCAAATATCCAAAACTAATCTAGAACTTTTATGTATCTCATTAATTTCTTTATCATCCATAGCAAATTTAAAACCATTTACCAAGTCCATAAATTCATAAGGCATTACAGTTTCAGGCTTCTTTTTACCTGGCATATATAAACTAGGATATATACTTGGTCCAGCATACCTGCAGGTACTTTCAGAAGAACTAGCCTCTTTAAATATATGATCTTGTTTAGACCAATCTAAATAATATAGAGACTTATTTTGTTTTCTGAGAGCTTGTTCAGCTTCAGACCAACATATGCTTATTTTTCTTTTTTCAGGAGTAATGAGACTTTTGTCTTGTTCTATAGAGTACTTTTGAAGTTTAGGGAAATGAAGATAATACTGGTAGGAAACCATAGGACACGCTCCTTTGCGTTTGAACCGTTAAACAAATAAACGACTACGAGCCTTTCGTAGTCACCGATTAGAACATCTAAAATACTATATTAATAGGTTATTACAAAACTAAGAAATATTGTTAACTATACCTTTAGCAGCCTTCGCTGCCTTCCAAGCCTTATCATCAATGTTTGATACTTTACTTATAGTCTTTTCTTTTTCAATCATAGGCTTATAGGTGTCCGCATTCATCCCACATTCCTTGGCTAACTTAGCAGCATCTGTCCAAGATTCAGTTTCAATCCCGCCAACATTAGGAACATTTTTAGGACCAGACCCGTATCTCTCTAACTGTCTTACTCCTAAATCTGCATTATGTTTACGTCTATATCCTTGCTCTTTGATAACTTTGCTAGGAGCCTCACCTTTAATTATAAATCCTGTCCTATTAATTGTAAATATCTGATCCATATGACTTCCACACTCTGAACACTTAAATTCAGGTGCTTCATTCATGCCTCGATACTGCTCTTCAACCTTACCACATTTTTCGCATTTGTAATCATAAACCATAGGAGAATCCTTTCAAAATATTATATTATATGTTTGTATCTATCAATATTATCTGCAACTCAATGGTCTTATCTCGATTAACCATCCTAATTTCATCCCATCGTAGAGATTTATATAGAACATAAGCTGATCTTAATGTTCCCACTCCATCAAGAATAAAATCCATTTTAAATTCTTCAGGAAATGCAAACAGAATCTTTTTAACTATCTCTGGTCTGGCAGATATGAAACCTACTATGTGATCCATGTGCTCTAGATAGTTAAATCCTACTAGGATAGCATTTTTGATATCATTAGCAGGCCATTGGAGGGTATACTTTAGCATAGTTTATTAGATTCTATTTAGATGTTATTTAATAATATCTACTTAACAGGTTTCAAAGGAGACTTCACTCCTTGTGTCACTCCCTTAGTCTTACTAGGTTTCCCAAATCTTCCAACTTCCTTAGTCTCAGGAGTCTTTTTATCAAATCTCTTAGATTTAGGAGTCTTATATAGTTTATCTTCGGGCTCTTCTTCATTATCGCTTGGAATACGCTCTGAGACCTCTTCAGGCTTCACTAAACCTGTACCCTTACCAACCTGCTTCTCTTCTTCAGGGACTCCTTCTAAGCCTTTCTGTGCGGTCTGCTTTGGTTCTGGGATAGCGTCTAAGTTACCCTTTCGTATTTCATCAGCATACTGAGGGTCAATCGTCTTAGACATTAAAATGACACCTTCTCTTATAAGTCTCTCATCGATCCTACCTTTTTTATCCAAAGCCTCTCTCATAAGAAAGTAAAATATCTCTTCTGGATGATTAAGGTAAGCTCGTAATACCTCTACCTTCTGTGCTACAGACTTCTTAGTCCATCTATCTACGAAGTACTCATCAAGGGCATTCAAGGCATCTTTCTCTTCTGGTGTCCCGTCAGTCTTGTACTTAAAAAATGTCCTAATAGAAGGAGGTACAGGACTAGGACTTCTAAGATAATCTTTTATAGTCTGATAACTAAAATCTATCCCAAGTAACTTCTTCCATTGTTCTGGGTTCATGATCTTGGAAAGAAGAGTGTACTTCATCAAACCTTTAAATACAGTCTTAATCTTCCAAGACATAACTACCTTATAAGCAGCTAGAATATGCTTACATACTCTAAAATTTAACCCTTTACCTCTCTGTACTCTAGAAACTCGAAACTCAGGGACTGGAGCCACTACGGATCGTCTCAAAGCTGGCATGTACATATACTGACCTTGAAGTGCGTACCACTGAGCACCATAGTATAAAAAAGACTCACAACTACACGATATCGCCACAGGCATATCAGCGTAGGTTTTAACTTTATCTGGATCAGTTACATCAGTCTTTTCACTGTCCTTTAAAAATTGAAAAACTACAGTATGACTCTCATCTGAATCTGGACTCTTAGCCTTAAACATAACGAAACCCTTTTTAAGCTCTTCACTACTATTAAAAGGTTTCCACTCTACTGTAACTTGATTAGAGTCTAATACAGGTATAGATAGAGTCTTATGCCTGTGCTTATCTATTATCTGATTAAGCGTAGCAGCTGTCTTACTAGATCCACAGTCACATTCTTCTAAATCACTTAGGTCATTGAACTCTACTACAAGAGGAGCAGAAGATAATATAAACTGAGATATAACTTCCTTGGTAGAGCTAGCATACTTACAGTCTAAACTCATTTGAGGTAACTGCTCTTGAGGGTCTGCAGTCTCGTCCTCTCTTCTAACTTGTTGCCAGTAGTGTAAAGGAGAGTCTTCATCCTTGAAAACTCTCTTACTACCGAACTGAGGAGCTGTAGGGACCTCTTTAATGAAAGGGGCTGAGTCACCTAAATCTTTAGGCTTAGTACTAGGATCGTCTATCTGATAAGGGTTATAAATAGAGTCAGTGTCTTGTCCAGGATCTTGACTATGCCCTGGATCTGCTTCATTAGGCTCGAAGGGATCTCCCTTATTTTGCTTATCCAAATATCCAAGGAAATCTAATTCATCTATAGAGGGGTCTAAAGAATCTTGTTCATCTTCATAATAACGACTTAAAACTTGTCTCACTTGATTATCCAAGATAATTAGACCCTTCTAATTAGATCCCTTACATTTGCTCAATTATCGAATCGATATCCGAATTATCATCCGAGTCGATTATAATAGCCTCATCATTACTTAGATCTGTAATAACATCTGGAAAATCTGAATCTAGTCCTTCAATATCTACTCCACCGTTACTTACTGTAGCCTCTTCTCCCATTATAGCTTCTTGCTGAGCTCCTACAGTAAGTTTAGCTACGAAACCTTCTGAAGAACTCTTATCTCCTTCATCCTTACGGACTTTACCTACGATCACACCATCTTGATCACCTAATGTCTTCTTAATCATCTCAATCCTCTTAGCCTTTTCATCTGCTGCTTTCTTTGATCCAGATCCAGCTTTAGGTGTGTTGGTAGTTTTCTTAACTGCCTGAGCTTGAGTAGAAGATCCTGTAACATCTACTGGCTGACCTTCTTCATCGTAGTTAGTCTCTTTAGCTACAGTCTCGTCTGCCATGATTACACCCTGCTCATCGTTTACGCGAGTGTTCATATTGACTTCATTGGCATTCTTAGATTTAATCTTAGCAGACCTCTTAGACTGGATCACTACACCTTCACTATCAGATACGATCACAGGCTTCTGCCTCTTAGCAGGTTCTGAAGCGTCTAGTGTTGGGTTATGGCTAGTCTGCTTAACTGTCTGCTGCTCTCGGTAAACGGTAGTCTTCTTACCTATCTCTGAATCCTCGATATGGACCCCAGCATGGTTTTTCTGACCTACCTGAGCAGTCTTTCGTACCTGTCCTACGATTGAGGCATCATCATTTACTACCTTAGGACCTTCTTTATCTTTAAGCCCTGATCTTTCTTCATACTGGTTTATCATATCTGCAGTAACATTTTGACCAGCGATAGCGCCAGTAGGATCTACATTCCTGATAGGCTGATTAGATGTTACAGGAGCAGTTACCGGCTGTTGAACTGAAGCTTTTGAGGCTGTAACTGGTACGAACCACTCTCCTACTACACTTTTAAGCATAGGAGCTGCACCTGTTTTCTCCATACCGTAAACATCTACTACTGTAACATTCATTCCATCGAATGTAAAAATTGTACCAGGTTTTACTAGTACAGGATCTGCACCACCATTAAGGTTGATTCTAAACTCTGTGATAGCTTTGTAACTGTTAGACATTTTGAGCCTCTTTCATTTAAAATGTTATTTGATTTAGTTATTATTTTTATCTAATAAATAATTTTTAAATATTT
>Ga0187868_1001983_pt1 | contig 13856 bp, 7 predicted proteins | sample June2016WEW_13_4_FD_133014 | JGI IMG/M metagenome (GOLD analysis project Ga0187868, IMG submission 133014) | Peatland microbial communities from SPRUCE experiment site at the Marcell Experimental Forest, Minnesota, USA - June2016WEW_13_40 | ecosystem: Environmental > Terrestrial > Soil > Wetlands... | reverse complement strand
GCTCGGTGGCGCGTTTGCTTATCGACCATAAGGACGACCGGGGCGGCGGCGAGTACGGCAGCCTGGTGAAGACCGGTTTTCTGGTGCTGCTGGTGCAGGGGGCCATCGCCTTCGCGGCCGGATTCGCCCTGGCCCCGCTGTTGAGCCACGTGGAACATAAAAACCCGGAGCTCCAACCCGATTTTATCGTCCTGATGAGGTGGCAATGCGGCGTGCTGGCGTTGAGCTTTGCCAGCCGCATTTTCAACCACCTCCTGACCGCGCATCAGCGCTTTGACATCGTCAATTACAGCCAGGTTGCGGCCATGGTCCTGAACCTTACGTTCCTTTGGTGCTTCTTCGCCGCCGGGCAAGGGGTGTTCAGCCTGGTCTGGGCCGGTTTGCTCAGTCTGTTGGGTTCCACCCTGATCTGCATCGCCGGCTGCGGGCGATTGCGCCTCTTTCCGGCCGCCGGCGGGTGGGGACGGGTTTCGTGGCATCATTTCACGGGGCTCTTTGATTATGGCAAGGATGTGTTCCTGGTCGCGTTGGGCGCGCAACTGATCCTGTCCAGCCAGCCATTCGTGATCAACAGCTCTCTGGGCTCGGCAGCCCAGGCAGCCTGGGGTATCGGAACACGCGCCTTCGCCATGATTTCGCAGGTCATGTGGCGTATCTTCGACTATTCCGGCCCCGCCTTTTCCGAGATGATCGTGCGGGGGGAGCGGGAGTTGCTGCGGGAGCGGTACCAGGCGGTTTTGATCGTCTCGGCCTCCCTGGGCGGCGTTGCCGCCGTTTGTTTTGTCTTGTGCAATAGCGCCTTTGTGACCGTCTGGAACCATGCCAAGATCGCCTGGTCTCCCGTCAATGACTTGTTGCTGGGCGTGTGGATGGTCGTGATGTCCATCTCGCATTGCCACAACACCTTCGTGCTGTACACCAAAAAGGTGGGCGCGATGCGCTATGTCCTCTTCGTCGAAGGAGTGATTTTCGCCGGCGCCGCGCTCCTGACCGTCCGGTGGGGCGGCTTTCCGGCCGTCATTCTCTGCTCGATCGTGTGCAGCACCTGCTTGAGCGGCGCTTACGGCCTCTGGCGGGCGAGCCGTTATTTCGACGTGCCGATTCGCGAGGTCGGGTTGGGCTGGCTGGCGCCCATGGCCAAGGTCCTGGTGTTGTTCATCCCCGCGGCCTTGCTCCTCTGGTGGGCGAGCAACCAGTTGAACTGGTTGCCCGCTCATAGCCCGAGGTGGACCCAAGGGATGTATCTGGCCGCGCAAGCCCAGGGCGCTCCTGCATCGAGTGGCGCCGCGGACATCTTGCGGCGGACCCAGGAGACCTGGCACGCTCTGTTTCACTTGGTCTTCAAGGGGCTGCTCGGGGGCGCGCTGGGCGCCTATCTGTTCCTGCGCTACGGCCTGCCGGCGGCCTTCAAGAAAGAGTTGCTCGAGCGCTCGCCCCGGGGGATCAACCCCTTTCTTCGGCGCGTGTTTGGGTTACATTGCGCGGCATGAAGCGAGTCCTGGTCAACTTGGTTTGGGTCCTGCTGGCGGCGGCGGGCGCTTGGGCTTATGGCACGCTGGCGCTGCACCGGGGGGAGACGATCAATTCGGCGTATATCCTGCTGGCGGCGTTGTGCAGCTATGCTATCGGCTACCGGTTTTACGCCAAGTGGATCGCCGCGCGCGTCCTGGCGCTCGATGATCGGCGGGCGACGCCATGCGAAGTCCACGATGACGGGAAGGATTTCGTGCGGACGAACCGGTGGATCGTGTTTGGCCAGCATTTCGCCGCCATCGCGGGTCCGGGGCCGCTGGTGGGGCCGGTATTGGCGGCGCAGTTCGGGTATTTGCCAGGGACGTTGTGGATTCTCATTGGCGTGACGCTCGGGGGGGCGGTACAGGATTTTGTGGTGTTGTTTGCCTCGCTGCGGCGCGACGGCAAGTCGCTGGGGCAGATGGTCAAGGAGGAATTGAACACGACGGCCGGGGCGATTGCTTTGTGCTCCATCCTGGCTATTCTGGTCATACTCCTGGCGGTCCTGGGGTTGGTGGTGGTCAAGGCGCTGGCCGAGAGCCCGTGGGGCGTCTTCACGGTGGGGGCAACCATTCCCATTGCCATGTTCATGGGCTGCTACCTGCGGTTCGGGCGCATTGGCAAGGTCCTCGAGGCCTCGGTCATCGGCGTGATTTGCCTGCTCCTGGCGGTCTGGGGCGGGAAGTGGGTCTTCGAGACCCCGGGTCTGGCGCGGTTTTTCGGCCTGCGCGACCTGACGTTGGCCTGGGCGATCATTCTCTACGGCCTCGCGGCGAGCACGCTGCCGGTCTGGTTGCTGCTGGCGCCGCGCGGATACCTGAGCACTTTCATGAAGCTGGGCACCATTTTTGCCCTGGCGGCGGGGCTCTTCCTGGTGCTGCCGGCCCTGAAGATGCCCGCGCTAAGCCGGTTTGTGGACGGCTCGGGCCTGGTGGTGGCGGGGAAGATCTTTCCCTTTTGCTTCATTACGATTGCCTGCGGGGCCATTTCGGGTTTCCACACGCTCATCGCCAGCGGCACGACGCCCAAGATGCTCACGCGCGAGTCCTACGCGCGGGCGGTGGGCTACGGCGCCATGTGCCTGGAATCGCTCGTGGCCATCATGGCGTTGATTGCCGCATGCACACTCGAGCCGGGCGTCTATCTGAGCATGAACGTCAAAGGCCCGGCGAGCGTGACGGTGGCTCAGGTGAGCGCGCTCGGTTTTCCGGTGACGGCGGAGCAGATGAACCACCTGGCCGGCCAGCTCGGCGAGAAGAGTCTCTTTGGAAGGACCGGCGGCGCCGCCACACTGGCAGTGGGCATGGCGCAGATCTTCTCGAAGGCGGTGCGCGGGCGCGGGCTGGATTTGTGGTATCACTTCGCTATCATGTTCGAGGCGCTGTTTATTCTCACGACCATCGATGCCGGCACGCGCGTGGGCCGCTACCTGCTTCAGGACATCCTGGGCCAGATTGCCAAACCGCTGGGCCAAACCGGGAACATTGGCGCCAATTTGCTGGCAAGCCTCTTGATAGTGAGCGGTTGGGGGTGTTTTCTGATTCAGGGCGTGGTCGACCCGCTGGGCGGCATCAACTCTCTCTGGCCTTTGTTCGGCATCGCCAATCAAATGCTCGCCGCCATCGCCCTCTGCCTGGCGACGACGATCCTCCTCAAGATGCAACTCGTGGAAGGTCGAAGGCCAAAGGCCGAAGGACGAAGGTCGAAGGACGAAGGAAGCACTCCTCACTCTGCACTCTGCACTCCCCACTCTGCACTTGGAGGCCGGCCGGCGTTGGCCCTTATTACGTTGGCGCCGTTGGCTTGGCTGCTGGCGGCAACCATGACGGCAGGCGTGGAGAAAATATGGCATCCGGATGCGCGGATAGGGTTTTTGGCGCAGGCAAGAGCGCTGGATGAAAAACGGCCGTCATTGGAGCAGGCGGCCGCGGCGGCCAAGGCCGGTGGAGATGCGGCGGCCATCGCGGCTGCCGGGAAAGCAGTCCATGACCTTCGCGTCCTGCGCTTCAACAATCTCCTGGATGCGGTGGTCGCGGGGGTGTTTCTGGCGCTGGTTTCGGCGATAGTGCTGCTGAGCGTTCGAGAGTGGGCGCTGCTCCTGACACGGCGGAAAGCGGCGGCATTGCGCGAGAGCCAACCGGTCTGGCTGCCCGGCTACGCGGTGGCTCAAGGCAAGCCGGCGCCCGTCCTGGGCCTCCTGGCGCTGGGAGCCGGGCTTGCGCGGGAACTCTCCGGCGAGGCGCAAATGGATCGGGCGCAGGAGGCGGCAGCCTTGTGCCAATGCGACCATGGGGACCAGGGGCGCCTGGCCGCGAAAGACCAAGTCCTCGCGCGCAACATCGAGGAACGGGGGCGCCGAAATCCGAAAGACCAGGTCCGGACGCGCGAGATCGAGCAACGGGTTTATCTTGAGATGACGGAACACCGTTTCAAAGGGGTGCGGAGGTGCTGCTGATTCTCCTGCTGGTCGATGAGATTCGCAGGAAACAGGCATGCAAGAGGACCCGAGCCCCCCGCCCACTGGGGTCAAAGCGTGGCCGATCATCAGTGTTGCCGGCGGCGATGACGGCACACTAATGTTAAAAAATAGTGGAAATAGGCAGGGCGTTAGTTGTATTCTCGGCTCGAACTTGAGCCAGGCGACCAAACTATGGACCATAGTCCGGATCTGCTGGCTTTGAGCGGAGAGCGACGAATGACTTAACTCAGATGGGCACACAGGCGATCAGGCCATGGACGGATTTGGTCAAGCTCCACCCAGATGTGGAAGCCGGGAACCTGCCGGAGTCCGTTTTCGCCATCGATCTCGGCGCCATCGCCGAGCGCGACCCGGCCGTGCCGGTCGTCAATCGCGAGCCGGAGGCGTTTTTTCGGGCAACGTATCTCACGGTCGATCTCCGCAAACTGCTCGAGGAAGTGCTGGCTTCCCTTGCCGGGCAGGGGGACTTTAACCGCGTGCTCAAGCTGCGCACCCCGTTTGGGGGCGGCAAATCTCACACGCTGGCCGCGCTCCTCCATGCGGCCCGCAATCGCAAGGCGCTGAACATCCTCCCTGAGGCGGCCGGCTTGGCCGACCCTGGCAAGGTGGACGTGGCGGTGTTCGACGGGGAGAAGTTCGACGCCCGTGACGGCAAGACGCTGCCCGATGGCCGGCGGATTCAGACGATGTGGGGGTGGATTGCTTGGCAGTTCGGCACGGAGAAATTCGGGCTGGTGGAGAACCACGACCGGGACCGAGTGTCTCCCGGCGGGGATGTGATTCGCCAACTGCTGGCCGGCCGGCCGAAGCTGATCCTGCTCGACGAGGTGCTGAAATACATGGAGCGAGCCTCCGCGGTCGCGGTGCTCGACTCGACACTCCAGCGCCAGGCGAAGGACTTTTTCCAAAACCTGACCGTCGAGGTCGCGGGCAGCACGAATGCAGCGATGGTGTATTCGCTCCAATGGAGCGCGCGCGAGGCGCTCGGCAACGTCGCGTTGTTGCAGGAGGTTGACAAACTGGCGTCGCGGGTGGACCAACTCCGGGAGCCGGTGACCGGCGACGAGGTGTTGCATGTCCTGCATCGCCGCTTGCTCGGCGGGCCGCCGCCGGCCGCTGCCGCGCGGGAAGTCGCCGAGGCCTACAGCCAAACGGTCACCGGCATGCGCCAGTCCTACGCCGAAACCCCGGCGGACCGTCAGCAGGCGGAGCAGGAAGGGTTGGTGCTGCTGAACCGGATGCAGGCCGCATATCCGTTCCACCCCGCGTTGATTGACGTGATGCGCGAGCGGTGGGCGTCCCTGGACCAATTCCAGCGCACTCGCGGCGCCCTGAAATTCCTGTCCTGCTGTCTCCACGCGCTGAAGCAGGACGGCGGCGCCAGGGCTCTGCTGGGGCCGGCGGAGATTCCGCTCAAAAACGTCGAGGTCCGGGTCAAGCTGCTCAAGGAGCTGGGCGTCCAGAACGATTACGATGCCGTCATTGCCGCCGACCTCGAAGGGCCGGGCGCGCGGGCCAAGCGGATTGACGAGCGATTGGCCCGGGAAACGCCCGCGCTGGCGAACGTGAAACCAGCCACGCGGCTAGCGACGGCGATTCTGGTCTTTTCGTTCGGCGGCTTGCGCCGTCAGGGTGTCAGCGTGGAAGAAGCACTGCCGTCCGGCGTCACCGAAACCGAGTTGCTGGCCTCCTGCGTCGGCCCCGATCTGGACAGCATCACCGCGAGTGCCGTGCTGTCGGAGCTGCGCTCGGCCTGTCTTTATCTGCATTTCGACGGCGTCCGCTACTGCTTCAAGAAAGACCCGAACGTCACCAAGCTCATCGAGGACGCGGAGCAGGAAATCACCCGCGAAGACACCGCGAATCCGAAAGCCGGTCCGGTCCGCTCGGCCATCAAGGAACTCCTCGACAAACGGCTCGCCGGCCAGCGCGCCGCGCTGGTCTGGCCGGAGACGAGCGGCGAAATCCCCAATGACGAGCCTCGTTTCCTGGTCGCCTATCTCCCGCTGGAGTTCGCGGCCGAAACCAAAACCGAGCAGGGGAAGCGTGGGCTGGCCTTGTTGACCCAATACGGGGACCTGCCCCGCCGATACCGCAACGGCATAGGGCTGGCCATGCCCGAGAAGAAGCAGGGCGAGGCCCTGCGGCGCGCTACGCGCTACCTGCTGGCCATCGACCGCGTGGACAGCCAAAAGACCAAGCACCGGTTGACCAAAGACCAACTGGATCAATTGCGCGAGTGGCGCCGCACCGAGGAAGCTGCCGCGGAATCAGCCTTGCGAAATCTCTACACTTCGGTATGGCTATTGCGCATGGAATCCGGTTCGCCTGCGCTGGATAAAGCGGAAATCGGCGGACGCCCGCTTCAGGCGACGGGCGTTCACGAGCGCATGATGGAACTGCTGACGACCATCGGCGCGCCCAAAGTCCACTCCACCGTCACGCCCACGAAGCTGATGCAGCGCGTGAAGCTCGGCGAACCGGTTGCGATCGGGGAACCGCCGCGGCTCCTGATCAAGGCCGGCGACGTCCTGAACGCCTTCTTTGAATTTCTTGAGCCACCGCGCATCCTCTCCGCTGAGGTGCTGAAAAAGGCCATTGCCAAGGGCATCGGCGCCGGCCAATTCGCCTGGTGCGGCGGCCCAGTCCTCCAGCTTGGGCCGGACGGCCACGTGCAAGTCAGCCGCGAGAAGCTTGTTTTCGGCCGCGCCCTTTCCGAGGACGAGGTGGATTTCGATTCGGGCTGGCTGATCGCGCCAGCCGCCTTCCCCGCCCAACCCGGGCAACTCCAGGAGCCGCCGAGCGGTTCACCAACGGCCACGGGAGCGACAATTCCCCCGGTCGCCGCCGGTGCCCCTCCGGCGGCGACCTCGGAGAAGCGCACAACCGTTTCGCTCCGCTTCACCGCCACCCGCGACCAGATTTTCAAAGCCTTCCCCGCCATTGCGAATCTGGCGGATAGATCCGACGGCGGTAAAATCACCGTTCAAGTCGATGCCACGAACCAATGCGGTTTCGACTCATCGTGGCTGCGAAACGCTGTCGAGGAGCCGCTCGATGAGGCGAACGTTCCGAGCAATGACGGGACCCAACCCCATGGAGACCCGCCTCCAATGAGATCAGCTGGAAAGAACACCTTCGAGGCTGGCAACTGACCACGATGCGCGTTTCCTTCGTTTATCTCGATAGGTCTCTGGACCGGTCTGGTCTGAGTGTCAGACATGTAACCTCCGACCCGCTAGGACTCCGGTACCTTGCCGGTTCGTTGGCCAGAGGAGGGCATGAGGTTTTTGTGCATTTGCAGCACCACCGAACTGCAGAAGAAGTTGCAGCGGAGGTCTTTGCTTTTCAGCCGGACATTTTGGGCATATCCTGCCTCACATATAACGTGCCCCTAAGTCAACGATTCGCCAGACGCGTGAAGGAGGGCCTACCGGCTGTGCGGGTCGTTTTTGGAGGAGAGCACCCGTCATTGTCCCCAGAAACGACTTTGACGGAGGATGTTGACTTTGTCGTGAAAGGCGAGGGCGAACTGACGCTCCTCGAGCTTCTGAAGGCTCTCGAGCAGCGAAAGGACGTGGGCGAAGTCAAGGGCTTGTTTCGCCATGGCACGGCTTCGATCGAATACACCGGAGAGCGCCAGCTAGCACAGGTTGATACACTGGCTTGGCCCCTCCGCGACCGAACGCTCGTTGCCTCCAGCAGAATGAACAGTTTCTTTCACCCTATTCCCGGTGAGCAAACCGGGCTTGTCACGATGCTCGCCTCGCGTGGATGCAGCTTCGCTTGTAGCTACTGTAGTTCACACGATCTCTGGGGCAATCGGACCAGATTTCGAGATGCCACCGACGTCGCTGACGAGATCGATCACGCCATTCAATCATTCGCGGCAAATGTGATCGTCTTTTACGATTTGACGTTCAATCTCAATCCTGCCTACGCCATCCGTCTCTGCGAGCAATTCATCAACAGAGGGTTCCACAGGAAGGTTTCCTTCTACGCGACATGCCGGATTTCGAACCCAAACGGCACACTCATGCTCACGCGCGACCTCCTGGTGGCAATGAAGGCGGCAGGTTTCGTGAAAATAGGGGTTGGATTGGAATCCCTGAACGAGGAGATTGCGGGAGATTACAAGGGTGGCCTTTCACCCTGGCTAAACTCGGTGAACGCAATACGTACTGCTCACGAGATCGGGCTTCTTGTGCGCCTGTTTATCATGGTGGGAGGACCTCGGGAATCACGGCAAACGTACGAGGAGACGCTGGAAAGGCTCGATGCGGTGCCGGCTCACGACCTACGTCTGGGGTACGTGACGCCGCTGCCTGGCACCCGGTTGGATCGAGAGGTTCCACACTCCAGCAGGTTCTCGTCTGACTTAGAAAGGTACGATTGCGAGCAGCCAATCATCAAGAATCGTACCTTTTCGTATGACGAGTTGGTGCAAATGGAACGCGATATTCTCACTCGCTTTCATTCATCTCAATACCGAACCTCCGTGATCGCCGACATCGTTCGTCGTGAACCGCGCCTACAAAAAGCCGCACATTGGCGACTTTCTGATCTTCGCTCGAAAGGTCTGTTGGGGCACGAGAAGGGCCGGACCACCTCATCCTGCGCGTGCGGTCGCACCCCCAAGCACACGTTTCACTGCTGAGCGCCAATGAAATCGAGACGACTCTACTCCATCATGATCGCCGCGTTGCTTGCTGCGATTCTTGCATCCTATTGGACGATAAGAGCGAACCGTAAGGCGCGAGACCACGCTTGGGCGATCGGTGTCCTAAACCCAGCAACAGGAGCGAGTGCCACCCATGGTGCCGAAGGCCTGGCTGGGGCGCAACTTGGCCTGCGAGAATGGAATCAGCGCGGACTCACACCCAGCATTTCGTATATCGTGGAGGATACTCACTCAAAGCCCGTTGATGCGGTTTCGGCGAGCAGGAAGTTGATCGACATCGACAAGACGAGCATCATCATCGGCTGGCTCAGCAGCAGTGACGCACTTGCCGTCGCGCCCGTCTGTGATCGGGCTGGGGTTCTGTTCCTTGCGATCGGAACGTCATCCCCGGAGCTATCCGGGGCGGGCCATTTCGTTTTCCGTCATGCTCCTCTCGCACCTGCCCAGGCAGACGCTGCCGCCCGATACATGAGCAGATCCGTCCGACCGAAGAAGCTCGGGGTTCTGTATATGAACGATGCGACGGGAGAAGGATACTATCGAGCGTTCCTCGAATCTGCGGCCCGTCTTGGCCTTCGCCCCACTGTTGTAGAAGAGTACGAAAAGACGGCCACCGATTTCAGGACGCAGATTCTGAAGCTCAAGGGCGGCGAGTGTGACGCGATCTATGTTCCTTGCGTCCCGCGTTCCCTTGGACAGATTTTGAGGCAATCTCGCGAGCTCTCATACTCACCCACTGTTGTCTCAAACTTTGGCGCTGAGGGTCAGGAGTTGCTCGATATTGCCTCGGAGGCTGCAGAAGGCCTAGTCTTTACGAGCTTCGCGATGAGCGAGGATTTTGTGGCGAAATATCGCAACGAGTATCACCGCAGCCCACAAATGCTGGCTGCCCTGGCCTACGACTCTGTAAAGGTATTGTTCGCTGCCATGGCGCAAGCGGGGCAAAACCCTTCCAAAGTCGCGGACTTTCTTATGCGGATGCCTGTCGCCCATGGTGCCACAGGCACTATATCTTTCGATGATAAGCATGATGCTATTAAAGACGTAATTCTTAAGACAGTTCGCAATGGGGCCTTTTGCCCGATGAAAGAATGACCTATGGCAGAGCCTGGACTTTTACGCATGTTGCAGCAAGCACTCCTAGCTAAGGGCCTGCATAAGAGGCAGGAGGCTTGGGAATTCACGGCAAGTCTGCATTCAGCACTGGAAGGGTTGAAGCCGCAGTGGGCTAACGCCTTGACGGCATCATTACGGGCTGGCGGTGAAGCCCCCCAGTGGGAGGTCACCGATGGGATCTTCTATCTTCACTCTTACCTGAATTACCAACGCCTGGCGTGCTACTTCGGGGACTGGTTTTCTCCGGATGCCACTTTCTCAGAGAATATCGTAAACCAACGTCTCTGGGAGCGAGGTTCCGAACCACTGGGATACACGTACTACCATCATTTACATTTTCTTGCTTCGCACAGTCCCGAGGCCCCTATCTTTCTTTTAATCACCTTCGACCCACAGTTTACCACTGCGGTTCAATTCCCGGCATCTCCCCAGGTTGCAGTCTTGAACTGCCCATGGGATTATAGCACGTTGTCGGACACCGATCAGAGGGTTGTTGAGAAGCTATGTGGCCCGATCGCCAACGAGGGCCAATGGGATGTAAAGTGCCAGGACCTTAGAGACGCATGGGAGCGCGGTGGGACCTTCTCGTCGGCACGTGACCTGCTTGCCAGATGGGAGGCCGTCTTGACGAGAGAAGGCCAAACGAGCCGACTGAACAATCCCTGGCTCATGTTCCGCAACATTTTCCGATATCTAGGCTTCTTGCAGAAAGATGAATCTGCACAAAAGGTATGGCCACTGGTGCTTTATGTGCCCGAGTGGGGGAGCAGCCGCCAGAGATCAGGACTAATCTGCAATCTGCGTCCGATAAGTCCTGATGTCACTGTGAGTGATCTCGTTGTCTCCGTGGGCGGGATTGCGCAGCGCCTTTCTGAGGAATTACTCCTTATCGCGTCCCAAATACATTACCTTGAGCTTCCTTTCTTCGCGGCCTCTGCGTTCAACGACGCGCAGTCGCGCATAGCATATTCCGAGCGATGGTTCTGCCGGCGGATTGTCCGCTATGAGGGGAGTAAGGCGGCGTTCGATCCTGTTGACGCCGATAGGCGGACCGCCTGGGAGACGCTGCTCGCCAGCCCTCCTGGGGCGCCTGAGGTGGGGAAGCTCTTTGACATCGTCAGGCAGACATTGAAGCGGCTTGCGGAGCCCGGATCGAATCTCTACGCGACGTACGACACCGTCGTTCATCAAGTCACACGCGCGGTTGAGAGCCTGTGGCAGGTATTCTCGGATGGAGATCAAAGCTGCGGCAATTGCCCTCTGATGCGGCTACTTGATCGCCTAATACGCCCGGAAGAGGATCTCCGGTTCGTTCCGCGATATCGTGAGCACTACGTGCATGCCTTTCATACGCTTGTCCTCGGCCTCACTTTCCTCCGCCCGTCCATTAACGATATGTCGCTCGTCAGAGTAAGAGGAGCGCGTCTGTCATGGTTGGACTTTCTGCGGTGCTGGTTCCTAGTCGCCGTCTTTCACGATATTGCATACGGGGTCGAGAAGATGGAGTCGCTAGCGAAGTTATTTTATCATAATGTGCTCAAGGCGCCAAGGGCGAAATCGGTGGAGAGTGTTAGTCCGTTTGGCCTGCGAACGGCGGAGTTTCTAAGGGATGAGCAGCTTCATAATTACCTGCTGCGCCTGGAATCGTCCGGAGTCGCGCAAGCCGACTGCGTAGGCCAGGCCGTCGCAAGAGCACTGGTGGATAGGGCAGACCACGGTGTGCTGAGCTCCTATATTCTCCACGCGAATATGACCGATGCGTTCGAGTCGCCCGGGGGATGCCGAGGCAAGCTCTGTAAGCCACGTCTCGGAGGGAGCCAGTGGGGCGCGACACTGCGCTCCGTGTGCAGAGCAATCGCACTCCACCATTGTAGTGAACCGCATTGGCGTTTCGATACGTCGGAGGGGCCACGGAGCGGCTTCGAAGACGTGAAGTGGTCCGGGCCGCCAGCGCTGAGCGCGCTTTCGCTCGACAACACTCTCCTTATGCTGCTTATACTCTGCGACAGTCTTTCCCAGGCTGGTCGATCCTTCGAGACGGTTGACGGGAAGATCGCCACGTTGTCATTCTCGGATATAGGCTACGACTCGGTGGACCTTTTGTACACATCTAATGTCCTGAGCGGGACGAAACTCTGCCAACATCTACAGGAGCCTGGTCGGCTAGAACCAACGGAGGACTACAGCAGTGGTGGATGGTACGCCAAGCCAGCCGACACATTGAAATGGTACATGAAACAGAGCGGGGCTACGTGTCAGCGCTGCATTCGGGTTCGGGTGTTTGCATCTGGCGCGGATGGTGCTGTGGAGCTTGCAATGCCCAAACGCACTGAATCATACATGTTTCCCTTTCCCGTAATTGCCGCTGCGCCAAAGCGTAAGGTGCCACGTTCATAGCGGCGTGCGTGGTCCCCTGATCGGCATTTCCATATGAGCGACGCAATGGCGCAGATGGTGCTTAGGTGTGGTGTTGACGCCAATGTGATCTTCTTGCTTGCACTTGGATTCCAATTGGTCTTGCGAACAAGCCGGGCGCTTCACTTCGCCCATGGACTGGCGCCGGCCATTGGAGCGTATTCAGCATGGTGCGTGGTTTCTCAACTTGGAGGACCCCTTTCTCTCGGTTGCCTTTGTGGTATGTTCGCGGCAGGATTGTTCGGGATATTTGTTGAGTCGACAGTATACGGCCCGCTTCGACGTTGTGGAGGTACGGCCCGCACCCTATTGGTGGCCTCCATTGGCGTATATGTTGTGGGACAGAACGCATTGTCGATAGCGTTCGGAGACCATGCCATGGTGATGCGCTCCTCGCTGATTGCACCTCTCAATTTGCTTGGCGCAGGTGCCACCACCCCGCAGGTCATCATTCTGGTTGGGGGCCTTTTGATTGGAGGAGTGACGCATGGCGCGCTCACCAGAGCAGCCTTCGGTCTGCGGGTTCGGTCTCTAGCGAACGATTGCGAACTGGCCGGCCTTTATGGCGTGCCTACAGAACGCATTGTCTTGGTCACCATGAGCTTCGCTTCAGTTATTGCAGGCTTCATTGGTGTGCTCATGGCATGCGATGGGGACCTCTCCCCGGCGATGGGGCTAAATCCTCTATTATGCGCTATGGTCGCGGCTTTGCTCGCCGAATCTGGCAGGATAATGGCTTTAGCGGCAAGCTCAACTGCTATTTCGTGCGCCCAAAAGGCCATGGGTTGGTATCTCGGAGCGAGGTGGCAAGATACGGCTGTTTTCGTCATGCTAATTGTCTGCTGCGGCCTCAGCACGACCGGCTGGCTCGGGCAGAAGATGTGTCGGCGCAGAAGCTTGTGACCTTGTGGATTACTTGCTTCACATTTTGATCATTGCAATGGTATACGCCATGCTCGCGGTTTCGCTAGATTTGCTGGCCGGACACACGGGGCTATTGTCAGTTGCACAAGCTGCGTTTTTGGGTGTTGGAGCATATACCTCGGCCTTGCTCGTAACGGTACTGGGGGCGTCCTTCGTGGTAGGGCTTCTTGGGAGCATAGTTATGGCTGTTTCCGTCTCCGTGGCGGTATCGGTTCCGTCGTTGAGGTTGCAGGACAATTACTTCGTTATCCTAACGTTCGCATTCCAGATGGTTGTGGGTGACGTTTTGAACAATTGGACTGAGGTTACGCGTGGCCCGCGCGGCATTCCTCAGATTCCGCAACCTGTCATCCTCGGTTGGCACGTAACGTCGCATCTGGATTTCTTGATTCTGGCCACCGCTCTTACGTGCTTCGCATATTTTGTGGTCTTTCGGGTTACTGGCAGTCCCTTTGGTCGGGTGTTGCATGCCATTCGCGAGGATGAGATGTTCGCCAAAGCACACGGCAAGAATACGCTGTATTTCAAGGTGGTCGCGTTTGCCGTAAGCGCTGCGCTGGCCGCGATGGCCGGCAGCCTCTACGCACACTACATCTCCTACATTGATCCGACGAGTTTTACAATCATGGAGTCGATTCTGATCATTTCCATGGTCATCATTGGGGGTGCGGGCAGTATGTGGGGGCCGCTGGTGGGCGCGTTCGTGCTTGTTACGTTGCCGGAGGCGTT
>Ga0187868_1001979_pt1 | contig 13862 bp, 8 predicted proteins | sample June2016WEW_13_4_FD_133014 | JGI IMG/M metagenome (GOLD analysis project Ga0187868, IMG submission 133014) | Peatland microbial communities from SPRUCE experiment site at the Marcell Experimental Forest, Minnesota, USA - June2016WEW_13_40 | ecosystem: Environmental > Terrestrial > Soil > Wetlands... | reverse complement strand
GTCAGCGAGCCATGGAGCGGAGCCAAACGCTGCGAGCGGCAGCCTACGATATCGCTCTCGATCGAGTGGCCGCCGTCGAGCGCCTCCGCGCACCATAGCTTCCACCCCAACACGCGCAACGAAGGCGTCTGCCGGAGAACCCGGTCTGGGATCAGTTCATCTGAAACCTATTTTTCCGCCAGCCACTTCAGCCGTGCCTTCCGGCGTCAGCGCCTATTTCATAAATAGTTATGGAAGGGGCGCGGCTTCAGCCGCGCCGCCCAGAGCCAGGAAGAATGCGGGTGGCAAACATCTCCGCTCTCCCTCGGTGGTGCCCCATATCTGCTGCAGTTAGCAGATGTGGGGTAGTTGCTTGAAGCTCGATGGCCTCACAATGGTGCCCCGTTTTTGCCCGCCGGGGGCTGGTTTTCCGCCGATGGCGCCGTTGATTCAGTGGCTCGCTCCGTGGTCTCCACTAACGAAATCTTAGCGGGCTCCGATTCGCGGCGCATTTCTGTCTTGAGCTGCTCTAGAACCTCCTCACGTCCTCCGCCGTGCATGCTCTGCCGCAGATCTTCCACGGCAACGCGGACGATGTGGTAGTGGTGCAGGCAGGCAAGTTCAGGATCGGCCGTTGCATCCAGCCACACGTTATGAATCGCGTCGACGTCTTCCGGGCGCAGGCGCGGGGTATGCGGGCCAAGCCAGTATTCGCTCACCACGCTGTCGGGTGAGTGGACCTCGAGCCTGAGCCTAGGACGCGGTTCCGCAAGCCGTTCCCAGGCGTCGCCGGTCAATTTGCCCTGCTGGTCGTGGGTGAGTTGGTTGGAAGCCCCGCTGACGATCTTGGACGACTCAAGGCGCTGTGCCGTCTGCACGATCGCGTCGAAGACGTTGGTCGTGGGCATCACCATCAGCTCAACGTGCTTGCCCTGTTTTTCCGCCACCTCGACCACCTTGGTGAATAAGTGGCGCTCATAATCGTCGAACAGCTCGTTGGAGTCGTAACTCACGCTCCCGCTGAAGGCATGTTCCCGGTGATAGTTGCGCGCTGTCATCACCACTACGTCCTGCTTGGTGGTGTCCGTATGTTGCAGAACGTCGCGCAGATAGTACAGGTTCCTCGGGTCGCGGATGGCAACCAGGATGTTGCCGGGACGCACCTTCATCTCTTCGCGCGTGATCAGTGGCTGCTCCGCCACCCGGAACTGCTCGATCATCTCGTGCGCGCCTTTTTGTTTGTGCGCGGTAATGCGTTCCGAAACGCTGAAGAGCGCGAAGAAGAAGATCGAAAAGGATACGCCGCTGATCGTGGCCAAAGGCTTGGTCGCCAGATTGACCAGGGCGGTTGCGAACAGCAGCAAAGTAATCAAGCCCAGCCCGATCGGCAGTTCCAGCTTGCCGATTTGCAGGTTTCCGGGCACTTTGAATTCGCGGTTCTCGGGTTCGGTGAAGCGCAGGATAAAGACCGCGAGTCCTTTGAACGCGAAGCTCCAGATCACGCCGAAGGCGTAGAGCGAAGCCAGCAGGTAGACGTTGCCGCGGCTGGCGATGATCGTGAAAAGCTGAAGCCCTGTGATCAGGTTGATGAGCCGGTAGGTCGTTCCGAAGCGCTTGTGCGGCCGGCGGAACCAGGGAGTCATCACGCCGTCTTCGCTGACGCGGTTCAACACGCCATTGGCGCCGACGATGGCCGTGTTCACCGCTCCGGAAAGAATGAGCGCACCCACCAGCACCACGAACCCCTGGAAGATAAGCCGCAAAGTATACGGCCCGACCATGTACATGGCGAGACCACTGATCAGATTGGCAAAGTAATCCGGGCGAACCTTGTCCGGGATGATCATGACCGCGAAGAACGAGACCAGCGAGGTGAACAGCAGACTGTACAAGAAAATCACCAGCCCGGCCCGTTCCAGGTTCTTCAGCTTAGGATGCTCGATCTCGCGGTTGACCTGTGCCAGCGACTCCTCGCCGCTCATCGCCAGCACCGAGTGCCCGAAGCCGACCAGCATGATGATCCAGGGCAACTGCGCCAGGAAGCCGCCGTGCAGCCAGCCCAGCGATTCCTTGTCGAGCTTCATGGTTTGTATCGAGGGCAGTGGCGGAAGATGCGCTCCCTGCTTGGCGATCGTGAACAGGCACCACCCGATCAGCAGCACCACCATCACGGTCGTGATCTTCATGATCCAAAGCGCCTTGTCGCTCGACTCGTGAATCCCCTCGATGTTTTTCCACCAGAAGTAAATGGTAACGAGCGCCCCGAACACCGCGGCATAGTAGTTCGATTGCGCCTCGGTCAGGTGTACTGGGTGGCCGAGACGACCGGCGACGTCCGCGACAAAGCCCGCGAAATACTGCCCGGCCGAGACTGCGCTGATCGGACCGGTCAGAATGTAATCGAACAGCAGCGCCGAAACCGAGAGCTTGGCCAGCGTGCCGCCCATCGCCTCCTTGACGACACGGTAGACGCCCCCGCGCACGAACATGGAGCTGGATTCGATGTAAACCGAACGCACCGCATAGCTGAACAGCATCACCGCCAGCACAAACCATGGCGCACTCTTGCCGATGACATTTTCCGTATCGCCGCCAACGTAGTAGGCGGACGATGCCAGGTCGGAGAGCACGATGGCTGCGGCTCGCCAGAAGGAAATAAAGGTCAACATCACCGTCGTGGCGACGAAAACCTTGATAGCGGGGCGTTGAAGATTGTTTACGGGTGGTGACGACATCGATTGGCTACCCTAACCTATTCCGGAAACCGGCTTCAATAACGGCTGAAAATATGGGCTTGTCTGAAGAAGTTGCAACGGCTTCCGGCTGCCGAAGTCGGCCTGAGACCCGACTGTGGAGCGCACAAACCATACCTGAGCAACACTGGCAGAACGCGCCTGCGGTCCAGGTTCTCCTCTATTTCAGTTCACGCCATCTCACTTTCATAACATAAAGATTTTATAAAAGTTATAAATAAAGCGTAAAGGCGAGGTTGCCGCGAGTTTTTCCATCTCGCTGAGCGAGACGCTTGCGGGTGCCCCAGGTTTGGCTGGTGCCCCACATCTGCCGCAGTTAGCAGATGTGGGATTTGAGAACCGCCCCATATTTGTCGCAATTGGCGACGGGGTAGCCTCCGCGTTCAGCGGCGTGAGATCATTTTGCCAACTCGCCGGAAAGCAGGTTGGCCTTCATCGCCAGGTTGTAGGCGCGTTCCAGGTCGCCGTCCTGGGTCGCGGAGCGAGATTGCGTGATGTAGTTGCGAGCCTGCCGCAGCATCGCCTGTTCGCCGTCCGAGAGTTGGCGAGTGACTTTGCGCAGATTTCCCTCGGCGGCTTGCAGCAGTTGTTCCGTATTCTGAGCCGTGCCTTGCGGCACCTGCGCGGCAATCTGCACCTGGCCTTCGCTGCTCGCGGCCGCGGGAGGTTTCTGTGGCGATGGCTGTGCCGGCGGCGCTACTTGAGCCGTCGGGGCCTGCTTGGCTGCGGCCGGAGCCGTCTTGCGGGCGGAGTTCTTCTGCGGCTTCGGCTTGGCTTTCGCCTGACTGGCCGAGGGCTGCCGAATCGCTCCCGTCTCCGCGCTCGTGGCCGGCGGCGGAGTGGTCTGAACCGGCGGCGCGGGGTGCTGTCCAGCCTGCGCTGTCGGCGGAACTGCGATAGCCGGCACCGTCGCCTGTGGCGAAGTCTGGCGGTTCTTGTTCCGGCTGCAACCTGAGGCAAACGCCAGCGCCAGCACCAGTGCGAGCGACAGGCCCACAAGGCCAAAGCCGCGCCAACCCGGGGTCCCCGGCAAGCCCGTTTTTGGCTTGCTGGGGTGGCAATCCGGGGTCCCCGGCAAGCCCGTTTTTGGCTTGCTGGGGTGGCAATCCGGGGTCCCCGACAAGCTCGCTTGTGGCTTGTTGGGGTCGCAAGCATTGTGCTTCTCCGTCAACGTTTCTCCACGGACCCAAAGGAAGCCAAGCATCTCATGCGCCTCGGGATTCAGCCGCCATCTCATCGCCACGTGCATCGGCTCCCATCGTAAGCGGCAGAATGAAGCGGAAGGTCGTTCCCTTACCGGCTTCCGAGTCGAATTCGAGCGTACCGTTATGCAGTTGCAGTACCCGATAGCTTACCGCCAAGCCAATTCCGCTGCCCGACTTCTTGGTGGTGAAATACAAGTTAAAAATTTTATCGCGAATCTCCGGATCGATCCCGCCGCCTTGGTCACGAATCTCCAGCTTTGCCGAATTGTCGTGCGCCTGGCTCGATAGCACGAGCGTGCCGCCTTGCGGCATGGCTTGCACGCCGTTGAGCACCACGTTGAGCAGGGCCTGTTTGAGCAGGTCCGCGTCGATGCGTGCCGGCAGTGGGCGCGCACCCTCCTGGCGAACGATCTTGACTCCGTGCTGTCGCGCCTCGGGTTCGGCCAGCGACGCCACTTCCTCCACCAGCTTGCGCAGGTCGACCTCCGACAGGCGCAGATCGATCGGCCGCGTGAAGTCGACCAGCGTCTTCACCACCCGGTCGAGACGTTGAATTTCGCTGGCGATAATATCCATGTGGCGCCGCGTTTCCGGGTCCAGTTGCAGCAGGCGTTCGCGAAGAATCTCCAGGTGAATGACGATGGCGTTGATCGGGTTTTTGACCTCGTGGGCCACGCCCGATGTCAGACGGCCGATGGCGGCCAGACGGCGTGAGAGTTCGATCTCATTCTCGATGCGGCGAACCGATTCGGCGTCGCGCATGGTGAGCAGCGCGCCGATGGGCTGGCCCCGCTCCGCAATGAAATCGAGCGAAAGCTGAATGCGGCGCCCGTCCTCGATTTCGATTTCACGCTGCGAAATCGGCTGCCGCAGAGCGAACGAGTCGAGCACGATGCGGCCCAGCCTGGTGGAATCGTCGAAGATTTCATCGACCCTTCGGCCCAGAATCTCCGCCCGATGCCGTCCGGCGAAGCGTTCGGCCGAAGCGCTCACCAGCACCACGTTCTCGTCGCGGGTGAACAGCATGAGGCCGTCCTGCAAAGTCCCCATGATCTGATCGAGGTTTTCCTTGAGAGCCGAGAAGATCTCTTTTACATCGCGGATCTTGCGTCCCAGGCGATCGATCCTGGTGTTCACTGCGCCGTACTCGTCGGTGATGCGCGGCGACTCGGGCTCGCTGGGAGCGACCTCGACGGTCATCGCATCCAGCCGGCGCGCGATAGCCTCCAGCGGTTGCAGCGCCCGGCTGGACAATCCCGCGGCCAGGACCAGCGAGATCAACACCGATACAGCCGAGAAGATCAGGGCGCGGTTGAGCGTAGGCCGCAGCTCGCTCTTGAGGAAAACCGTCGAGAGCCCGATGCGGATTTCGCCGAACGGAGCGCCGTCGCGTTGGATCGGCAGCCGCACTTCGTACACCGTCGGCTGGCCGTAAACCACCGCAATCTGGCGCAGGAAGCCGCCATGAATCAATCCCTGGAAATCGGGCCGCGTGGGCAACGGCTTTCCCTGCGTCGCCGCATCGGTGTGGAACATCGCCAGGCCGGCGCTATCCACGATGGCCGCGTCGTAAATCGTGGGCGAATAGCCGATGACCGATTGCAAAAGCGAGTTCAGCCCCGCATCCGCCCGCAGAATCGCGGCCATGGCCTCGTGCAACTTGGCGGGATCGGCGCTATCGGCCGGCGCCGGACTCGGCTCGCTCTCCAGCGCTTTGCGCGCCGCTTCCAGCACCTGGTGGGCGACGAAAGCAGCGTTCGAATCGGCCTCGATCAGTCGCTGATCGATCAGTTGAGAGACATAGATGCACGAGAGCGCAAGCACCAGGGCAAACACCATCCCGGTGATTGCCAGCACCAGCTTCGTCTTCAGCTTAAATCTCGGCATACTGGCTTAAGTCTGCGCACACTGCGGTAGCCGGTTTCAAGGTTCACGTTCGTAAGGCGGTTTCAAAAGTTTCACGTTTCAAGGTTTCACGTTTTTAGGGCGGGCTGTCACTATCTCTTCCGAGACGTGCAACCTTGCAACCTTGAAACCTTGAAACCTTGAAACTTGTACGTAAGCTTCGCATCAGCAAGCTGTTTTTGCGCCGTTCCCCTAGCGTCCTTGCACTTCGGCCGCCACGCCCTGGGCGCCATACTCTTTCAACTTGTTATGCAACGTCTTCAGGCTGATGCCGAGAATCTCGGCGGCGCGTGTCTTGTTGTTGTGGGTGCTCTCCAGCGTCTTGAAAATCAACTGCTTCTCGGCGTTCTCGACCGTGGTTCCCACGCCCACGCGAATGGCGTTGGCATCGTTGAGCGCGCTATGCGCCGTGATGACGCCGAATCCCGGCGGCAGGTGGCGCGGCTCAATGACCGTGGAATCGCACACGATCACCGCGCGCTCCAGCGTGTTGCGCAACTCGCGCACGTTCCCCGGCCAGGAGTGGTGCTGGAACTGCTCCATGACCGCTTCGCCGGCGGCGCGGATGGCGCGCGAGTGCTTGCGGTTCATGTCTTTGATCAGTATTTCCACCAGTGTGGGAATGTCTTCCTTGTGCTCGCGCAGTGGCGGCATGTCGATGTTGAAAACGTTAAGACGGTAGTAAAGGTCGTTGCGCAACTGTCCTTTGGCGACCGCCTCTTGCGGAATTTTGTTGGTTGCGGCCAGCACCCGCACGTCGACTATCGTTTCAACTTTGCCGCCGAGCCGCCGCAGCCTGCGATCCTCCAGAACCCGCAGCAACTTGGCCTGCGTGCCGATCGGCATCTCGCCGATTTCGTCCAGCAGCAGCGTGCCGCCCTCGGCCAACTCGAAGCAGCCGGTGCGGCGCTCCAGCGCGCCGGTGAACGCGCCCTTCTCGTGGCCAAAGATTTCGCTTTCCATCAGCGTGTCCGGAATAGCGGCGCAGTTGATGGGGACGAACGGCTTGCCGGCCCTCGGACTGAGCTCGTGAATGGTTCGCGCCGCCAGCTCCTTGCCGGTGCCGCTTTCGCCCGTAATCAGCACCGAGGCGGTGCTGGGAGCCACCAGCTCAACCAGCCGGAAAACCTCCTGCATCGCTTTGGACGCGCCCACCAGCGAGCCCAATTCGCCCTTGTCCCGGAGTTGCCGCTTGGCGACCTCCAGCTCGCGCTGGGTTCCGCGCTGGCGTGCCGCATTCTGCAGGATGGCGCGCAGCCTCGTCGGATTCACCGGCTTCTCGATGAAATCGTAGGCGCCCAACTTCATCGCCGCGACCGCCGCATCGATGCTCCCCTGCGCCGTCAACAGGATTACGGCAACCTCGTGCGGCTGGGGAGCGATCTTCCGCAGCAGTTCCATGCCGTCCATGCGCGGCATGCGCAGATCCGTCACCACGATTCCGGGGCTCCATTGCAGTACTTTTTCGAGCCCCTCGACGCCGTCACCCGCAACTGCCGTGCAGTATCCCCAGGCGGATATCAACTCAGCCAGCCCGGTCCTTTCGTTTTCCTCATCCTCGACGATCAGAACCTTCTCGGAATTCATCAACTTGTACAGCCTCTTTCAGGGAGTGATTCACCCCAGCCTAAAGTCTAGACCTTGTTGCATAAATGGCAGTGGGTAGGGCACGGCTTCAGCCGTGCCGCCCAGAGGCCTAATAAGGACCGGGCTTTAGCCCCTGAGGAACAATCAATATCTCGGAGAATTCTTTATGCGACCACCTATAGCCCGCCGCACCTTTGTGAGATGCCACCGGCCTTCGCGATGTAACTTTTTCCGCCACGTTCAGTGTATTCCAAAGAGGCATGGCAAAGTGAAAGGAGGCGGGGTGCCCCAGGTTCCGCGCCGCCAAGCACCGGAGTGTAAAGGATGTCATGGGACTGAACGGCGAAGCCGGAGGGTGGGGCTATTCGCCCTTGCCGTGACGCCGAACACGGAGAGAAATCGGAAGTCAGAAGCCCCTGCGCCGAAAAGCATAGCGCAAGGGTAGGGCACTCGAAATCGTTTTGATTCAGAAAGGGTGCGCCTTCGACACCCACGATCAATCAGGATGATTACCATCGTAACCGCAGCTTTCATCTCCGCTTAATACCCGCTTGCGAGAATGCAGCGCATGCGGAAATACACCGGCAATTTTGCACGAGGCCACGGCGCCGAGCCTGAAAACGGTTCTGCCGCGGCACAACCGGGTTTGGCGGACGGAGCCGCCAGCGGCGGTTCAGGCTCTCACCAGCGGCTAAGACTTTCCTTTCTGTTTCTCGCCGGCTTTCAACTGGTCCTGATTGGCGTAAGCCTCTTTGGCTGGCTTCAACTTGAGAACTCTTATCAGCGAGCCACCAGATCGCAGCAACTGTGGCACGCGCGACGTCAGAAGATCACCGAACTGGAAAGCTTTGCGGCCTCATCGAAGATGCCCGGCATGGAAGATTTCAACTCCGGTGACTGGAGAGAAGGCCGCCAGACCATGCGCTATGGGGCGAATATTTTCATGGTCCGGGCCGATGCCTTCGCCCAGGATCTCGCCCATAGCGAGGAGGCGCTTAGCCAGTCGATGCTGCCCACTGCGCGCTCTCTGAGCGAGCAAATGCAAGCCACACTGGAACAGGCGGACAAAGCGTTTACTGCCTTTGAGGCAAAAGACCGTAAGCAGTTCGAGGCCGAGATGCTTTACACCGACCGCATCTACCGCCGTGTGCTGCTGGCCGTCGGAGAACTGCGGACGAGCGCCTTCGAGTCCGAATCGAGCGAATTGAAGCAGCAGGCGCTGGTGGCCGGACGCGTGCGCACCTGGAGCGTTACTTTGGCGGTGGTCGCCGCACTGTTGGCGCTTGCCCTGATCGCCTACGCGTGGGGCTTGCAGCGGCAACTGGTGGCGGATGAGGCACAACTGACCATGCAGCGCGCGGCACTGGAAGCAAGGGTACAGGAAAGTACGGCCGAACTGCGCGACGAAGCAAGCAAGCTCAATCGTGCACAGTCGGCCATTCGGCTGACCGAAGCGCACCTCGCCGAAGCGCAGCGCATCGCGCATTTTGGCACTTGGGAGTGGGACGCGCGATCCGGGGCGATGTTCTGGTCAGACGAGACTTATCGTCTTCTCGGTTTCGCTCCGAATTCCCGGCCTGCGAACTTCGAAGGCTTTATTCAGAAGGTCTCTCCGACCGACCACGACCACATAGTCCGTGCGTTTCAGGAGTCGGTTGCAAGACGAGTCCCCCTGCGCACCGAATGCCGGATCCGAAGACCCCATGCCGGCGACCGCGTGCTGCTATTGCAGGGAGAGATCGAGAATGATGAGAACGGGAGCGAATCCATTGCCGGATTCGCGCTGGACATCACCGACCGAAAGCTCGCCCAGGAACTCATGGAGCGGCAGGCCCACGAAGCCGTGGCCGCCGCCGCCCAATATAGAAGGCCCATCAAGTAATGCGAAGGAACGCGTGACTGTCCCATCAAAGAGTTTCGGCACACGGGCGTCAATGTGAGGGTACGAGAGAGGGCGGGCTTATTGCCCCTGCCGCGGAACTCATGACGAGCGCCGCGCGAGCGCCCTTTATGCCCACCTGTATGCTGGAGTCGAGGTCCAGATGCGGCACGGGGGAGTCTGCCGCTGCCTGGTAAAGGTTGAGTGCCTGCTGCGGACGGTGCACCCTGTTCATGGCTAGGCGCGCAGCCGCCAGCAGCGCCATAAGCCCTTGGCGATCCTTTGGATAGGCCTGCGCAAGTTCCTGGTACTCTCCCAGGGTGCGCTCATATTCCTGCTGCTCCTCAAGGGCGTGGCACAGCTTGAACCAGGTCTCCGGTGGCAGAAGACCGCCGCCAGCCTGCATAAAATCTTCGTAATCCTTTAACGCATGATCGGTGGCGCGCATATTGAGGTGAAGTGCGCAGAGCCTTTGAGTGGCCTGCACGTAGGCCGGGATGTTGCTCTTGTGCCACTGGATATCCTGCTGCAACAGCAGGGCGCTCTCGGACTCGGGATTGACTGCGGTGTAGCGGTCAAGTTCACCAAGCGCATGGTCCAAACGGTTCTGGCCGACCAGGTCGCGTATCTGGTCGAGTTCAGCGTCGTGGGCGGGGTCAATCTCCTGCTCGATGGCCTTGTTGATGGCGTGCTCTACCCCGGAGTAGCAAATGGCGAGGGCGGCCAGCACGCCAAAGACGAAGCCGCCGACATGCGCCATGTGCGCCACTCCGCCCCTGGTTCCAAACAGAACGCCGGAAAAAATCTCCATGGCAAACCAGAGCGGCAGCAGCCAAAGGGCCTGCGCTGAAAAGCGCGTTATGCGGAAGAACATACAGATCCACATCATGTTGATGCGCACCCTGGGGAAGCGCACGAGAAAGGCTCCCATAAGCGCCGCCACCGCGCCCGAGGCCCCTAAGGTGGCGATGTTGCTGCCCGGGTTGCACCAGCTATGCACCTGCAGTGCAAACGCCCCGGAGATGAGGTACACCACGAGATATAGCCCTCGCCCCCAGACGTCTTCCAACACGATTCCCGCCAGCCACAGGAACCACATGTTGCCGATGATGTGCAGCCATCCGCCATGCAGAAAGTTGGCAGTGATGTAGGAGTACCAGGTGGGGTGCGCTGGAACGAAGGAGTAATGCTCCAGCACGGAAGTGGAGCGAAGTTCCTCATAGCGCGCCGAAAGGTTGTCCATCTCCTCCTGTAGAAGCGTGGGGCTCTCCATCTGCCGCATGCGCGCATCCCAGGCATCCTGCAGTTTCCGGTTCGGATTCTGGGCGGCGGCCCAGACACGGGGTTCGCGCCGCTGTAGTTCTTCCACCAGCTTTTGAGCTGCGGGCGGGAGGGCGAGCTCCGGATGCATGGCCGCCAGCAGGCGTATGTGTATCCGCAACTGCGCGAGTTCGGGCGACTCCCTTTTGAGCGTGGAGATGGTGAGCAGGAAGGCAACAAAGTTGATGGCGATGAGCCCGATCGTGATAATCGGCCATCGCCGCGCCTGCATGTTCTCGTGACCGATGGGTATCAGCATGCGCTCTGTTGCTCGACCGGCAATCTAACCTTGAATTCTGCTCTGCAAGCCCGCGCGCCGCAATCCTCAAAAGGAGTTGACCCAACGGATGGCGACCAAATAGTAAACCGTTGCGAGAAGACGGATCGTATGCGCAGCAACGCGGTGTTAAATCGAATCGCAAGACCTGCCTGATGTATGTTCGCGCTGATCCCAGTTGTCAGTTAGCGATTCGTCGCCCATCCGGAAACTGACTCACCGTCCACAATTCCCTCTTGCGGAATGCGGCTCCCATTTTGGCAAATGATTCAGATTGCGGCGGTTGCGGTGAATTCGCGCGTCTTCGTTTCCCGTTAAGGGAGATGATGTTCGCCAACGTGCTCGTAGCCGGCAAGAACGCGGAGAGTTCCCCTGCGCCAAACCCCTGTGTTTATTGCGGTTTCTGAACTTTGGAATTTTCTTTCCAGCTTTGGTACCAGGTTTGCTTATGGGAATAGCGTCGTCAGGCCCGGATTCGCGGAAAGTGTAAGGGGTCCCCGGCACGCGCCGCTGTTGCGCGTGTTGGGGTGGAAGAGCCGGGGTCTCCGGCACGCGCTGTTGCGCGTGTTGGGGTGGAAGAGCCGGGGTCCCCGGCACGCGCCGCTATTGCGCGTGTTGGGGTGGTAGAGCCGGGGTCCCCGACACACGCCGCTGTTGCGCGTGTTGGGGTGGTAGAGCCGAACAGGGAAGAGGCAAGCGTTGAATTCACAGAGTACGGACTTGAATCAGGCGCGCTGTTTGGAGTTGCGGAAGCTCATGCACGAGCTGAGCAACGTTACCACCGGCATGTTGTTTTCCTCGGGGCTGCTGATGCAGTTGCTGGCCGGCGATGAGCGCTGCCATTACTGCGAGCAGATCAACCAGGCCGGCGAGCGCACCGCGACCCTGGTGCGCGAGATGCGGGCGCTGCTTCACCCGGAGGAGCAGTTTTGAGCTTCGCCATCGGCTGCGCAGCAAATCGTGATGAACTGCGCAGCCCTTATCCCGAAGCCCGATGAGATACGAAACGCAGAGTTTTGTGTCGGCGTCAATTCCGGTCCAAGGGCGCGTTTGCGACCGACCGCGGTTGTCAGACTTACCGCCGCGTGGATGGGGCAATCGTGATCAAGCAATCGGCATTTATGAGTGCTGGCAGCTTTGGCAAGGCTTATTCAAGGGAGCTGGCAATGGCAGGCGGCGGAGATAAGACAGTAATTGCGATTCGTGGTTCGTCGGCAGTGCCATTTAGGGAAAAAATCACTACCGTTTTGGAACCTAATGCCACTATTATGTTTGCTGCTGAACCAACCATGACAGATACGGCCAAGGCTGAGGCGAATCTGCTGAACCTGCTGATCGTCGACGACGAGCGGGCCATTCGGGACGGCTGCCGCGAGGTCGCGCAGGCGATCGGCTTCTCCACCTATATTGCGGATGACGCCGAACACGCCTATCGCGTTCTCGAGACCACGGGGGTTGACGTTGCCCTGCTTGATTTGCGACTCCCGGCGGGAGCCGGTGGACTGGAAATATTACGCGAGATCAAACGCCGCCGTCCGGAAACCGTCGTCATCGTCATCACCGGCTACGCCACCGTGCAGTCGGCGGTGCAGGCGATGAAGAACGGCGCCTACGATTACGTCACCAAGCCGTTTAATCTGGAAGAGCTCCGTCTGCTGCTGGAGCGCGTGGTCGGGCATTTGCAGCTCACCAGCGAAAACCGCATCTTGCGCGAGCAGATCAAGTCCAAGGAAGGCTTCGGCTCGATTGTTGGCCGCTCGCCGGAGATGGAGAAGCTTTATCGCATTATCTCCAAGGCGGCGCACAGCTCGCACCCGGTGCTGATTCTGGGCGAGAGCGGCACGGGCAAGGAGCTGGTGGCGCGCTCGATTCACTACTCCGGGCCGCACCGCGACCAGCCCTTTGTTCCGGTGGACTGCGGTTCGCTGGTTCCGACCCTGATCGAGAGCGAGTTGTTCGGCTACGTCAAGGGCGCTTTCACCGGCGCCAACAAATCCAAGGACGGGCTGCTGGCGGTCGCCGAGAGCGGCACGGTGTTTCTCGACGAAATCGGCGAGCTGCCGATCGATCTGCAAGCCAAGCTGCTGCGCGCCCTGCAAGAGAAAGAGATTCGTCCGGTCGGCGGAACCAAGGCAATTCCCATCAACGCGCGCATCCTGGCGGCCACCAATCGCGACCTGGAGCAGGCGGTTGCCCAGGGAAATTTCCGCCGCGATCTCTACTTCCGTTTGAATGTCCTGACGCTGCGCATTCCTCCCTTGTGCAGCCGCAAGCAGGACGTTCCGCTGCTGGTTGGCCACTTCCTGGAGCGGATGACGCGCAGCACCGGCGTGCAGCGCAACGTCAGCGACGAAGCCTTGAAGCTGATGCTCGCCTACGACTGGCCGGGAAACGTGCGCGAACTGGAAAACAGCCTCGAAAGGGCCTGCGCCCTGACTTCGGGGCCGACGATCCATGCCTCGGACCTGCCTACCCAGATACAGAACTGGCGTTCGCAGGCGGAATCGGCCGCTGCCGCCGAGTATGCCAAGGCGGCTCACGGCATCCTGCCGATCGCGGAGATGGAGAAGCGCGCCATTCTGAGCGCGATTGAGCAGTTGCACGGCGACAAGCTGGAAGCCGCGCGCCTGCTGGGCATCGGCAAGACCACCCTTTACCGCAAACTGAAAGAGTACGGAGCGCTGGAGTAGTAGGCCCGGATTTAAATTTTTCGTCCCGCGCACGCACTCCCGCCGCATCGGTCAGCTCCCCGTGCTGGCCGGGAGAACGCGGTGGTGTGTCCGGGCAACATGCGAGGCGATGATGATTCTACTGGTGACTGCTTCGCCTGGATGAGCATGAAGCTGTGCCCAACGTCGGAGATATGCGAGGCGATGATGATTCTACTGGTGACTGCTTTGCCTGGATGAGCATGAAGCTGTGCCCAACGTCGGAGATATGCGAGGCGATGATGATTC
>Ga0187868_1001974_pt1 | contig 13878 bp, 13 predicted proteins | sample June2016WEW_13_4_FD_133014 | JGI IMG/M metagenome (GOLD analysis project Ga0187868, IMG submission 133014) | Peatland microbial communities from SPRUCE experiment site at the Marcell Experimental Forest, Minnesota, USA - June2016WEW_13_40 | ecosystem: Environmental > Terrestrial > Soil >... | reverse complement strand
GACGTTGCCGTCGCAAAAAAGAAAATTGCCGCCGAACTTGTTGTGATTGTTGCCCGGCTTTTTGCCGTCGGGGGAAAAAACAATCTGCCCCGGCATTTTGGGCGCGGTGTCCACCTGCGCATCAGAAACGAGCGGCGCGTCCGAACCCTCCTGAAGCGTCCGCCCCATGTAATAGGCGTAACTGATTTTTCGGTTTGCAAAGGGCCGGGCATCCGGCAACGGCTTGTCCTTGCCGCCCGGACAAATGAAAAATTCCGACCCGGTCGTGTATTTCGGCACGAGCAGGCTCAACGGCGCCTCGGAAGTTTGCGCGCTGGGAACGGCCGGGAGCGCCCCGTTATTGTCCTGCGAAAAAGTCCTCAACGCGGCGTAGATGCTTTGCAGATGGCCCTGGCATTCCGTCAGTTTTTTCTCCTGATAATTTTTCGAGCCGGAACTGAGGAAAAGCGTGAACAGGATGAAAATGATCACGGCCACGAGAAACAATTCCAGCAGCGAAAACCCCGCGGCGGAGAATCGTGCAACCGGACTCCTGGTTTGCTCAATCACAATTCGTGTGTAGCAGTGGGCCAACTCAGTGGCAACTGTTTCTTTGACGGTTCCCTGCCATTGAACCGCGTTACCGGCCCCGGCACATCCGGACGGCAGCTTGAGCCGGAAAGCCCGGCCGGAGAAATAATGTCGCCTTCTTTGCCGGTTTGATGCTTCAATCGCGCCGGACTCGAAGCCAGAGCATCGCCATGAACGCCTATCTCTTTACCGCCGGCCTCACCCAATCCCAGGTCCGCCCGACTCCCGGCCGCGGCGGACGGTTGGTTGACCGTCTGCTGACCTGGGATACCTGTGTGAGTGCGATCATTTACGGCGGCGACCCGGAACAGGCGCAAAAGCGGTTTGAAGCCTGGTGCCGCCTGACTCCGGATGGAGAAAACCCGGTCGAAATGGACATCAAAAAGGTCGTCGCCGCGCAGTTTATTGACCAATTGCTCACGGAATCGGGCGGCAAGCCGCTGGATTGGCCGCGGGTTTCCCAACAGGTAAATGACATTTTGCAGGCGACCCCCGTGGACGATTTTGAACAAGGCTATTGGGTGGACATCAACCAGGTCGTGCCCCCGGGGAAAATCAGTTTCGATGTCGAATCACTGAAACGAGATTTGCCGGAAGACATCCGTTCCGGCGTGAACTGGTCGCCGGACAAAAAGTTCTTCTTCCTCTTGAGCGTTCTCAGTCCGCGTCCATCGCCGGTAATCCCTGCCGACGATTTGGAATCCAACGCGCCAGACCGCGACGACGCTGACGATGAAAACGAGAACAAAGAAAACCCGGATTTGGATGGGTTTGTCGCCACGCTGCCTGAAATGCGGGACAAGGAGGCTGCGGCGCTGGTGGAGGCGCCCAATTCCGTGGTCGCCGCGTGGCTCTGGCGGAAATATGCCGCCGACACCCGGCTCGCTCCGAACGAAATTCAAATTGACCCGTGTTGCAGTTTTGTTCCGGTGGAATAGAGCAATGGGCGGGGCGTCTTGGAGTGCGCCGGCAGAGCGCAGCGGCGACGGCGCTTTCGCCGGGTGTGATGTGATTGGAATGCTTGCGATGTTGCTTCCCAAAGCGGTGTCGCGCTTCGCTTGCCACCGCAGTCCAAAATACCGCGGACTAAGGGGCTTGCGATTTTGGCCGGGAAGCGGGAGTGGCGCTCGTTGGCTCGGCGGCAGTTTCCTTGAGAAAATTATCCAGCACACCCAGATAAGCATCGATGGAGTCGCCGGCGTCGGGGCCAAGGTCGCGCTTGAGTTCCCGCAACTGGTCCGCGTATGACTTTGCCTGGCTTCGCAGGTCGTTCAGGTTCAACTGCCCGCTCATCAAGCCGCTGACCAGCTCGTCGTAGTTGCTGGCCGCCTCGGGATTGCCGGCGAGCATCTGCTGGCGGATTTGCCCGATAAAATTCGTGTTCGCGCCCAGATTGCGAAACGCAGCGGACAAATCCAAGTTGGTGTTCGCCAGGGCAGCCGCGGGAGCCGCGGCAGGAAGATTCGTGGGCACGGAGACGCGCGCGATATTGGTTGCCGTGTTCGGCGCAGCGACGTTCGCGCCAATCATCAGGGTCGCCACCTTTTTGCGCGGCACATTGATTTTGCCCAACACTCCGCTCTCCAACACCACGGTGTCCGCGGACACGGACAACACCTTCCCGGAGTAACGGTCGCCGTTTTGCATTTCCACCAGGTCGGCGCGCAGCCGGGTCGCGGCGGTGAACAGGAGAATCATTCCGGACAAGACAAACAGCAGCTTGGACCTCATGGCAAAACGGTAGCCCATCGGAGGACTCTTCGCAAATAGAGCCAGGCGTATCGTGTTACGAAGCCGAAAGGCAGCGGGCAGGGCGGTGCGGGACGCAACTGCGTCCCGCAAGCCAGGACCAATCGCAGCGCGAGGAAAGTGGGAAGGTTTGGAAAGATTGAACGCGAGTTACGAGTGCTGGTGTGCCCATTTATTTTCGTTGCTCCATCAAGCAACTCTGCCTCTTCCTGTCGTGTTATCATCAAGCGTGGCATCGAACACAACTTTGAACTGGGCGTCGTATTTCTTCCCCAGCGATTCCAGCTTGCGGACGAGTTCGGCAGCGGCGTCCACCAACGCCCCGGGCGGTTGGATTCGACAATCGTGGAATTCATGGACAGTCCGCTGGTTTCAATCCTCCTCGCGGAATTTCTTCGCGGCAAACCGCTGGATGCGCACCGGCTCGAACTCGCCAATGCCACCCTTGCGCCGCGCAGTGGTGAGTTGTTGCTCGGCTGTTTTAATGCCTTTGACATCGGGCAGCAACATCCCGCGACGATTATCTTCGGTGGCCAGCACGACGCCGTAACGCCGCGGGTCCAACTCCGCCGTCGAGGTGACTTCCTCCAGCGGGAAAACCACGCTGACCTCGAAGCGCAAATGCTCCAGTTCGTGCGCGCCAACCGGCGCAAAACGCCCATCACGGAAGGCGGCATCGCGCGCGACGTGCCACGTTTCCTCGGCGGTGTTCGCAAAGTGTGGTGTCAACGTGCCGACGCAGCCGCGCAATTTCCGTCGCGGACCGCGGATGGTAACAAAGACGCCGTGCCGCTCGCCCAGGATGCCCTCCGCCGCAATTGCCGGTTCTTCCGTATCGCCGCGGAACGCGGCTTCGATCGAGCGCCGCGCGATCTGCGAAAGCGCCTTTCCGGTTTCTTGCTCCATTATTTCAGTTCTTCGCCGAGGCCAGTTCTTCCTCGAAATCGACAATTTCTTTTATCTGCACCAGAAACGAAGTTGGTTGAGAGTTCATGGCTGAGGATTGAGCGTCACTATCGCTGTTTTGACTTGGGTTTGTCGTCGTCATATTTCACATGAAATCCGATTTCGCGTTTCGGCCTGACCGGCGGGGACATTAACTGCCGGATGGCATCAAAGACAACTTTGAACTGCGCGTCATATTTATTTTCAAGCGCCGCGAGTTTCCGCGACAGTTCGGCATTCGAGGCCAGCATCTGCCGCAGCCGCACGAACACACGCACCACCTGCACGCTGGTCTGCGCCGCCCGTTCGCTGTTCAGGACGTTGGCCAGCATCAACGCACCGTGCTCGGTAAAGGCGTAGGGCGGAAAGCGCGGATCGCGGTGTTTTTGGGAACCGATCACAATTTGTGACCGGTTGCGCAAGTTTCTTGAAGGCGAACCGTGGAATCCTGGCAAGCTCGTTTCGTTATTGACACAGTGGACTAACTGGACTAATGTAGCCGCAATGAAAACCGTGAATGTTCACGAAGCGAAAACCAACTTTTCCAGCCTGCTGACCAAACTGGAAGCCGACAGCGAAACCATCGTCATCTGTCGCAACGGAGAGCCGGTCGCCGATCTGGTGCCGCACCAGCGGGCGAGCCGGATTAAAACGCATCCCGTTCTCGGCAAAATCAAAATCGGATACGACCCGGTCGAACCGCTCTCCGCAGATGAATGGCCGGAGGCGGCGCGATGATTCTGGACACCTGCGCCCTGCTCTGGCTCGCCAGCGGCAGTAAAAAATTGAGCCGTTCGACCTTGAAAGAAATCAACGAAGCTCCGGCCGTTTATGTTTCCGCCATCAGTGGCTTTGAAATCGCGATCAAGGCCGCCAAAGGAAAATTGAAACTGCCGAATCCGCCCCAGGAATGGTTTGAAAAAGCCGTCGAGCATCATGGTCTGACAGTGCTGCCGCTCACATTGGACGTGTGCATTACTGCTGCCGGACTGCCGCCCCTTCACGACGATCCTTGCGACCGTTTTATCATCGCTGCGGCCAGGCTGCATGACTTGACCGTGGTGACGGCCGACGAACAGTTCGAGAAATACGGTGTGACAGTGATTTGCTGAATTTACTCGCGCGCCGGGTGTCTCGTCGCGCCGAAATGAAATGAAGGCGGAAGCAGGAGCGAAGGCAGAAAGACCAGTCGCAGCGCGGGGAAAACGGGAGACGGTTGGAAAGGTTGAGCGCGGCCTGCGAGTGCGGGTGGCTGGGTGCAAGATCAACTCCAACGGAGTTGCGTCATTCAGCCCAGCGTTGACGGTCCGAGCCGGACCGGCGAGAAGCGGCTACGCTGGGTGAATGCGCAAAATGAAAACAACTCTGAAGGAGTTGTGTCGGGGCGGCGGCGGAATGGATGCAACTCCTTCAGAGTTGATGAATTTGTGGGGACGGTTTCCCAGGGTAGGCGCGTTGCGCCAACCCTGGGCTGATGGATTTGAATCCCGTTGGGATTCGCGGACGAAGCGCACTGCACGACAAATTGTCTTTCTAACCACGAATATATTTTTGGCTAGGAGCGAGGCGGTGCGGATGAAAATAAATAGGAATTTGTGAAGTGTCTCCCTTGCAAAACCTATTAAGCACTTCGACTCGGCCACTCCAATAGGCAATCTCTATGGCAATCTTGATGTCGCTAGATTTTTTACGCTTTAATTGGAGCAGATGTTTTTCCGAACCACGCAATTCACGTTCTAATTCCTCAGGCCGTTTGCCTAACGAAGCACCCGTTAAGACATCGCTAAACGAATGCAGCAATCCGTCTTGAAACATCGCTGATGCAAATGCACCTTCCGATTCACTTTGATTGCGCTCCAAATGCGCGCGCACTGTTCGTTGTCGCTCTGACGCGAAGAAATTTACAAGCTTCTCGCTTGGCAAACGGCCTTCCGCGACAAGCTTCTCGTGAATTGCCCTGACAAATGCCACGTCACTCATTCGGATATGACGCAGCCCGTTTGTTTTCCAAAATTCTGTTTTCTCGTCTTTTTCATCGGGGTCAACGACGTAAGCAAGCCGTCGAAATTGTCCCAAAGCTTGAATGATTTCTGCCCAAATAAGCCGGAAGTCTGAATCTCGCAGGCTGTAACCGACAAAAACAAATGTTCGGGATGCCATTAAATCCCGAAGTTTATTAAAGACGAGTGGGTTTCTCTTGATGCACGTTTCGTAATCATCGCGTGTGGCTACAAGTGTGTAGGGTCGCGTGATGCAACCGTGAATCTTCAGCACTTGACGTTTGGCGTCATGCCAAAAAGCCAAATCACGATCTTCAACCATTGGAACTAAGATGTTCATGGACTGTTCCAAGAACGGATCCCAATTGGTCGTGACGATTCGATCTACATACGGCAGCTTGGCAAGCTCATACGCAAACATCGTTGCGAACCGATTTTCTTCGCCCGGCGCGGCAAATGTTTCAATTCGATCAATTGCAGACGTAACAAGACGATTCCGTTGACCACCATCAATGTGATCACAAAAATATTGCATCAAATCTGGGAATGACGGCTCGGGTTTCGTCTTTGGATACTTACATTTTTCTTTGATGCTTTCGTAAAACGATGGTTCTGGAAAAAGCTTTGATCCGGATTCGGTTGTTGTTCCTGCACCGGCAAAAATCACCACCCGTTGAGCTAAGATGTCTTCAAAAAGTTCTTCGGGAAGCTCTTTCATTTTGTTGGTGCGTGAGCCGTTTAATTCTTCGCCGTCGCCAACTCTTCTTCAAAATCCACAATCTCTTTGATCTGCACCAGGAACCAGCGATCAATCTTCGTGAGGTTGAAAATCTCGTCCACGGTGAAGCTGGCGCGCAGGGCATGGCGGATGAAGAAGATGCGCTCGGCGTTGGGCACGCTCAGCTTGCGGCTGATGACTTCGCGCGGCAGGATGTCGCGGTCGCCATAAACCTCGTTGCCGATGCGCCACGGTTTGCCGTCGCCGCCCAGGCCGCTCCGGCCAATTTCCAGCGAGCGCAGGCATTTTTGCAGGCTTTCCTTGAACGTGCGCCCGATGCTCATGGCCTCGCCCACGCTCTTCATCTGCGTCGTCAGCGTCGGGTCGGCTTGCGCGAATTTCTCGAACGCAAAACGCGGCACCTTCACCACCACGTAGTCAATCGTCGGCTCGAAGCTGGCCGGCGTCTCGCGCGTGATGTCGTTTTTGATTTCGTCGAGCAGGTAGCCCACGGCGAGTTTGGCGGCGATTTTGGCGATGGGAAAGCCGGTGGCCTTGGACGCGAGCGCGGAGCTGCGGCTGACACGCGGGTTCATTTCGATGATGACCATGCGGCCGTTGTCCGGGTTCACGGCGAACTGGATGTTCGAGCCGCCGGTCTCGACGCCCACGGCGCGGATCACGGCAAAACTCTGGTCGCGCATGATCTGAAATTCCTTGTCGGTGAGCGTCTGAATGGGCGCCACGGTGATGCTGTCGCCGGTGTGCACGCCCATCGGGTCGAAATTCTCGATGGAACAGATGATGACGCAGTTGTCAGCCTTGTCGCGCATCACTTCCATTTCGTATTCCTTCCAGCCGAGCAGCGATTCTTCGATGAGGATTTCACTGACGGGCGAGAGGTCCATGCCGTGCTTGGCCAGTTCCTCGAATTCATCGCGATTGTAGGCGATGCCGCCGCCCGTGCCGCCGAGCGTGAACGCGGGCCGGATGATGACGGGGAAACGGCCGATTTTTTCCGTTACGGCGCGGGCCTCATCCAGGTTGTGCGCGGTGCCGGAAATCGGAACGTCGAGGCCGATGCTGAGCATGAGTTGCTTGAACGCTTCACGGTCCTCGCCCTTGTGAATGGCTTCAGGCTTCGCGCCGATCATTTCGACACCGTGCTTTTCCAGGGCGCCGGAGCGGTGCAAGGCCATTGCCGTGTTGAGCGCGGTCTGGCCGCCGAGCGTCGGGAGCAAAACGAGCTTATGGGGAGCTTGTAGCCGCGAACGTGAGTTCGCGGATTTGTCCGCGCTCTTACGAGACGCGGCTACGGAAGCGTCCACTGGCACGCCCATTTTGCGCATCTCTTCTTTCTCGCGGGCGATGATTTTCTCGACGCACTCGGGCGTGATAGGCTCGATGTAGGTGCGGTCGGCAAACTCCGGGTCGGTCATGATGGTGGCCGGGTTGGAGTTGACGAGGATGACGCGGTAGCCTTCCTCCTTGAGCGCCTTGCAGGCCTGCGTGCCGGAATAATCAAACTCGCACGCCTGGCCGATGATGATCGGTCCGGCGCCGATGATGAGGACGCTGTGAATGTCCGTGCGCTTGGGCATCTTTCAATTTTCGATTTGCGATTGCCGATTTACGATTTGAAAACGACGCCATCGTTTGTCCACCGGCGTCGTTGAAATCGCATTCAAACGGCGAAAATTAAACACGAATTGAACGCGGAGCGAAAGGAAATTGCTGCTCGTAGCGGCGTCTCGGCAGAGCGCCGCTGATCGTTCGATGAGTTTGCGGCGCTCTGCCGAGTCGCCGCTACGATTGGATCAGGCGGCGATTTGTCCGAGCAAGGGCGGGCGGGTTTCCTTGTGCGCCGGCAATTTTTCGGAAACGCTGCTCAAGAATTCAATCTTCACCTTATCGCCATCGAATCGGCAGGTCACCGTGTCGTGATGCGGCGTTTCGTAAAATTGCCAGGTCATTTGAAAAGTGTTTTCGTCTGTCCAGGTGCCACTGGCCATGACCTTCGAAACCGGCCCCAAAGCGCCCACGGTCAGTTTCGGCGGAGTTCCAGGCATGTCGGTTTTGCCGTTCACCCATTTTTCGCTGCCGCACGTGATGGGATGTTCGCCTTTGGCATCCTTCAAGGTGAAGGTGCAGGAATTTTTCTGAAACTTGAACGACACGCTCTGAACATTGGTGTCGTTCCCGATCTTGAAACTTTTGCCGGAAATTCCGGCCGCAACCGGTGAAGTCGCCTGCGCTTTCGGCGGCAGCAAGGCCAGGGAAGAAAGTTTTTGTTTCAACCGGGCCTGTGAAATTGGTTCCGACGGCAAAGCGCTTTCCTTCATCGCGGGCAAAAGATATTTCCAGATCAAGTCAAACTCGCCGGGCATGCTGGCGCTTTCGCCGGTGATGCAAATTACGGCGTCCTGATCGGGCATGACGATGGTATATTGCCCGAAAGCCCCGTCGGCGCGATAGGCATCATGCCGCGTGCGCCAAAACTGGTAGCCATAACCCTGGTGCCATTCGCTGGTTTTTTTGGCGTCCGCCAGGTCCTGTCCGGGCGCGGCCGGTTGCTGAATTTTGAACGTCGTCGCCTCCTCGATCCAGGCCGCGGGCAAAATCTGTTTGCCGTTCCAGGCGCCCTTTTGCAAATACAATTGCCCGAATTTGGCGAGCCCTCCGGTCTGAATGCTCAATCCCCAGCCGCCGGTGTTGATGCCGCGCGGACACGTCTCCCAGGTCATGCCTTCGATCGCCAGCGGCTGGAACAAACGAGGCCCCAGATAATCAATGACTTTCTGACCGGTCAGTTTTTGGACAATCGCCGAAAGCATGTAGGTTGCGCCGCTATTGTAAAGAAACGTGCTGCCCGGCGGATTTTCAATGGGCAAAGCCAGAAAAGTTTTCACCCAATTGTCCGTCTTCGTGATGATCGGAGTCGAATCTTCAGCGTGACCGACCGACATCGTGAGCAGATGTTTCACCCGCAAAGCCGCGAGATTTTTGCCGATGCTGTCGGGCAGATCGTTTGGGAAAAAGGAAATTACCGGGTCCTCCACTTTCAATCTCCCTTCCGTCACCGCAAAGCCAACGGCGGTCGAGGTGAAACTTTTGCTGAGTGAATACAGCATGTGATTCAAATCCGCCGCGTACGGCGACCACCAGCCTTCGGTAATGACCTGCCCGTGACGGATCATCATGAAGCTGTGAAATTCATGCTGGCTTTTCCCGACCGCCTCCAAAAAGTCCAGAATCTCCGCTGACGACACGCCTTGCGCTTCGGGCGCGCTGCGCGGGAGCTGGTGAGGAATGGTTTGCTGCGCCGCGAGGCATTCAGGAAAAGAGGAAGCCATGCTTAATCCGACGGCGCCGAGGCCGAGTTGTTTTAGAAATATTCTGCGATCGGAGGTCATGGCTTTGAGTAAATTAAAAGTGCCTGTGCCAACGCAATGATTAAAGCAGACCGGGCTGATTGCTTTTGCCAATTTGCAGGCCGGGTTTCTTGCAACTCAACTCCGTCGCGACGCGACCCTGCGACATGCGGCCCAGGCAGCCTTCCATGACGAGGACGCTGTGAATGTCAGTACGCTTGGGCATATTTTGCGGCCACGGATTGAATACGGATTACGCGCCGGGCGAAAGCGCAAAAGGGCGGAAGGCGTGAATCGCAGGGAAATTCCGAAACCCGAATGCCGAAAGGACTCCGAAAACCTTACGCCCGCCTGACCACAGTGGTGACAGGGTCATGGCCTTGAAACCGGTTCTCAATGCGGTGTGAAGGCGGGTTGATTGGATGGGCTGGTTTCGTGCGAGGCTTTGCCGGTCATCGGCACGAACCGCACGGGCAACACGGCGCTTTTCTCCAGGCGCCCGCCCTGCTTGCGGAGCAGCACCAGGTTCTGGTCCCAACCCGGTCCGATGGGGATGATCATCTGGCCCCCTTCCTTGAGTTGTTCAACGAGCGGCTGCGGCACCTGTTCCGGGGCGCAGGTGACGATGATGGCATCGAACGGAGCGGCTTCCGGCCAGCCCTGGTAACCGTCCCCGGCGCGCACGTGGATGTTCGTGTAACCGAGACGCTTCAAGTCGGCCCCGGCGCGTTGCGCCAGCGCGTCAACGATTTCGATGGTGTAAACCTCCCCCGCCAGTTCGGCGAGCACCGCGGCCTGGTAACCTGACCCGGTCCCGATTTCCAACACGCGGTCCGTCGGCTTCGGCTCAAGTTGTTCGGTCATGAAGGCGACGACGAAAGGTTGGGAAATGGTCTGGCCATAACCGATGGGCAGTGGTCCGTCGTCATAAGCCCGGGGCCGGAGTTCCGCCGGGACGAATTCGTGGCGCGGAACCTTGCCCATGGCGGCCAGCACGCGCGCATTGGTGATGCCGTATCCCAAACTTGATAATTGTTCTTTTACCATGCGCCGGCGCTCGGCGGCGAAATGGTCCTCCTCACCCGCCGGGGTGGCGTTGGTCTGTCCGCGTCCTTCCCGGGGCAGGATTGACAGCGCCATGAGAATGGGCACCGCAATATTTTTCACGTGCTTCAATGTAACCCCGTTTGCCGCCGCCCGCCACAGGCAAAATGACGCACCGCCGATGCCGGAACGCAACCAACCAGCTTGGGGCGTATTTCAAAATGGGGTCTGAGGGTGGAAAGTTATGGACTGCGGCGGCAAGCGGAGCGCGACGCCGCTTTGGATCAGGCCAGTCGTCTTGGTTGTCCACACAAAAACGCTGTCGCCACTGCGCTCCAGTCTTCACTGCGCTTCGCCTCGGCAGGCTGCCAGCGCAGTCCAAAAGCGGCCGCCAGTTTCATACGGAGGCTTCTCCGAACACTTGATTTTGAAAACACGCCCTAAAACAATTTCGACTGGTTTCCCGCCGCCGGCTTCAACCCAAGCTTCTTGTAGCTCAATTCCGTCGCCACGCGGCCCTGCGAGGTGCGGTTGAGGTAGCCTTCCATGATGAGATACGGTTCATAGACCTCTTCAATCGTGTCCGGCTCTTCGCCCACCGCAACGGCGAGAGAGTTCACACCCACCGGCCCGCCGCCGAACTTCACGATGACGGCTTCGAGGATGCGCTTGTCCATTTCGTCGAGGCCGTTCTGGTCAATTTCCAGCATGGCCAGCGCCTTGTCCGCGACGTCGGCGGTGATGCGGCCGTCGTGCCGGACCTGCGCGTAATCACGCACGCGGCGGAGCAGGTTGTTCGCGATGCGCGGCGTGCCGCGGCTGCGCCGGGCGATTTCGTGCGCGCCGGCGGGTTCGATCTCCACCTTCAACAAACGGGCGGAGCGGACGATGATTTTCTCCAGATCATCGGCGACATAGTAATCGAGCCGCTCGCGCACGGCGAAGCGGGTGAGCAATGGCGCGGTGAGCAATCCGCTGCGCGTGGTCGCGCCGATGAGCGTGAAGCGCGGAAGATTCAGCCGCACGCTGCGCGCGTTCGGCCCCTGGTCAATGATGATGTCGAGTTTAAAATCCTCCATCGCCGGATACAGATATTCCTCGATGGTTTTTTGCAGGCGATGGATTTCGTCAATGAACAGCACGTCGCCGGCTTCGAGGTTCGTCAGCAGGCCGGCGAGGTCGCCGGCTTTCTCGATGGTCGGGCCGCTGGTGCTTTTGAGGTTCGCGCCCATGGCCTTGGCAAGGATGTAAGCGAGCGTGGTTTTGCCCAGGCCGGGCGGACCGCTGAGCAGGATGTGGTCGAGCGCTTCGCTCCGCTGTTTTGCCGCCTGCACGGCGATTCCGAGGCGTTCCTTGACCTTGGGCTGGCCGGTGAATTCGGAAAAGAGCGACGGGCGCAGCGTCAGTTCCAACGCCACGTCCGGTTTGTTCAAAGTGGAAACCGCGCGTTCGTCCATCACCGGAAAGATGAGGAAACGCACCGTGAGCGACAAGGCAAATGCGCCGGACTGTGACAATTTCAAGGGTGTGTTGTTTCTCGAAACCGGGAATTACGCGGATGCCTCCCTCTCCTCCACTTCGCGGAGGAGAGGGTCGGGGAGAGGCGGCGCGTGTTTTTTTTCACGAACCCCTCTCTCCGGCTCTCTCCCCGCTCGTGCCTCGCGGGGAGAGAGTGAGGCCAGGTTCAAAGCGCTTGAAAAACGATGAAATCGCCCGGTTTTGGCTCAATTCAGTTCAATTTTTGGAGAGTTCTTTGCCAAAAATGGTTGGCGGCAAGGGGGAGCTTTGTTAGCCTCCGCCCGCGACACCTTTTTATGAAAAAAACTAAAATTTTATTGTGGGCGCTTGCGGCATTCTGCTTGTTCGGCCTTGCAACCAACGTGTTTGCCGGTGAGGCGGACATCAAAATCCCACCGCTGGACACGGTGAAATTCGCCGGGTTGGGCGGCATCAGCGGCGAAATGCTGATGTATCTCGGCATCTTGCTCTGCGGCGTCGGCGCCTTGTTCGGCTTGGTGCAATACAAGCAGACCAAGGCCCTGCCCGTCCATGAAAGCATGGCCAAGGTGTCCCACATGATTTGGGAAACCTGCAAAACCTACCTTTTTACCCAGGGCAAATTCCTCGCCATCCTCTGGACGCTGATCGCGTGCTGCATGATTTATTACTTCAAAGTGCTCCAGGGAAATTCCGTGGGCAACGTGGTGGTCATTCTCCTCGCCTCCATTCTGTGAATTTTGGGTTCCTACGGCGTGGCCTGGTTCGGCATCCGCATCAACACCGTGTCCAACTCCCGCACCGCTTTCTCCGCGCTCAAGGGCAACCCGTTCGCCACGCTGGGCATCCCCCTCCGCTCCGGCATGAGCGTCGGCCTGCTCCTCGTCTGCGTCGAATTGTTCTTCATGATCTGCATCCTGATGTTCCTGCCGCGCGAACTCGTCGGCCCCTGCTTCATCGGTTTCGCCATTGGCGAATCACTCGGTGCCTCGGTGCTCCGCATCTGCGGCGGCATCTTCACCAAGATTGCCGACATCGGCTCCGACCTGATGAAAATCGTCTTCAAGCTGCCCGAAGACGACCCGAAGAATCCCGGCGTGATCGCGGATTGCACCGGTGACAACGCCGGCGACTCGGTCGGCCCGACGGCGGACGGCTTTGAGACCTATGGTGTGACCGGCGTGGCGTTGATCGCATTTCTCGCCCTGGCCTTGGCGGCCAGCCCCACCATCTGTGCGACGCTGATCGTCTGGCTGTTCACCATGCGCGCGCTGATGATTGTAACCTCGCTGGTGTCCTACTTTATAAATGAAGTCATCAGCAAGGCCATGTTCAGCGGCAAGAAAGACTTCGACTTTGAAGCCCCGCTGACCCACCTCGTGTGGCTCACTTCGGCGGTGTCCATCGGTATTACCTTTCTTGCCAGTTGGCGGCTTTTGGGCGACTTCACAGATGCCACCGGCACCGCCCAGCCCGCGCTGTGGTGGGTGCTCTCGATCATCATCAGTTGCGGCACGGTGGCCGGAGCGTTGATTCCTGAATTCACCAAGATATTCGTCAGCACCAACTCCCGGCACGTCAAGGAAGTGACCAATTGCTCCAGGCACGGCGGCGCGTCGCTGAACATCCTGTCGGGCTTTGTGGCCGGCAACTACTCGGCCTTCTGGATGGGCTTGGTCATCATGGTGTTGATGGCCACCTCGTATTTCTTTTCCCAGAACCCGGCGCTCCTCTCGCTCATGCCCCAGGAGTTCCTCTTTGCCGCGCCGATCTTCGCGTTCGGCCTCGTGGCCTTCGGCTTCCTCGGCATGGGGCCGGTGACGATTGCCGTGGACAGTTACGGCCCGGTCACCGACAACGCCCAATCTGTCTTTGAGTTGAGCCAGATTGAAGGCCGCAAAGGCATCAAGGAGGAAATCAAACGCGACTTCGGTTTCGACGCGGACTTTGAAAACGCCAAGTATCAACTGGAAAAGGGCGACGG
>Ga0187868_1001970_pt1 | contig 13890 bp, 18 predicted proteins | sample June2016WEW_13_4_FD_133014 | JGI IMG/M metagenome (GOLD analysis project Ga0187868, IMG submission 133014) | Peatland microbial communities from SPRUCE experiment site at the Marcell Experimental Forest, Minnesota, USA - June2016WEW_13_40 | ecosystem: Environmental > Terrestrial > Soil >... | reverse complement strand
ATTGCTCGCTACACAATGTGCAGGGCAGCAGCATCGGAAATATTTGACCAAACCATTCACCACGCACGGAAGCGCAAAGCGATGAAGCACAAAAGGCTCGTGTAACGTCCCGGGCTGCGAACAGTGAAGTGTGTCTCACTACCGTACAAGGATAAACTAGTGGTTCGAAACAGGCGTGTCTCTCGCTTGCCTCAGTTCTCGCACCTCCTGTTTGCAGCGGTCATGTGTCGTGTCTACGGCATTATTTCATACAATTTTAATTGCATTGTAACCGCTGACTCTCATTCTATTAGCGAATTGCATGCGGTCAATCCGCACGCATTACAGGCTGCAGAATTCGCGATCGAATCGATGGCTTCAAAGTAAGCGCGGGAGCTCGCTGCTTGCTGGCAAGCAGCGTTGCTTGTGCTATGCTGCTGGGTTGGACTGATGCTGCATCATCATCATCATCACTGTGATTAATTCGTATCGAGCAGAGCCACGCGAGCAGCGACGGGTGCTGAATCCGAACGGGATGTGAGGCGGCGCAAACGACAAGCGACATCCAGCGCATCGCCGCCGAGTGATCCAGTCACCAGCAGCAGCAGCAACAGCAGTAGCAGTATCGGAGGTGGTGGTGGTGACCAGCGAGCACGAAAGCCAACAAAGAAACCAAAAGCTGAAGCGAAAACAGGTTCGGTCGAGCACCTCCCGCTGCTGTTTCCTCCTCCCGCGCTTTGCCAGCGGCTAAGCGTGTGTCTGTTCTGTTCTGTTCACAGGTGCAGGGACCACTGGTGACGGTGATGATGAACCAGCCGCAGCTGATGCAAAGTGCTTCTGCTGCTTCGGTATCGCACCACAGAGCTACTGCCTATTTAGTCACATGAGTGACGATGACGATCGCAAAGAAGAGCTCTGTATCTGCTCACAATGCAACAAGAAGTGGACCCACCCTCGCTGTACGAGCAAGGCTGGTGGAGAATCACCGAAGCCAGGAGGGAAGAGGATGCTGTGCGATACGTGTCGTCCTGGTTGGAATGATACTGAACGGGAAAGTAAGCTCCCGTTGTCATGTTGCACATCGCCGCCCTATCAATGCAACCTACATTCATTCTTCTTGTGGCTGTTGATATTCTGAACACACACAGTCCGAATGCATGAGATTGAGGAATGGCTCATGCCAGGACATCACATGGCGCCACGGTCTGCGCCAGTGGCAGGTGAATTTCGTTTTTTTTTCATTTTTGTTACTTATTCCTCGTTCACTCACCTCAATTCTATGGTGATCATATGGTGATCAACTGCAGTTACAGGTACGAGCACGCCACCAAGTGCCGCCTCACCGCACACACGCCCCGATTCGAACAACAGCGGTAGCGCACCTCCCGTTCATCAGCGCACACCTCCAGTTACACACCCTGCTTCGCTCTATTCGCTGTATCAGGCTCCCCAGTGGATCCACCAGCGGCACCGGTACCTTCAGCGACGCTCGACAGTGATAGCACCGCACCGCCATCTTCCGGTAATGATTGTACCGACCAGCACCTCCCGCAATTCGGAGCTCGCTCCTCTCCTTCAAGTTCTTCGTCGATCGATCGTGAATTCTTGTTATGTTGTACACCACAGGTGACAGCGTGAACAGTGATAACCGCACACCCACTCCACCAGATTCACAGAAGCCCAAAAGCAGTGCTACTGGTAGGGATGGTCACTGACAGCTCAGCCTCCCGTGCAGAATCTCCCGTTCCCGTGTTCTCATCGCTACTCGCTTCTCTTCGCTGCTTTGCTACACTCAGGTACACCGGATATCGAGGTGGATTCCAGTGATAGCGAAGCAGGGGCTAGTGGTGGACCGACCGATGTCGGTTCGGCTGCGAGAGATACAGCGTCTCCACGAACATCCCCCGAGAAAGAGGAGGCGAAAGAGGTTGTTGATAAGAAAGATGAAGAGGAAAAGAAGAAAGAAGAAGAGAAGAAGGATGAACCGAACAAGCCAGACGACAAGAAAGATAGTGGCGGCGATGGTGATGAAGACGGTGACAATGCGAGTGATCCTTGGGGCACGGGAGGATGCAGTTTTGCCAAGGACTGTCATTACTACAACGGTCCGTCGCGACCTCCTGATGGGCCACCACCTGACACCAATCCACCCGATCTCGTTGCATGTGCTGGGTCCTGTTTCCCACATCCATGGGCTCTTCGAACTTGCGCCGGTCGGAACAAGCAAATTGTGGGAGAACCACCGGCGATGACGCACCCACAGTGTCAGCCGCCATCGGCGTACAAGCATGATGATGGGTCACCGATGTGCGCGGTGTGCCATCGTGTACTGCCGTGGCTCTATGCCGGTAGGTCACCCTCTGCGCACCGTCACATGTCTTTCAACACATTGCACCTCCCGTAATGTGTGCTCCCGTTGTACTGACACCGTCCGATGCACTCTGTACAGCCTGGGCGGAGGGTCAGGATTATGACTTCGGTGGAGATGACAAGAAGCGAGCTCTCATCCGTGGTCTCCGTGACTGTACCTGGGATGAATGCAATCTCTCAAAGGGCGATGAAGAACCCGTGCAGTGTCCTGGCATTGAAGGAAAGGGCTGCCCAACCTGCCAGTACACTCATGTGAGCTGTTTCCGAACTGGATGGCGGCAGCATTTCGAGGTTCTCGTGGGTTTATGTGATTATGCTGGCATTTACTGTATTCAGTGCTGCGATCTCATTGGTACGTTACGGTTCTATTGTCCTCCCGTGCTCCATTCATTCGATTTCTTTCACACACACTGACTGAGTTGCTCTATCTCTCTTTCTGTAGCCAAACGAAAACGTGCTACTGTCGCTGCTGCAGCTGCTGAGTTGGCGAAATCACGAGAGAGAATGAAGGAGATAGCGGAGGACAAGGCCAAAGCGGGTAGCAATTGATTCCCTTCCATGTTCACGTGCTCCCCGTTTCACCCACTCCCGCTCTCACACGTTGACAGATGAAGCAGAGAAACAAGAAAAAGAAGCCGCAGCCGCTGCTGGAATTGCATCTGATGAGAAGCCCAAGAAGCAAACTGCAATGAAAAAAGGTATGTGTTAATTCGTCCTCCCGTGCTGATCCGCACCTGTGCGTGTCGCTGTATTTCCGTTGTCACTAATACACTTGTAATTTATCAGAGGCGAAACCCAAGAAGCCGAAGGAGCAACCGAAAGTTAAATCCAAAGCTAAGCCGACGAAGAAACAGGAACAAAAAGGTCAGCACCTCCCGTCTTGTTCCTGTGTTCTTGTTGTGTTCTTTTCCATACAAGAACGCTTCTGTGTTGTTGGAACAGGTACTGCAGCGAAGCCGAAGTTGCATCGACCGACAGGCGACTTCAGCAACGTTGTACAAAGTGGTAATGATGATGCCACCAACCATGATTACCATTGTATTCTTACCCTTACCCTCCTGTGCTCCCTTCTTTCCTGCTGGGCTGTGTACTTACTCTATCTTGCACACATGTGATGTGATGTTATGTAGTCGACAGGCACTTTCCAGCATCAGAACGAGAAACAAAGAATGCAGCCTTTCTCGCGATTGCACGAAGTAAGCCAAACTCACTCAATCACTTACCTCCCGCCCGATTTCTTGCTCATCTCCCGTTGTTTGTTGGCATCTCCATGGTACTAGCCGGTCTTACCAACGCGGTTTCATGCTTCGATTCCGATAATGCGTTCGATGCGCTCCAGCAGTTGATGCTACAGAGGGCCACATCCGATGCTGCGTTAGTCGCACTCGGTGTCTGTCAATGGCGGGATGATGGTACGTGCCTGCTGCGACCACCTGTATCAGTCATCAAGGACGATTATGACAAACGATTCAATGCATTACGTGAGCTCTACTTGCAATTCTGCACGATCAAAAATCCGAAGGAGTTTCAGAAGCAGCTGGAGGCTGGTCGCTTTCTCGGACCCGATCAGTTTGAGCTGTGGACTGATGGCAAGGCCGATTCCGTGGAGATCATCAGCCGAGACAAGCGCATTATGGGCAGGTTTAATCCTCACAATCGATGCAATGATGGGCATGACCCTCAGCAGTATGGTGGTGGAGTGGGTGATGCTGAACGAGATGAGGATGCTGCTGCGGGAGGTGGGCGGGAGGTCACCGAAACTAAAGAGGATGCTGCAGCTGCTGGTGAAGAAGACGAATCGACAATTCCCGGAAATGATGACGAGGAGAAGCCCAAGAAGAGCAGCGGTACAGCTAAACGCAAGCCTTCCTCGACTGGTAAGACTGGGAAGGGGAGTAGCGGTGGTGTCAAGAAAAAGAAGACTTCTGATGGTAAATACAAGGCTAGCAAGCCGACTGTGACTGCAGTTGGCATTCATCACAAGGGTTGTAGTCACCGCGCACAACCGCACACACCGTTCGCATGTAAGCTCTCCTTCATCTATTTGCTTAATCCTTCACTTTTCTCTCACCTCCCGTGCGTGCTCCATCTCCCGCGTCCCATCGTGAGTGCGTTTGCATTTGGGATGTAGCGTCAAAATTCAACGATTTCATTTCACACGCCTATGATTCGGATGGTAAATCATGGAGTGCTGACGAGAAGGCAAAGAAGCTGAAGTTCGTGCGAGTGAGGTACCAGCTGTTGGTGCTCCCGCGTGCACTGCGTTGATTGGTTCTTCATTGTGCCTTTGATTGACAGCCAAATGGCGGAGGATCTCGACGAATGGGAAACCAAGAACGAGAAGGATCACTTTAATTCTGGGAAGAATCACCGTCTGTTGAGTGCTGAGCTGAAAAAGTACTAAGTCTCCTCCCGTGCTCCCCTTACACTACCTCCCGCTGCATTATCATCTCTTGTTCGCATGCTTAGGTGTTTCTGTCACGTCAAGAATTCAAATTGGGGATTTTATCTGCCGGTGACGAATGCAACCACCTACCCAGTCGATGGCAAATTGTTCAAACGTGGCTCGGCGAAAGAGACAAAAGCGAAAGAACCGAAGCAGGAGAAGAAACAGAAGAAAGAAAAGAAAGAAGTGAAGTCCAAGAACTCCGAGGATGATGGTGATGAGGCTACTGCTGGTGCCGCTGAAAGCGACGAGAGCAGCGAAGAAACCACCAGTGATGAGGATGGTCAAAAGGCCGTGAAGAGGCGGGAGCTCAAGCTCGAGAAGTGGTGTCAGCGTGCGATAACATCAAGCAAAGCGTATCTACTCGGTGCTGCTAAATTCCAAGCGCAACTGAGTGATATCAAGGATAAAGAGCTCGTCGCTGAGTTTGGACGAGTCTATCTCGGCCTCCACCACACGGTACGGATGCCGTCCTCCCGCTGCTCGGTTCTCCAGATCCGCACATCTCCCCTGTCACTGAATGCCTTTGCTCTTCCGTGGTTGGTTCATTGGTTCCATAGGAGATCAACACTCGCTTACAGGCAGCGTACGCCACTCAGAAAGAGGCACATGAGAAGAAGGTCGCTGCAGCGGCTCTCAAGAAGGCCGAAAGGCAGAAAGAACCAGTCAAGATTCTAGCGAAGCTCGAGAATGAAGAGAAGAAGAAACTAACTGAGTTGGCGAATAAGGGTAAAGGTGATAAGGATGAGAAAGCTGAGGTGTTACTCGCCCAGGTTCCTGCATTCTTCCAGGAACGTTTCAGCTGCTACCTGCGTGAGGAATGCAAGCATACTTCCCGTGCAGCTTGTATGTGTACGCCGAAGGATGTGGAGGCCTACCTCGTGAAACAACAGGTGTTGGTGTCGCTCCATGCAGCGAATCGCAAGGTGTATGTTCAGTCACTTCTGTTCTCGTTCTCCGTGTTGCTCGTCATGATGACTCACATCCCGTCCTCCTCCCGTCCTTCCGTCCTCCCGTTCGTGATTGTAGTTTTTCAAAGACTGGTTGCTCACTGCTCGCGATAAGCACGAATGGCCAGAAGACAAGAAGGAGGAGGATGACGAAGAAGAAGAAGAGACCGATGAGCCTGCTAAATTTCAGGAGGCGATCACTTCCTTCGTCGCGGAGTGTCCGCATCTTACGGAGGAAAAGTGCATATGTGACACCAAGGCATTGGTGGCATACCTCGACAAGCACAAGGTGCTACCACTGGCACACCAGAAGCATCAGAAGGTACGTTGTGTTCCCTGCTTGCGCTCCTCCTCGATCTTGGAGTAACCTCCGTCGTGCTCCCGTGATGCTAGTTCTTTGCCGAATGGCTGGAGGCAGCATTTGAGAAGCATCAATGGCCAGCAGAAGCGCAGGAAGAGGAGGAAGCGGTCGTGGGTAAAAAAAAGAAAGGCAGCGGAAAGCGAAAGGCAAAGGTAATCCCTCCGTTGGCAGAAGAAGTGGCGAGAGGAGGCGGAAGCGGGGAGGAAAAAACAGAGGAGAAGCCAATCGAAATCGAAGCAGTGAAAGCCAAGCCGAAGGCCAAACTGAAAGCAGCAGCAGTAGCAGCAACAGCAGCAGCTTCTCCGAAGAAGAAGACGAGATTGAAGAAGGGAACATACGAATACGAATTTAGGAAACGAGTTACCGAGGCGGTACAGGAGCTAATGGGCAAAAAAGTGAAGGTCACCTTCGATTCGCTGAAGCGTTACTGGTGCGGGTCGTGGATGCTTCCTGGCTTCGACCATCACGGAGAACGAAGAGGTACGGTACCAGCATCATTCCCTGCTTTGTACTGGTTGATGATACTCACCTCCCGTGACCTCCCGTTCGATAGTTGCTGCAAGAAGTCTACGAATCGACAATGAAGGAATTAAAACCAGGTAATGATGGTGACAGTGCTGAACCAGTAAAACCTAAGAAGAAGGCTCCGGCGAAGAAACAGAAGAAACTCGCAACACCAGCGATAGATGAGTCTGGAGAGGACGAAGCAGAAGATTTATCTGAGTTGAAGAAGACCAAGGAGAAAGAGGATGAAGAAGACTTCGCGAAAGCGGAGGCACGTGAGAAGAAGATGGAAGTTGTTCTGCGTGAACACATCAAGGAACTGGTATACTCATTTCGCAAGGAACTCAGTCGTGTGAGGGCCAGCGATATCATTTCCCTATTGAAAACCCAAAAGGGATACAGCCCACTCGTCCTCAGCAAATACAAACAAGTAAGTCGCACCTACATTCACATACATGCCGCTCTGTTGTGTTGATTGATCCCATCTCCCTGGTGTTAGATGATCCATGAAACAATACATGAACTCAAACGCTAATCAACGGGACCTCGAGTTCCTTCTTGTTCAGTATCCAATTCTTTTCTAAGTTGTAGCCGAATAATATTCTTGAACACTAGTAACTTGTGGCTGCATGACCTTGCAGCAAAAAATTCCAGTGCTGCTGGCAGCTCACGCAGTGACATGAACATGGAGGAGTCAATCAACCAACGTGCTCGAAAGCACGCTGTTTTCGTATTCTCGACGCAGCTCGGTAAAAAAAAGCACATGTTGTCTTGGGAAAAGGTATTTCCGCAGTTTCATCAATTGGAATTGGTGAAACAGTGGAAAGTGCAACGGGAGATGGTGCAAACAGGAAAAAAAAAAAATGCTGCTGCTCTTACACCCGGCTTCACGTTATGATTAAATCTGCTTCTGTGAAAAAAAAAAAAAAAAAAAAAAAAAAAAAAAAATAAATTATTATTTTATAAAAAAAAAAAAAAAAAAAAAAAAAAAAAAAAAAAAAAATTAATATTATTGTGAACATTGAAGGATATCGATTGGAAAAAATCCACAAATCACGTAGATGTAGCTATCGCACACTGCGACGGGTTTGTTATAAAAAGGACAGTTCATCAATGAACATCTGACACACAGAAGAGCAGCAGAGTGATGAAGGAACGGGAGGTCGAAAGCGGGAGGTACGGGCTCACCGAACTGTTAGTATGCTGGTCTTGTCGAACCGTAGTGCCGGTCTTCCCAATTGACGAGCACGAGCGTAGGCTTCTTATCAGCTACCGCTTGCCGCTTCACAGCCATTGGTTGAAAGCGAGTCGAAGCATTATTGCCTTCACCGGAGTTCACCACCTGGACATTGACGCGAAGTGCCTCGCATGCCGCTTGAACGCATGGATGGTTACCAAATGTATCGTCCAACCAGAGCTTCGATATCGGATCACCCATCTGCCTGGTAATTCGCACCCAATATGGATGCTCAGCCATTGTATCGAGGGTCAATTTCTTCACCATACGCCAGCTCGCCTCCCGCAGTTTCCAGTCTTTTTTCCACACATCATCAGCAATGATGTGACGTTGACCATCAGCACGTGGGATAGGCATGGTCTCCACCACCATGGCATCCGCTATCGCCCAGTAGAGGCACGCTCCACGTGCCTCAATCAGTCCGAGTGGGCGGAGCTCCCGCTTCTCCTCCCGTAAACGACGGGTAATCACCGCGTCATTCTTCCACTTTTCTTCTGTTTCTGACATTTGGACACCAATATCAAATTGCCATTCATTCCATTCACGCACGCTCATGCCTCTTTGCTGTGCTTGTTGAGCCAACTGTGCATCAATGGGAAAACCAAAAAAATGAGAGAGGACGGACGGGAGGAGTAACCCCGGACGGTGAGAGGCGTCTCTCACCGTCCGGGGTTACAAGGGTCGGAAGAGCGAGGAAGAATCGCGATGAGTAGAAGTAGGTGCACGCGGAAGAGAACGAAGAGAGGAGATGAACAGGATGAGATGAGGAGAAGAGGAGGGGAGAAGCGGATGAACACATGAAGACAAGCACACGGGAGGTCAGTAATGTTACCAGTAGCGGAGCGGGAGCTGGAGCTACTGGTAACCGCATCGAAGACACGATCGATGGACGTGATGGAGATAGTGATACTAACACACGCGCTGGTGAAAGTAGTGATTTCGGCGCAGAGAAGAGCCGCCGAGCAGCGACGGCTTTCCCACCTCCCGTAACGGCAGTAGGTGCAGCGATTGTGTGTTCGACATCACGCAATGAAAGGAAACTCTCGGTTCGTCCTTTCGGTGAGCGACACACACCACCACGCTCTAGTAACCTGACTTGATCCATAAACGCGCCGCGGCCGCGAAGTGGAGCTGCTTTCGGCTCATAGTCGCGCCCAAACTTCGCATGGAGATCCTCGGGTCGAACGGGAGCTGCTGGTGATAGAGGAGAATGAGGTTGCTCGAGAGCTTCGGATAAGGATTTGAGCGGATCGTCCTCCTCCTCTTCCTCGTCATTATTCTCATCACCTTCACCCTCTTCATCATCCTCATCTTCATCAGCAGTCGGTGGCACAAACCCGTCCTTGACCTCCCGTTCATCATCCTCCTGCTCGGCATCCAGCTTCTGCTTGGCCTCCTCGTCATCTTCAACCAGCTGCTCCGCTCGGGCAGCTGAGAGCTGCACGTCATCGGGTACCTGCTCCCATCCGGGAGCTTTGCGATTGATGCTCTTGATCGCTCCCTTGATCTGCATAATCGTCTTGGGATGTCCCGCTGGAATCATGTGATGGTTCAGCAAGTAACGATAAGCATCCTGATCAGGTAGCACGGGTTCGACTGGAGCAGCAAGCAGCCCGGTGAACAAGGATCGTTTTTGTTCATCCGTCCACTTCTGCCGTGGTTTACCGACCACAAACCCTTGTTCTTGTAACTCGCTATCGGTCAACTCAGTTCGCTCATACCCAAGCCAGCAACGACGACTCTCTCTTGTCGCTGCAGTAACCGGGAGATGGAATGGACCGGCATAGGAATCGGTTGCTGTTCGTCGTTGTCGAGTCGGTCGTGTATTGTATTTGACATAGTTAGCTTGTAGCACAAATATTGACAGCCACATCAACGATCGTAGGAATGTACCAGCGTTTTTGGGTTTTCGAAGATTCAGCGTTCGGTGCCATGCCTCGTTAAGATTCGTACCCACGGCACTAACACCACAGCATAGCAGAATCAATGAGTCTCTGTGTATCAAGCAGCGAAGACGAGGTAGAATTCAACGGGAGGATGGCACCCTAATGCTTTAAATTTTCGTGTGAGGAACAATCCAGATAGCACTGGTTCCTTCAAGATTAGCTTCACAGCAGCAGTAGTAGCATCGGTGCAGCAACCGCGATCAGGTTCATTATCAACGAGTCCACCTTTCCGCTCCTCCTCTTCGAGAGGTGCATCCGGTGCTGCCCACGCCCTCCGAGCTTGATCGAGTGCTTGTTTCGGTTTAGATTCGAGCCGAGCGGTAATGGATCGCTTCTGGTACTTGAGGCACCAAGCAGTGAGCGTAGTACCAAACTCATCGCTTGATGCGAAACCACCATCTATCACACCAAACGGCACTCAAATTAGTAACGGGAGGTGAATGAAGAACGAACGGGAGGAAGGGACTTCGAAGAACGGAGAACACTCACCATCACGCAGCCTCGCAAAAATCTTCTTGAATTCACCGAGTGCTGACCAATAATCGAAATTTCCTTTCGACATAGTTTTGATAACCCGACCCATCGCGTGCCACACATCCTGCAGCACCACTAGTACCCCACAACAACGGGAGAGAAGAATGTTTGCTCTGCTCGTGCAGCGTGAGCAACACGGTGTAACGTACCGATGGGCTCCTCGGGTAGCTTAATGGTTTTATCACGCGAGTGTTCCGCTATCACACGCTCATAGGCACGCAATAACCTGATAAACACAGAGCAAGGAAGGTGAATGCAGGAAAGCACACGAGAGAGCAAATGAAGGGAGAAAGTGAGGACCCAGGTGCTTGCTGTGTGATGTTGTCGACGGTAATGCAGCGAACCAATCGCACTGGTTCTGGCTCCGGATCATCATCGGCTGGAGCTCCCGCCACTCGTTCAACATACCGTGTTTTTGCAGCAACAACTTGTGATTGAAGAATCTCAACCAGAGCCTCGTGGACCCTAGGGTGCGTGTCGTCACCCACCATACGCGAGAACATAATGTATCCCTGCGAATTCAGCATCGATTGTAAGAATACAGTGCATTTTTTTAGCTGCACCTGGTTGCGAGCACGTGGTAGCGTTGGGTTGGTGGCAACGGGAGGCGCAGCTCGGGGACCAGAACGGGATGACGAGAATACAGATGACGACGATGACAATGATAAACTCGGTAGTGGCTCAGGCTGAACGTAGGTCCAACGTCGCTCACATGAACCAATACCACCGGACTTTGTAGTCACAATCACGTCATAAATCGCAGGAACGGGAGCTTCTGGTTTCGCGGGCGGGATCTCGCAAAATATCACCGGTGGCGAGTCGGCAGATGCATGCAGATGCAAGAAGCGACACGGTTGACCACCCGCTGTAATGCTGATGATATCTGCTTGAGCAATGCCAAGCCGCTGACCGGTTAACATAACCTGGGTGGTCTTATCACGCTCACCAAAATGCGGGAGGATCGTCTCCACTACTGGCGGTCGCAACACCGGCACGCTTATATTGTTGACACATTTGAATGTAGTATCGATCGAGAGTGTTGGAGACGGCATCTGCAATAGAGCTATACTGAATCAAACACGAACCAATCCGCACATGAAACGAGAGAAAACGAACGGGAGGTCAGCGGCGGGAGGTTAACAGCAGCGTCACCTGCGTGCATGCTGGCCTCGAGCGGTGGTAGTTGTAGAATTCGATACAAACAGATCATATCAATAATAGTTGGCTTTGAGATGCCACGCAGAGCAAATACTTTGAAGCTAGCAACATCTTCCGCCGAGACGGGAGGTTCGCCGAGAACAGGACGACAACCTTGTTGCGTCATCTTCTCGATCTTGGTAACATGCTCTTGTAAATTGTTCATGTAGCGATTGCAGATCACAGCTGCGACATGCCGCACGTTTGGATTGACAAGTGCTTGCGAGATCACATCGATCCAAAACGATTCGCTCATGGGTAACTGATTGAAAAACCAGAAATCCACTGTTTTCACCGCGGTTGCGGGAATATCCATATCATTAAAAGTTGGATGGCAATGATTGATGGATGCGCTGAAAGGATGTTGAGTCGATTTGGTAATACGCCTCACGACATCGCGATGCTCTTGTGTATTGCAATCAAATCGCCGCTTTACCAGCTTGACTGGTAACGGGAGCTGGTGCGCCCAGGTCCAGCTCGTGCCGTGTAGCGTCATACGGCACGGTTTGATCGATGCCACAAGGAATGACAATATGCGATCCAATACCTCACGACATATTGTATCGTTCAGCACCTCGTACTCCTCCGGTGCTTTGTACCGGCGATACCAAACCGCTCGAGACCGCTTCTCCTCCTGTAGCATCATTCGAAATCGAGTGATTCGCTGCGCAATCAGCGGACGACGACTCAATCGGGTCTACTAGGACATGGGGGAGCAATCGAGCGAGACAGGACGCGTGTCACAACGGGAGTGAATCGCGATGAACCAAAAAAACGGGAGGTGAACGAACGGGAGGTGCGATGACGCTGCTCACCTTGACGATAAAATAGCCATAGTCGCACCTCGGCGGAATTACAATCGAATTAGTAGTGGAATCCACCAGGTCCAAGTGGACAGTCTGCAAGAGCAAAGATGCTGAGCACGGAAAACAGCAGAAAAAAGCGAGAACGGGAGGTGCAGCGAACCTGAAACAGTGGCGGCACAGTAGGTAGATCGACTGATCGCACAGCACTGGTGCGAAGAGCACCAGGTGAAAGAGACGGAGATGGTGATAACCGGCGATTTGGAGATGGAAGAGGCGAAATAGAGCGATCAGCATCGTCACTGAGGTGGAGGGGAGAGAGAGAAGGCGAGAATAGCGGCAAATCCTCATCATCAGGAGGATAGATATCATCATCATTCTTGTCGTCAGAGTGATTGGCTGCCTCCCGTTCTTTCTTCTGTTGTGCAAAATATGCGGATTGAGGCGGGAGGATCAAAACGGGATGAGGATAAGGAACGGGAGGTTGCGAGCTGGATGAAGAAGATGATGATGCGGCTGATGGTGCTGACGCTGGAGCTTCCAGAACTGAGCCATTCTCTGGTTTAAGCAATATATCACGCGGTGCATACACCATGGGTATAGTTCCAGGTGGCAGGAGTGCCAGGCATCGCTTATCGCCGCATCGCTGTAAATGTGTGGTCCAAGCTCGCTGACTTTCGCACGGAATATCACCGCAAGGCGGGCGACAATTCACCCATTCATGCACCGTTCGGTGTCGCTCCAGATGTGATGCACGGGTGAATGGTTTCAGTGGCCCACGAGGGCACGCAGGGATCGTGCATGGGAAGCCGCGGCCGCGGCTCCGTTTCGGTGCAGCAACGGGAGCTGCCTGATTTGATGGCTCCATGCAACTGCTAGCAATGTATTCATCACAAAAAATCAACAAGATTCATGAGGTGCATGCCTGCATCAGGCTACGATCGAGTCCGCAGTGAATGCGAGTGAGTGGAAGCCCCAGCAGCGTGCATGCCGAACGGGAGGACCCTGCACGGGAGGTGGGGGATAGCTGGTGTTTGTGCGTGAGTTACCAGCGATAAATTCAATCTGCTAAATGTAGGCAGTGGCAGTGCTAATGTAGCATGGGAGGTGCGTGTCCGCACTGAATGCGGAGCAGTGGTTGGTCAGTTGGGCTGCAGCAGCAACTGGAATGCTGCTGGTCCTGCGCTGCACCCGAAGCAACGGCAGTGATTGCAAAGAGAAATGAAGAATATGATAAACAGCGATTATCAGAGGATAGAATCAGTGAATGAAATGAATAACAATGCACGCGCATGAAAGTCGGATCGCAGTGTGTAACTCGTGATTGACTCGACTAAATCAATCATATCGGATATCAAATTAATCACTGTAATTCACTGATTTCATTGCTATATTTTTTTTTCGAAATATCATTGTATTTTCTTTTTTTCAAAATCTGTTCGCGAGTGGGACACACTATTCCTTGTTCACCGCCAGCTTTGCACGTTGATTTCTCAGGGTGTGCACCATCTCTTCCAGCGCGCGAAAAAAGCGAGGACGCGCAAGAAAATTGTAGTTGAGTAT
>Ga0187868_1001966_pt1 | contig 13902 bp, 10 predicted proteins | sample June2016WEW_13_4_FD_133014 | JGI IMG/M metagenome (GOLD analysis project Ga0187868, IMG submission 133014) | Peatland microbial communities from SPRUCE experiment site at the Marcell Experimental Forest, Minnesota, USA - June2016WEW_13_40 | ecosystem: Environmental > Terrestrial > Soil >... | reverse complement strand
ATATTGAGCGTGAGTTTGTGCGTAATGCGGTAATCGTCCTCCACGAAACCCGCCCAATAGCGGCTCGAATATGCCATTGCCTGATTGTTCAGCACGCTTCCGGTCTGCGGATAGCCCAGCAGCATGCTCGCCACGGCGTTGCCGGAACTGGCGGCGGCGGTAAGCGCGTTCTGCTGCGTCCATGCATTGGTGAAGGCCAGCGTGCCGAACGACGAGGTTGGCTCGCGTTGGTTGTTCAGCATCACCCACAAATTAAATCCGGCTTTGATCGAATGCTTGTTGAATACTTTCGTCACCATCTCTTCCCATGACCAAGTGCCGCTCACGTTGAACTCATCGCCGATATTGCGTCCCGGCCCGAAGCTGGTGTAGTTGGTCGCGCTGACGGACGGGAACGACTGGATGGGCAACTGTGAAATCAAGCTCTGCGAGATTCCGAGCGAAGACAGTGGAAAGGGATAGCCCGGGTTGTTGTACTCCCACTTATGTTGTTCGTAGCCCCCGCGCGATACCAGCACCAGCGTGGGCGACAAGGTTGTAGTCAGGTCCACTCCCCCGCCGCGGTTCTTGCGGGAGTAACCGGCGCCATAAGCCAGCGTGCCGAGGTAACCGGTCGGACCGCCTGGAGCTTCATCGCCGTTGCGCTCACCGCGCAGCGAAAGCCGCTCGTTCTGGCTGAAGTATTGATCGATGCGGCCCACCTGCTGCGAGTACTGCACCTTGCTGTAGGTCGGCACGACAAAGTTGTTCAGCCCGGTGGATGTGCCGGGGGCGTTGGGCAGCGGAATAAAGTTCATGATCGCCTGGCCGGTCGGGTTCAGCCGGTTGGCTGGAATGATGTTCCCGGCGAATGGCGTCCGCAAATTCTGCCCGCCTTGAAGCGTGGTGGTGAGCGGGTCGTAAATTGTAATCGGCTGCCCGTTCGACTGCACTAGCCCGGTGAAGTTGCCGGTACGTTCCGGTATGGTGGGCACCGTGTCGATGTTGGTGGACGGCTGGTTTTCGCGGATCCACTCCAGGTTGACCATAAAGAAAGTCTTGTCGCGGCCGTTATACAGGTGCGGCAGCACCACCGGTCCGTCGAATTCCACGCCCGGTTGATGCCAGGAAAGAGGCGCGCGCGCAATTCCCGCGGCATTGCTTTGGAAAAGATTGGCATCTAAGATCGTGTTGCGCTCGTAGTCATAGAGAGCCCCATGCCGGTGTTGGCGCCGCTCTTGAGGGTGATATTGACCGTGCCGCCGCCCGTGCGCCCGTATTCGGCGTCGTAAGAATTGGTCTGGACCTTGAATTCGGCGGTGGCATCCTGGCTGACGGCAAGCGTTAGGTTCGCCGGCCCTGGATTTTCCACGCTGACGTTGGGAATGCCGTCGAGTAGGAAGTTATTGGTAAGCGCCTGGCTCCCATTCATGTTGTAATCTTCCATGCCGCCGTTGTCCCAGGGGCGCTCCGCAACCCGGCTCCATCCGCCGCCTATCCGCATCCGGTACCCGTCGCCCGCCTGGACGGAAAGGAGTTTCAGGCGTCCATCTCTCCGGACGGGAAAGACGTCGCCTTTATCCTCGATCGCGGCGACGGCCACGCTTGCCACCTCTGGATCAAGTTCTCAAACCGTGTCCAGCTGGTATCGCTTTCCAGCGGCGATTGGGACTATGCCAGCCCGGCCTGGTCTCCGGACGGACGTCTGCTGGCGTATCTGCGCTTCAGCGCGCGCACCGGTGAACTGGTAATCGTCAATCGCGACGGCGCCGGCGAGCGCGTGGCCACCCAGGTCTTCAAGACCCGCCATGGCCTTTATTACCGTCACCTGGCGTGGTCTCCGGACGGCAAATGGCTGGCCGTGGACGATGCAGCGTCGCCGGGCGAGCCCTTTTCTTTGTTTCTGGTCTCGACCCGCACCGCGGAGCGCCGCCGCCTCACCACCCCGCCCAATCATTGGATCGGCGACGTAGAGCCGCGTTTCTCTCCCGATGGCAGCCGCCTCACCTTCATTCGCGTGATCCACCGTTCCACCCAGGCGCTCATGCTGGCGCGGCCCGACGGCGCCATCCTGCGCCAGCTTTCCAAAGACGGAACCCAAGTCTCCGGGCAGGATTGGAGCGCCGACGGCAAGTCCGTGGTCTTCGCCTCTAATTCGGGCGGCGAATTCCGCTTATGGAAGATCGCGGCCTTCGATCCTCGCAGCGTGCCCGCGCCCGACGCTCCCTCCATCTTCGCCGACGCGCCCATTCAACCGGCCCTGGCGCGCAACGCCCCGGCTTTGGTCTACTCCGTGCTCCGCCAGGATTTCAACATCTGGCGGCTCAACCTGGGCGCGCACGACCTGGCCGTCGGCCGCTGGACGCCCGTGGTCAATTCCTCCGCGCAGGACGCTTCGCCCCAGTATTCGCCCGATGGAAAAGAAATCTGCTTCCGCAGCGATCGCAGCGGCGACGAACAGATCTGGGTTGCCGCCGCCGATGGCAGCCGCCCGCAGCAGGTCACCGACGGCCATTTAATCCTTCGGTAGGCCGCTGGTCGCCGGACGGCCGGTCCATCGTATTCAACGACTCGCGCCGAATGGACCAATACGTGACCAGCCGCGACGCCAACGGAAAATGGACCGTCCGTCCACTGGGCGTCAAAGGCACTCACCCGGTCTACTCCAAAAGCGGCGATTCCATCTACTTCGGCAGAAACGACAGCGCCGTCGAGGCTATTCTCCGTGTTTCCGCCGCCGGCGGCGCGCCCGTCGAAATCGCCAAGACTCATGGCTTGTCGTTCGGCCTTTCCGCCGATGGCCGCGACCTGTACTTTGTCCACGATTTGGCCGATACCCGCCTCTGGAAGATGTCGCTTGCGACCGGCAGCCTCACCCCTCTGCTGGACGGCCTGGTGCCCTACTGCACCAGTTGCTGGGCGGCATCCGATACCGGCGTGTACTACCTCGGCACCGACCGCTCCTCGGTGGTCGGCCAGGCCATCTTCTTCCACAGCTTTCAGAGAGGTCCGGACCGCATCGTGGCCCAATATCCCGAGGTGCTCCCTCCGCTCGGCAGCGGTCCTTTCTCGCTTTCGCCCGACGGCCGCTACCTGCTCTGCGTCCGCGTCGATTCTCCCCGCGCCGAGTGCGCGTCGAACCGTACCGGTAAAATCCGTAGCGCCCCGTGGCGCGAGCCTCCAGGCTTGCAGAGTCGGCTTTCGAGCCGACTTTTTGAAGGCCGGGAGGAATCTAACTAATCTCGGCTCTGCAGGGTGCCGGTCAAAAAATGTGAACCTGTTCTTGCGCCGACCTAAGCGGGCCGCTAAAGATTCCACCAGACCCGTTCGATAAGTCTCAAGAAGCTGATGCCTGCAGCAGGTGTCGTCTATCAAGAAAAACAGGAGTTAAGGACACGTTTATGCTACCGAACAGTAAGATACCTCAGGCAAAACGACGGGTGGCGCTTGGGTGCGCAGCGGGCTTTCTCGCTCTGGCGCTGGCGGTCACGGGTCCCGCTTGCGCGAGCGACGGAAACGGCAGTGTCTATCCGTTGAGCGCGGAAACCATCATGCCAGGCATGATGCCCGGCGCCGGTGGAACCATGTTGGTGGAATTCACCGATTCTTACACGGCGAACGAACTGGTCGGGTTCAACGGCAAAGCGTTGATGCCCGGCTTTCATCTCAGGGTCGGCGCGGCCGCAGTCAAAGTAATGCATCACTGGGGCTTTCATGTATTCGGCGGGTCGTTTGTCACCAGCGCCGCTTTACCCATGTTGGACGTTCACCTCAGCGCCCCGATTGGATCGCAGAACAAGGTCGGGATCGGGAATGGGGATGTCGAAGCCGCGGTTGCTTACCATAAGGGTGCGCTGAACTGGTGGTACGGGGCCGAATACTATCCGCCGGGTTTTTCGTACACCAAAGGCGCTTTGGTCAATATCGGGCAACACAACAACGCCGTAGCTCCCTCGGGCGCCTTCACCTGCATGCCGGACCACGGCCGTACGGAGGTCAGCTCCAAGTTTCAGTACATCGTAAATTACACCAACGACGCGACTAATTATCGTTCCGGCAACGAATTCGTATGGGAATATGCCGGAATGCGGAATCTAGCTAAGTCGCTGGCAATTGGCGGCAACGGCTACTATTACCAACAAACCACCGGCGACACCCAGAACGGCCTTACCTATCTGGATGGAAATCGCGGCCGCAACGTGACCTTCGGGCCAGAGATCCGTTATCATTTCAAGCACTTCCTGGCGATTCTGAAGTGGCAAAAAGATTTTCTCGTCCAGAACCGGGCGGTCGGGAACTCGATTTGGCTGCAATTCGGCGTTCCTCTGGAGGGCCATCGCGATTAGTTCGCTGGCGGGCCTCAGCCTTCGGACCCTGCCTGTCCTGCGGGACTAACCCCGCCTCAGCGCCACGGCAGGGTCCACACGCAGGGCTTGACGCGCCGGAAGGTAAGTGGCAATCAGCGCCACTAAGCCAATCATCGCGCCGGCCGCAACAGCGGTAAGTGGATCCCGCGCGGTTATCCCGTATAGCAGACTCGAAATCCACCGCATGGAGACAAAGGCGCCGGCCGCTCCGATGCCGAGACCCGCGGCCGTCAGGCTCATGCTTTCTCGTAGAACAAGCCGCAATATGGCAATCGGCGTCGCCCCCAGCGCCACGCGCACGCCGATTTCCTGAGCCCTCCGCGCGACCGAATACGACACCACGCCGTACAATCCAATCCCGGCGAGAACCAGCGAAAGCAGGCCGAAAACCGTCAACACGCGCATGGCGAACTGTCGCGCACCGATCGAGCTCTCCACCAACTGGCGCATCGGCGTGACTACCAGGATCGGCTGCTCCCGATCCACGGAAGCAACCGCCTTCCGCAACTCCGCCCGAAATCCAGCCGAAGTGTCCGCGCTCCGCACCGCCAGAAACTGAGGCGGCTCGACGCCTTGTTCCATGGGAATGTAGATGGCCGGCTTGGCGCGCTGGTCGAGCGCCTGGTCGTTGGTGTCTTTTGCAATGCCCACGACCTCCCGCCAGTTGCCGGCGCCATCGACCCCCTCGACGATGACGTGCCCGCCCATGGCCTCGCGGCCCGGCCAGAACTGCCGCTCCGCCGCCTGGTTGATCAGCACGGCACGGAATCCCGCGGCGGCGTCATGACGAGAGAGCTCACGTCCGCGAACCAGCCCAATCCCCATGGCCCGCAAGTAATCCTCACTCACGGAAAACACCTCCACGTACGGACGGTCCTCGCCGCGGCGGGTCGCCGGACGGCCCTCGATCTGATCTGAATGGGCCAGCCGCTAATATTGCCGGATAAGGGCACGCCGTTCACGGCGCCGGCTGCTTCCACGCCGGCCAATGCCTGCAACCGGTCCAGCACTTTCCGGTAAAAAACAACTTTCGATTGCAAATCCGGATAGCGTGACTGGGGCAGCACGACGATGGCCGTCAACACGCGACCGGCGCGAAAGCCGCTGTCCTGGGTCAGCAGCCGGGCAACACTTCGTACCATGAGGCCCGCGCCGGTAACGAGAATCAGCGAGAGCGCCACCTCCGCTACGATCAGCAGCCTTCTGGGCCGGCTCTGCCCGGGTCCTTCGGTCGATCGCATGCCGCCCTCTTTGACAACCTCGGCAAGCTCCAGGTCCGCGGCTTTCCACGCGGGTAGGAGTCCGAAGAGCAGTCCCACCAGGACGGAAATGCCGGCATTGAACAAGAATGCCGCCGTGTCCAAATGCGTGTGAGCGAGACGAGGGGTGTCGTCCGGCGCCAGTTTCAGCAGCAGCGCCGTCCCATAAAACGCCACGGCGTAACCGAGAGCGCCTCCCACCAGTCCCAGCAAAACACTTTCGGTCAACCACTGCCGCACAATTCGAAACCGGCTAGCGCCGAGCGCGACCCTCACCGCCATTTCCCGGCTGCGATTCATGGCGCGCGAAAGGAGAAGATTGGCCACGTTCGCGCAGGCAATCAACAACACCAGCCCGGTAGCGCCTAGCAGAAGCAGCAAGGCCATTCGCGTGCGGCCGAGGACATAATCCTCGAGCGGCATCATGCGCACCCCGCGATCGGCATTCGTGTCGGGATATTGCCGTGCCAGTTGCGCGGCGATGGCTTCCATTTCCCTCCGGGCTTCGGGAAGACTGCGCCGCGGCCCCAGGCGCGCCACCACCATCGAAACCCTGCCGTCACGCTTCACTCCTGCGGGATCGAGACCGAACGGAACCCAGAACGCCATTTGGCGCGTCGGCAGGCTCACGGCACTCGGAATGTTCAGCGGAAAGTTGAATCGCGCCGGCATGACGCCCACCACCAGGTAATCTTCGCCCGCCTGAGCCACGTTGACCAGGCGGATGCGCCTGCCGATGATCTGGCGGTCTCCGCCGAAGCGATTCATCCACAGTTCGTGACTGAGAATGACGACGCGATTCCTGCCGGGAGTGTCTTCTTCGGCAAGGAAAGCGCGGCCGAGCTCGGGTTCCACGCCCAGAGTTCGAAACAGATCGGCGGAAACCGTGGCGCCGTAGAGAGCTTCCGGCCCGTCCGGCGTCATCAAATTGAGAATCGCGAATGCGTAGCTTCCCAAATGGGTGAAGCTGCGGTTTCTTTCGCGCCAGTCAGCGGCGTCCCGGAAAGATACCCAGGGGCTCTCTTCGCCGCTCTTGAGCCGGCGCGAGCAGATCTCCACCAGGCGGCCAGGCTCGGCAAAGGGAAGCGGCGAGAGCAGAACCGTCCGGACCACGGTAATAATTGAAGTGTTGGCGCCAATCCCGAGCGCCAGAGTAAGAGCCGCGGCGAGCGTGAACGCCTTGTTCTTCTTCAGTTGCCGCGAGGCGAAGCGAAGATCCTGCCAGAGGGAATCGAGCCACGCCCAGATGCTTCCCTCGTAGAATCGCTCCTCAATGCGCGTGGTGTTGCCGACGTTCTTGCGCGCCTGCGTCAGGGCGCTCTCGGCGCTCAGACCTTCCCCTCGCAGCCTGTCCGCTTCGAGCGCAATGTGGGCCTCGAGCTCTTCCGAAAAATCCCGTTGGCTCCGGCGCCGCCACATGCGATCATTCCTCCGCGGGTTCCGGGCCCAGAATCCGGCCGATTGCGGACGCCAGCTTACGCCACTGCGAAATTTCTCGCGAAAGCTGCGCCCGGCCGGCCTTGGTCAACGAATAGAACCGAGCCTTCCGGTTGTTTGCGGACGTTCCCCATTTCGCCGCGATCCACCGGCGCGATTCCAATCGCTGCAGGGCCGGGTACAGCGCTCCGTGATCGACCAGTAGAACGTCCTCGGATTGTTCTTGGATGCCGCGCGCAATCGCCTGACCGTGCCGCGGGCCGAACAGAAGCATGCGCAAAATCAGCAGATCGAGCGTGCCCTGCAGCAAAGTGACGCGGTCCCGCTCTTCTCGGGTAAGCATTCAACCTGAGAGTAACCAGGAGCGGCGTGGCCTGTCAAGCCTGCTGAGCCGAGGCTCCGAACTCCTGATCTCGCTGGCCATCTTCCAGGCAGTGAGGAAAACAAGCTGACCCGGAAAACCAGGTGGGACAGACGATCGTTTTTTGTCGTCTGTCGAGCGTTGCGGCCCGGCGAAGGACTGACAGACCACGAAGAACGATGGTCTGTCCCGGTCTGTCCCACTGGCGATTACTTCCATGCGAATATCCGCCGGTACCAAGGCGCGGGGACCTGAAGCCCATCCAGAATCCAGATCTCGGTGCGCGGCCGATTCACGCTGTAGACGATGTTTTTCTGATCGGAAGTGAGGGCGGCGCTCAGGCCGGGATTGCCAATGCTGAACGGCTCAAGGCCCGGAAGATCGCGCAGCTTCCGGTCCTTCCCGCTGGAAATGTCGATGGCGGCCAGAGCCGGCGTCTCGCCGCGGACTTGGTAGAGCGTTTTTCCATCGTGGGACCACGCGACCGGTCCCCAATCGCCGGGCAGATGCCGGACTGTCTTGCCGTCGGGCGAGACTAGCGCAAGGTGGTCGTTGTAGTCGTGAACGGCGATCCATTCTGCCGTCGGCGACCATACGGGTACGGCGCTGCCGTAGAACGCGCCCACCGCCACCGGCGGCTCTCCGGCGCCCGGCCGAACCTTCAGCAGTTTGCCGTCGGTCTTATCGAGCCCGTAATATGCCAGCCAGTTGCCGTCGGGCGACCATGTCGCGCATAACTCCAGCACAGCGGGCGCCGAGGTAGCGCGCACCGGCGTTCCGCCGGAAGTGAACATCGTGTAGAGATAGATTCCGTTGCGCCCTTTCACGGCAACCGCCACGCGCCGTCCGTCGGGCGAGAACACCGGGTTCAAAAAGTCTTGCGCGGGTCCGCCGTCCGGTTGCACATCGGTCGGCGTCAGCAGCGGGCGCTCCCATCCTTCGGCCAGGCTCTTGATCCACACTTCGTTCACGCCGCGCCGGTCCGTCACGTACACTAGCTGCTGGGAAACCGGCGATGCATCCACTCGCTGCTCGTTGCGCGAGCTGCCGAGCAGCGTCTGTACGGGTCCCTCCCCAAGGGGAACCGCGATCACGTCGGCTTGAGAAAGATCGGACGCGTATGCCGCGCGCGTGCCATCCGGCGACACCGAGGGGGCGCCGGCATGCCGCTCCGTTGGCAGCACCAGCCAGAAGCGGTCGCTGCGCGTGTCTTCCATGTACAACTGGCGCGTTCCGGCCGGCATGGTCTCGGCGAAAAGCAGGTGCCTCGAATCGGGCATCCAGCTACTTTGCGGTGTAAAGCTGAAGTCGCTGCTGCCATTTTCGAATATCGGGCGGCCCGTGCCCGGCGGCCACGGGAGGATCCAGGAGGTTTCCCCTTTGCCTGCCTGCGCCACCGAGAGCAGGATTTGCTTGCCGTCCGGCGCGAACGCAATGGTCGGATTGTTGTAGGTTTGGATTGGGTGAATCGGCATGGGCTCGTACTTCTTGCGCGGCGCTTCGGGGGGAGTGGCGAGCCAGACGGACATGTCCCCCGGGTGCTCGCTAGTGGGCCACATGGCCAGGGTTTTGCCGTCGGGCGAGATAGTGGCCGCTTGCACGTCGGGTTGCAGGGTGACGCTTGCGCCCCCAACCGCCGGAACACGGCAGAGGCTCCACGGATCAGACGGCGCCGAACAGCGAAAATAGATGGACCGCGAGTCGGGGCTCCAGAACGGCCGGTTCCCAGTCTTGAGATGCACATCGGCGCCGGTGAGTGGCACGGCGGTGGCTGCGTCGACGCCCTGCACCAAAAGTTGGGTCGGGCCGGACTCGCCCGCGCCGAAGAAGGCGATGCTTTTCCCATCGGGCGACCAGGCTGGATAGAACTGGGTAGTAAGGGCCGTAGCGAAGGGCGTCAGACGGTAGCGGGACATGTCGACGGCCGCCGGATCGCGTACGAGCGCGGCGGCGCACCAGCCGAGAACCGCGGCAAGGACGACTGCAGCGGCAACGGACACAGCCGGGAATTTGCGTATCGGCGCCGGCGCTGCCGCGCGTTCTCCGCTGCCCGAGCTGGTCAGATCTCCGAAACGGTCGCGCAGTTGCACCAGATCGCGGGCCAAGTCGCGGGTGGATTCGTAGCGGCCTTGCGGCTCCTTGGCGAGACAGCGCTCGAGAATCCAGCGGAGCTGGGCGGGAATCGGGCGGTCGATGGGCGGCGCGTCGTCCTCCACGATGGCCGACATGGTCTGCACCGCGCTGGGGCGCTCGAATGTCTGCTTGCCCGAAAGCATCTCGTGCAGCACCAACCCGAGGCTGAACTGATCGGAGCGGTAATCCACCTCTTGCGCGCGCGCCTGTTCGGGGCTCATGTACGCCGCGGTGCCCACCACCGACCCCGCGGCGGTCTGCGCCATGGTCATGGTGGCGCCGGCGGCGGCAGCCTTGCTCTCGACCCGCGCCACGCCGAAATCCAGAATCTTGACGACGCCCTCCGGCGTGAGCATGACGTTCTCCGGTTTTAAGTCCCGATGAACGATACCGGCGGCGTGCGCGGCGGCGACGCCGTCGGCCATCTGCGCGGCGATTCCGGCCGCTCTTCGCGCCGGTATGGGGCCCCTGGAGATGAGGGCGCGGAGCGACTCGCCGGGAATCAGTTCCGAGACGATATAAGGAGGGTGCTGGTCCAGGCCGACATCGTAAATCGCCATGATGTTGGGATGGTTCAGGGCGGCGGCGAGGCGGGCTTCCTGCTCGAAGCGGCGGCGGCGTTCTTCGTCGCGAGCCACCGACTCCGGAAGAATCTTCAGCGCGACCTGCCGGCCGACGCGGCTGTCGACCGCCTTGTAGACTTCGCCCATCCCTCCGGCGCCAAGCGGGCCGGCGATCTGGTAAGGCCCAACCGCGGCGGGAGTTTGAGACATGGTGCGATTTTACCGTGAGACAGGAACGGAGAGGCCTATGATTCCTACCAGCCAGCGGATTACGCTTTGATCCTTCTCCTATCTATCGGTTTAGAATCAATAGGTTGCGAGAGCGCCGAACTTCCGTCCAAGCGATGGCGGTCACCGCTCGGCAGAAACATGGGATGATTGGGAGGTATGGCGACTGGAAACAGCGTTTCGCTTCCGGAAGAGCTTCTGGCTGGGATAAGGACCGCAGCCGAAGCCGAACAGCGCAGTGTCAATGAGGTACTCGCTGACGCCGTGCAGCGGTACCTCGAAGACCGCTCTTGGACGAGACTGCTCGACTACGGAGCGGAGAGGGCAAAAGCTCTAGGCGTTGAGGAATCCGACATCGATCGACTCATTGGCGAGTCGCGATCTCAAAACCGCAACCAGTGATAAGCGCTACCCTGGACAGCAGCGTCTTTGTGCGGGCGCTGCATTTTGGCGGGCCCGCCGCACTCCTTATCGGTCACTTCCCACCTCTTGGGGACAGTTCAGAGGATCCGCCCGCTGATACAATCTCTATCCATGCACACACGCGCCCTCATTCTCGCGATTGCCTCCGCCGCACTGTTGTCCGGCGCCGCCATCGATCGGAAAGCCGTCGAATTCGGCAGCCCCGGCGGGACCTCTCTGCTGCTCGATCTCCACGTGCCGGATGGCGCCGGGCCGTTCCCGGCGGCCATTCTGGTTCACGGCGGGGGGTTCGACGAGGGCAGCCGCAGCACCAACGTGCGCCCGCTGTTCGAACCGCTGGCCGAGGCCGGTTTCGCCTGGTTCAGCATCGATTACCGGATGGCGCCGCAGTTTCACTTTGCCGATGCCAGCGCCGATTTGGCCAGCGCCATCCGCTGGGTCAAAGCGAATGCCGCCATCTACCGGGTCGACGTTTCGAAGATCGCCATCATCGGAGAATCGGCCGGCGGCTTCCTGGTGAATTACGCCGGAACGCACGAGACCCCCGATACGCTTATCGCCGCGGTGGTGGATTTTTACGGGCCGGTGGATTACGGCAAGCTGGCCGAGGCGCGGCGCGATCGTCCCGAGCTGTTCAATATGGCCACCATCAACCGCCATGCGGCCAACGGCGGCGGGATTCACTTTTTTGGAGCGGAGCAGCTCGACGCCGCCGGGTTGGCCAAGCTGCACGCCATCTCGCCCATCTTCGCCGTTCATCGGGGGATGCCGCCGTTCCTGGCCATTCACGGCACCAAGGACGACCAGGTTCTCTACCGGCAATCGCAGGAGATGTGCGAGGCGATGCACAAAGTGGGGGCAGGCTGCCAGTTGATTACCATCGAAGGCGGCGGCCACGGCATGTCCGGCTGGCGCGACCCGGGCATGCAGCACTGGAAGTCCGAAATGATCGCCTGGCTCAAGCAGACACTGAAGGTGCGGTAAGCTGGCGGCTCGCCGCGGGCACGCGGCCGAGCGCGGCAATCAGCTCTTCCATGTTCATGGGCTTCGAAACGTAATCGTCCATCCCGGCATCGAGGCAGAGCTTGCGGTCTTCGGGAAATGCGGCCGCGGTCATGGCAACGATCCTGGGCTGGCGCTCGGCCGGGTGCTCGCGGCGGATACGCCGGGTGGCTTCCAACCCGTCCATTTCCGGCATCTGCACATCCATGAGGACTACGTCGTAATCGTGGACCGCGATCCGATCGAGCGCTTCGACGCCGTTGAGGGCGAAGTCCGGCTGGTAACCCAACTCGCGGAGAACGGCCTGGGCCAGCTTGCGGTTGACCGGATTGTCTTCCGCCACCAGCACGCGCAAGGGCGCAAGGCCGGAGGAACGTGCGCCCGCAATGGCGGGCTTGCGCACGGCGGCAACTTCGGAGCGGGCGACGGCCCGCGCCGGAATCCAGAACCGGAACGTGGAACCGCTACCCACCCGGCTCTCCACCTCTATGGCGCCGCCCATCTGCTGGACGATCGAACGGCAGATCGCCAGGCCCAGCCCCGTGCCGCCGAACTTGCGGCTGATGGAGGCATCCACCTGGCGGAACGATTCGAAGATACGCTCCCGGTGTTCGGCTGGAATGCCAGGGCCGGTGTCGCTGACGGCGAAATCGATCCGATGGCTTCCATCTTTTTCCATAGTTGCCGCGACCGACAGCGAGACTCCGCCCCGATCGGTAAATTTCGCCGCATTGCCAAGCAGGTTGACCAAGACCTGGCGCAGGCGGGCGGAATCGCTCAGGATCGCGGCCGGTGCGGATGGATCGATGGTGAATACCAGGCGGAGGTGTTTTTCGGCCGCGCGCACTGCCAGCAAACCCACCGCGTCCTCCACCAGGCGCTTCAAATCGACGGGCGCGGATTCGAGCTCGAGGCGGCCGGCCTCGATTTTGGATAGATCCAGGATGTCGTTGATGAGGGCGAGCAGCGCGTAGGCGCTGGAGCGGATATTTTCGACGTAGTCCTGCTGGCCGGAGGAGAGCGGGGTGGCGGCCAGCAAATCGGCGAAACCGATGATGCCGCTCATGGGCGTGCGGATCTCATGGCTCATGTTGGCCAGCATCACGGTTTTGGCGCGGTCGGCGGCTTCGGCGCGCAGCCGCGCCTGTTGGACGGCTTCTTCGTTGCGGCGGCGCATGCGGCGTTGGCGCAACGTGGCGGTGGCTTCCCCCAGCAGGACGGAAACCTGTTCGGCGCGGTCCGAAGAGACTTCACTCTCGACCTCAATCACCAGCCATCCTTCGATCTCGGCTTCCACGCGCACCGGCAGGTCGAGTCCGGCCGCGGCGACGAGCGGCGAATCGAGGGATAGCTCCAGCGGCAAGTCCGCCAGGCCGGAGCCGGTAATCGGCGCGGACACGGATGGCCGGATCGTGCCGTTGATCGAACGGCCATACCAGGCGCGGCGAAAACCGTATTGATCCACGAAGGCCGCCAGCAGAGTCTGCCAAAGCATCTCGTCGGAAGCTTCTTCATCGGTCCCGCGGAGCGCCACCAGAACGCACTGGAAGGCAATCAGGTCGGAGAGTTTCTGCTCCAGGTCGAAGGCCAGCATCTCAGCGCCCCCCCGAATTCCGTCCCTCGGTCTCGCGCGGGGCTTTCGGCTGCAAACCATCCGATTCGAAACCGCCCGATGGCAAACCCTGGCGCACGCGCCGGAGCAATTCCTCCACGCTCTCTCCGCGCTTGTACGGCACGGCGCTGACCTCCACGCGGGCGCGCAGCGACATTTCCGGGCCCAATTCGGCGGTCTGATATTTGGTGGTGAAGAAGGTCCGGCAGGTGTGACGAGCCAGTTCGAGAGCGATCGGAGCCGACCCCAGCACCACGGCCAAGAACTCGTGCGCGCTCCAGCGGTAGACGCGGTCGTCTTCGCAGTAGCGTTCGTGCAGCAGAAGAGCGAAGGCGCGCAGCAGCTTATCGCCGAACAGCGGCCCGAATCTGTCGTTGATCTCCGCCAGCCCTTCCACGCTATAGAGCAAAATCGAGAGTGGCCCAGTCTCTTCCGCAAGCCTGGCCAAATGCCGTTCCGCCTCGCGGCGGCTGGCCAGACCGGTCAGGCGGTCGATGGAGGAATCCTTGCGAGCCATCTCCAAGCGCTGCCGGAAACT
>Ga0187868_1001964_pt1 | contig 13905 bp, 19 predicted proteins | sample June2016WEW_13_4_FD_133014 | JGI IMG/M metagenome (GOLD analysis project Ga0187868, IMG submission 133014) | Peatland microbial communities from SPRUCE experiment site at the Marcell Experimental Forest, Minnesota, USA - June2016WEW_13_40 | ecosystem: Environmental > Terrestrial > Soil >... | reverse complement strand
TCGCCTCGGCTCCGTGGTCGAGGTTGCCTTGTGCTCTTGGCCTCTTGTGTGTCGGCGCGCTCTCCCTGGCAGCCGCGCCAGCCGAGGCCCAAGTGCAGTACTTCCGTTCCGACCTGGGGCGTGCCGAAGCCACCGCCGGACCCCTGCCGGACAACCTGGACGACCCCCACGCTCTGGTGTGGAAGACGCCCTTGGCGCCCGGCCAGTCCAGCCCCATCCTCTCACGCGGCCAGCTCTTCCTCACGACCTATCGCAGCGAGGCGAAGGAGGTCGCTACCTTGGCCCTCGACGCGGCTACCGGCCAGATTAAGTGGACAAGAGTGGCACCGGCCTCGCGCATCGAAGTCTTTCATCCGCAGATGGGCAGCGCGGCAGTGGCCACCCCGGCCTCCGACGGCACGCGGCTGTACGTCTTCTTCGGCAGCTTCGGCTTGGTGTGCTACGACCTGGCCGGCAAGACCCTGTGGGAGCATCCCCTGGGGCCGTTGCGCGACGAGTACGGCGCCGGCAGCTCGCCCGTCCTGGTCGATGACAAGGTGGTCCTGTGCGAAGACCACGACATCGACAGCTTCCTCTTGGCCGTGGACCGGCTCACCGGCAAGACCCTCTGGAAGGTCCGGCGCCCGGATGCCGTCCGCAGCTATGCGACCCCGGTGCTCTGGATGCGCGACGGGCGGATGGAGCTGCTGGTCGCCGGCTCGCTCGAACTGGCGGGCTACAATCCCGCTAACGGCGAACTCGCCTGGTGGACGCATGGCCTGGCCCGCATCGTCATCCCGGTCCCCGTGCCGGCCGGCGACCTGGTTTATATGGCCTCGTGGGCGCCGGGCGGAGACCCCGGCCAACGCCTCGCCCTCGATCCCTGGCCGGTGGCCCTCGCCAAATGGGACAAGAACAAGGATGGCCGCTTGTCGCGCGCCGAAATTGACGACCCGGAAGTCCTCGATCGGTTCGCCCGGATGGACCTGGACCAGAGCGGGGACCTCGACCAGGCGGAATGGGAGCGCCACGCCGCGGTTTTCCGGCGGGCGCAGAACGCCTTGCTGGCGCTCCGGCCTTCCGGCCGCGGCGAACTGCCCGAGCGCGCCCTATTGTGGAAGTACACGCGTGGCATCCCGTACGTCTCCTCGCCGCTGCTGGATCAGGACATCCTGTGGCTGGTCAAGGATGGCGGCATTGTGACCAAGCTGGATGCGGCCAGCGGCCAACTGCTCCAGGAACAGCGCCTGCCCGGCCGCGGCGGCTATTATGCCTCCCCCGTCGCCGGCGATGGCAAAGTCTATTTCGCGAGCGAGCAAGGGGTGGTGACCGTCCTCGCCAATCAGAAGGAATGGAGAACGATCTCGTCGCGCGATTTCCACGAGAAGATTTATGCCACGCCCGCCTTTGGCCCCAGCCGCCTCTATCTCCGCACCAACCAGGCGCTCTATTGTTTCACTGGATCACCCCCCTGATGAAACACAGCGCCACATTGGTGGTGAGCATGCACGCCGCCGTCACTTACAGCCACCTGGGCAGTTGGTACTTCATGGAGGACCCCAAGCCGGGGCCGCTCGTCCTCCTGTTCTCGGGAACCCTATGACACCGCAATTCTTTCACACGCCGTCCGACCTCCGGGCCTGGCTCGAGGCCAACCACGCGTCGTCGCAGGAACTGTGGCTGCGCCTGCGCAAAACCACTGTGCCGGGCCCGGGTGTTACGTACTCGGAGGCGCTCGACTTGGCTCTTTGCTTCGGCTGGATTGACGGCGTGCGCCACGCCGTGGATGGCAAGTCCTTCGCGGTTCGTTTCACGCCGCGCAAGCCCAAGAGCATTTGGAGCAAAGTCAACAGCCGCCACTACCAGCGGCTCGAACGGACGGGCAGCGTCACGGCTGCGGGTCGGGAGGCATTCCAGCGGCGCCAATCCAGCCGCGCGGGCCGCTATTCGTTCGAGTCGGCGCCCCGGGAGCTGCCGCCGGCTCTCGAGAGGACCTTTCGGGCCAATCCCGCAGCCTGGGCCTTTTTCATGACGCAACCGCCGTCCTACCGGCGCACGGCCACATTCTGGGTGCTCAGCGCGAAAAATGGGGAGACTCGTGAACGCCGTTTGGCGCAGTTGATTCGGGACTCGTCACATGGCCAGCGGCTCGAGATGCTCAGGCGCCCAGCCTCCCGGAAACCGGCCTTGGCTCTTGCGGCTATCATTGGTTGCTGCTGGCTCTGTGCCGGGCAATCGATCCCACCCTGGTTTCCCGCAGTGCCTCCCCTTCCTCGGCGCCTGGGAGCCCGGGAACCCCGCCAAGGCATCACCTGCCCCAGCCAGTCACCTATGACCACAATGATGATTCCAATTCCAACAAGCGGAAACGAGGAAAGCAAATCCAGGTGTTGGCCCCGAGGCGCTTCCATCATGGCGGCGGTGTTGTTGGCGCTCTCCGCGTCGGCTTCACCCCACAACCCGGACACTGACTGGTTCCATGACGCGGGCTGGGACGTGTTTGTCCATTACCTCTGGGACGTGCAGAATGTCGGCGGGCGCGAAAACACGCAGGGCAAGCTGCCCACCACCTGGGACGCCCTGGCGCGCGAGTTCGACACGGAGAGGTCTGCCGAGCAAGTCCAGGAGACCGGCGCGCCATCATCGCGCTCAACAACCCCGCCATGGCCTGCGCCAACTCCTCGACCGATTATGACGACTTCACCACCGGCGAGGTCAATGCGTTCACCGACATCCCCGAGGAGCGCTGGCGCGACGGCAAGCAGTTCCACGTCCTGTCCTATCTGGGCCGGGACTGGGGCCGGCCGGGCTGCCGCTACGACCTGGCCTTCCTCGCCGACTATGTCTCGCAGGTCAACGAGGCCGGCGGCGTGGTGACGATAGACATCGCTCTCTCCCGCGACGTGATCACCAGAAAGGCGGCCAGATGTGCGTGGCGGAACTTGAGGTTTACGCAACCGAAGGCGCCTTCTCCGCTGCCAACGCGCTCCAGCGCTTGGGCGCGTTGAGGGCGGGCTTGCCCGCGCTGATGGCAGACTTGCAGGCGGTCAAGTCGCGGAGGTGAATTCCCAAACACGGGGGCAGAAAAACTGCCCTGTTGACGCGCTCGATTCAAACTGCGATTTCTTATGCGTGCCTGTTGAACTGACATATCCACACATCGTGAAAGAGCCGGGCAAGCCGGCGCGGTTGGAGCGCTATCCACGCACGCGCGTGGCCATGATCGTCATGGATTACCAGGGGCGCGGCTGGTCCGCGGAGGAGATTGTGCGGCAATACCCATACCTTACCTTGGCGGAGGTGCATGCGGCGCTGGGCTATTACCACGATCACCGAGAGGAGATTGACCAGGAGATCGAGGCCGAAGCGGACGAAGTCGAACGGCTACGGCGGAGCACTCCCGAGTCCCCATTGCTCCGACGACTGCGTGCGCTGAAAGCCCAGGCGAAGCGCCAAGCCTGATGGGTGTCGCCTTGTACATGGACGCGCACGTTCCTCACGCCATTACCGAGCAATTGCGCTTGCGGGGAGTGAAGGTTATGGCCGCCACGGAGGAGGGTGCCAACCGGCTTCCCGACGACCAGCTCCTGGAAACAGCCGGGGTGCTTGGCCGTGTGGTGTTCACGCACGATCACCGCTTTCGCGCGATGGCCGAGCAATGGCAGCGCGAAGGACGGCGATTCGCTGGCCTTGCTTTCGGTCCCGCCGAGGGAGCTTCAATTGGCCATTACGTGCGCGACCTGGAATTGATTGCCAAAGCCAGCGAGCCGGATGAATGGGCGAACACGGTCATCTACCTGCCGCTCTGAAGGAAGCCGAGGGGCTGGGCCCGGACAACGCCCTGGTGCTGGAGATTGAACGGGAGCACGTGACCGCAGTTTTCACCGGCCTCGGCGAGCGGGACCGTCCGGCTGAAGACGTGGCCCGCGAGGCGGTTGCAGCTGCGAAGGCCTGGTTGAAGGCCGAAGTTCCTGTGGATGAACACCTGGCTGACCAGTTGTTGCTGCCCATGGCGCTGGCTGGAGGCGGCCGTTTTCGCAGCACCAAACCCGCCCTTCATTCGACCACGAACGCAGCCATCATCCAGAGCTTCCCGCCTCTGCCCATCCGGTTCGAGCAGGAGAGCGATTGGATCTGGGAAGTCAGAGTTGGAGAGCGATGAGCCATTCCGACCTGCCCGGCAACCGCGCCCTCAGGCCATCGAACCGCGCTTTGCTTTCTTGTTTTCGGGCAGAATTGGCCGGATAAACTGCACGCATGAAGCTGCCCGACTGCTCCCGATACACCTCACGCATTCGAGCGGTCCTGCGGCTGCTGCTGGTCGCCGCTGGCCTGATTTGTTGGCAGTCCCTCGGAGCCACGGGTCATCCTCAGGAGGTGCAGCCGACCACCTTGCACGGCAAGGTCCTATGCGGTTACCAGGGCTGGTTCCGATGCCCGAGCGACGCCGCCGGCATGGGCTGGATTCACCCTTCGGATGAGGTGGACGAGGGCACGGCCGTCTTCAAGGTGACGAGTTCACCTCCGGCGCAGGGGCATTTTGTCGGGTTCGACGGCTTGCCTTCGGATTGCTATCTGCGGCTGGCGGGGGAGGCGGCGAGCCGACTCCGGCAGCGACAACCGATTCCCCTCGAAATCCCGATTAAACCGTGATCGCGCTGGACATCCATAATCACCGGTTGAAACTGGCCCGGGAACTGGGCGCGACGCACTCCATCAACAACCGTGCCGGCGACCTCGGTCTGAGGATTGCGGCAATTACAGGGGGCGGTGTGGATTACGTGGTGGAGAGCAGCGCCGACAGCGCCATGGAGCGGCTTGCGGTTGAGCTGCTCAATCCTGGTGGCCAGACGGCTTGGTTGAGCGGAGCCAAGGCCCCGGGCAGGCTCCCGGACGGTCGGGAGGTCTTACACAGGGGTTAGCGGGATTAGACACAATCCAGATAGCCGTGAAAAGGCGCAAAAGGCGCAAAACCCCTAATTCTTCGCGCCTCTTGTGCCTTTTCGCGGCTATTCCATCCGAGGTCGGTCTCGTCCATCCCACGGACCAGTCAGTAAGCGTCAGCCATGGCGATGCGGTGCCACAGAAGTTCATTCCAAAACTCATCCCGCTGTTCCAGAGCGGGCGTTTCTGTTTCGACCGGCTGGTGAGGTTTTACGACTTTGCCGAGATCAGCCGAGCCATCGCCGACTCAAAGCGCGGGCAGACCATCAAACCCGTGCTGTTGATTGGCCAGCAAGCCGCTGATGAAAGCCCGAGCCCAAATCTCTTTTCCGGGCTTGGGTTCAGGGAGTAGAATGGCGGGCATGAACAGACGTTTCCAGACCCTGGCCTGTGCCTTGATCTTCATTGCTCAGCCGGGGTTCGGTGCCTTGGCGGGGACGGAACCTCCAGAAGCGACTCGGGGCGTTTACTTTTCCGAAAAGAGCTACCAACCGGCGCCCTTACCCCGGTTTGCCGAAATCCGCGACCGGCTGCCGTCGCCCCTTTTCGAGGAAAGGCCCGAGTGGGTCTCCATGTACTGGAAAAGCTGGGAACTGGCGTTCAAGAACTTCCATGAACCGGCCCCGGGCAGCGGCTATGTCTTGGTGAATCACCTCGCCACCATGGGTGAGGTCTTTCGGAAGACCGGGACGGTCTGGGAAAACTATGCCCCGGATGCTCCGGCTCCAGGACGGCCGGCCAAATCGGACTTCGTCGGCTGGAGCGGCATCGGGCCGATCCTCTATCTGCTGGAATTTGCCGTTGGCCTCAAGCCGGATGCGGCCTCCAACACCCTGGTGTGGGAGGTGGCTTCGGCCAAACCGCTGGGTGTCGAACGGTTGCGATTCAACAGCCACATTGTCTCGCTCAAGGCCGAACCGACCGGGGGCGATGGGCGGTCGCTCAAGTTGTCGGTCGCCTCGGACGGACCGTTCAAGCTTGTAGTCCGGCACGGTGGGCGGGAGGAAACCTACCCTATTGCCAAGGGACTACATCTGGCAATTGCTCCTGGTGTTTGAAAATGCCAGTTGGTAAGACAGGAAGGAGATTCCGTCACGAACGAGAAAACGAGGAACAGCGATGAAACTCTTACTGCCCTCCTTTGCCCGAAATCGCGGTCGTGTGGTCCGCGGCGCCTTGCTCCCGCATCGTCGCCGAGGCGCCTGCCGCTATTCCGCTGGCAGCCAGATTTGTCTCTCCTGCCTGCTGTTGGCCGTGGCCACAAGCTTGGAACTGTCTTTGGCCTCCGAAGTTACCCCGAAAACCGCCGTTCCAACGGCAGCTTTCCTCAACAGCATCGGCATCGACTCCACTTTTCCCGACCGCGGCCAACCCCTGGACAAGACCATCGAGATGATCAAATACACGGGCTTTCGTTGGGTGAGGGGGGGCATCGAGGGCCTGACGACCGCAGGCCCGACGACCGTGCAGACCTACCTGGACTTGCACCAGGCAACTGGCGTGCGGTTTAGCTGGGGCCTGGTCAGCGGCGGCACGGACCTCAAGCGACTCATCGAAACCGCAAAGGTGTTGGCGACGAATGAGGCCCTGCTGGCATTCGAGGGCAATAACGAACCGAACAACTGGGGCGTCACCTACCAAGGTGAAAGAGGCGGCGGACGGGCGCCCTCGTGGCTGGCCGTCGCCAGGCTCCAACGGGATTTGTGCCGCGCTGTCAAGAGCGACCCGGTGCTGGGGAAGTACCCGGTCTGGTCCATCAGCGAAAATGGCGCCGAGGCGGACAACGTCGGGCTCCAATTCCTGACCATCCCCGAAGGCGCGGGCACGTTGATGCCCGACGGCACCAAATACGCCGATTGCGCCAACGTCCACAATTACATCTACCATCCGAATTCACCTGGCCCGGCGGACAACAAGACCTGGAATGCCGCCGAGCCCGGCCCCGCCTGCAGGGTGGATGGACTTTACGGCAACTACGGTTTGACTTGGGCGCGCCATTATCGCGGGTATTCGCAAGCCGAGCTTTTGACGCTGCCGCGCGTGACCACGGAAACCGGTTGCCAGATCGGAGGAGCCATAACGGAGGGCATCCATGCCTTGAACCTACTGAGCCTGTATTTGGACCAGTTCAAGCGCGGCTGGAGCCACACGGCGGTCTATCTCTTGCGCGACCGCACCGACGAAGGGGGCAACCAGCAATTCGGTTTTTACAGGCCCGACTACACGCCGCGCAAGGCCGCCCGCTATCTCCATAATCTGACCACGATTCTGGCCGATCAGGGGACCGTTCCGCAACCGGGCGAAGGCGAATACGCGATCCCTTCGGAACCAGCCACCGTTCATGACCTGCTCTTGCAGAACAGCGACGGCACGTTCCAGTTGGTTATATGGGGCGAGCGGGTCGCGGGCGCGGATTCGGTGACCGTCCGCCTGGGCGCCACCCAGGCACTGGTGAAGGTTTACGATCCGACGGTCGGCACGGCCCCGGTGCAAACCCAAACCAACATCAACTCGCTCTCGTTGACGCTGGCCGACCACCCCCTGATCGTCAACTGGCGGGTGAGCAGCCGCAACAGCGCCGTTGGAGGTTCATGACGCACAAAGTTTTTGTTGCTTTACTTTCGGTGGGTTTCCTGCGAGCCGTCGCGGCCGCCCTCGCCGGCCCGGCGCCGTTCACGCTCTACGTCGCCACAAACGGCAACGATGGCTGGTCGGGGCTCTTGGCCGCGCCCAACCAGACGGGCACGTACGGGCCGTTGGCGTCGTTGACCGGCGCGCGCGAACGGATTCGGAGCCACAGGGCCGAGGTCAAGGACCAACCGGTGCAGGTGCTGGTGCGCGGGGGCACGTATTGGCTGGCCGTGCCCTTGGTGCTCGAGCCGCAGGATTCCGGAACGGCCGAGGCGCCGGTGGTCTATGGGGCGTTTCAGAACGAGAAGCCCATCCTCAGCGGGGGACGGCCCATCGGCGGCTTCCGCCGGAGCGGAAGTCTTTGGGAGACGACCATCCCCGAGGTGAAGGCCGGCGCGTGGTACTTCCGCCAATTGTTCGTGGACGGCCACCGGCGCCCGCGAGCGCATTCCCCGAATTCGGGCTACTACCGCATCGCGAAGCTCATTCCCGGGCCGCCGGTCCCGAACGCCAAACCGTTCGCTCGCGACAGGTTTGGATTTGCGCCTGGCGACCTTCAATCCTGGGAGCGGCTCAGCGATGTGAACATGGTGCTCATGCACTCCTGGGAGACCTCCATCCACCCCCTCAAGTCGGTGGATACGGTCTCCAACATTGTCGAGTTGGCCGCGCCGATGAAGGAGTGGTGGGGCCTCGGCTATTGGGAGGACCACCAGCGTTACTTCGTGGGCAGTTCATGGCCATCGCCGCGCCAGCAGCGCCCAGTCAGGCCCGACGGTTGTGAGAAATCCCGCACGGGCTTTTGCTGCTATTGAGTTGTGCGGTGGCTTCTGATGTGTATGCTGCCCCCAATGAACATTCTTGAATTGAGCCCGGCGCAGCTTCGACGGGCCGCAGCCATCAAAGAGAGGCTGGACGCCGCCCAGGCCCAACTGGCTTCAGTCCTGGGCGCCCAGGCCGGCACCAGTCTGCAAGCATCCTCGGCATGGCCGCCCGCAGGCAAGAGGCTGCACTGGACCCAAACACCTCAAGGGAAAGCCCGCTTGGCTCGGGCGATCAAACGGAGTTGGCGGAAGCGGCGGCAGGCTTAGCCTGGACGGCTGAGCGCCCGAGGCTCGAATGTCTCAAAGCCGCCTGGCGCTGGCGCGTCCTTTACCTGCGCGGGCTAATCGACAGCGAGCTTTGCCGCCGCCACGACAAGATGGAGGGCGCCGCGCTGAAGGAGGCTTTTGATGAGCTGACCGGGATATACCACGCCGAGAACGTCCACGGCATGCCCGTTCGGCCTCCGCAGGTGTCGCCGACTGGGCATTGATGCCCCCCCGGCCCGAAGCGATGCTCGTCAGCCCGCATTGAGCTCCCAACCCGCGCGGCACTCCCGCTTCACCCAGCGGTTCAGCTCTGGCAAGTTCGGGCAACGCAGGTTCACGCTGTCCCATTCCACCCTCGCTCCGATACCCGCCTCGATGGCAAAGCGTCCGAGCAGGAGGAACTCAGTGATGGTCGAGGCGTAGCTGAAGTCCGCGCAGGTCGGTTTCCTCTCGTTGGAGCTTTGGATGAAGTGATCGAAGTGCGAGCCTTTGATCCGGGGAATGCGCGGCCCCCGCACGGGAAAGGCTCCGTGCGCCGCTTCCGGCCACAGCCGCGGTCTTTGCCCGTAGCACCCGGTGTGCATCATCCCCTTAGTTCCGATGCATTCTCCTCGCTGCCGCCGATGGTCCCGAGGCATTCGATGCTCGCCGGTTGGCCAGGTTTGGAACCCAGAACACGCCGTCCAGGTTGTGGCAGCCCCAGTCCCCCAGGCCACCGGTGCCAAAGTCCCAATAGTAGCGCCAGTAGAGCGGGTGCAGCCCCTCATGATATTCACGGTAGGGCGCCGGACCCAGCCACTCGTCCCAATGCAGGCCTGCCGGCACAGGCTTGTTCGACGGACGTCCGCCCGCCGTTGACAAACCCGCTCCAACTATGGGTCTCGACCACCTGGAGTGTCGTCTTGATTTGCGCTTCTTCATTGGGGATGTCCCATTTCGTGCTGTTGCAGGCTCCACCTTCCCGCGGTTTTCTTCGAGTGCTTTTGGCGGCGTTGTTGGCGCTGGTGCGGGCGGCTGCGTAACCTGCCGGGCCCGTTTCCCTTCTGACGACCAACTCAACCCCATTCAATGCCGATCTCACCGGGTTCTCAATGGAGATTGGAGATGCTCGCCGACGTGGTGGAGTACTATGACGCCAACTTCCAGCGACTGGAGGCGCCGCTCTTGCCCGGCTGGCGGCGGTACGTGGCGCACACGCGTGGAGTTCCGCCCAACCCGGTTCTTGCGTTTGCCAATCTCCTGAGCGGAGCGCCAGCACGCACCCAGAGCAGGCGTACGCCGCATCTGCCGGGCTTCAACCCGCACGGGTTCGGATCAATCGCCACGGCCAGCTCGAGCGAGTCAGAGCGGGTTCCAATTCACACTAACCCGCTTTACGGTAACGACTTATACAGCAGGCCGGAAAACTCTTAGTACCGTACTAGACTACCGCCCCTCATCCTGCCAGGGAGATCTCGAACTCTTGGGCATGCCTACTGGGAACGCCCTACAATGGAGGTGGTGAATGACAGCACCGTCAACAGATTGGATGCCAGCGATGGCCAGTGTCCAGCAAACCGGAGCCCCGGTGCATATACTAGTATATCGTTTCACTGAAACCGGAACATATTCTTGACAGCAAAGTGCGCAAAGCTGTAGGGTGTGGCTCGTGCCTAAAACGTCGCAACGTGCCAAACTCGTGTTGACCTCGGAACAAATGGAAGCGCTCGCCCAACTGGCTCGTTCGCGCACGGCACCCCACCGGGAGGTGCAGCGGGCACGGATGCTGTGCCATTACCAGGAAGGCCGCACTTTCACGGAGATTGCCGCCTTGACGCACACCACGCGCCGGTTGGTCTATGAATGCGTTGACCGGGCACTGGCGATGGGACCTCAAACCGCCTTGCATGATCTGCCGCACGGCAAGGAGGAACACACGATCCTGCCGGAAGACAAAGCGTGGGTCGTGCATCTGGCCTGTACCAAGCCCAAGGAATTGGAGTATGCGGCGGAGTTGTGGACCCGGCGGACCCTGGCGGAGCACATCCGCAAAGTGGCCCAACCGAGCGGCCACCCGGGACTGGCCCATGCTGGCAAGGCCACCGTGCAACGGATTTTGGATGACCAGGAGATCAAGCCGCACAGAATTCGCTACTACCTGGAACGGCGGGATCCTGACTTTGAGGCTAAGATGTGCCAAGTGCTGCTGGTGTATCGGGAGTTGAGCATGGAACCGGCGCAAGGGGTGCGCACGCCTGAAGGCCGGCTTGTGTTCACGGTTTCGGTCGACGAGAAGCCGGGGGTGCAGGCGATTGCCAATACGGCGGCGGATTTGCCGCCGGTGCCAGGCGAACACCCGGAGATCGGACGGGATTATGAGTACAAGCGGATGGGCACGGCCTCCATTCTGGCGGGACTGGACCTGGAAGATGGTCATGTAACCGCGCGTGTCGAGCGGCGCCACCGCAGCCGCGAGTTTATTGCCTTGCTCAAGGATTTGGACGCGCATTACCCCGCCGAGGCCGTGATCCGGGTGGTTCTGGACAACCACTCGGCCCACATTTCCAAGGAGACCCGCGGATACTTGGCCACGCGGCCCAATCGCTTTTGTTATGTGCATACCCCCACCCACGGATCGTGGCTGAACCTGGTGGAAACGTTGTTTGGGAAGATGGCGCGAACGTTTCTGCGGGGGATGCGGGTGGCTTTCTGGGAAGAGTTGAGGGAGCGCATCCTCAAAGGAATTACTGAGATCAATGCGGCGCCGGTAGTGCATCGGTGGCGGAAGTTCGAAGCGTTGGAGGTGCCCCTATAATATGTTCCCGTTTCAATGAAACGATATACTAGTGCTGCAGGGTTATGAGAAACGATGACCAAATGTGGCGCGGCTTGGCCCGAAACCAAGGCCCAGTGAATGTGGAAGAACGCCTGAACTAAAAAAGACCATGAAAGATAACGGGAACGGACGTTGCAGACGGCGCAACCAGAGTGAAGAGGAGATCTGGGCGGAGCACTCCTACTGGCGCGCCATGGCGCCGGGCGCCGGCTGGGCCGCCGCCACCGTGTACTTCTCCGTGTTGCTTCGGCAAGCGTGTGGCGGCCCAAAAAATCCGCTTCGCGCATGAGCGCGGTGTTTGCGGGGGGAGTTGGCCGGGGGCCAGCGCCATCCATTCAGTCTTGCTCAGCCGGTATCGTCAGCCGGGCCTCGGGCGACAGACCGGCGCCTTTGGCCTGAGCGTCGTGTTTGTAAACCTCCCCCAGGCTTTCGAGCACGTGCTGGCACTCGGCAGGGAAGTTCTGGGCAATGTCCACGAACTGTCTTCTTCCGTGGCTGAGGCAATTGGCCAAAATGGTCTGGAACTCCTTGGCCGGGTTGCGCGAGAGCGCGTCGCACATCTGGATGGGCGCTGAGGCCTCTTTGGCGCGACGGGCCAGCAACTGGTCCAGGTTCTCGCCGGCGTGATGGTGCCCGGTAACGAACAGGGCGATGCGATGGCCCTCCACCTCCGAGAGCAAGCTGGTGGTGAAGATTCCGGTGCGCTCTTTTCCCTCCGTGGCGGCGCCGGCTCCCTTGGCCAGGCTCTGCACCCGCATGGGGGTGTCGTCGTTGTGGAACAGGTGGCCCTGAGCTGCCAGGGTGATTAAGGCCTCCTGCACCGGTTCGCAGGCCTGGCCGGCTCTGGCCATCTGTTCCCACTGCGTGGAGGCGGGCAGGGGCACGCCCTGGTCGGTCTGCATCTTGTCCAACCGGTAATGCGGCAGGCCGCCGCCAAAGCGCACATAGCCCAGCGTGGGGCCGACGTTGGGATCGTACTTTTCCAGGCCCGCCTCCGGGGGTGCCGGCGCGGTGAAGGTTTTGCCGCAGAGCTTGCAGCGCAGCTTCTCCAACTCGAAACGGGTCGCGGCAAAGAGGGACTGGGCGGTGATGCGCACGATCTGTGCGGGCCGCTTGAGCAGGTAGAGTTTGCCTTGCTTGCAGTCCGGACACGGGTCGCCCGGATGGAACTGCGGGTGGGGCACTTGGACCCGTTTGGCCCCGGGGTAGTCGGCGGCGGCTCGACGGCCATGGCCTTTACGCTTGGGCCGAGGCGCTGGCGCGGCGGCACCCTGGGAACCGGCTGGCAAGGGCTGGGGAAAAAGCTGGCCGGTTTTCTCGGTCTTGGCTCCGAAGATCATCCGCGCCAACCGGCCGATGGTGGTGTCCTTGGCTTCGATGGCGCCCATGAGCCATTGAAAGGTGCGCACTATTTTTTCGACTAACCGGTAGGTCTCGGCCGGCAACAGCGGCCTCAGCTTCACCAGCAGCTCTTCCACCTGGGCCGAGCTCAAACTGACGATCTCCGGTGCGGTGCTTTTAGCCATGGCCCGAGGTGCCCAGTTGGCGACGAAAGTCCGCTCCCAGCGGATAAACCCACAGCTCTTTGAGCGAGCGATTCGGCTGCTGGGTGGGCGCATCCTTGCCCCGCCCGGTGGTCAAGCCCAGATACGTCCAACTGGCTGCCCGGTAGCAGGTGCCCCGAAACCGCTCCGGCTCGATGAAGGTCTCCAGCAGATAAATGGGATGATGGTAGAGCGCTTGCCAATCCGCCGAGAGCACGCGCACTACGGCGGCTAACACATGACTGGCCAGGCAAGGCACCCGGACCCAAGGCATCAGCAAATAACGTGTGTTGTAGGCCAGCAGGTGGAGGTTGGCCCGCCGCTGGGCGGCCGACCACCCAATGAAACGATCTCGGGGCCCCAGGTGCCGGGGCGCCGACGACCACGCCAGACAAGCCACCGGTTGGCCCCGGCCGTACACCAGGTGCTTCAAATGTTCACTGACAGGCCGAGTATATCCCAGGTAATGATGGCTTTGAAGCAGCCGCTCAAAAACCCCTTCCTCGGCCGTGCGGCGCACTTGCCGGATTTCCAGGGGCCCCATCTGGCCCAGAGAACATTGCAGCGGCGCCACTGCCAGCGGCAACTCCAGCGATCCCGCACCAGGCCGGCGATGAGCCGTCGCATTGTTGGGCGGCGACATCCGCTTGGCCGGCAGTTGAATGTGGCCCGCCCGGTGCAACTCCAGCATCAGGCTCCGGGCGACCATGTCGCGCGGCTGGCCATTGGGCTGCACCCAGTCCCAGGCCTCGCACAGCTTGGCCGAGAGTCCCGACTAGTCGCATACGCGTCAAGCTAAGGAAGCCTGGATTCCGGCGAGCAATTCGTAGAAATTCTTTCGGTCTTTTCTGCGTTCGTAAAACAGATGGCGATGGAGGTGCCAATCTAGCCACTGAGCCAT
>Ga0187868_1001961_pt1 | contig 13917 bp, 15 predicted proteins | sample June2016WEW_13_4_FD_133014 | JGI IMG/M metagenome (GOLD analysis project Ga0187868, IMG submission 133014) | Peatland microbial communities from SPRUCE experiment site at the Marcell Experimental Forest, Minnesota, USA - June2016WEW_13_40 | ecosystem: Environmental > Terrestrial > Soil >... | reverse complement strand
TCGGTGGTTTCGGCAACGACGGCTCGCGCTTTCGAGACGAGTTTCCAATCGATGTGTCGTGGTCTTGACATGCCGCGATTGTATCATTTTTAGTCTCATCTTGAAAGCGAGCTAGAATTAGTTGCATCGGTGGCGCTCCTTCGACTGTGCCGGGCTTTGGTCCGAATACGCGGATTCTTATGCAGTTCGACGTCGGCACTAGCGGACATGTGAGGGAATGGAGCTTCGCCGAAACGGTGGCCGCCTTGAGATTCGCGCTACCCATCACCTTCCGGAGCACCCAGCCTGATACGTCGATCCGGCCCGACGAGAGGCCCAAGGTCAAGACTCTCAATGAGGTCTTCGACAGTTATGGCCGCCTGATACAATATCTCGGCGCTCCCAGCATATCGGGGTATCCCTCCCTTCCGACGGAAATAGCGAGGCGAGGTGAGATCCAACGTTGGGAGATCTACAACTTCACCGGCGATACTCACCCCATGCACTTCCACCTGGTCAACGTCGCCGTCAGGAAGCGGGAGGCCTGGACGTTCGATCCTACGACCGGACAACCGCTCCATGGCGTACTCGCCCCCATTCCGGGCACGGCTCGTCCACCTGACCAGAACGAGCAAGGCTGGAAGGAAACCGTGCGGATGAACCCCGGAGAAGTGGTCACGGTGGACATGAAATTTGATCTGCCATCCGGCAAAGAACCACCGGACAGTCCGCGGCTCAAAGCCAGTTTCGGCATCAAGGGAGCCGAGTACGTGTGGCACTGCCATATTCTGGAGCACGAAGAGCACGACATGATGCACGCCCTGGTGGTCATCTAAGTACGCTCTGTCCCCCGGGGGACGCATGAGTGGTTTTAGCAGTTCGACTTGCCCCGGCGCGTTGAACGGAGCGCCGGGGTAAGCAGCTCCGCGCGAATCCAGGGTGGGACTTGTCTGGCGGCGAAGTCTTGCATTACCTTGCATCCTTCCTCTGGGGAGGGAAGCAGACATCGTTCCTACCGTCTTTTTTCATGCAAGGCGCTGCCGCGAGGTTAGATGCGCTTCGGGCACGTTAAGATGCTGAACTCATCCTGCGCTGCAATCCTCGGAGGTCATTCACAGCGGCCCTTGTGTCTGTCAAGATGAAGCCTCTGAACAAGATTGTTATCATTTCGTTGATCGTTGGTTCTTTCTTGGCGGGCTATTGGATCAGCCCCCGACGAGGGGGGAGCAAGGTGGCCGCAACGGGCCGCCGAATCCTCTACTATCGTGACCCCATGCATCCAGCCTACAAGTCTGACAAGCCCGGCGTTGCGCCGGACTGCGGCATGCCACTGGAGCCGGTGTACGCTGACGGTGGAGCGGCTGGGGAACCAGAAAAAGGGGAGGGTCCTGCCTCGCTTCCTCCCGGCTGGGTACAAGTCAGCCCGGAGAAGCAACAGATCATCGGGGTTCAAGTTGGCCAAGTGGAAAAGGCACCCGGAACCCAAACGATACGGACGCTGGGGAGGGTGACTTTAGACGAAACTCGTGTTTTCCGCGTGGCGGCGGCCGTGGAGGGTTGGGTCCGTAATTCGGGCCCCATCGTCACGGGTGACATGGTCCGGAAAGACGAGGTGCTCGCCACGTTTTACAACCGGGACTTTCTCACCGCCCAGCAAACCTACCTCTATGCCCTGAACACCATGGACCGGTTCAAGGATAACGAGAGTGAGGACCAACTTAAGCTCACCAAGGCGCAAATGCGGGCTTCCGAGGAGAATCTGGAATTCCTGGGTATGGGTGAAACCCAACTGCGCGAGGTCGCCCGCACCCGGCAGATCGCCAGGGAAATCGAGCTAAGGGCGCCGGGCGCCGGTCTGGTAGTGGCGCGCAACGCGTTCGCCGGCTTGCGTTTTGACCGAGGCGCGGAGTTGTTCCAAATCGCCGACATCAGCCATGTTTGGATCCTCGCCGATATCTTCGAAGACGAAGCCCGGTATTTCCTGCCGGGGGCCAACGCGCGGGTAATTCTTCCCAATCTGGGACGAGTTTTGCAGGCTAAGGTCAGTGATGCCCTGCCCCAATTCGACCCGAGCTCCCGCACGCTGAAAATGCGCCTGGAGATGGATAACCCGGACTACACCCTCCGGCCCGGCATGTTCGTGGATGTAGAGTTGCCGGTCCGACTGCCTCCGGCGATTACGGTTCCCGCTGATGCGGTTCTGGATTCCGGGCTGAAGAAAACCGTTTTCGTTGTTCGCGGCCAGGGATACTTCGAACCGCGCCGGGTCGAGACGGGAACACATTATGGCGATCGCGTCGAGATCACCAAAGGGCTCGAGCCGGGCGAGCGGATTGTCATTTCCGGAAACTTTCTGATCGACTCGGAAAGCCGGATGGAATTAGCCGCTGCCGGCTTGTCCGGTGAGTTGAACAAGGATCCGGTTTGCGGCATGGACGTCGCGGAAGACAAGGCGAAGGCAGCCGGCAGGACCAGTGTGTATCGTGGTGCAACCTACTTTTTCTGCTCCGACCACTGCAAGCAGGATTTCGACAAAGACCCAGAGCATTACCTAAACCGGGGATCAGCGGGACACTCATGATCAACCGGATCATCGATTTCTCGGTCAACAACAAGGTCATCGTACTCATCGTCGTGGCAGCTGGTTGCGTCGCGGGATGGTGGTCGATGAAGAACGTACCGCTCGATGCCATCCCGGACTTGAGCGATACGCAGGTGATTGTCTACTCGCGGTGGGATCGAAGCCCGGGTATCGTCGAGGATCAGGTAACGTACCCCATCGTGACCGCGATGCTGGGCGCTCCGCGGGTGAAGGCTGTCCGGGGATTATCCGATTTCGGCTACTCATACGTTTATGTGGTCTTCGAGGACGGCACTGACATTTATTGGGCCCGAACGCGCACCTTGGAATACCTTTCCGGGGTTCTGCCGCGCCTTCCCGAAGGAGTGAAAACGGAACTAGGACCCGATGCCACCGGCCTGGGCTGGATTTTCCAATATGTGCTGGTGGACACATCCGGCCAGCATAGCTTGGCTGATCTGCGTTCATACCAAGACTGGTACCTTCGCTACTACCTCAAGTCTGTCCCCGGAGTCGCCGAGGTGGCGCCGGTCGGCGGCTTTGAGCGGCAGTACCAGGTGAACCTTGACCCCAACCGGCTCCAGGCGTACGGCATTTCGACCGCCCGCGTGGTGGAAGCAGTGCGAGGCGGTAACGATGAGGTAGGTGGCCGATTAATCGACTTCGGCGGGACCGAATACATGGTGCGGGGACGTGGTTATGCAGAGTCGGTGCACGATTTTGAGAATATTGTCCTCACGGCCAGCGAAACCGGCACACCCATTCGCATCAAGGACGTGGGCCAGGTAGTCTTAGGCCCGGATCTTCGCCGAGGGGTGGCCGACCTCGATGGTGGTGGCGACGCGGTATCCGGAATCGTAATCATGCGGCAAGGCGAGAAAGCCCTCGACGTTATCTCTCGCGTCAAGGCAAAGCTCAAGGAGATTGAACCCGGCCTGCCCGCGGGGGTGACGGTTGTTCCCATTTACGACCGTTCGGACTTGATCCTGCGCTCCATCGCCAATTTGAAGTCTACGCTGGTGGAGGAACTGCTAACCGTTTCACTCATTATTCTCCTCTTTCTGTGGCACTTCCCCAGCGCCATCATCCCCGTGATCACCATCCCGGTGGCCGTCCTGCTTTCCTTCATTCCTTTCAGGATGATGGGGATCAGCGCCAACATCATGTCCCTGGGGGGAATCGCCATCGCCGTCGGCGCGCTGGTGGATGCGGCCATCGTGGTGGTCGAGCAGACGCACAAAAAACTGGAAGAATGGGAGCGGACGGGCCGGAAAGGAAATTACCAAGCGGTGGTTATCGACGCCGTCAAGCAGGTCGGTGGCCCCAGCTTTTTTGCCCTACTGGTCATCGCGGTCTCCTTTCTCCCGGTGCTTACCCTCGAGGCGCAGGAAGGCCGTCTGTTCAAACCCCTGGCCTATACGAAAACTCTCTGCATGCTGGTAGCAGCCCTGCTCGCCATCACCCTGGACCCCGCCTTGCGCCTGTGGTTCACCCGCTTGAAGAATTTTGATTTCCGACCGCTTTGGCTGTGCAAAGCCGCGAACGCCTTGGCCGTGGGCACGATTCACTCCGAGGAAAAACACCCGCTTAGCCGTTTCTTGATTCGTGTTTACGAACCCGTGGCTATCTGGGCGTTACGACGGAAGTGGGCCGTCATCACCGCGGCGTTTGTGCTGGTCTTGGTGACGATCCCTGTTTTCATGAAGCTGGGTTCCGAGTTCATGCCTCCCCTGGATGAAGGTTCGATTCTTTATATGCCCTCCACCATGCCGGGCCTCTCCATTACCGAAGCCCAAAAACTGCTGCAGATCACGGACCGGATCATCAAACAATTCCCGGAAGTGGACCGCGTGCTGGGCAAGGCTGGGAGGGCCGAGACTTCCACCGACCCAGCGCCGCTCTCGATGCTGGAAACCGTAATTACCTTGAAGCCCCAATCCCAGTGGCGGAAGGTGGACACCTGGTATTCGTCCTGGGCCCCGGCATGGGCCAAGGCCATTTTTCGCCACGTCACCCCGGATCACATCTCCAACGAGGAACTCGGCAGCCAAATGAACGAGGCCCTGAAACTCCCCGGCGTAGCCAACGCCTGGACGATGCCGGTCAAAGGCCGCATCGACATGCTCACCACCGGCGTGCGCACCCCGGTAGGCCTCAAAATATACGGCGCTGACTTCGGTTCCATTGAAGAGATCGGCACGCAGATTGAAGCCCTTTTGCCTTTGGTGAGGGGAACGCGCAGCGTTTTCGCCGAACGGACGGGGGGCGGCTATTTCCTGGACTTCGACTGGAAGCGCGAGGAATTGGCTCGCTACGGTCTGAGTGTGGGGGAAGCCCAGGAAATTGTGCAGAGCGCGATTGGCGGAGAAAATGTGACCACGACCGTGGAAGGGCGCGAGCGGCATCCAGTCAACGTGAGGTACATGCGGGATTTCCGCACCGACATTGCGGCGCTGGGCCGGGTCCTGGTCCCAGCCTCAGGCGGGCAAAGGCAGATTCCGCTGGCGCAACTCGCCACAATTCGCACGGCGAGCGGCCCTCCCATGATCCGCGACGAAGACGGCTTGCTAACCGGCTACGTTTACGTTGACATTGCCGGACGTGACCCCAATGGATACGTTGAGGAAGCCGCCCAACTGCTCCGCGAAAAGGTGCGACTTCCGCCGGGGTATTCGATCTCCTGGAGCGGCCAGTACGTGGCCAGCCAGCGGGTCGCCAAGCGGTTGATGGCCGTCGTGCCGATGACTCTGTTTCTGATTTTCCTGCTACTTTATTTGAATACACGATCGATCACCAAGACCTCGATTGTCGTCATGGCCGTGCCCTTCTCCGCCATCGGCGCCCTTTGGCTCCTCTATCTGCTCGATTACAATATGAGTACCGCCGTCTGGATCGGGCTCATCGCCTTGCTGGGCGTGGACGCCGAAACCGGAGTCTTCATGCTGCTCTACCTTGACTTGTCGTACGAACAGGCCAGGAAGGAAGGGCACCTGCGGAGCCTGGAGGAGTTGCAGCAGGCAATTCTGCACGGAGCAGTCAAGCGCATTCGGCCGAAGTTCATGACGGTCGCCACGATGTTTCTCGGGCTGATTCCCATCATGTGGGCAACGGGCACCGGTTCGGACGTGATGAAACGCATTGCCGCACCCATGGTCGGCGGGATCTTTACCTCCTTCCTGCTAGAATTGCTGGTGTATCCGGCCGTGTACCAGATCTGGAAATGGAATTTCGAAGTTAAAAGGCAGCTTCCGAGGTTGCAGACCATGTCATGAGGCGCTCAGATTCGCTTGGATGTAGTCCCTTAAGGAACGAAGGGGATCCCAAAAGACGGCAAACCTGCAACGCCGGTGGGGCGTAGATGATCCGCCACAAAATAGTCATCCCCGGCAATCACGAGTACTTATTGGGGGACCCTCGACAACGCAGCGCAATCACCAATGCCACCCTTCTGGTGGACTCGTGCGTGGAGGTCCAGGTATTCTCCCTTGCGTAGCAGCGGCGTCACCGCCTTGCAGACACTGAAAGCATACTCGCGCTCTGCTTGGCACGCCTCTGACTTGACTGCGTCCGGGCCGATCACCGCGAGCACTCAGTCCGCTCGGTCGATGGCGCCGATTACCTCCTGCGGCAATGTGCGGCCACGACTCGGCATGTTTTTCTTGTCCATCCACGGGTCGTGACCGAGCCTCTTAAGGTCCTTGTAGAGGCGCTCGACGAAGGGCTGATCGTCCTTCCAGGCGTACGAAATGAAGACTCTGGTGTTGCTGGGCCTGCTCATACCTGCGAATAATCTATCACGCCTGTTTGGCGGTGGGGTAAGAAGTGTCACGACAGGTTGGTTATGCTTCAAGCTGGATCTGGCCTGATAAACGCCCTTCCCGTCAGCAATCACGCAAACTCCCAGGAAACCTTTGAACTGAGACGGTGTCAGTGTCCTGCTCGATTCGACTCACCATGTGCTGGAGTGCCCTGGAGGGAAAACCAACTTAATTGCTGCTTTCGCGCGGGAAAACCGATGGATGCGATTGGGAACACGGCCGTGTACAATCTACGTACAATCCACCCCGTGTTTGATATCATTTGGTGACGTAAGGTGAGACGTAATATCTGTAACTTGCGGAGAATTAGGAGTCGTTCGAAGTTCGAGTCCCCTCTTTCGCACCAGCTATCAAACTGTCCAATAATGACTTATCGGTTGCAACCAAGTCGTGTACAGGATACATGCGATGAAATTCCTATTTCATGATCGCATCCAGGAAGGCGACTTTCAGGCAGAATTCGGAACTTGGGCTCCAGCCATCCCGCCAGCCGCATGTGACGTATCAAGCCAAGGCCTTTCCGGGTCGCCGATAGCGTGCATGCTGTATGCCACGAGCTAATGCACCTTTAGTAGGGCAGCAGCTTCGAGGGGAACTAACTGCTGGGTAGATGGACATAGCCTCAGAAACGGGGATAAATTCAGGAGAAGTAGACCTCGAGGATTTGCGCCATCGAATATAACGCAAGCATCTTCTTCGTTGGTGGTATGGTAGGCAATGAATCCCATGCAAGACAGTTTTCGCGTTACCCAAAGGTTCAAACGAGTACAAGATCGGTACAACTTCAGCGTTCCAAACGTGATTTTGCGTGCTTTTGGGTCGCCAACCGTGCCGCAAAATCAACGAGATACCCTTACCGAGCTTGCCTTGGGCGCAAGAGGTCCCCGGTTCGAATCCGGGCGCCCCGACCAACTCCTTTTTTACAATGACATACACATTATAAAATCCTGCATGTGACTACCGATCGATCGGATGGGAGCAAATCAGAAGAAACGTGCAGTCCCAAGCCAACCCTCGGCCAGCAGCGTTTGTGTCCTGCCAAAACCCTTGTCCGGTCCCTAAATCTTAGATGCATTGAATTGTCATCTCCCGAGAGAACCTTCTTGACTGGGATCCAGTTTCACCGCGTGTAACCGTTACTTCTCCCGTCATGCACAATTATTGCGGAGAACAGGCCCACTCCGTGACGTGGTCCGAGCAACCATTGCTTCAGGTTGTCGACGGCGCGGTCGGCCAGAGGCACCGCCGACTTTGCGCCTCTGTGCGGATCGGCTAGCCTCGTCCTCCTTGTTCCGTAATGCGTCCGGGGCCGGGTTTCTTTATCCCGGTGGATTGGAGAGGCTGGTAGCTCTTTCCCGCCAGAGGCAACACCTTTACGACAAGCCCCATCAAACTATATCGTGCTGTGATATAATGCTCAGCCTCTACAATTTATGCCGATCGACGCAACACAGGAGACTTCAATGCTGTCGGGCCGACTCATCAGCATTATCGAAAGCCACGCGGAAGAGCATACGCGGGGCGCCGTGGAAAAGCTCCAAAGCAGCCCACACACCCGCTCGTATCACGGGCTCTCCCGGGACAAGCTGTACCACTGGCTGTTTGATGTTTACCACGGCATGGGTCGCTGGCTTTTGAGGAATTCGGATCACGAGATTCGGGCCCGGTATAGCCAGCTGGGGAAGCAGCGTTTCAGAGAGGGCATACCTTTAGCCGAAGTCCTCTGGACGCTAGTTCTGACGAAAGAGCACTTGCGGGAACGTATTGGCAATTCCATGTCGGCGGACTCGGCGCTGGAACTCCATCGGAAGCAAGAGTTCTATCGTCTTATCGGCCGTTTTTTCGATCGGGCAGTCTGCTATGCTGCAGAAGCGTACGACCGCGAGGCATCCCTCCACAGAGAAGATCCGGTGGTGACGATTGCTCGTTGAGGAACCCGGCGTCCCGCTCAACCATGAGGACATCGAGGAGGCGACCATCGAAGGAGCGGTCCGGCGCTTGCGGCCAAAGTTGATGACAGTCATCGCCGTTTTGCAGAGCTTAGCTCCCGTTCTGTGGACGACAGGAATTGGGTCGGATTTAATGAAGTCCATTGCCGCGCCGATCGAGGGTTTCAAGATCACATCAACCATCCGTGCGCTGATCATGGTCCCAGTGTTCTTTGCCCTCATAAACGTGAGCGCCCTGCACCACGGAACCTTGGAATCATCCGACCAGCCGTAGCGCACCACAATGTTGGATGTTGCAGACCTGCCGGGGCTTTCGCTTTGGCACGGGCCCGATGGTGCGGAGACTCACCGAGCCCTTGGCCGGGGTGGGCACATATCCGATTGAGGCACCGGAGGGCCGTCCAATTAGCGACCGCTCCTCGTTCGAAGTGTATCCTGCTGAGTCGCGAAGGACTTTAAGAGTGGACCTCCATCACCCGTCACACGGACGTAACGGCCTACCGTGGAATCGGCCGACTGTACCCTAACCGACAACAGGAGGCGTGGTGAAGCGGATCTCCGGATACTGGCTCCCGAGCGATCATCAAGTGTTGGCCGAATTCATCTTGGGAGGTCTGTACGACGAATGTCGACTCGAGAGGATTGCGGCATGAGCCTGATACTCGAGAAAGCCTTCGGAGCGTCTCAATTCCGAAGGAGCCCACTGTAGAGGGTTAGTTCTAACTTGACGCTCACACTACGGCTGTCGTACTTCTTCTTTGTGTTACGTGTGACGAGGTCGCCATGGGAAACGGTGACTTTGGACCGCACTACGACCTTGTCCTCAAACTGGACCGATTTGGGCGAGGTCGAAATGGCCTTAGCTTCACGTGGCAGAGCCAACTGACGGAGGTCTGCTTCATGAGAATGTTGCTGAATCCTGATACCATAAATACCCTGAACATGGTAGCAAAAGATTATCCATCTGGGAGCGTGCGGCATGGCTGAGCAAGACATTTCCAGCGCGTCTACAACAGGCGGGATCCCAATTGCCCCATCGCTGGCGCCGACGCTGGAGTCTGCCCGCGCTCCAATCCAAGCACCAGTGGTAAATCTACGGGTCGTATATATCAGCGCACTTTCGATTTTGGTTGCCGCCGCTGCCGGCCTAGTCGCGCGCGCGCTCACGGCGCTTATCGGTCTGGTCACAAATCTTTCGTTCTACGGGCGGTTCTCGTTCAAGTTTACTTCTCCGGCCGGCAACCACCTGGGACCATACGTGATATTTATCCCAGTAATCGGAGGATTGATCGTCGGAGTGATGGCGCGGTATGGGTCAGCCGCGATTCGGGGACACGGTATTCCGGAAGCAATGGAGCAGATCCTGTTCGGCCGCAGCCGGATCCCTGCGCGGGTAACCTTTCTCAAGCCACTTTCGGCGGCGATTGCCATCGGTACTGGCGGGCCATTCGGGGCCGAAGGCCCGATCATTGCTACCGGTGGCGCGCTGGGATCGCTCATCGGGCAACTGTTGAGAATAACTGCTGATGAACGTAAGACCCTGCTTGCTGCCGGAGCCGCAGCGGGAATGGCCGCAACGTTCGGCAGTCCGGTTTCAGCCGTGCTGCTGGCCATCGAGCTGCTCCTGTTCGAATACCGGCCGCGGTCGATAATTCCTGTTTCGTTGGCGTGTGCGACCGCACAGAGCGTACGCATTGCCTTCGTTGGAACCGCGCCCATCTTCGCGATGCCCGACGTTGTGCAACAACGCGGATACTCGCTGGCGGTTTACATCATACTCGGCGCGATCGTCGGCGTGGCAGCAGTGTTTGCCACGCGCGCTGTCTATGCGGTCGAGGATGCATTCGATCGCCTGCCCATTCACTGGATGTGGTGGCCAGCCATTGGCGCAGTCGCAGTTGGCGTGATTGGGTACTTCGCTCCGCACACGATGGGAGTCGGCTATGACAACATCGAAAATATCGTCAGCGGTCACATCCTTGGAACTGCACTGATTGTTCTCTTCGTCTTGAAGTTCGTGTCGTGGGCAATTGCGCTGGGCAGCGGGACTTCTGGTGGAACTCTGGCGCCTTTGTTCACAATCGGCGGCGGGTTGGGATCGTTGCTGGGAGGTTTCGCCATCTGGGCTTTTCCTGGACTTGGCATCGACGTTCGGGTTGCGGCGCTGGTGGGAATGGCTGCCATGTTCGCTGGGGCTTCGCGCGCGTTGCTCGCCTCGGTAGTGTTCGCCTTCGAAGCAACGCGGCAGCCGCTGAGCCTGCTGCCACTGCTCGGAGGCTGCACGGCAGCGTTTCTTATTTCGTCGCTCATGATGCGCAACACTATCATGACGGAGAAGATTGCGCGGCGCGGCGCTCGGGTGATCGCCGAATACACCGCAGATTATCTTGACCAAGTGCTCGTGAAGGACGCTGCGACAAAAGAAGTGGTGGCTCTTGCGGCCGACAATACGCTGGCCAGTATTCGTGCATGGTTTGGGTCGCGAGCACCGGGAACCGGGCACCAGGGATTTCCTGTACACGATCGCGAAAGCAATCTCGTGGGGGTGGTCACCAGACGCGATATCTTCAACACCGAGGAATCCGAAAACTCGCAACTGCGGGGAATTATCAAGCGTCCCCCGGCGATTGTGTTCGAGGACAATTCTCTTCGCGAAGCTGCGGACCACATGATAGCCGAAGGCGTTGGGCGGCTACCGGTGGTCGCTCGCGACGACACCCGCAAGGTCATAGGCTGGCTCACGCGAAGCGATTTACTTTCTGCTCACCGCCAGCGCCTGGAAGACGCGTCTCAGTTCAACCGCGAGATCAGTATCCGAACCGTCCGCCTGAATCGCGGCTCAGCCCGGCCTAAATAGAAAGCGGTCACCGGAACCCTGATGCACTGCGAAAGAGGAAGGCGTCACTCGCCATGCTGCCTCCCTCGGATTGTAATGTGACAGTGAGTAACATTCTCTGTGCGATCGAGAACGGCTGATGGGGAGAACTGCCTGTTCTCGATGCCGGCACTCGCTCGTCGTGGCCTAGACCAACGAAAGCGGGTTTTGACACGATTACAAAAATGCTGCTGAATAAAGCTAAGCGGTTGCCCGTTGTAGATCGCGCCGACCTACAGAGGGTAGTTAGGTAGGTCAGCCGCGCGAGGGTGATGGCGTGCTGGCGGAACATCTACAAGAGGGCGGTTTACGCGAGGCCGGCTAGATCAGTCGGCTGCGGACAGATGGCAAGCGCACGACCGCAGCAGGCGAGATCATCGGGTACGTCTTGAATATTGGCGAGAGGGACCTTAGGATTAGTGTTGAGGATTCGATCAAGGAGTTAGCGCTTGCGGCGCAAGTCGTCGGCACCCGGATTGGCGATACCGTTCGCGCCAGCTTTCATGATTAAGACGGACGCCGCGTCGCACATAGCATTGAGAAGGTGTTCAGCCGGCAGTTCGCGGGATTCGAGTAACTCCGTCTTACTCGGGCCTCAGCCAGTCGCTTCCCCTTCCTGAGATGGAAAGCCGAGTTGCTGGGGAACGTCTTATGAGTGAGGAGGCGCAGGAGGGCCCATGAGTGACGAGAAAGAGTCATCGCGGGGGCGGCTATTCAAAATCGCAACCGTAGCTGGGATTCTAGGGATGTTTCTTAGCGGATTCTGTTTCGGCAGTTGTCTCGTGCTCGTTGCCCGGATACGCATACCAGAGTTCTTTGATACACCCCTTGGTTTTAAGCGAACGCCATTGGTGGGGATTTCCGCGGTTGCGGATTCTGCATTGTATCCTTCTCTCGCGGCGCTCGCCTTATTCTGGCTTTTTTTTGGGCTCTGCTCCACTTCTTTGAGGGGCATCCGGACCAGCGGCAGTTTACTGCCAACGCGCCAAAATGAGCGGGATCTGGTTGAATTCTCACAGAGTTGCCCTGAGAGAGTTGTATTGCCCATATGGGGTACTGCCGAATTGTTGCAAGCCCAGGGTTTCGGCCAGCCCTTTTTGGATGAGGCTCTGGGTGGAGACCACGGTGGCGGTTCGATAGGGTGAGTCTCGATTTCAAGCGTTCAGGTCCGCGACGCGAAGGGGATAGGGTGGGTGCCATGAACAAGAGCGACCTGCTTCGCTATAAGAATCTCCTCCTCTCGAAGCGACAAGAACTCTCCACCGGCAAGAGTCTGGTCGATTCGATTCTCACCGCAGGTGAACCTCGCGGGGACCCGGTCGATATGGCCGCCAGCGAAACTGACGCAGCCATGCAAATCAGGTTGCATCAGGCAGACGGCAAACTCTTGCGCGCCATCGAGGATGCCTTGACGCGGATTCGGCATCAGAAATTCGGCATTTGCGCAGAATGCGGGCAGGCGATTAGCAAGGCGCGCTTAGAAGCGGTGCCCTGGGCCAGGCGGTGTAGAGACTGCAAGGATCGACAGGACTCTGGAAGCTGAGACGCTGACGGACGCACCAGGTTGCAAGGAAGTGGGGCCATTATGACCAGCGCGAGTCCTGCTATCGCTGCGCGAACTGCGGGAGCACGAACGGGCGTTCGTAAGGAGCGTCAAGAATCCCGAAATGGCAAAGAGTTGCTTTGAATTCCACAATAGGTGAGCGGTCGCCTTGCAAAACTTAGGAATAGATTTATTGCAAACAATGATACAGCGATCATCTCCGTAACTGCCGATAGGGGAAGCCCTTTCCACGCGGGAGGGAAGAAACTTTGATAAGCGAGAATTTCAGAACTGACGCGCAGCAGGCATCCCGCGGTCAGGAGCAGCAGGGCCACAAACATGAGCTTGGTGCTGAATAGCGTCCTTCCGGCAAAGGCCGGGAGGACTCGCTGGCCAATTGCAAACACCATCGTAGCCAGGAAACCAGCAGTCAACGCATGGCGCGAGGCTCCCCAGATTCCTTGCGGTCTGATCACCGAGGCAGCCCAAATACTTAACCCGGCGGCGACCAACGCCCATCCATAGGCAATCCGAACAAAGCTCGGGAAACTGCTATGTGCGCCTCTGACCTTGGGAAGGCGCTCGGGCAATTCAAACAGCCCGAGGGCATGAACGGCAAGCGTGATTCCGGCGAGGAGGAAGAGTCCGGCCACTAGCGTGCTGCTCAAGAAAGCCGCCAGCACTCCCAGGGAATTCAGCGCAACGGCCAGCAACAGCACGCGTCCCTTTACGGGTCGCAATCCGAGAAAAATGGGAAGCCACTTGGCGCTGAACCCCCAAACAAAGGGCACCAGGAAACCCCAGGTTTGGAGGACCAGAAAGCTTTGGTCGAAACCCGCCGGCAGTTCGGGGGACGTACCCGAAAGAGAAAGGTACAAAGTGGCTCCGAGATTGACCAGGAGCGTGAGCAGCAGACCGACTGATCCCGCGATGACGACGAATATCCATGCTTCCAGTTTCTCTTTTCCAGAGTGCTGCGGGCGGTGGCCAGAAATGGTGTGAAAGAAAATTACGAAAACGACGAGTTCCAGGGCCGCAGACAGCGGAAGAAGTGCTCGCCAATGCCATTGATAAACGTTGGTCAGCCAACGCAGGGTAACCCCTGAGGTCCATAATCCCCAGGTGACCCATACCACCGACAGCTCAAGCGGGTGGATGCGACGCAACTTGGG
>Ga0187868_1001959_pt1 | contig 13920 bp, 12 predicted proteins | sample June2016WEW_13_4_FD_133014 | JGI IMG/M metagenome (GOLD analysis project Ga0187868, IMG submission 133014) | Peatland microbial communities from SPRUCE experiment site at the Marcell Experimental Forest, Minnesota, USA - June2016WEW_13_40 | ecosystem: Environmental > Terrestrial > Soil >... | reverse complement strand
TTGCATGTCTTATCCACGCCGCCAGCGTTCGTTCTGAGCCAGAATCAAACTCTCCGTTAAAAAACGTTAGTTTAATTCGTGTCCGGTGATTAATCGGACGAATTACAATTTTAAAACTCTTCATAGACAACCACTAACCGGTTGTCAATGAAGGGGCTCTCACTTATCGCACAATTCAATTTTCAATGAGCAACGGGTGTTTCCACCCAAAAATTGCCGGGCATATCGCCCCTGCTTTTTCCCCATTTAGGGGACAAAAAACCCGCGCGCCGAATCATTGCTTTCAACTCGGCATCTCAGATTCGAGTTTTATAGGCGCGAAAATTATCAGACTCACGCCGGTTGTCAACAGGCTTTTTGGCCAGTCGTTTCTTCCGCCACGCGGAAGACTTGTTAAAATTTACCAGCGCCCGCCAAAGTCGCAAGAGAATTTTTAATAATTTTTACCCCACAAATACAGGCAATTAGGCTATTCCAGCCCCCGCTCGCTTAATTCGTCCTCGTCCAACCCCAAATAATGCCCCAACTCATGTAAAAAGGTCGTCCGCACTTCCTCCCGAAAAATCACCTCATCCCCTTCGGCAAAATCCCGAAGGTTTTCCAAAAATAGAATAATCTGCGGCGGTAGTGGAACATTTCCTTCCTCGACAAACTCCGCCCCGGTGAACAAACCCAACGTGTCCGACTCAATTCCATCGGCTTGCATCCCTGCCTTGGGCTGGCGCTCAAACGTCACGGGCAGTTTTTCCGCCCGTGCCCGCAACGATTTGGGCAACGCCGAAACCGTAGCCTCGACTTCCGCTGATGCGACCGCGCACAACTTTTCCCAGCTCAAATTCACCTCACAACGTTGGCGGGGGCGAGGCCCGCTGGCAACCGTTACCATCAACTTTTTTTCTCGCGCTTGAACGGTGCCGGTCTATGGTTGTCGGAAAATCAAATTTATGACGGCCAAAAACACCAAGGCTTCGCCCCTTTTGCTCGCTTTCGTTTTCTTGATCACGCTGGCACGTTGCGCCGCCGGCCAGGCGGCGACCAACGAAATTTCCACCGAAGCGGGCGTCTTGCGCGCCACACTGACGAACGGCTTGCAGGTCATCATCGTCCGCAACACGCTCGCGCCCGTCGTCACAACGATGGTCAATTATCGCGTCGGCTCCGACGAAGCGCCCGCCGGATTTCCCGGCATGGCGCACGCCACCGAGCACATGATGTTTCGCGGCAGTCCGGGTTTGTCCGCCGATCAACTCGCGGCCATTTCCGCCGCGTTCGGCGGCGATGACAACGCCGACACGCAACAGGCCGTCACGCAATATTTCTTCACCACGCCCGCTGAGAATCTGGAAGTCGCATTGCGGGTCGAGGCCGCGCGGATGCGTGATCTGTTGCCCGGTGAATCACTTTGGGAAAAGGAACGCGGCGCCATCGAACAGGAGGTCGCGCAGGATTTGTCGAATCCCGAATATGTTTTTTACGAGCAACTTTTGGCCGTCGTTTTCAAAGGCTCACCCTATGAACACAGCCCGCTCGGCACACGTCCATCATTCGACAAAACCACCGGCGCCATGCTCCGAAAATTTCACAACGCATGGTATGTGCCGAACAATGCCATTCTCGTCATCGTCGGCAACGTGGAACCGCAAAAGGTATTGGAACAGGTGAAAACGGCATTTGGCGAAATTCCGGCGGTGCAACTTCCCGCACGCCCGGAATTTAATTTTGGAACCGTAAAGCCTGACACGCTGAAACTCGACACGGATTTGCCGTATGGCTTGACCGCGATCACGTTTCGTTTTCCCGGCGCAGACAGCCCTGATTTTGCTGCCGCGCAAATCTTGTCCGACGTGTTGAGCAGCCAGCGCGGAAAACTTTACGGACTCGTGCCGCAAGGCAAGGCGATGTTCGCCGAATTTGAATACGAGACTTTGCAAAAATCCGGTCTAGGCTACGCGATTGCCGGATTTCCCGCCGGCGCGGATTCGACCAACCTGCTGAACCAGGTGAAAGAAATTCTGGCCGCTGAAATCACCAACGGCGTCAGCGCCGATTTGGTTGAAGCCGCCAAACGCCGCGAAATCATCAGCGCCGAATTGCAGAAAAATTCCGTTTCCGGACTGGCTTCCGCATGGTCAACCGCCGTTGCCATTGAAGGACGCAGTTCGCCGAAAGACGACATCAATTTATTTCGCACTGTCAGCGTTGACGACGTGAATCGCGTCGCCAAAAAGTATCTGGATTTTGACCACGCGATTTCCGCGATTCTCACGCCGATGCCGTCGGACAAACTGATTTCGTCAAAAAGTTTTGGCGGCGGCGAATCGCTGATTTCGACAAAAAACGCGAACGTCACTTTGCCGTCATGGGCAAAAAAAATCACGGACCAACTGCCCGTTCCTGCCACGACGCTCAATCCGTTCGTCACGAATTTGCCAAACGGAATCAAGCTCATCGTGCAACCGGAAACCATCAGCGACACGGTCAGCGTTCATGGCCGCGTCAAAAATAATCCGAAAGTCCAGATACCCGCAGGCCAGGATGGTGTGGATCAGGCGTTGGATAAACTTTTCTCCTACGGTACGAAATCGCTCGATCGGCTCGCGTTTCAAAAGGCGTTGGACGACCTCGGCGCGAACGAATCGGCGGGCGTGGATTTTTCGTTGCAGGTTTTGCCCGATCAGTTTGAACGCGGCGTGCAATTGCTCGCGGACAATGAACTTTCGCCGGCGCTGCCCGAAGACGATTTCAAAATTATTCAGGAGCAACTCGCTGCGTCCGTCGCTGGTGAAATCAAAAGCCCCGGCCACATTGCCAGCCACGCGCTGACCGTCGCACTGTTTCCGAAGGCCGATCCAGCACGACGCGAGACGACGCCGGACAGCGTCAAGTCGCTCACGATCCAGGACGTGCAACATTATTATCAATCGGCGTTCCGTCCCGACCTCACGACCGTCGTCGTCATCGGCAATGTTGCGCCGGAAAACGCCGTCGCCGTCATTTCAAAATACTTCGGCGATTGGAAGGCGGACGGAGCAAAACCGAACACGCTGTTTCCGCCCGCGCCGACGAATTCAGTTTCCGTGACCCACGTGCCGGATGCCAGCCGCGTTCAGGATAAAATCACCCTGGCGGAAACGTTGCAACTGACACGGACGAATGAAGATTATTACGCGCTGCAACTGGGCAACCACGTTCTGGGCGGCGGATTTTACGCGACACGGTTGTATCGCGACCTGCGCGAAAAAAACGGGCTGGTTTATTTCGTGGATTCCTCGTTCACCGTCGGCCTGACGCGCGGTGTTTATCAGGTGGAATATGCCTGCGACCCGCCGAATGTTTCCAAGGCGCGCGCCGTGATTTTGCGCGACCTCAAGGATATGCAGGCGAAAAAGGTGACGGCGCAGGAATTGCATCAGGCCAAGTTGATGCTGCTCCGCGACATTCCGCTGGCGGAATCGAGCGTGGATTATATCGCTCAAGGCTGGCTCGCCTACTCCGCGCTGGGATTGCCGCTCGATGAACGGGTTCATGCGGGACGCATTTACGTCAAACTTGACGCCAAGGATGTCCAAACCGCTTTTACCAAGTGGCTCCGCGCCAGTGACCTCGTGCAAGTCACGCAAGGGCCGGTGCCGCAATAGCGCCCCCGTCACGGCTTCAACTTTGGTGAAAGACGAGCAACGGAACCGCTTCCGCCACAGCCGGCTGAACGATTCGACGCATTTTTTGACCGCAGGCCGAAATCATCAATAAAAGCAGGGCGGGAGCCGTATTTTTCTGGCACATGAATTGCGGCAAAAAGTTTCATGGCTAGAAAAATGAATGCGTTGAAACTCTCTCAAGAGGTTCGCGGGCAGACCGAAGTCACCAACCGTCGGCTTGCACCGCAAGTGGTGCCATATTTGATGCAGCCCCACTTGCAAACATTGAAAATTTCTCCTCCCAAGCGCCGGATGCAGATTGCCATTGAGATTGAGATGCGCACTGAAATTCCCGGCCCGGTTAAAATCATCCACACTGTCTAATTTTAGGGCAGTGCCGCATGCTGGATTTTTGTCTCAACGAAATTCAACCTGTTCAAAGCCCGCTTGACGCAGGAATAATTCCAGTTCCAGCCGCGCCCGCTTGTCTGCTTCATCCAAAATGCCGTCCGTCCGCGCCGCGCGGCGGATGTCATCCACCGCGTTTGCCCGCGCGATTTGTTGAAGATACTTGTCAAACGCGCGCAACAGGCCGGTCGCGTGGTCAATCACCTGGCTGTTTTTATCGTCAAGATAGGCGTCCATGATTTGCGGCGGGGGCAGTCGCAATCTGATTGTTTTGCCGGAAATCGTCACGTCGTCCGCCGTGACGCGTTTGAGGTCAATGCCCGCCTTGACGACGCCGTGCGCGAGCAGGAGCACGCGGTTTTCGCCATACCATTTCACGTCTTCAAGGATGACGACTTTTTCGAGCACATATTTGACCGTGACCAGATCCGAAAGCGTCTGCACCTGCTCGACCACCGTTGCGGTGTTTTCCATGTGCAAGCCCGAACCCAATTTCATCCAGCGCGGGACCGTGAAACCAAGCCAGACGCCGCCGGCAAAAATGACCAGCACCATCGCCGTCCCAAAAATTCCTTTCAACCGCTGCATGGCGGGAAGGTAACTCAAACCGCCGCGTTGCAAAGCCGGAACCAAGAATTCTTGACACGGATTGCACGGATTTTCACCGATTTGATCCCGAATTCCGAAATGGAATTTCTGCGTGAGCGGAGTGCGGCCGTCCCCCGCAGCAACGTGGGATGGACAGGCGGTTGGGAAATGTTCCGTGGTTTGAAGGGACCCAAGTTGCAGCGCCCGAGGACGGGCGCACTCCGGGGTGGTCTCGTCCTCCCGCCGCCGCCGGCAACTTCGGAGTTCGGGTTTAATCCGCGTTATTTCGCGAAATCCGTGTCTTTCTTTTTCTGGACAAACCGTTCTACCAAACGCAGAGTCAAAAAAATGAAAAAGGATCGGCTGCAAAACAAGCCGTCCATTCACCGTTAGGCCGCTTTGACAGAGTTGAGCTGACGAGCTAATTTGCAGCCAATGGATTATGACTATAGCAAGCGCGGTTGCCTCCTCCCCGAAGGCTGCAAGGACCTGATTGATGTCAGCAAGCAAAAGGCGACCATCACGGAGCACGGCTTTATTGTGACAGCCCGATTGCCGGAGCTACGGAGCAGAGACATCGAGATCACAGTCGAAGGAAGAAGTTTGCGCATTGTCGGCAAGCTGTCCAACAGCCAAGTCCCATTTGAGAGCGTGATTGAGGTGCCTCCCGGTTACGGATTAGCTGATGCGCAGGCCACTTGTATCAAAGGCAAGTTGCGTATCGTTGTTCCGAAGTGCCGAGCAGCGGCCTAATACGAGGATAAGCTGCAAATTTAGCGGCTTCATCCGCTCTGTCTTCTTCACATCCGTTGCGCGGCATTCATTGCCACTTTCGGCTTTGCTCTTCCCGCTTTGAAACTAGAATAGGTTCGTGAGCCTGAAATTTATTGGACAATTCCCGGCGTATCGTCCGCGCCGCCTGCGGCAGTCGGCAGCGTTGCGGCAATTGGTGGCCGAAACCCATTTGAGCGCGGCGCAACTCGTGCTGCCGCTGTTCGCGCGCTCCGGCAAAAGGGTCCGCCGTCCCATCAACGCCATGCCCGGCGTATTCCAGCTTTCGCCTGATGAACTGTTGCGCGAGGCCATCCGCGCGCACACGCTCGGGGTTCCGGCGGTTTTGCTTTTCGGCATTCCGAACCACAAGGACGCGAAGGCTTCCGGCGCCTATGCCAAAAATGGAATCGTCCAGCAAGCCGTGCGGCTCCTGAAAAAAGAACTGCCGTCGCTGCTCGTCATCACCGACGTGTGCCTGTGCGAATACATGGAGCACGGCCACTGCGGCGTGGTGCAAGGCGGGAAAATCCTGAACGATCCCTCGCTGAAGCTGCTCGCGCGCGCCGCCGCCAGCCACGCCGAGGCGGGCGCGGACATCGTGGCGCCCAGCGACATGATGGACGGCCGCGTGCGCGCCATCCGGACGGAATTGGATCGCACCGGCTTTGCCGACACCCCCATCATGTCCTACGCCGCGAAATTTGCATCCGCGTTTTACGGGCCGTTCCGGGAAGCCGCCGAGTCCGCGCCCAAATTCGGCGACCGGCGGAGTTACCAGATGAATCCGGCCAACGCGAACGAGGCGTTGCGCGAGGTCGCGCTCGACATTCAGGAAGGCGCGGACATCGTCATGGTCAAACCCGCTCTCGCTTGCCTCGACCTGATTTACCGCGTCAAAACGGAGTTCGGCTACCCAACCGCCGCCTTTGCCGTGAGCGGCGAACACGCGATGATCAAGGCGGCGGCAGCCAATGGCTGGATTGACGAGCGCGCGGTGACGCTGGAAAGTTTGCTGGCCATGCGCCGCGCCGGCGCGGACATTCTCATCACTTACGCGGCGGCGGACGCGGCGCGCTGGCTGAAAGCGGGCTGAAGGACACAATTTGACACCCGCACCGATAAAACTGGACGGTCCCGACTCACTCTCCCCACTCCTCCTGCGTCGCGGGAAGAGGGAGATGTTTCTCTTTGGTGCGTGTGCCCGGTTACGCCCCGAACTGAATTCAACACACTTTTACGTTTGACCGCAATTGACCGGGCTGGTTAGCCTTTGTTTTTCTATTTACCACTATGATCGGGACAATTCGCAAACATTCGGGATGGCTGTGGTTCGTTATCATCGCCGCCACGGTTATTTCTTTCATTTACTGGGGCGCAGGTCCATCGCGCATGGGCGGTGGCAGTGACGGCAGGGTTGCCAGCAGCGATTTTGGCACGATTTACGGTCACAAAGTCACGCAACAAGCTTTCATTGACGCCAGAAACGATTTCGATCTTTTTTATTGGTTCCGTTCCGGCGAATGGCCGGATAAAAACCAGAATTTCTCCGAGTCCGATCTGGATCGTGAAATCTATATCCGCTTGATGCTCGCTCAAAAAGCGAATGACCTCGGCATTTATGTCGGCAACGACGAGGTTGTGGCGACAGCCAATGAGATGCTTCGGTCACTGGGGCGCAACGGCCAGGCCGTGCCACTGAGCGAGTTCGTGAAACAAGTTTTGCAGCCGAAAGGTCTGACGGCCGAGGATTTCGAAAGCTTTGTCCGGCAATATCTTGTCATGGAGCAATTGCAGCAGGCGATCGGCCTGACCGGGGAACTCATCACGCCGCAGGAAGCCACCGCCGCCTATCAGCGTGACCACCAGGAACTCTCCGCGCAGATTGTTTTCTTCTCCGCGTCGAACTATCTGTCGTCCGTCACCGTCACACCCGCCGCCGTCGCGCAATTTTACACGAATTACCTCGCGGAATACCGCCTGCCCGACCGCGTGCAGGTCAGCTACATCGCGTTTGAAGTGACGAATTATCTCGCGCGGGCCAAGGCTGAATGGGCCAGGACAAATTTTGACGAGTTGGTGGGAGCCTACTTCCGCCAAGTCGGCGAGAATTACAGAAATTCCAAGTCGCCCGCCGAAGCGAAGGACAAAATCCGCGAGGAACTGATTCGTAACCGCGCCGGAAACGACGCGCGCAAGGACGCGAATGATTTCGCCAACGCCGTTTTTAACATTGATCCGGCCAGGCCCGAAAATCTCGCCGCCGTCGCCAAACAAAAAGGACTGCCCGTTCACGTGACCGCGCCCTTTGGGGGCGAATTGGGGCCGGAAGAATTTACCGCGCCGCAGGGCTTCACCAAAGCCGCCTTTGCACTGTCGCCCGACGAACCCTTCGCCGGGCCGGTCGCCGGACCGGACACCGTGTATGTTCTCGCGTTCGCCAAGCGGCTGCCCAGCGAAATCCCGCCGCTCGACCAAATCCGGGACCGCGTCACGCGGGATTATCAATGGGTCGAGGCGACCTTGCTGGCCCGGCGCACCGGGACAAATTTTGTTCGCACCTTGGCGGGCATGACGGCTGATAACGGCTTCGCGTCCCTGTGTGTCGCCGCCGGTTTGCAGCCGCAGGTGTTGCCGGCGTTTTCGTTGAGCACGCCGGAATTACCGGAACTGGGCGGGCGCACCGACCTGAATCAACTCAAGCGGGCCGTGTTCACCACGCCGGTTGGCAAGACGGGCGCTTTCGAGGCAACCAGTGACGGCGGCTTCATCGTTTATGTCCAATCCCGCCTGCCGATTGACCAGGCAAAAATGAATTCCGAACTGCCGCAATACATTGCCGCGTTCAGCCGCAGGCGCCAAAACGAGGCGTTCGGCCAATGGGCCAACCTTGAAGCCAACCGTGAATTGCGCACCACGCCGGTCTTTCGCCAGCAATTCAGTCCCGGTGCCGCAAAATAAATCTTAATCGTAATCCTGGTTCGATCGGGATTGGGATTAAGAACAAAATCACGATTGGGAAAAAGTGAGCGCGGCCATCAAACTCTCATCACCCGCCACCCGTGAGTTTTGGGAAATTCCGGTGCTCTTTGAAGACGAGCACCTGCTGGCGCTCGACAAACCCGCCGGGCTGCCCACCTCGCCCGACCGCTACGACCCGCAGCGGCCAAACCTGATGACGCTGCTCCACAACGCCATCGCCGGCGGCAAACCGTGGGCGCGCGAACGCGGGCTGGATTACTTGATGAACGCGCACCGGCTCGACTTCGAGCTGAGCGGCGTGATTCTGCTCGCCAAAAACAAACCCGCGCTCATTGCGCTGGCGAATCTTTTTGGCTCGGAAAAACCGGTGAAAAAATACACCGCCCTCGTCAGCGGCGAGCCGCCGGAAAATCAATTTGAAGTGGACGCCAAACTCGCGCCGCATCCGGTCAAAACCGGGTTGATGCATGTGGATTCGAAAAACGGCAAGAAATCGAAGACCCAATTTGAAGTGCTGGAAACCTTTCCCCGCCACGGCTACGCGCTCCTGAAGTGTGAACCGCTCATCGGCCGCACGCACCAGATTCGTGTTCACTTGCGTTACGCCGGTTTCCCCATCGTCGGTGACGGCCTGTACGGCGGCAAACCGCTCTGGCTTTCGCGCCTCAAACCGAATTACCGGCTCAAGCCCGGACATGAAGAACGTCCGCTCTTATCACGGGTCGCGCTGCACGCGGAAGAACTGAGTCTCCCGCATCCCGTCACCGGCGCCACCGTGACGATCACCGCGCCGTGGCCGAAGGATTTGAAAGTCGCCGTGAAATATCTGCGCCGGTTTGCCACGTTGTAGCCGCGCTTGTGAAAGCGCGGACATTTCGCAGCAAAAGATCCGCGTTTTTACAAACGCGGCTACGACGTTACGAAACCGCCCTATTCAAAATCGCCTTCTGCACGTGCAACCGGTTTTCGGCTTCCTCGAAAATCGTGTCCGCGTTGGCTTCGAGCGTCGCGTCGTCAATTTCCTTGCCGCGATATGCCGGCAGGCAGTGCATCACCAGGGCGCCGGGTTTGGCGAGCTTCACGAGCGATTGATTGATCTGGTAGCCCGTCAGAATCTTGATGCGTTCCTTCGCTTCGGCTTCCTTGCCCATCGAAATCCAGACATCGGTGTAAAGCAGGTCCGCGCCTTTCGCCGTTGCCTGGATGTCGGTCGAAACGGAAATTTTTCCGCCGGCGCGTTTCAACAAGGCGGCGGACGGCTGGAATTTTTTCGGCGCGGCAATGCGCAATTCAAATCCGAATTTTGCCGCCGTCCAAATCCACGAGTTCGCCACGTTGCATGCGCCATCGCCGATGAACGCGACCACCTTGCCGGCAATCGGCCCCCGCTTTTCCTGGAACGTGAAAATGTCCGCGATGATCTGGCACGGATGCTCGTCGTCCGTCAGCGCGTTGATGGTCGGAACACCGGAAAATCTGGCGAATTCCTCGACGTCGCTTTGTGCGAAGGTGCGGATGACCGCGCCGTGAATCATCCGGCCCAGCACGCGTGCGGTGTCCTTGATCGGCTCGCCGCGGCCGAGTTGAATGTCATTGGCGTTGAGAAACATCGGCCGCCCGCCGAGTTCGTGAATGCCGACCTCGAACGAAACCCGCGTGCGTGTGGACGATTTGGAGAACATCAACGCCCAGGTCTGGCCGGCCAGCGGTTGGGTTTGGTGGTGACCGCGCTCGCGCTTGAACCCAGCGGCAGCGTGCAGAATTTTTTCAAAATCCGCGCGCGGCAGTTTTTCCAATGACAATAGATGTTTCATCTTTCAAGAGTCCGGGTATTTCGCCCAAAGTAGATGTATTAACCCAAGTCCGGCCCGACGTCACTTCTTTTTGCGCGCCGCATTCCAGCCAACGTAGGACAGGCATCTGGCCTGTCTCCATCTTTTCGAATTGAAGTTTGAGACCGGCTGGCCGCCGTCGCGCCGGAGCGGCGCTTTGGCTCGCCGCGAAGGCGGAAAGCCTGTCCTACTTTTTCTTCGCCGCATCCGCCACCAGCCAGAGATACCACGAAGCGGTGGTGCGGTGCGGACGCCAGCGTTCGCCGAACGCGAGCAGTCCTTTCACCGCCGGCAGGTCGCGCTTTTTGTAGGCCTGGCGGAAACCATTGCGCACGCCAAAATCATCCGCCGGCAATACGTCGGGACGGCCCAGTTGAAAGATCAGCAGCATTTCAACCGTCCAGCGTCCAACGCCGCGAACCTCCGTGAGCCGCTCAATGATTTCGGCATCGGACAATTTCACAATCTGCCTCGATGTCGGCACAACGCCGGCCAAAGTTTTCGCCGCGATGTCGCGAATGGCCAGAATTTTCGCCCGTGAAAAACCGGCGCCGCGCAAATCATCGTCGGAAACCGACGACAAATCCTCCGGACGCGGGAACCGGCGTCCGGGAAACAATTTTTTGAAGCGCGCGAGAATGGCGTCCGCCGCCGTGCCATTGAGTTGCTGGTGCGCGACTGCCTGCACGAGCGACTGGAACGGTGAACGCCGGGTTTCCGGCACCAGCCCGCACGGTCCAAATTCCCGGATGAGCCGCCGCATCACGGGGTCGGCGTCGGAAAGATGTTTGAGCGCGGCAGAGGTCATACAACAATCAGGATGAGTGACGTGAGTGAGGCAGTTGCCTCCTGTTCGCTCCACCTCGCGAGTTAGGCCAAGCAAGTTCCTGTGACAGAATGTGGAGAACCTCCTTCCAAAGCTTTCTATGGTAGCTAAGATATCCCGGGTGGTATGTGCGGTATGAACGGCGAGGAAGATCCTCGTGAACCAGCCGCGCAAACTGGTGTTTGGGAAGATTGCTTGCTTCGATGAATTTCACGTCTCGAAAGTACCGCTTGAGTATGCAGTCGAAATCGGGTCCGGTGACGAAGAGGCAAACATCCGGATTGGCAATCCTGAGTTCTGTGGTCAGAACATCGTCTTGAAGCTGAATCGCTTCTTCGGCTTCAGCGTAGGGCCACTCAAGAAGCTTGGTCCCATCCTTTGCGACGAACTTGACGAGGTTCGTCCAGAGCACCTTCCGCCGAGCTTCGCGTTCGGTTGAAAATGCGGACTCCCGAACCTTGTGGAAGAACTGCCAGAACGGAGTGCGCCGGAGCGGTTCCTTCTCCGAGAAAGCGAAATCAAATCCTCGATATTCAGCGATGGCCTTCTTCACACTGCCTTTTGCAGTAGATTTAGCGTAGTAATATTCCCAGACGTCAGTAACAAATTCGCGGTAGTTATAATACCAAGAGTAAACCTGCTGACCAATAATCGCCATGCGCGGTCTTGAATTCAGGTAATCATTATCCAACCAGATAAGATCGGGCCCGTATAGGCTGGAATACCGTCCAAGCTCCGCTGGCATGTGAGCCTTTAGAGAACGGCGGAATTTCTGGTAGAACTTCTCCAGTTGCAGTTGCTCGCACGGGGTCGTCATTTGGATGGCTCCTAACAAATCATGCCACCGATTTGATGACTTCCTCGATTTTGCTGATGCCTTCGCCAGCCTCTTGCGGCTTCAGATTCAGCGGCGGCAACAAACGCACAATTTGCGTGCCCGCCGGAATCGTGAGCACGCCGATTTCATGCAGGCGATTCACAAATTGCAACGCCGCCGTTTTGTTGCTGGCGGCAAACGCCGGGATTTTTTCTTTTTCAACCAATTCCAGGCCGAGCATGAATCCCAGGCCACGCGCGCGCTTGACGACCTGCGGATAAGTGGCCGCCAGCCGTTTCAGTTCCCGTTTGAACCATTCGCCGAGTTTGCGGGCTTGTTCGTCCAGCCGTTCGCGTTCGATGACTTCGAGCACCTTGAGCGCAACGGCGCAGGCGAGCGGCGTGCCGCCAAACGTCGAGGCGTGCGTGCCCGGCCCCAGCAAATCGGCGAACGGCGCGCGCACCCAGAACGCGCCGATGGGGAATCCGCCGCCGAGCGATTTGGCCATCGAAACGCCGTCGGGCAGGAATTTTTCGCCGCCGGGAACATTTTCCAAAATCCGCTGATAACTTTGGAACCGTCCGGTGCGATAATGCCCGCACTGCACGCCGTCCATGAACAGCAAAAGCTTTTTCTCGTCGCACAACGCGCGCAGACCGAGCAGATATTCTGGCGTGGCCGGCGTGACGCCGCCTTCGCCTTGCACGCCTTCCATCAGGATGGCGACGGTCGCGGGCGAAATCGCGTTGCGCGCGGCGGTCAGATCATTGAACGGAATGTGCCGAAAACCCGGCGTCATCGGCTCGAAACCTTTCTTGACCTTGTCCTGGCCGGTCGCGGCGATGCCGGCCAGCGTGCGTCCGTGAAATGAATTCGTCGCCGTCAGAATTTCAAACCGGCCTTCGTCATGGCCGAATTTGCGGGCGAGCTTGAACAGGCCTTCGTTGGCCTCCGCGCCGCTGTTGGCAAAAAAGCATTTGCCCGCACCGATGCGTTTGACGAGTTCGGCGGCCAGCCGGCCCTGTGGCTCGGTGAAATACAGGTTCGAGACGTGGATGAGTTTTTTGGATTGCTCGACGAGGGCCTCGGTGATGGCCGGGTGCGCGTGGCCGAGACAGCACACGGCAATGCCGGCGCCGAGGTCGAGGTAGCGTTTGCCCGCGACATCAAACAGGTAACTGCCCGCGCCGTGGCTGAACACGAGGTCGAAGCGGCCATAGCTGGGCACGACGTTCTGGCTGAACAATTCCCGCACGGACTCGAACTGGTTGTGAACGAGCGGCGGCGGTGATGGCGGTACGATTTCTTTCATCGGCGGATTGTTTTAACCGCAAAGGAACGCAAAGAACACAAAGAAATTTATTTCTCCGCTTGCAGGGCATCCCAAGTTTCGGTGTAGAGCGCGCGGACAGCAGGATTGACGGCAAGGTCGCGGGGAAGTTTGCGGCGCAAAATGAGTTCATTCACATCCGCTTTATCCTTGAGCCGCCTGGCTGGACTGCCGGCCCAACTGTCGAGCTTGAGCGCGATGAGTTCCTCCAGCGTCACGATTTGAAATTGTTCGGCCACGGTGGTGGGTTGCGGAAACGGCACTTTGCAACCCCGTTTTAAAACCTTCCCTGCCGGCAACAAATCAATGTGCACTCCATTCCGCCGGTCTTCCACGCGATCTTCAACATCCGGCACGCGATAAAACGGCCCGGTGAGGCTGGCCGTGAGAAACTCCACCGCCTCCAGCACATCGGGCACCACGATGTCCACGTCAATGGTCACCCGCGGATAGCCATGCTCCTGCACCGCCAATCCGCGGTAATGGTGCATCAGATTGTTGCCACCAAAACGAAAGCTAATTAAACCATGAAAACACCATCGAAAAATAATCTTGTCCTGGTCACTCACCACGGCCACGCCCTGCCAGATTGTTGGCGCAATTGGCTACCGCGAAAAGTCGCGCAGTTTTATCAAAAGGTCTATGATTTTCTGCCTTCCAAATTTGTAATTTACAACACTGCTTGTTTTTGGAGGTTTAGCGCCAGTTACCCCCTTAAAAAGCTCGTA
>Ga0187868_1001951_pt1 | contig 13956 bp, 14 predicted proteins | sample June2016WEW_13_4_FD_133014 | JGI IMG/M metagenome (GOLD analysis project Ga0187868, IMG submission 133014) | Peatland microbial communities from SPRUCE experiment site at the Marcell Experimental Forest, Minnesota, USA - June2016WEW_13_40 | ecosystem: Environmental > Terrestrial > Soil >... | reverse complement strand
TCCATGCTTCGAGGGTGCGACGTTGCTCGGGGGAGACCGCTAACGGTGCTGCTGGAGTCCACATGCGAGCAGCATCGCACAGCCCAGCCCTGTTGTCTAGCTATTACTGAGACGTTCCACTAGCCGCCCGTTGGTCCTCCTCTATGCCCGAGGGGACCTGGACCCAGGAGGTAGCGGTTACAACACTCTCACAGCCTTTGGGGCCAGTGGTACCTGTGGTACCATAGGACCCATGGACACACAGAGCAAAACCGTCAGAATCTCCCAAATCGGCATTCGGTTCAAATCTCGGGAGGCAAGGGATCAGTGGGGGTACATCCTGAATATCGCGGAAGATGGGTCGCTCCCAATCGTCCAGCATGAGCGGATCGGTCGGCGGGAGCCGGTTGTCCTAGTTCGACGAGATGTCTTGAACAAGGCTCTGAGGGGGGTTGGGAGGAAGCCCATCCTGTCGAGCGTTCACGAGGGCTCTGTCTCCCTCTGGATTGATGGCGTACCGGTACACGCTATTGGAAAGACTTTGGACGAAGCCGAGGAAGCATTCGTTGAAGCGCTGCTTGATTATGCCGATCTGTGGATGAAGGAGCTGAAGCACGCTCCAAATCATCAAGGAAACTGGGCCTGGGTCCAACTCGCAATGTTATTTGCTAGCGAGCCTGAATTGCTTCGCAGCGAGCTCTTCCCAAACGACTGAGATGCGCCCGATACCTCACCGGGCTCATCTGAAGTTCGTCCAGCAAGAGGGTTGGCTCGCGAAGGGAACGGCAAGGTCCAACGCAAAGCAAGGCGATCACGAGCGTTATTCACTGGCGCTGGAAACCGGCGAAGTCCTCTATACCAGAGTGTCGCATGGACCGGGACAGATTGATGACCAACAGGTCATCCAAGCTATTCTCCATGACCAACTGCAGGTTTCCGAAGCGGAATTCTGGGCCTGCGTGAACAGAGGAATTCGTCCATCGCGCCCGAAAGCGGCGAGCCCCGCACCAAAGGGAAAGGTTCTTGATCCGAAGCTTCTCGGGAATCTCATCAGGAAAGTTGGAATGACGCCTGCGGAAATTGAGCAGCTAAGTCCGCAGGAGGCGATTGACCGTTGGAAGCAGTACTTGATCGAGGGTGGCAAATAGCAGCCAGCACGGCGTTCTTCTAATTGCGCGGCTTTCGGTTCCCTCAACACTTCAGGTTGCAAGGAGAGGTGCCTGGTCGGGCGTACCCTCAAGCGAGCGAACAAACCCCGTCCTGGTAGAGGCTGCTGGCCCCCACCTGGGACCGGGACAAGCGGATCCAGCAACTATGGCGAGAACCAAACGCCTTGATTGTCGGTGTGTGAACCACCGTCAGCAGGGTGTGTAACCCCACCCCGAAACGAGGGTTTGAGCTCACACCTGAACTCACTTTCCGCTACCGTAAAACAACCCCTGTCTCGACCCGACTCCGAACTCGTCGCGAATACGCAACATCGGTTGCGGGAGACCCCCCGGAGGTTGGCCGGGAGATCTGGCGGCTGGGATCAGTCGAGGCGGTGGTTGCCGAGACTGCCGACCATCTCGGGGTCACGGTGGTCGAAGAAGAGGGACGAGCCGGTGTCCAAGCCAGCGATCCGGCCCATCTCATCGGCGCTCAGGTCGAAGTCGAAGACGTCGAAGTTCTCGGCGATGCGGTCGGGCCGGACGGACTTGGGGATGACCACGACCTCTCGCTGGATTAGCCAGCGCAGGACCACCTGGGCGACAGTCTTGCCGTGAGACTGGCCGATGCGGCTGAGGGTTGGGTCAGTGAAGAGGTTGTTTCGGCCTTCCGCAAAGGGTCCCCAGGACTCGACCTGAACTCCGCGCGTCCGCATGAGCTGTTGATAGTCCTGGCGCTGGAAGAACGGATGCGTCTCGATCTGGTTGACGGCGGGCGCGACTTCATTGTGATCGATGAGATCGACGAGCCGGTCAGGGTAGAAGTTCGACACCCCGATCGCCCTGATCAGATCTTCCCGGTGGAGATCTTGCATGGCTCGCCAGTAGCTGTAGTAGTCGCCGAGGGGCTGGTGGATGAGGTATAGGTCGAGGTAGTCCAGGCCGAGGCGCTGTCGCGACCGGTCGAATGCCTTCTTCGTGTTGGCTTCGCCGGGGGCGTCTTGGATCCACAGCTTGGTGGTGATGAACAGCTCTGGTCGGGGGATGCCGCTGCTCTTGATGGCCCGGCCAACCGCGTCCTCGTTCTGGTAGGCGGCGGCGGTGTCGATGTGGCGGTAGCCGGCGGCAAGAGCGTGGGTGACGGCTTGCTCGGTCTGGTCGGCGGGGATCTGGTAGACGCCGAAGCCGAGGATCGGCATCTGGACGCCGTTGTTCAAGGTGACTGTCTGCACGATTCTCCTTCCAAGGTGCTGCAGGATCTGGGCGGGCGTCGGCTGCCGGTGAGGTCGGCCCAGCTCAGGTGTGGTGTACTCGTGGCACCAGCCGCACCGTGACCCGGTGAGCGTTGGCACCGACCACCGGCTCGACGAAGCGGGGTCCGTAGCGGTCGTACTTGGCGTGGTAGGCGGCGTCGATGGTGGCGTGCGCGACTGCGTCGGCCTGCCCGAAACTCACATCTCGTTCGACCCCACCGGCGCGGATGCGACCGGCGCCGGTGGCCGTGGCCCTGCGGTACCACGGGTTATCGGGCCCGTAGGCAGAGCGGACGTAGAGGTCGTCGCCGACGCGGACCACCCACATGGTGACGTAGGACCGCAGCGAGCCGTCGCGGCGCCGGGAGGCCAGCTGGAGCTCGTCGGCCGCGCCGATGCGCTCGAGCTCGTCCGGGGACCAGCCAGATATGCTGTCGGTGGAGCGCTTGGCGGGAGTGTCCATAGGTGCGGTTCCTCTCCGGGATCTTCAGCGGCGTCGGGCGGCGGGCGCAAGCCAGGGGATGCTCCAGCCGTCGTCAGCCGGGTTAAGGGTCACGCCAGGCGCCACGATGCGATCGATGGCGTCGAGCAGTTCGTCGCTGAGCTGCACCTCGGTGGCGGTCAGCTGTGATTCGAGGTGCTCCATAGTGCGAGGCCCGATGATCGCCGCGCTGATCCCCGGGTGGCGCAGGACGAAGGCGATGGCGAGCTCGATGAGGCTGATCCCAGCCTCATCAGCAAGCCTGGCGAGAGCCTCGGCCGCCTCGAGCTTGCGCTGGTTCTCCGGCAGGGACAGGTCGAAGCGGTTGGCCAGTCGCTGGCGGGCTGGCGACATGGGCCCGGCCGGTTCGTCCCTGCGGTAGCGACCGGACAGCCAGCCGCCGGCCAGGGGGCTGTAGGAGAGGACGCCCATGCCGTAACGGGCGCACGTCGGCAGCACATCCTTCTCGATCCCGCGGGTGAGAATGGAATACGTGGGCTGCTCGGTCCGGAATCGCTCCAGCCCCCGCCGATCCGAGGTCCACTGGGCCTCGATGATCGCCGACACGGGCCAGGTGGAGTGCCCGACATAGCGGACCTTGCCCGCCCGCACCAGGTCGGTGAGCGCCCCGAGGGTGACCTCGAGGTCGACGTCCGGGTCGTAGCGGTGTACCTGGTAGACGTCGATCCAGTCGGTGCCAAGCCGGCGCAGCGAGCTCTCCACCTCGGTCATGATCCAGCGGCGGCCGTTGCCCCGCCGATTGGGGTCCTCCCCCATGGGCATGTGCACCTTGGTGGCCAGCACGATCTGGTCGCGCCGCCCCCCGATAGCCTTGCCGACGATCTCCTCCGACTCGCCGGCCGAGTACACATCCGCGGTATCGATGAAGTTGATCCCCGCGTCGAGGGCCCGGTGGATGATCCGAATGCTCTCGTCGTGGTCCTTGGTGCCCCACTCGCCAAACATCATGGCGCCGAGGCACAGCTGCGAGACCTGGACGCCGGTGCGTCCCAGTGGTCGAAACTCCATGATCGTCCAGTCCTTTCAGTATCGAGTCAATCGGTCGGGTTCCACCAAGACGGCAACGCGCATCGCTACCCTTCCTGAGTGAGCGGGGTGGCGGACGCGTATTCCTCGTCGGTGACGTGCTCTCCCCACGTCGCGCTCGTGCCCCCCTCGTCGACCTCGACCATGGAAAGGTGGGTCATGAAGCGGGTGGGGGAAGCGCCGTGCCAGTGATCCTCACCCGGTTTGAAGAAGACGCTGTCACCGGGGCGAACCTCCTCAACCGGACCGCCGCGACGCTGGGCGCGCCCGAGGCCCTCGGTGACGTAGATCGTCTGCCCGTTGGGATGGGTGTGCCAGGCGGTGCGCGCCCCGGGGGTGAAGTGGACGCTGCTGGCGCTGAGGCGCGACCCCGGCGAGGGCGCCGCGACGGCGTCGACGAACACCGCCCCGGTGAACCACGCCTTCGGTCCCGCCATGGTCTCGATGCTGCTGCGTGTGATCCACATCTCGGTCCTCCCTTGCTACGGTGCGACAGAGGCCGAGCGCTGCACCGCCGGCTTCCCCGGTTCGCGCGACCCAGGCCACTCGCGACGCCCGTGGCCCCTGCCCACCACGTCATGAGCCTTCATGGCACCACTATGCGTCAGGTGCTATCCTGTCACAAGGTGTCGATTTATCCTGGTACGAGTACCACCACCCGAGCCGAGCTTGGCGACTTCCTGAAGAACCGCCGGGCCCGCATCTCGCCGGCGACCGTCGGGTTCCCGAGCGGTCAGCGCCGCCGCACCCCGGGGCTGCGCCGCGAGGAGGTCGCCGATCTCGCCGGGGTCGGGCTCACCTGGTACACGTGGCTGGAGCAGGGCCGGGACATCCGGGTGTCTCCCCAGGTGCTGAGTTCCATCTCCAGAGCGCTGCAGCTGGAGCCGGCGGAACGCACCCACCTCTTCCGCCTTGCCGGTCACCCGACGCCCTCACCCGAGCCGGTTGACGACTCGCTGTCTCCTCGGCTGCGGCAGGTGCTCGCCGCCTGGGACCCGTTCCCGGCCCAAGTCTCCGGCCGCCGCAGCGACATCCTGGCCTGGAACCGGGCCAGCGAACTTGTCTATGGCTGGTCGCATCTGCCCGAGCACCGGCGTAACACGCTCTGGTGGGCGTTCATGGTCCCGGAGACCCGCATGCTGATGGTCGATTGGGACCACGAGGTGGCGCTCGCGGTGGCGGGCTTCCGCGCGTACGCGGGCCGCGATCTCGTCGAGCCCGACTACCAGGAGCTCATCTTCGAGCTCCTCGAGGGCAGCGCCGACTTCGCGGCGATCTGGGCCCGGCAGGACGTGCGGGGGCGCCAGGAGGGACGAAAGCGGCTCCTCCATCCGGAACTCGGCCGTCTTGACGTCGAGTTCACGATCTTCCAGGTGGCCGAGCAGCCATCGCTGCGCCTCTACCTCTACACCCCCGCCGACGATGGCAGAACCGAGGCCAAGCTGCGCGAGGCCATAACGGCACGACCGGCTCCGGCATCGACCACCTGAGGTCGACACCCGGGTCCGTCCTTCCGCGGCAGTGATGGTGTCGAGGGTGGCCCGCGTGCGAGCCCGGGTCACTGCGCGCCGCGGCTACCACCCGGGCGGCGGCGGCTGATGCCTCGGGCCATGGGGCTTCGGGCCCGGGCCAGGGCCCCACGGCCCCGGCCCCTCAGGCCCGTGCGGTGGCGGGGGTAGATGTCCCTCGGGGTACTGCTCCTCGTCCATACCGCTGACCTCGCGGAAGGCCTTGCGCTGGTAGAGGATGCGCAGGGCCAGCTCCGTGAGGGCAGCCCCGCCGCGATCCTGCCCGGCCCCCCGCACCTCGCGCTCGGCGAGCTGCTTGAGCATCTGGAGCCCATCCAGGGAGACCCCGGAATCCACCAGGCGCTTGGTGAGCCGGGCAATCGCCGTGTCTCGCGGTGAGTAGCGCAGCTTCCCGTGCTCGCGGGTGGGGCTGATCAGGCCGAGCTCCTCCCAGTAGCGGAGTACCCGGGGGGTGACCCCGGTCCGCTCTGCCAGCCGGGGGATGGCGACCAGCTCGTCCTCACCGCCGGGGGGCGGTGGCGGTGGGGGAGGGGGTGCTTGATAATCTGCCATCATCGTGTAAGATTACCTCATCCGGTGGGCGGGCGTCGGTAGCCCGCCCGAGTTCACCACCCGGGAGCGCATAGCCATGCAGGTCGAGGCCACCCTCGCACGCCCTCTCGGCGCCATCCGAAGCGCCAGGATATCGGCACATCGTGATCCCGTGCGAACCGGGGTCTGGGTGGCGGCGCTGGGACTTGCGGTGGCCACCGCCCTGGTGCGCCACAGCTCCCTGCTCGGTGCCGCCGGCACCACCTGGCCGGTGTTCCTGACCCTGGCGGCGGTGATCGCCGGGGGGCTGGCGCTCGACGGCGTGGGGCTCTTCCGGCTGCTTGCCCGCCTGGTCATCCCGGCGGCTGCTCCTCGCTGGTTGGTGACCGCGGGCGTGCTCGGCTTCACCGCGCTGCTCAGCGGGCTGGTGAACCTCGACGTCGCCGTGGTCGTCGCCGTGCCCGTGACCCTCGTCGTTGCCCGGGAGCGGGGGCTGCCCGCCGGCCGTCTCGCGGTGGCCGCCGCCCTGACCGCCAACGCCACCTCGTTCCTCCTGCCCACCTCCAACCTCACCACCTTGCTGGTCCTGGATCATGCGCCGCTCGGGGCCTGGGCATACCTCCGCGACAGCTGGCTGGCCTGGCTGCTGGTCGCAGCACTGACCGTGGGGGCACTCTCCGCGCTTGCGCACGCCAGCTGGCGCGCGGACGCTGCTGTTGGTGCTGACGCCAAGGCGACTGCTCGCGGTCTCGCGCGCTCCTTGACACGGAGCCGAACCGACGTGTCGGGACCGAGTGCCTCTGCCCCTGCAGCTAGCCTTGGCCGGGCGGCCCTGGCTCTGCTTGACCTGGTCCCCATGTTCGTGGCCGCGGCGGCAATCAGGGCTCTGCTCGACGGCGGCGTCGTCCTGGGTGGCGGGTGGCTCGGGCAGCTGGGAATGGCGAGCGGTCTCGCTGCCGGGGCCAACAATCTGCCGGCGGCAGCCGCCGTCGTGGCCGCCAGCGGGCCCTCCAGCTGGGCGGCGGTGCTGAGGCTGGCCATCGGTCCCAACCTCCTGCTGACCGGCTCGGTGGCGACCCTGATCTCGCGGCGAATCGCCCGCGATCAGGGTGTTGCGTTCGGAGCGATCCGCTTCAGCCTGGTGGGCGCGGCGATGCTGCCGCTCCAGCTCGCGATAGCTGCGATCGGGCTGCACGTCACCGGGGCGACCTGACCGTGGTTGGCGAAATGAGGCCTCGGGCCATGACCGCACCGGGCATTTGGGGGTGTCAGGGGCAGCCGACGGGTTGCCGGACGCAGCGCGCCCGGATGTCGGCGCCGATGAGTCGTGTTGCAACGCCGAGACCAGAAGAAAGGAGGTGAGTAGAAGATGAACGAGACACGGACGATCCCTGAGTGGACAGGCGGGGCGAGCGTCTTCGCCATGAGCGTCGGTCGGATCACGACGATCCCCGATTGGACGGGGATGCCCTTGGAGGCCCAGACCAGGTCCGGGGAGGAACGGGTCGTGGCGAGGCTGGATCGGCCTGCTTTCGAGCGGGTGATCCAGGCGCTGCGCCTGGACTCTGCCGCCTGAAGCTGCTGCCGACGTCGCGGTTCTCACCGTGCCGCCGGTGCGACATGGGGCCGGGGGTCACTCCCCCGGCCTCCTTTCCGCTCAGCGGACGCCCCACGCTCGGGGAGCCACGAGATCAGCGATGTCTCGCTCCACCCTGACCCGGCGCATCGCGTGGTCCACGGCTACCCGAGGACAGCGCGGACGCCGCGCACGGTGGCTGTGTGGTTGGCCCACTCTCACATCGAACTGTTCCGGAGCGAAGATCGCCCCTCCTTGGCTGCATATCCCAGGAGGACGTAGGCAGCGAGCGGGTCGGCCCACCACCAGCCGAGTGAGGCGTTCAGGGCCAGCCCGAGAACCACAGCTGACGCCAAGAGCCCGTCGACGAGCGTGACTTTCCCCTCGACCTGGAGCACAGGGTTGTGAAGGCCACTGCCGACGCGTGCCTTTCCTGAAGCCAGAAGGAACATGACCGCTGCAGTCGTGCTGGTCCACACGATCCCAAAGGTGCTCGCGGAGACGTGGAAGCCAAGAACGAGGACGACGGTACTCTGGATCGCAAGGTAGACAGCGAGGAGCAGGAAGGCGAAGCCGATCAGGCGCAGGCCAGGGCGCCGCTGGCGATCGTTCGAGCCGGCCAGCTCCCAGATGACGACCGCGGTTGCCCCGATCTCGATGAGCGAGTCAAAGACGAACCCGGCGAGAGCGACTGAGCGAGCCGCGATGGCGGCGATGGCCAGCACGACGATCCCGATGACGTTCCACCCGAGCGTGATCCCCTCCAGGAGTAAGCCCAATCGGGTCAATCCCGTTCGATGGCCGTAATCTTCCCTGCCGTCATGATGCTCTGTCCCTCTCAAGCGGCTGGACAAACGTGCCTACCTCAGGCGCGATGCAGCTACTGCCTTCCAGAACCGCTCCGATCGAGCGGGAGGGGTTCAGTTGGTAGCGCGCGACCGTTCCAAGGTCGATGTCGCGGCTTCGGGCCCCGTCTCCCGCTTCCTTAGGCGACGCCGGGGACGCTTCATCTCTGAGGAACTCCTCGATCGCCTCGGGGAGGGGGATGCCGGTGGCCACGGCCGCCAGCCCAGCGCTACCGGGAGAGAATCATTGTTTCCCCGTTAGCCAGCGATGTAATCCCTGCGCTCACAAACACGCCGGCACGGGACGCATCCCACCCTGCTCGTCCGCGGGATGGGATGCGCCACGCAGGACGGCGATCAGGCCTCGACAAGCTCCGGCACCGCCGCAGCAGGACCCAGCTCGCGCACCCATTCCGGCTCGACAGCAGCGGCCGCTGCGGCGCGGCCGGTCGCGCGCCGCCCGCGAATCGTCACCGCCAGTACCAGCACCGTCGCACTCACGAACAGCGTGGCGGCGATGAAGGCGTGGTCCGCGCCGACCACGAACGCGGCCCGTGCGTTTGCTACTGACTGTCCCGCGCTCACCCGGCCGGCCGAGCCGAACACCGACACCAGCACCGCTAGGCCCAGCGCGCCGCCCATCTGCTGCATCACGTTGACCAGCCCCGACGCCGCGCCGGCGTCCCCCCGGCGCACCCCGGCCAGCGAGGCGCCCGTCAGGGGCACGAATGCGAGCCCGTTGCCGGTCCCGAACAGCAGCACAGGGATCAGTACGAAGACGTAAGTGCTCGACGCCGACAGCTGCGTCATGAGCAGCATCGCGAGGGTCGAGAGGCTGAAGCCCACCACCATCAGCGGCTTGCCGCCGAAACGCTCGATCAACCGCCGCGCGCTGAGCTGGGACATCGCGAAGAGCGCGACGCTGAAGGGCAGGAAGGCCAGGCCGGCCTGCAGCGGGTCGTACCCGAGCACGTCCTGGAGGAACTGCGTGAGAAAGAAGAACATCCCGAACATGCCGGCCACGAGGAACAGCCGCGCCACGTACGAGGCGTTGCGGCTGCGGTCGGCGAACAGTCGCAGCGGTGTGATCGGCTCCGCGGCGCGCCTCTCGAGCGTGATGAACAGGCCGAGCAGCACCACGCCCACCGCGAACGCGCCGATGGTCAGCACGTCGCCCCAGCCGTTGCTCGCCGCCCGCACGAACCCGTAGGCCAGAGAGGTGACACCGCCGGTCGAGGTAACCGCGCCCATCACGTCGAAGTGGCCGTTGCGGCTCGGGGTCTCGGTGAGCGATCGCCGCGCCAGCGCGACCACGACCAGGCCGATCGGCACGTTGACGAAGAGCACCCACCGCCAGGAGGCAACCTGTGTCAGAAGCCCACCGAGGATCAGCCCGACCGCGCCGCCGCCGATCGAGACGGCAGTGTAGTAGCCGAGCGCACGCAGGCGCTCGCGGCCCTCGGGGAACATGATCATCAGGAAGGCCAGCGCCGACGGGGCAGCCAGGGCTCCACCCACGCCCTGCAGCGCCCGCGCCGCGAGCAGCAGGCCGGCGTTCGGAGCCAGCCCGCCGAGGAACGACGCGAGGGTGAAGAGGCCGATGCCCGCCATGAACACGCGCTTGCGGCCGAGCAGGTCGCCCGCGCGGGCGCCGAGGAGGAGGAAGCCCCCGAAGGCCAGGGTGTAGGCGGTGATCACCCACGACAGGCTCGCCGCCGAGAAGTTCAGCGACCTGGCGATGCCGGGGAGGGCGATGTTCACGATGGTGGCGTCGAGCACCACCATCAGCTGGACGGCGAGGATGATCCCCAGCGCCAGCCCGGGGCGAGCACGACGCTCGGTCCCCCGGCCGGTCGGGAGGTAGAGGGTTGCGGTGGGTGGCATGTGGGCTCTCCAGGTGGTACGATGACGAAACGGAAGGTTCCTCCGTTATTATACGGAGGCTTCCTCCGTTTTGCAAGTCAGCTTACAGGTGACCCAGTCGTGAGACGTGAAGTCGCAGCGGCAGACCCCGGGGCGGTCGAGCCCGCCGAGCACCTATCCACCGGTCGTCATCTCCGCAAGGACGCGGTGCGCAACCAGGAGCTCCTGATCACCGCCGCCGCCGCCGCCTTCTCCGTTGACGGCGCCGATGTGCCCCTCGAGGACATCGCCCGCCGGGCCGGAGTCGGCATCGGCACCCTCTACCGGCACTTCCCCACACGGGACTCACTCGTCGAGGCGGTGTATCGCCACGAGGTAGACGTCCTCGTCGAGCGCGCCGACCAGTTGCTCGACACTCTGCCGCCCGACCAGGCGCTCGAAGCGTGGATGCAGCTCTTCGTCCGCCACGTCGCCACCAAGCGAGGCATGCTGTCCGTGCTCAAGCCGATGCTGAGCAGCAACGCCAGCTTCTTCGCGGAGACCAAGGGACGCGCCAACGCCGCGGCCACGAAGCTCCTCGAGGCGGGGGTCGCCGCCGGCACGGTCCGTGCCGACGTCGATGGCGGCGACCTACTCCGCGCCGTCGGCGGGATTTGCATGTCGACCGACCAGGAGCGGTCCGACACCTCCGATCGTCTGGTGGGGCTGCTCTTCGACGGCCTCCGCCACGGTGCCGCGCGAGGCTCCTCGTCCGGGGCGTCTTCCTAGCGTTTGCCGGCCAGGGTGCGGCTGCACTCCGGCCCTGGGGTCCGTAGGCCGCCCCTGCTCTCTCCTACTGGCAAACTGGCGACCAGAGCGCCCCTTAATCCGCTCGGATGTCTTGAATTACGCGCGGCGCTGTTCGCGGGAGGGCGGCCCTAAGACGCTCCATGGAGCCTCGGTCGGCGACATCCGCGCAGCCCGGAGGGCTGGCAGAAGCCCCGCGCGGCCGCCTTCCAGGGAGGATGCACGGTCTTGTGAATGCGATCGGTTTCAGGAGCCCTTGCATGCCGCCTGCGTCTTGGGCTTAGGGGTGGCTGGATCGTCGGGCACGCCGGACGAGCTCGGTCCGGCAGCGGTATCCTGTGCGGCGTCTGGCCACGCAGAAGGGGAGGGTTGAGAGCGAGGAGTAAAGGCTCCAGAAAGTGCGCCATGCTGGCGTCGAGGGCCTTTTTGAATACGCGCACCGCCCGCGCGGTGGCGCCTTTCCTTCCAAGCTGGATGTCGCGGGTTCGAGCCCCGTCTCCCGCTCCACCGCCCCGACTCGGGCGACTCTGAATTCAGACTGAACCCAGCTCTCACGAAAGCGCTGCGCACAGAGAAGCGGGCGGCTAGTCTTTCGCCGATGTCGCCGGCCCGGCTCATGCATGGGTGGGCCACGCTAGGCTTGCTGGCGCAATCGCTCGCTGCGGGTCAGGAACCTTACTCGGCTGGGGGTGAAGGCCGAGACGGAGCATTGGTGCCAGTCGCCGGTTCGGGCGTGGACGTAGCGGCGGTTCCGGACGACGACGTGCTTGTCTCGCCGGGGCCGAGGATCACGTCTGCGAACCTCTCGAGAAGCTTGCGGAAGGTGGCCTCGCGGTAGCCGACGAGGAAGGCCAAGGCGTAATAGAAGAGGTCGCTGACCTTGGAGGTAGTGCCTGCTGACGGGCCGGGGCTGCCGCCTGAAGCCAGGACACCAGCTGCGATGACCAGGTACGAGAAGCTGCCGATGATGGCCCCGATTATGGGGCGAGTGAGATGCCAGAAGACGTACGAGCGGTCCCAGTCGTCACGGTGTTGATCCACCAGGCCAGTCATTGAGAGTGTCACTGCCCCGAGTGCGCCTGCCCAGATGACGCCAAGTGGCACGACGGTCAACGGATTAGGCAGGAACTGACGGAAAGCGCTCGAGTTGAGATACGCGAGCAGCGCGGCTATCAACACCGCTGCATAGACAATCTGCATGACGAAGATTGCAGTTCTGGTCCAGTCCGGCTGCAACCACACGGCGTACGCTGCCGAGGGCCCGCCCGGGGTGGTAACCACGATCGCGGTGCTGCCCACCGGTCCGGACGGCCGCGTAGCCACGATGGTCGCTCCGTCATCTTCGACCTGGAAGCCGCTGCTAGCCCTCCCGTTGAAGGTTACCGACGTGGCGCCAGCGAAGTCGGCGCCCCGGATGGTGACGGGCTCGCTGGCACGCTTCCCTGCAGGGACGGTGATGCTCTGGATGATTGGGGCTGCGATGAAGGTGAACGCACTGGCACTGTGGTGCGAACTCTGCTGGCCATCGGATAGTGTCACCACGACCTGCGCGTGACCGGCTGCATGAGGCGGCGTCGTCAGGTGGATCTCAGTGGGCGATTTGAGCTCCGAGGTGCCCACGGTGCCACCCACGGTCACCGACGAGACGTTATTGAAACCCTGACCGCTAACGACGACCTTGGTTCCCCCGGCAGCCGGGCCGGAAGCCGGCGTGAGTCTCTCAATCGATGGCACTAGTAGTCACTCCCGTCTTTCCTGCCCCGATGATGCTAGGCCTGCGCCTCTGAGCCGGGTAGGGACCGTCAGCACCGCTCCCCGGCAACCCTTCGACCCAACCGGCCGGGCCCGTGCAACCGACCCCACGAGAGGAACGCGCAATTAGTTTCTATCGCTGCAAGCGCGTGACGGTCGGAAGGGCTCACACGCTCGATGGCGGAACCGAGAGTCTTCGCAGCCCTGACCAGCGGCCGTGTCAATCTGTGCAAGTTGAGGGCAGATGAGAAGTCAGCGGGCCTGGCACGTGATCGACGCGTTTGCAGCTCTGGGCTGCCGCAGCCGCGTCCAACCGTGGCCTGTCATCAGAACCCGAAGTAACGCGCTGCAGCGCCGCCACCGGGCCGATCTGAATTCGAATCCATGCACATTCCTTCCAAGCTGGATGTCGCGAGTTCGAGTCTCGTCTCCCGCTCCATCGTCGTTGCGCCATCGGCTCTCGTGAGGCACTGACAGGACCTGTCGCGTCAAGCTACCCTTCACCCATGCCGCAGACTCGCCGGAGACGAGCAACCCCGAAGGGGCGAGGGCCCCGTGCTCGCGCGGTGAGGCTCTCGAGGGCGGGGACAGGCCGACCCAAAGCCTGACTGGTCCGCGCACGGCTGGAGCCGATCGCCGCGGCGCTCCGGCCCGTCCCGTGAGGGCCGCCGGCCCAGCGCGAGCCAGCGGGCCGGGCGCGTGGTACGCGGCCCTCTTCGCGGACCTGGTGGCTTTCCTCGGCTGCGGCCTGCTTGCGGAAAGACTCCTGCCTCCGACCGGCCGCACAGTGGCGTGGATCGTCCTGATCATGACGTTCGGGGTCGGCGCCGGGTGGCTCTGGGGGAAAGCGCGGCAGCTCCGCCGGCACCCTGAGGTCCGGCATGAGTGAGCGGGGCTTTCTCGACTGGGTGACGAGCCGGCTGACGGCTTGACCATTGCAAAGCCGTCCTGCCGTTCAGGGAGCCCAGCTCACGGTGCCACTGATGTTCGGCCAACCGCAGTAAGGTGAATCAACGCGCTCAAGCGCCGTCTCGGCCTCAATCCGAATACGCATGAAAATGTCAAGTAGCGTTCTCGAGGCGACTGGACTATGGTGGGCTGGGACGCGGTCGATCCCCGTGGAGAAGAGCGGAGTCAGGGGATGAGAGCTCCGCCGCGGATCCGGG
>Ga0187868_1001944_pt1 | contig 13995 bp, 14 predicted proteins | sample June2016WEW_13_4_FD_133014 | JGI IMG/M metagenome (GOLD analysis project Ga0187868, IMG submission 133014) | Peatland microbial communities from SPRUCE experiment site at the Marcell Experimental Forest, Minnesota, USA - June2016WEW_13_40 | ecosystem: Environmental > Terrestrial > Soil >... | reverse complement strand
GCACGCCCCTGGCCCGCTTGCGCGCCACGGCCGAGGTGGCGCTGGCGCCCGGCGCCGACCCCGCCGCCGCCCGCGAGGGGTTGGCCGATTGCGTCGAGGAATCGGAGCGTCTGCTCAGCATTCTCAACACGCTGATGGACATTACCGAAGCGGAGACGGGGATGATGAACCTGCGGCGCGAACCGGTGGACCTCTGCCAACTCGCGCGCGAGGTGGTCGAACTTTACGAGTACGTGGCCGAGGAGAAGAAAATCGCCCTTCGCCTCGATTTCCCCCCGGCGCCGGGACTGCCCTCCGCACCGGCATCGCCGGTTCTGGCTCAGGTGGATCGAGTGCGCATGCGCCAGGTCTTTGCAAACCTGCTGGACAACGCGATCAAGTACACGCCCCAGGGCGGGAGCGTGACCCTCTCGGTGCGTAACCAGGCGGATGGAGCAGTGGCCGCCTTCCGCGACACTGGCATCGGGATTCCCTCCGAGGAGCAGGACAAGATCTGGCAGCGGCTTTACCGGGGCGACAAGAGCCGCTCGCAACGGGGCCTTGGGCTGGGGCTGAGCCTGGTCAAGGCCGTGGTGGAGGCGCATGGAGGAAAAGTGGCGGTCTCGAGCAAGGTCAATGAAGGGGCGGCATTCACGGTGCGCCTGCCCCGGGTAACAGGTGGAGCGGGGAGTAGCTGATATGGATGCAGTATATCAGATCGAATTCAAAGTGCCCGATACGGCGGTGGATGGGAACCGCCACGTCAACAATGTGGCATACGTGCAATGGATGCAGGAGGCGGCCATGGGGCACGCCGAGGCCGCCGGCTGCACGAGGATGACGCGCGCGGGCGGCGCAACCTGGGTCGTGCGCACACATCGCATCGAGTATCTGCGCCCGGCGTTTGCCGGGGAGATGCTGAGGGTGGAAACCTGGGTTGCCGACCTGAGCAGGGTCCGTTCGCTGCGCCGCTACAAGTTCATCCGGGTGGCCGACGGCACGGTGTTGGCGCAAGGCCAAACCGATTGGGTATTTGTCGATGCCCTCACCGGCCGCCCTCGGGCGATTCCGGCCGAGATCCGAGAGGCCTTTCAAGTGGCGCCGGAGCTGAAATGAGCCGTGGGCTAGAGATCCTTGTCTGCCGGTAAGGTTCCTGTAAGGCCTCAGTGACGGCGAGAGTTCCAACCACGGATGAACACGGATGAACACAGATAAGGCCCAAATCCGTGTTTATCCGTGTCCATCCGTGGTTGAAAAAATCCAGGCCCCGCGATCACTGACCCATTACAGGTTCCTCCCATTTTTTCGTGCATTGCTTTCGCGCTGCGTGTAATCATCGCATCCGGTATGAACACGAAACAGTTCTGGTCAGCGTCGTTGTCTGTGCTTTGTCTGCTTGTTGTGGCCGACTGCCTGCGGGCCCAGCCAGGAGCCGTGACGGCCGCTTCCACGCCCGGTTCTGGCCCGGGCTTCTATGTAGCCACTAACGGCAATGACCAGTGGTCCGGCGCTCTGCCCGCGCCCAAGCCGGATGGCACGGACGGGCCCTTTGCGACGCTGGCGCGCGCGGTCCAGGCCACCCGCGACCGCACGCAACAGGGGTTCCCCCCCACCGCGCGGCTCACCGTCTGGGTTCGGGGCGGCTCCTATTTCCTGGACAGGGCGCTGGTTCTCAAGCCTGAAGATTCAGGGCTGATCCTGGCCGCCTATCCCGGTGAGACGCCCATCCTGAGCGGCGGGCGGCCTGTCACGGGGTGGCGCGAGACTACGCTGGATGGAAAGAAGCTCTGGGCCGCCGATGTCCCCGCTGCCCGCGACGGCAAGTGGCAGTTCCACGAACTGTGGGTCAACGGCCGGCGCGCGGTGAGGGCGCGCCATCCGAGCAAAGGCTACCTGGCCGTGGCCGACCTGCCGGACAAGGCCTCCGAATGGACCAAGGGCAACAGCCGCTTCCGCTTTCGCGAAGGCGACCTCAAGGCCTGGAACACCGTGACCAATGCCGAGGTGGTGGTCATGACGAAGTGGGTGGAATCCCGCCTGCCGGTGCTCGGGGTGGATGAAAAAGAGCGCCTCGTCCGCTTTGCCAAACGCTCAGTCTTCGCGCTCGAACCGGGCGACCTCTACTATGCGGAAGGTGCGCTGGACTTCCTGGACCAAGCGGGCGAATGGTGCCTGGACTCGGCCGCCGGCGCGCTTTACTACTGGCCCCGTCCCGAAGAGATGATTGACCAGGTCCAGGCGGTCGCGCCTGTGCTGGCGCAGGTCGTCCGCTTTGAAGGCCGTCCGGAAGCCGGGCCGTGGGCCGGCAAGTGGATCGAGCAGATCACCTTGACCGGCTTGACGTTCTCACACACAGAGTGGTGCTTTCCGCGAGGCTTCGCTGCGGGCGAGCATGCCCCCGTCATCGATCCGGAGCCCGCGGCCGAAGTCGGCGGTTTTGGCCAGGCAGACATAGGGGTGCCGGGGGCCGTTTGGGGCGAGGGCCTGCGCCACTGCATTATCGAAAAGTGTGCGTTCTCGAACCTGGGCGACTACGGCCTGGAACTGGGGCGCGGCTGCAGCGAGAACCGCGTCCTGCGTTGCGAGTTCGGCGGCCTGGGCGCCGGCGGCATCAAGATTGGCGAGACTGCCATCCGGGCCAATCCTGCCGACCAGTCTGGCGGCAATGAAATCAGCTATTGCCGCATTCACGATGGGGCTCAGATGTTCCACAGCGCCATCGGCATCTGGATCGGCCAGTCGCCGGACAACCGCCTGACGCACAACCTCATCCATGACTTCTATTACACGGGGATCTCGATCGGGTGGACCTGGGGCTACGGGGATGCGCGCGCCACCAACAACACTGTCGAGTTCAACCACGTCCACCATATCGGGGTAAAATCCGACGGCGACGGGCCTATCCTGAGCGACATGGGCGGCATCTATACGCTGGGCAAACAGCCCGGGACTACCATTCGCAATAATCTTTGGCATGACATCGCCGGCGTTCGCTACGGCGGTTGGGGCATTTATTTCGATGAAGGCAGCAGCGGCATTCTTGCCGAAAGCAACGTGGTGTATCGCACGACTCATGGAGGCTTCCATCAGCACTACGGCGAAACCAACCTCGTCCGCAACAACATCTTCGCCTTTGGCCGGGACCAGCAAATCCAGCGCAGCCGGCCCGAGGACCATCCCAGCTTCAGCTTCCAGACCAACATCGTCTATTTTGATTCCGGCAACCTCCTGGGGGGCACGTGGGCCAACGACCACTGTGTGATTGACTGGAACCTCTATTTCGATGCCAGGCCCGGCGCCCAGGCCGAGTCTCTGCGCGTGGGCCCTTGCTCGCTCCAGGAATGGCGCGAACGCGGTCACGACCACAATTCCATCATTGCCGACCCGCTCTTCGCCGCGCCCGAGACGAACGATTTCCGTCTTCAACCCGGCTCTCCCGCATTCAAGCTCGGTTTCCACCCCATCGACGTGGGCAGTGTCGGGCCTTAGGGACACTCGAGTTTCGGCTTGCCGACGGGATGAGTTTGAGGAAACTGAGGTCCATGACCAAGCACAAGCCAAGCCTGTTGCGGGAGACCAACCGGAGGGCCATTGTGGAGGCGCTCGAGAAATCCTCGTTCACCCGCTACAACTTCACGGCCTCCTTTGAGCATTTGAAAGACCGGGCGGCATTGGTGGTGGTTTCTTTTGTCCCCAATGGGAGCTATTTCTTCAAGCTCTCAAAAGGTTCGAGCTATCCGAGGGAGCCGCGCTACGCGACGATGGAATGTCCCGGACGAGAGTTGGGGGAGGCGTTTCGGTATGAGCGCAAGGACTTTCCGGAATGCCTGGAGGCGCTGGAAAGCTGGATCAAACGGATCGTCGAGGATTGCCGGCAGGCCTCGCCGTTGTTTGACGATGTCCAGGCATTCCGAGAGGCCGTGCGGGAAGAACTGGCCCGGCATATCAACAATCCGGAACTGCATGCGGCCCAGGCGGTCGCGTCGGACCTGCAAGCCAGGTTGGACGCCCTGGGGCAACGGCTGGAGCACATCGAACAACGATATGCCGCTGCGGTGCAGAAGCTGGAGCAGTTCGAGGCCCGGTTGACCGAACTTGCCGAGGGCCCCAACGGGACGGCGCATGCGCCCTGGTTCAAGCCCACGGGCGTGAAGATCGTGGCCTAAGTCACAGCTAAGGCAGCAGCACTGCCGCTCCCTCGATTTTCCCGAGGCGAAGGGCTTCGAGGGCGTCGTTTGCCTGGGCCAGGGGGAATGTCTGGACTGTGGTGCGGACCGGAACGCGAGGCGCAAGGGCGAGGAATTCCTGGCCATCGCGCCGGGTCAGATTGGCCACGGAGCACAGGGTGCGCTCTTCCCAGAGCAGCGCATAAGGAAAGGCGGGGATGTCGCTCATGTGAATGCCGCCGCAGACAACCATGCCGCCTTTGCCGACAGCCCGAAGGGCCAGCGGAACCAATGGGCCGACGGGCGCAAAAAGGATGGCCGCATCGAGCCTGGCGGGCGGCATCAGGGTCGAATCCCCCGCCCAGACGGCGCCGAGGGAGGTGGCGAACTGTTGGGCGCGCGAATCGCCCGGGCGCGTGAAGGCGTAGATCTCCCGTCTCTGAAAGCGAGCTACCTCTAAAGGAGCTTGGCCAGTTCCGCCTGGCTGGCGGCGAAGACTTCTTTATGCAGGGAGTTGCCGTGGGCGTCCATGGTAACGACGGCTGGGAAGCGGACCACGTCGAACTCCCAGATGGCCTCAGGGGCGCCGAACTGCTCCATGAAATAGACGTTGGGGACTTTGTGGATGCATTCGGCAAGGACCTGGGCGGCGCCGCCGACGGCGTGGAGATAGACGCAGCCATACTCGCTGCAGGCCGCAAGGGTCTTGTCGCCCATGCCGCCTTTGCCGATGATGCCGCGCAGGCCCAAATCGCGGATGATCTGCCATTGATAAGGCTCTTCGCGAATCGAGGTTGTGGGGCCGGCGGCCACACAGGTCCAGTCGCCGCGCGGGTCCTTGATGATGACGGGGCCGCAATGGTAAAGGAAGCCGCCTCGGAGGCTTACTCCCGCCGGGAGTTGGCCCCCGTCGTGCAGATACTTGTGAACGGCATCCCGTCCGGTGAATAAAGTGCCGGTGATGGCGACCTCATCGCCGACTTTCAAGGCGCGGACCGCAGCTTCGGCAACCGGTGTTGCAAGAGTAATCATAAGGAAGGGCAGGGGATGGGTGATGCTTAATAGAGCCATTTCTGGATTTCGCCGTTGGAACCCAGGGCGAGGCCTTGGCGCCGGTAGGCCCAGCACATATAACTGACGCTGACGAAATAAGAGGCGGGCAGGCGATTGAGAACGCCAATTTTGGCGCCAAGCAAGGTCGTTTGGCCGCCGAAGCCCATCGGTCCGATGCCCAGCTTGTTGGCAGTCGAGACAATGTCCTGCTCGAAGCGCTCGAGTTGGGGGTTGGGATTGTGGTCGTCCAGGGGCCGCAAGAATTGCTGTTTGGAGAATTCATAGCCTGTCGCGCGGTCCCCGCCGATGCAGACCCCGAGGACGCCCGGCCCGCAGCCCTTGCCCTGGGCCTGGAGCACCGCATCCAGAATGGCCCGGCGGCATCCATCCAGGTCGCGGTTGGCCTTGAGCTTCTCATTGGGCAGCGAGTATTGCGCGCCGACGTTCTCGCACCCGCCGCCTTTGAGGATGAGCCGCACCGCCGCTTCCGGCGAGCGATGTTGATGAAAGTGAATCACGGGCGAGCCAGGCCCGACGTTGGTGCCGTCGTTCACCCCGGTGAGCGAATCCACGGAATTCTGGCGCAGAAAGCCCTTTGTCGTGGCGAGCTTGACGGCCCCGCGCGCGGCCTCCTCGAAGCCGATTTGGTCGAAGCCGGCCGGGCATTGGACATAGAAAATAATGGTCCCGGTATCCTGGCAGATCGGCTGCGACTTGTTTCTGGCCAGGGCGATGTTCTGCTCGATGATGTCCATCGCGCTCCGGGCAATCGTGGCCTGCTTCTCGCGCTCGAGCGAGGCGAGGATGGCGCGGTGAACATCGTCCGGAATTTCGGTGGACGCGCGGCGAATGAGTTCGAGCAGCGAATCAGACAATACGTTCATCGAGGCGCAGGCTACGCTCCGGCCTGGGGGTGTGTCAACTCCCTGAATGAATTGCATCACCACAAGTTACGGGAGCGCGGCGTTCCATCGCTTCCAGGAGCCGGCACAGAGCGGTGAGCCGCGGGACTGAGACGTTGGCTTTCCGGGCCTGGCGGAGGGGTTCGAGAAAGAGACTCTCGAGTTCCAGGGGCAGGCCGCGCTCGAAATCCAGGAGCGTGGAGGCCCTGTAGGCGCCCATGGCGGCGGTGCGTTCGATGTGTTTATCAGCCAGGGTTTCGGGCAGCTCAAAGCCCAGGGCGCGCGCCGCCTCGATGACCTCGAGCATCAGCTCGCGGAGGAGTTGTTTCCATTTCGAATCCGCCAGGAGCCGGTCGGTGGGCAGGCACGGACCGAGCGGGCGGTTGGCGGGCCACTGGCCGCTGGTGGCGGCGTCGTATCCCGCGGCGCCCGCCACGCCCAGGCCGTTGAAGGGAATGTTCCAGATCAGCTTTTCCCAACGCGTGCGGGCGAGGTCATCGGTGACGGAGCAGGGGACGGCGGCGTTGGCGAACAGAGCAGCCAGCTCGTGGGTGCGGGGTTGGGGCGGGCGCTGGAATTCGCCCAGGACGATTTGACCGTGAGCGATATGATGGATGAGGCCCGGGGCAAGGCGATTCAGGCAGACGAAACACCGGCCGCCCAGGATCTGCGTGCTGGGAAAAAGGCGGGCGAGGGCTTCTTCGTTGCCCAGTCCGTTTTGCAAAGTCAGCAGGGCGGTGGCCGGCCCGGCCAGGGGCGGGACCAGGCGGGGAAGCTGGTCGTTGGCGGTCGTTTTGAGCCCGATGAGCACGAGGTCGCTGGGGCCGATTTCCTCGGGGAGCCGGGCGCAGGCAGGTTGCAGATGAAAATCCCCCTGGAAGCTGCGGACGCTCAGGCCCTGGCGGCGCACGGCCTGGTAGTCCGAGCGCAAGAGGAAATGAACCGTCTGGCCGGCGCGGGCGAGTTTGGCTCCGTAATAGCTGCCCAAGGCTCCGCAACCCACGACGGCGATTTTCATGGAGAGAGATGAAAAGCACCCTGGGTTGGGCAGGGTGCTTTTGGAGGAAGGAGGGGACTATTCGGCGCCGAGGATGGCGTCTATGGCGGCTTTGGCAACGCGGAACTTAACGACTCGCTTGGGGGGGATGATGATGCTCTTGCCCTTCTCCGGACCGAACTGCATGATCATGGAACGGGCGGGACGGCTGACGAGCACCAACTTGCCCAAACCCGGCAGCGTGAAAGTATTCTTGGCCTGTTTGTAGGCCAGTCCGGCAATGGAATCAAGGACCTGCATGGCCTGTTTCCTGGTGATCCCGTTTTCCTCGGCGAGCGTGGCGGCGATTTGTGATTTGGAAAGTGCTTTAGCCATAATTCTCAATGATGCGTTTTGTTGTTAACGGTCGCTTAATTGCCCAGCTCGAGTCGAAAGGCCCGGGCTGGGGTGCCATTAAACTCTTTTGGCGAGGCGGCGCAAGCTTTTTCAGGGGGTGTTTTAAGGGCCGCCAGCCTTGAAAGGGCCCGTTGACATCCCCGGGCGGGAGCGTAGGATTCACGCCATCGTGAATCTGTGGAGGCTTTCTGAGCCGCGAGGTCCATAGAGCATGAAAGAACGAGCAGAGATGGCGTTGGCGCCGAGATTGAGCCGTCCTGAAGGCCCGCCGGATTTCTGCACCCCGCCCCCCCAACCGAACCCCCTCCGCAGTTTATCCAGGCCCACCGGATGGGAGAAGGCGGCCTTCGTCTGGCCGCGGGCGCGTCACTGCCCGCCTGGGCAACCAGCGGCAAATCGGTGTGGGCGCTCAAATCGTCAGCAACCTCCGCCCGCCTCTTCCGTTTTGGCCCGCCATTTCGCTCGATTTGGAGAACCAGAAACAAAACAAAAACAAGAAAAGTAAGATCAGTAATGAAAGGAATTAGTCTGTTTATGAAAAGAATAACGAAATCATCCGCAACCGCGGCACTGGCAAGCCTCGCCCTCGCGCTGGGTCCTGTCAGTCTGCACGCCGCGCAGATAACGGTCCCCTCCAAGGAGTATCCCACCATCCAAGCAGGCGTGGACGCCGCCAAGCCGGGAGGTACGGTGCTCGTCCTGCCCGGGACTTATGTCATTGGCGACCAGGGAGAATTCTCGACGGCGGTTGATATCCCCGCCGGCAAGGATGGACTGCAGCTCAAGGCGGCCGGGGCGCCGGGCTCTGTCAAAATCGTCGGACCAGGGGATATGCAGTGCATATCGATTGAAGCTGACAACGCCCTCGTAGAGGGCTTTGACATCTCCGGCTTCTGGAAAGGCGTTGTCTCCGGAGCGGCGGCTACGCGTATAACCGGCAACACGATACACGACCTGCAAAGCCTCCCCAACAGTACGGCCACTGCCATCGAGTTGGATACCGCACTCCGTTGCGAGGTTGATCACAACACGATATATGGTTGCGTGTGGGGCATCACTCTCTATGGCGCATCGGCGGCAGGTCCGAACTGGCAGACCCGCATCCACCACAACAGAGAGGAAGGCGACGCTGCCTCCTGGTACGGGGTCTTCCTGTGGCAGGCGCCCGGTTGCAAGGTGGACCACAACGAATGCGACAACAACGGAACATACTGGGGCATTTATCTGGCAAGCTCACCAGGCTGCATGGTGGAGCACAATGAAGCCGACAGAAATGCTGCTCAGGGTATCCTTCTTGGGAACTCACCCGACTGTACGGTGGTCGGCAACGAAGCCAATGACAATGGCTCCGATGGTATCTCCGTGGGTGGCAGTTGTGGGAGCACGTTCGCGTTCAACGTGGCTAAAGGCAATGGGGAATGCGATCTGGCTGATTATGACATCCCTCCAACGTGCGACACTTTCCTGGACAACGAGGCCGACACCGCCTGCCCGTCTCTCAGCCTCTGGGATGTCCGAACCCCACCGGAACGCTGAGATGACTCCTGAAAGCCCTCGTGTCTGGTCCGCCCCTTTAAGGGTCGCCGGCCTTGAAAAAGCGGGTTGACATCCCCGGGCGGGAGCGCAGGATTCACGCCATCGTGAGTCTGTGGAGGCCTTCTGAGCCGCGGGGCCCAGGGAGCATGAAAGAAAGAGCAGAGATGGCGTTGGCGCCGAGATTGAGCCGTCCTGAAGGCCCGCTGGAGTCCTGTACCCCGCCCACCCCAACCGAACCCGCCCGCAGTGTATCCAGGCCCATCGGACAGGAGCAGGCGGTCTTCTTCTGGCCGCGGGCGCGTCACTGCCTGCCGGGGCAACCAGCGGCAAATCGCTGTGGGCGCTCAAATCGTCAGCAACCTCCGCCCGCCTCTTTCACTTTGGCCCGCGATTTCCCTCGATTTAGAGAACCAGAAACAAAACAAAGACAAGAGAAGTAAAATCAGTAATGAAAGGAATCAGTCTGTTTATGAAAAGAATAATGAAATCGTCTGCAACCGCGACACTGGCAACCCTCGCCCTCGCGCTGGGGCCTGCCAGCCTGCAAGCGGCGCAGATAACGGTCCCCACGGATTATCCCACGATTCAAGACGGGGTGAACGCCGCCGGGCCGGGAGATACGGTGCTCGTCCTGCCCGGGACTTATACCATTAGTTACGCGGAGAGCCCCGGTTGGTTTGGGGTTGCTTACATCGACACGCCCGGACTGCAGCTCAAGGCGGCCGGGCCGCCCGGATCTGTCAAAATCGTCGGGGTCGTAACCGCCGAGGACCCCGGTAGCTGGCCCGCGATAAAGATTGGGGCTGACGACGTTCTCGTGGAAGGCTTTGACATCTCCGGGTTCCAGGAGGCCATTAACGTTGGAAGTTGGGGTGCGGCTGGACCGGTGGTGACGCGCGGTACTCGAATAACTCGCAACAGGATACACGACATGCAAACCATCTCCGAGAGTGCAGGCACTGGCATCGAGCTGGATCTCTGCAGCAATTGCGAGATTGATCACAACACAATCGACGGCGGTGTGCAGGGCATCGTTCTCCAAGGCTTGTCGGCGTCAGGTCCGAACTGCCAGGACCATATTCACCATAACCGAGCGATGAACACTGCACCTATTATTACAGTTAATGGAAAAGGAGAAGAGGTGATCTCGTCGGGAGCAGTGGGGATCCTCGTGGGGCAAACGCCCGGATGCGCGCTCGACAACAACGAATGCAACAACAACGGAAACACAGGCATTTACCTGGCAAGCTCGCCCAACTGCACGGCGGAGAACAATAAAACCGACAACAATGGCTCCTTCGCTTTCAGTGGCATGTATAATGCAGTGGGTGACGGGATTGGTATCTATATCGGCAGCTCAGCCAACTGTACGATGGTCAACAACGAGGCCAACAACAACACCGGCTGCGGTATTTGGGTGGGAGGTCCGGACTGCACAGTGAGCAACAACGAAGCCAACGGGAATGCGTCCTACGGTATCGCTGTGATTGGAGGTGGCGGCTCTACAGTGGCCAACAACGAAGCCGACAACAACGGGACCGTTGGCAGCGTATGGTCCATTGGCATCTATGTGTACGTCAACAGTCCCGGCTGTACGGTGGTCGGCAACGAAACCGACCACAATCTCGCCGACGGCATCCAGACGCGCTTCAGTTGTGGAAGCACGTTCGCGTTCAACGTGGCCAAAGGTAATGAGCGATATGATTTGTCCGATTGGGACTCCCCTCCCACGTGCAACACCTACCGGGAGAACTGGGCTGGCACCGCATGGCCCACTCTCGGCGACTGGGATGTCATAACCCCACCGAGGCGCTGAGCAGCGGACGAGGGGGAGGCTGGGGGCGGTGCCAGACCCCCGGATTACCTCCGGGACCAAAGGCCCCATTGTGGCCCCAACGGCCGCCATGCCCGAAGCGGCCGCCATAACCAAAATCACCAAAGACGAAGGCCCCCCGAACGGGAAAAAGCCGCATCCCGCCCCAGAAGCCACAGGGCTGCCACCGACACCCTGGCGAGGGCGCTATCCAGCCTGGGCCCCAATCATTTGCGGCCAAAGGCGATGCCGTTAGCGTAGGCCGTTACCGCCGCCGAGGGATCGGGAGCTTGCTGGATGGCTTGTATCGGGGCGGCGTCCGCTGGGGCGGGCGTTTGTTCCGCCCACCCCGTTCGCGCCGCCGCCAACACACAACATAAAATCAACGCAAGACTCGCAGCTTTCGGATATGTTTTCATGGCTTTGGGCTCTCCACGTTATGCACTGCTCATGGCGACTTCTTCGGGTGCTGCCCTCCTGAGCCTGACAAAAGTGTTCTTGGCTGCTCTTGGAAACAGCTTTCGCAGCGCCGCCGGCAATTGCGTGAACATCTGCTGCTTTCCCACAAAGCCGTCGGTGCTGGCTGCGCTGGCTGCGGCGCGGCATGCCGGAGCGTCATCCGCCGTGACCACGATGACGACCGTCGCTGGCGAGCGCGCTTTGATCTGCCGGGTGGCGTCCAATCCTTTCGGCTTTGGGTATGCCAAGGGGGAGAGGAATCACCGTTTCACTGTTTTTTCAGGGCTTTTGGATCGTTTGAAACAAGGGGGGACCTCCACTAATGGCACATCCGGTTCCACCAATGGTCTATGGCGAACCACTCCACGCCCAACATTGTGTCTGGCTCGGGCCGAGTTATCGCGCCATCACTTCTCGAACGGCTTGCCGGCCTTGGCCCAAGCCCTGAACCCCCCAGGGAGATTGTAGAGCTGGGAAAAACCAAGGCGGCCAAGCGCGTCGCAAGCCTTTACACTCCGGCCCCCCGAGGCGCAATGCACCAGGTAGGTCTTGCTTTTGTCGAGCGCGGCGGCTTTCTCTGCAAAGCCGGCCGCGGTGACATCGAGATTCAGTGCCCCCGGAAGATGACCGGATTCAAATTCCTTCGCTGTCCGCACGTCCAGAATGACGTTCGTCTTGTCTGCCGTCATTTGGGCGAATTCGTCAACGGTCAGGTTCTTGAAGCCGGTGGAGTTGACGGTCGACGGGGCAGGCGCAGTATGCCGCTGCAGCTTGGGTAGAACCTCGGCCGGACCGCCCCCACCATACCCGGTTTCCTGAAAAACGGTTTCGCCCGCTTCGTTGAGCAGCACCAGGGCGGGAAAGCCTTCGCCCTGTTCCCGGCTAAGATTGAACCTCGCCTTCAACGCCAGGTTGGCTCGCCTCAACTCGTCGCTCTGCTTGGATTTTTCAGGGAAGTCCACGTCCACCAGGATGAGCGATCGGCGGGCATACTGGGCGAATTCGGGTGAGTCGATGACTTGCCGTTGCATTTGCACGCAAGGAGGACACCAATCGGAGCCGTGGAAAAAGAGCAGGATCGACTTTCGTTCAGCCTTCGCCTGGGCCTTGGCTTTCTGAAAGTCGGTGAGCCAACTCAGAGTCGGCTGAGACGACTCCCATGTTTGTGGTACGGAGGAAACCGGCACCGCTTTACCCGCGGTCCCAGGCACTGGGTGTTGACTGTCCTGAGCCATCAGCCCGGCCGCGATCAGCGCCGCGGAGACGGCCCCGCCGATTCGGACCATGTTCATCGTCTTTGGTCGGTTGTTGTCGCGCCGAGCGGTGTTTTGCACCCACACTCCTACCCCACACCGGCGGGACGATCAACCTGTTTCAGGGTCGGCGCTGCTCGCCCTTCTTCCCGTTGACTGGCGGCGCGAGTGGGGGTTGACGGGCAGATTGACTGTGCCAGGCCATTCCGAATTGATTTCGCGGTTTCGAGCAATTTGCCGGCTCTGCTTGGTACTGAGCCGGAAGGGACGAAAAAGTTACAGCACGGCCAATTGCTACCGAAATGTTGCGTCAGTAAATCCATGGAATAAACCGCCGCACCCGTTGTGCATAACGTGGGTAATCCGGGAATTGCTGCCGCAGCCAACGCTCTTCGTGCCGGGCTTTGGCGTCGAAGAAAACTGCCATCACCGCCGAAGCCGCGAACGCAGGCCAGCTTGATTGAATCAACGACCAACCCACGGAGGCGCAAATCACGGCTGCGTAAAGCGGATGCCGCATCAATCCATAGATGCCGCGCTGGACAAGCTGCGTGCGGGCCAAAGGCTTGGGAAACGGCGTGAGGTTTCGCCCCAAGGCCAACCCGCCGCAGATGCCGCAGAGGGCGGAAGCGCTCAGAAGGAGCCGCCCGCAGAGGACGAGCAGGGGAGGTTTCGACTCCTCGCGGCAGGCGACGCCCAGAATCGCGACGGCAAACATGAGCATCAATTGTCCCACCACCCACCACCCGCCGCGCTGGACAAAGCGGTTACTCATGTCGCTCCGTCACAATGCCCGTGGCCACGCCGATGGCGAAGGTCAGCGCAAAGACCCTGGTCCGGAACCGGGCCATCTGGTGATGAACGGGTTTCCCGGTCTTGAGCCACAGTCCCTCGATGAGGACCAACATGACCCCCAATCCGATGCTCAGCGGCGGATACGGATAGTGTATCCCCGCCGCCAGCGCGAACTGGAATCGCGGCAGACTCAGGACGTCCATAGATTCTCCAGTGTAATAACCGCCGGAATCATCACGGTCAAGGACGCCCGTCCCCTGGGGTGCGATTAAAAGTGTCGGTCAGCGCCCGGCGCTTCCTTGCCCCGAAGGGGCCTCGGAGAATAGCCCGGCGTTTCAACGCCGGGTGGGCGGATCGAAAGCGTGGATCCGTCCCGAAGGGACGGCTGATGCCAACGAGTGTTGTCAATCGTTCCTTCGGGACGAGACTCTCTTTTCTCGCTTCCCCGGCGTTGAAACGCCGGACTATTGTCGGATGTCCGTCCGGGACAAAGTTTCCGGTATGCATGCCCGACACTTTTAATCGCACCCCGTCCCCTGCCAAGGATTGACGATCCCTGGCAAATACGGGCAATCTACCGCCATGCAGAACATACTTTCCTCGCGTCGGGATCCTTTCGCCGCGCCGCTCCTCCTGGGCGCCGTGG
>Ga0187868_1001941_pt1 | contig 14019 bp, 13 predicted proteins | sample June2016WEW_13_4_FD_133014 | JGI IMG/M metagenome (GOLD analysis project Ga0187868, IMG submission 133014) | Peatland microbial communities from SPRUCE experiment site at the Marcell Experimental Forest, Minnesota, USA - June2016WEW_13_40 | ecosystem: Environmental > Terrestrial > Soil >... | reverse complement strand
GCCAACCTGCGCCAGATCATTTATGGTAGTCTGCTCGTCATCATGATGGTGTTTCGTCCGCGAGGGCTTATGGGGCGCTACGGCTTCGGGCGATGAAAGCCGGGACCATGGCAACCCTGAAGTGCAATGCTCTTTGCATGTCGTTTGACGGAGTTCAGGCCTTGTCGGACGTGATCGTTGAACTCCCGACCTCGGGGATCGTCGCGATCATCGGTCCGAACGGGGCGGGTAAGACCACGTTGCTCAATGTTTTGACGGGGTTTCTGCGGCCCGAGGCTGGCCAGGTATTCCTGGGGCAGCGCGAGTTGACAGGCCTACCGGCGCACCGAATCGCCCGGCTTGGCGTTGCCCGCACGTTCCAGGACCTCCGACTGATTTCGCTGGTGTCCCTCTTGGAAAATGTCCTTTTGGCACGCCCGAACCAGAAGGGGGAAAAGCTGCTTCACGCGCTGTTTCGTTTCGGCGTGGCGGCCGAGGAGTCGAAGAATCGAGAGGCGGCGGTGCGGTTGATCCGGTTCGTGGGGCTGGAGGGGAAAGAGGATCAACCTGCCGGCGAATTGTCGTATGGGCAACAGAAGCTGTTGACGCTGGCGTGTTGCCTGGCAACGGAGGCGCGCATCCTGCTTCTCGACGAGCCGGTCGCCGGGGTCCACCCGGAAATGGTGTCGCAGATATTGGCGCTGCTGCGAAAGCTGCGCGACGAGGGCAAACTGGTGGTCTTCATCGAGCACGATCTCGGCGCCGTCCGGCAGGTGGCCGATCACGTCATCGTGATGGACCAGGGCAGGATCATCGCCCAAGGGAAGCCAAACGAGGTGCTGGACCGGCCGGAAATCATCGAGGCCTATGTCGGTTGAGCCCTCCATTGCTGAAGCGCATCGTCTTCTCGACCACTTGCGGGTTGAGGGCCTCGTCTGCGGCTACGGCAAGAAGCAGGTGCTGAACGGCGTGTCTCTTCAGGTTGTCCGCGGTCAAATCGTTGCTCTGATAGGGCACAATGGCGCGGGGAAATCCACCTTGCTGAAAGCAGTGTTCGGGATGATTCCGATCTGGGAGGGCCGTGTCTATTTGAACGGCGAGGCGAAACCGAAGCCAACGCCCCGCGGAATGCTTCATTCCGGCGTTGCCTACGTGCCCCAGGGAAACCGGGTTTTCACCGACCTGACCGTCCACGAGAACCTGGAAATGGGGGGGGCGACCCTGCCCGACAAACAGGCGGTGAGGGAAGGGATAGAGCGCGCCTTGGCCCTTTTCCCCAGCTTGAGGACGAGGCTGAAACAACGTGCCGGCACGTTGTCAGGCGGCGAGAAGCAGATGCTCGCCCTCGCCAACGCGCTAATCCTGTCGCCCAAACTGCTGCTGCTGGACGAGCCATCGCTGGGGTTGGCACCGCCGCTGGTTGCCGAAGCCCTTGGCCGCCTTCAACAGATCAGCCGCGACTCGGGTGCGACCGTTCTAATCGTCGAGCAGAAGGTCCGCGAAGCCCTCAAGATTGCCCACCGCGTCTATGTCCTCCGCAACGGCCAAGTCTCCTTCACTGGCCCCGTCGAAGCCCTGAAGGACGATGCGAAACTGCGGGAGGTTTACCTCTGATGCGTTGGGCGCGTCTCCAGAAGGCCTTGCAGGGGATTCAGTCTGCGGGGACGAACGGTTTTGAAAGGGTGGTCGCCACGCTGCCGGAGCAGCTGCTGGGCGGGCGCTTTAGCGGCATTCACACTTCTCTGGATCGGGGATGAACGGGCCGTTTCCATCTTGGACCGGCTGGCTGGCGAAGATCCCGGCGGATTCGTCCGGAGCCATGCCGAAAATGGGCCGGCGAAGTTGCACGCGGCGAACACAGCTCCCGGAGCCCCTCTCGGCGGGTTCTTCGAGAGGCGGGCCCGGCGGCTGTTTCCGCTCGCTTGGAGGTTCTTCGGGCGGCGGTCCGGAGTTTCCCGGGGGTTTTTCATTTTTCATTGGCCGCGGGCAGCGTGTGGAGCGTGGAGAGCGTGGGGAGCGTGGGGCGTGGTGGCGTCGGGACGTTGTCCGCGCTGCCAGCGCTTCACGCTCCGCACGCTCCACACGCTCCTTGGGCGTTGACAAGGCCGGGAGGTTTAGGGCAACCCTGTGGGCGTGGAACGTATCGGTCTATTGGGCGGCTCGTTCGATCCGATGCACCTGGGCCATCTGCTGGTGGCACAGGCGGCGCGGGAGGAACTGGAGTTGACGCGTCTTTTTTTTATCCCGGCGGCCCAATCGCCTTTCAAGCCGGAGGGCAAACCGGCGCCCGCGGCTGAACGGTTGCGCCTGGTGCGGCTGGCGTTGGCGGGCCAGGCCTGGTGTGAGGTGGATGACCAGGAAATCCGGCGGGGTGGCACCTCCTACACCGTGGAGACGGTGCGCGAATATGCCCGCCGGTTTCCCCAGGCGCGGCTTTTCTATTTGATCGGGGCGGACCACGTGGCGCAGTTGCCCAAATGGCGCCAGGCGGAGGAGTTGGCCCGGTTGGCGGAGTTTGTGGTCATTCCCCGGCCCGGTTTGGGGGCGGAGGCCCCTGGGCCGGATGGGGTGGCGGGACCGTTGCCACCGCCCTTTCGCGGGCGGAGGCTGGCCGGCTTTCCGCTGGGGGTTTCCTCCTCGCAGATACGAGGGCGGGTCAAGGCGGGTCTGCCGATCGAGATGCTGGTGCCCGGCGCGGTGGCGGAGGCGATTCGCAACAATCGGCTTTATCTTTGAGCAAGCCTGAGCCTATATTGCGGCAGATGGACTCGAGACAACTGGCCCTGGCCTGCCGGGAACTGGCAGACAACAAGAAGGCGGAAGACATCGTGATTCTGGACCTGCGGGAGTTGTCGTCGGTCACGGACTATTTCGTGATCGCCTCGGGCACCAGCGAGCCGCACCTGCGCGCGATTGTCGAGGAGATCACTGAAAAGCTCCTTCAAGAACATCATCTTCGGCCCAGGGCCATCGATGGCACCCTCCAGACGGCTTGGGTAGTGCTGGATTTCTTCGATGTCATCGTCCACATCATGCGCCAGGATGTCCGCCAGCGCTACGACCTGGAGACGCTGTGGGGCGACGCGCCGCGGGTCAAGTCACGGCGGCGGGTGAAGGCGCGAGGGGTGGGGGGCGGGTGTCGAGCGCCGAGTGTCGAGGGGGGGGACGGCAAGCGGTAACCGGCGTCCTGCCTGGCTGTCTGCCCTCGACACTCGACACTCGCCCCCCTATTCGGACTTGGGGGGAGTTTCGTTGGTGAATTTGACCATTTCGTCCAGCAGCTTCTTGAAATCCTCGAGACCAGGAGCCGGGATGATAATCGTGTCGCGCCGTCCGCCGACGTCTTCGGTAATCCGCAGGAATCGGCCGCGATTGTTTTCTTTCAGAGCAAAGAGGAAGGTCTTTCGCTCGATTTGAACTTTATCCGATTTAAGCGTTTCTTCGTTAACGGGCGGCTTCGGGGCGGAGCCGAAGGAACGGTGGCCAAAAGGCGATGGGCGATCATTGGAAATCATAGGCTTACCCGTTTGGGGCTGCCCTTCGGGCAACCCGTTCTTACATTTATCATAAGGTCAACGACTACAATTTGTCAAGCCCGGAATTTGCTTGTGCTTACGAACCGGGTCGGGTCAGGCGGGTTGGCCATACGCCAGAGATACACTCCCAGGCCGCCTGCCATGAGGAAATTGACCATTTCTGCCGTGCTCTGCCAAGTACGAAATGTTCTGGCAGCGGATTTTTGTGTTTCGGCCGGGGTATGGAGGCCAAAGGCCAGATGATGCCAGTTTTTGAGTTTGGGCTGGAGCAGGAAGCCGCCCGCGAGGTTGGCGGCAACCAGGCCCAAGAGCAATCCCTGCCAGAATCGTTGCGGGACTTTTCCCAGGTAGAGCCATTCGGCGAGCAGATGGAACAGGGCCAGGAAGCTGCACACCAGTTGCAGTTGGAAGTAGCGGGCGGCGACGATTTGAGCGATGGCCACGGAGAAGAAAGGGTAATTTGCGGCGGTGAGCAGCTCGCGCATCTCCGGGGAGGCAAAGGCCGGGCCGGCGATGAAGGCATGGAAGACGGCGGCGCCAAACCACACCGCGGCGTTCAAGAGGCCGACGAATCTCAAAAACCCGATCACGACTCAGCGGTATAAGGGAAAACCGGTTGAATGCCAAGCGCCAATCGCCAAGGGCCTCTCAGGCCCTAATCACAACACATTGGCCGCCAGTTCGGCCAACTCGGATCGTTCGCCTTTTTGGAGTTCGATGTGGGCGGCGATGGGCTCGGCCCGGAAGCGGCTGACCACGTAATTGAAGCCGTTGGAGGAGGAATCGACGTAGGGATTATCGATTTGGTAGGGGTCGCCGGTGAGGACGACTTTAGTGCCGTGGCCGACGCGGGTAATGATGGTTTTGGCCTCGAGCGGGGTGAGGTTTTGGGCCTCGTCGATGATCATGAACTGGTTGGCGATGCTGCGGCCGCGGATATAGCTCAGGGCTTCGACGACGATGCTGCCGGAGCGCATGAGGTCGCCGCAGCGGCGGTGCTCGTGGCCCATATTGAGGTCGCTGAGCATTTCGAGGGCGTCATGGATGGGCTGCATCCACGGGGCGAGCTTTTCTTCGAGGGAGCCTGGCAGGAAGCCCAGTTCCTTGCCCATGGAGATGGTGGGCCGGGCGACGACCAGCCGGCGGAACTCGCGGTCGAGCACGGTGCGTTTGAGGCCGGCGGCCATGGCCAGGAGGGTCTTGCCGGTGCCGGCCTTGCCCATGAGGGTGACCAACTTGACGCGGTCATTGAGGAGGGCGTCGAAGGCGAAATGCTGTTCCCGGTTGCGCGGTTTGATGCCCCAAACCCCTTCGCGGCAGTCGATGATGGGGACCACTTTGACGCCGCTGGGGTCCACGCGGCCCAGCGCGGCGCGTTTGGGATTGGTTTCTTCGATGAGGGCGCAGTATTCGTTGGGGAAATACTGCCGGCCGCCGTTGAGTTGGAGTTCGCCATCGGCGCGGAAGCCGGCGATTTGTTCGGGGCTGACCGTCAGCTCGATCATGCCGGTATAGAGGTCCTTGATGAGGACCCGGTCGTTCTCGTAATCTTCGGCCTGCAAACCGATAGCGTCGGCTTTGATGCGCAGGTTGATGTCCTTGCTGACCAGGACGGTCTGGTTCCTGGGCTGGGACTTGAGAATGCTCGAGGCCAGGGAGAGGATGCGGTTATCCACGGTATCGGTCCCGAAGACGGCCTGGCCGTTGGCGGCCGGTTTGGCCTTTTGGAAGATGATGCGCAAATTGCCTCCGTTGGGCAGGGGCACCCCTTCGCTCAATCGTCCGGCGCCGCGGAACCCGTCCAACATGCGGGAGACCGTGCGGGCGTTCTGGCCCAACTCGGAAGATTCGCGTTTGAAGCGGTCTATTTCTTCAATGACTTCGATCGGGAGGAGAACGTTGTTGTCCTCAAACTTGAGCAGGGAATTGGGATCGTGGAGAAGGACGTTGGTGTCAAGAATGTAGTTCTTTTTCACGAGCAAAGGATTTGAGTTGGACGCCAGACATGCGCCGGTGCCATTGGCGGAGGCGATCGTGGGCGGAGGGGAGGCGGTAATGGCCGGAATGCAGGAAATTGCCGAGGATGCCGTAGAGGTCGAAATCGACGAAGCGCGGCCGTTCCTCGAGCAGGAACGGTCTGAAGAGCAACATTTCTTCAAAGGGCACCAAGAGTTGCTCGAGTTGGGCCAGGAGGACGTCTTGCTGGGCTTTCCAGGTCTCGAGGCAACCTCCGCCGAACTTGCGTTCCTTGTGGCGGAGAAACTCCAAGCGGTCCGAGGGCGGGACGAACTCCCGCCAATGGATGTCATTGAGCTTGAAGCCGACGGCTTCCACGTCGTTCTCGATGTAGTGCCAGAGGATTGACTGCACCCCTTCGAGTTCCCAGGGGAAGAGGCCGAGCCGGAGTTGGGTATCCAGGTACTTGGCGATGACCTGGGAATTGTCATTGACCTCGAAGAGGACGGATTTGCCGTGGCGGATAATGGGCACGCGGTAGTAGCGCCGCCGGGTGAGGCGCCAGACCAGGGAGCGGTCGCCGGTCGGGATATTGGTGATTTTGAAGCGCGCCCCGGAGAACTCCAGGATGCGGCGCTGGACGATGCAGAAAGGGCTCCAGGGAAGTTGAATTAAGTCAATCATGGCGCTTTTATTATCACGGCCCAACTGGCCTGACTGTAAAACTGTCCGAGCGGGCTGACAAGGGGAATTGCGAGTCTTTACACCGGAGCCGCGGCTGGCTAAACTCAGGGCATGTCTTCGGATTATGACGCAACGGAGTTCATTGACGGTGATTTCCATGGAAAAAGGCCGCCCGGCCCCGCCGCTCCGCCCGGGGCGGGGTCCGCGCCGCGGGCGCCTACGCGTGAGGAAGTGGACTCGAAAGTGGCCGAGGCGCAGCAGAAGCTGGCGGAGTTGAGGCGCGCGCAGGAAGAACTGGAGCGCGAGCGGGCCACGTTGGAAGAGACCCGCCGCCGCCAGAGGGAATTCCAGACCGGCCGGGTGGAGATGGTCCAGAACCTGACGCGGGGGCTGGGGTTGCTCGAGGAGGCGGAGTTTACGGCCCGGCGGGACGCCGAGCAAATGGCCAAGGCGCTGGCGGACTTGCGCGACGCCCTTGGCAAGATCCAGGCCATTAACGAGGAGACCTGGACCCAGGACAATTTCAACGCGGAGTTGACGCGCGCGTTGACGACGCTGGAGAATGCGCGGATGGAGTGGAATTCGGCCCGGCTCAAGTTTCCGGTGGTCAGCGGCCAGTCCCCCGAGGCGGCCCCGGGCGCGGGCGGCCTCGAGACCGGCGTCCGCTCCCTTTTTGCCACACACAGCTTCAGCGACTGGTGCCGGTTGAGCTTCGCCGTGACCTGGCCGCTGGCCGCCGTGGTTGCCTTGGCCCTCATTGTGCTGGTGGTCTTGTTGGCGCGCCGCTAGGACGCCGGCGGTTATGGCTTGGCTTAGGAAAAAACCAGACCCGCTTTCAGGCCGCGCCCGCGCCCTGAACCAGGAGATTGCCCAACTGGAAAGCCAGATCAAACGGCTCGGCGCCCAATTGGAGCGAGACCAAGCCCATCCGCGCCCCCGTTCCGCCGCCCTGCCGCATGGCAGTACCCTCAGCCACCCCGGGGCGGGCCCCGCGCCGGCCTCCTCTCCTCCTCCTCCGGCGGCGGCGCACGAGCCGATCTTCGAGGAGGTGGACCAGGGCCGCCTGGAATCCGGCGGCGATTCCATCATCCCGCCCGAGCATTACAATGAGTTGGGCGTGCGCAAGTATGATTTGCCCGCCTTGCTCCGCCGCATCCGCAGTTGGTTCCAAGGCCCCTCGGCGACCAATCCCAAGCTGGTGAGCTATTTGGCTGCCGGCGGCATTCAGGGTCTCCGGCCCCTGCGCTATGAAACGCGCAAGCACCGCAGGCGTGTTATTGTCCTTGCGGTCGTGCTTTTCCTGTTGCTGCTGGGCACGGTTCTGGAGTTTTTCCGGAAATGATAGCCGCCCGTTCAAGGGCCATCTCTTTGATCTTGCGCAGGTCGAGCTTTCCGGTGCCCAGGTACGCAAAGGCCTCGACGTGAAAAAACTGGTCGGCGCGCGGTTTCCAGAGGTTGGGCAGGTCGCACCGGGCGAGTTTTTCCAGGCAGCCTGGCATTTGGAGGGCGGCCAGTTTGTGGAGGACGACCAGCCGCTCGCCCTTTTTCTCATCCGGCACGCCGGCGACGACAAAGGTCTGTTCGGTCGCGCCGGCCAGCTCGTGCAGCTTGTCCTCGACCTTGATGTGCGGGACCATTTCACCGCCGATCTTGCTGAATCGGTTCAGCCGATCCGTGATCCGGAGGAACCCGTCCTCATCGATGGCGGCGACGTCCCCGGTCACATACCAGCCGTCGCGCAGGGCCTCGGCCGTCTTTTCCGGGCGGCCCAGGTAGCCCTGCATCACGTTGGGTCCTTGGACCAGCAGCAGCCCGGACTGGCCGACGCCCAGGCCTTGGAAGGACTCCGGCTCGACGATTCGCACACAGATGCCCGGCAGCGGCTGGCCTATCTTTCCCCGTTTGGAGCCGACTTGCCGAAAGCCGGCCGAGCGAAAATCAGGGGTGTTGACGGCGACCACCGGCGAGCATTCCGTGCATCCGTAGCCCTCGAGTGGACGGATGCCGAACTGCTCCTCGAAGGCGGCGGCCAGGCGCTCGGGCAATTTTTCGGCCCCCGTCATCACCACGCGCAGGCTGCCGAAATCCTCCGCCGCGCAGCCGCGCATATACAACTGGAGGAACGTCGGTGTGGCCAGCAGGAACGTGATGCCATACTGGCTGACCAGAGCGCCAATCACCTTGGCCTCGAGGGGATTGGGATAGAAGACCACGCGGACCCCCAGGACCGCCGGCAGGCAGAGCGTCCCGGTGAACCCAAAGGAATGGAAGAACGGCAATACCCCCAGCAGGCTGTCTTTGGAGGTCAACGCGAAGACCTGCTCGAGCTGTTCGATATTCGAGCCGATGTTATAGTGCGTGAGCATTACGCCCTTGGGATCGCCCGTGCTGCCGCTCGAGAAGATGACTGTGGCCAGGTCGTCCAGTCCAGGGGGCTTCCGGCAGCCCAGCGCCCGCTCCAGGAGCCGGCACGGAAGCAGCCACGCGAGGCCGAGCGCGACCAGTTTCTCGCCCAGGGTGGGGCGGGCCTCCGGCCCGCCTCCGAGTTCCTCGAGCAGCACGACCTGGCCCGGGACCCTGAGCTTGAGCTTGTCCAGAAAGGCCCGGGAACTGAGGACTGTCCGGAGGTCGCATTGCCGGATGCAGGAGGCCAGGGTGTCCTCTGAAACGGTGTAGTTGAGGTTCACAGGCACTTTGCCCATGAGCAGCGCGGCAAGATTCACCAGCGCGCCCGGCACCGAGGGTGGAAGCAGCAGGCCCACCATGCGCTGGCCGGCCCAGAGCGGTTTGAGCCGGCGCGCCAGCAAGACGGCGCCGGTCAGGGCCGACCCGAAACGGAGTTTTGGGGTCCGGGGATCGGCCATGGCAAGGCGGAGCGGGTGCCGGCGCGCGGTCCGGACAAACGCGCGATGGAGCGGCCGCATCCGGGCCCGGCGGTGCCGCCAGGCCGCGGCCATCAACTCCTGGACCCTCTGGCGGACCTCTATCGGCGTGGCGGTGGGAGGCAGGGGCCGGCCGAAGTTGACCGTCACCGGATAGGGAATGCGGCGCGGGAGCTTCCAGAGAAACCGCCCTTTTTCAAAGCTGAAGATGCTGCCCCACACGCCGTCCAGGGCGATCGGGATGATGGGGGCCTGGAGGCCCTTCATGATGCGCTCGAAGCCGCGCCGGAAGGGAAGCATCTGCCCGATGCGCGTGATCTGGCCCTCGGCAAAGATGCAAACAATCTCGCCGTTTTGGATGGCCTCGCTGGCGGTGTGGAGGGACTGGAGCATCTCGCGGGGCCGCAGTTCGGAGGAGATCGGGATCGCCCGCAGGATGCGCGCCAGCGGCTTGATCCAGGGCCGCTCATAGTAGCCCTTGTACATGATGAACCGAATGTCGCGGTCGGTCGAAGCGATGAGGAGCAGCGCGTCCACCAGCGAGAGATGATTGGAGACCAGGAGGGCGCCGCCTTTGGCGGGAATGTTTTCACGGCCATCCACGCGAATCCGGTAAACCGTCCGCGTGAGCACCCAAAGAACGAATCGGAGCAGGGCGTCGGGCAGGAGCAGGATGACGTAAACCGTTCCGGCCAGCGTCACCGCCGCGGTGATCACAAAAACGGTGGACGGACTCAGATGCAGAACGACGGTAACCAGCTCATAAACCCCGGCCGCCGCGAAAACGCCCACAAACGAGAGCAAATTGGCCGCCGCCAGCACACCCCCTTTGGTTTCCCGGTCCGGACGATGCTGGAGCAACGCGGCAATGGGGACGATGAAAAACCCGCCGAAGAAACCCAACAGGGACAAATCCACGGCCACGTTCGCAAACGACAGTCCGCGCCGCCCGAGCAAAGCGGCGAACACGGTCAGGCCGATGGACCCCAGCGGGATGAGGCCGTACTCGATTTTGCCGCCGGAAAGATACCCCGCCGCAAAGCTGCCCAGGCCAATGCCAATAGCGGTGGCGGCCTGGAGATAACTGCTCTGCTGCGGGTCGGAAATGTCGAGCACGTCTTTGGCGTAAATGACAATGAGGGATTGAATGAGCGCAGCAATGGTGAAGAAGTAGGTGTTGCCGAGCGTGGCCAACCAGAGCACGCGATCTTTGCGGATCAGTTTGATTTGTCCCCACAAGTCCGCGAGAAAATTGGCGCGGAATTCTTTGGCCGGATCGGCGGCCGGCACCTTGCTGATGCCCAGGCTCGTGAAAAGTCCAAATCCCGCCAGGGCGATCAGCACCACGCCGGACCAGGCCTGTCGTCCGGCAAATGATTTGCACAGCACGGCGCCGACGACGGTTCCGCCGATGATGGAAATGAACGTGCCGAGTTCCAGGACGCCATTGCCCCAGGAAAGTTTTCTCTCCGGCAGCAGTTCCGGGAGCAGGCCATATTTTGACGGGCCGAAAATCGCGCTGTGGACCTCCATGAGGAACACGCAGGCGATGGCCACGTAAAGCTGGTTGGCCGCCAGCCCGCCCAGCGCGAGCAGCATGACAAAAATCTCAAACACCTTGATGCCGATGGTGACGGAACGTTTGCTGAAATGGTCCGCGAAATAACCGCCGGCCATGGAAAAAAGGATGAACGGGAGCGAGAACAAAGCGAGCACCACGCCGACCAGTTGGTCGCGTTTGTCATTGGAGAACCCCATGCCGGTGATCAGCGAAATGACCAGCCACTTCAGGACGTTGTCGCTGAACGCGCCCTGGAACTGCGTGACGAAGAGGCTCCAGAACCCGCCCAATCCTCCCCGGGCCTCCTGCCGCGGGGCTGGCTCTTGGGCCCTGGGCGGCCGGTCTGCTCCCATCAGGGGTTGCATAAGCGCGATTCCAAATGGTCGTTGTTACCCGCCAATGTAGCAGAAAATCGCGAGGATGCGCGAATTGATTAATCTGGATGGAACATCAGTTTAACTGACAGCAGTTTGCTTGCTTGCCGCGTCGGGGGTTGTTGCCGCGTCGTCGGTCATAGAAGCTTCGTGGGTGACGCTTTCCACCGGGGCCTCTTTTGGCAAGGGCAGGCCAAAAGAGAAGATCGCCCCGCCGCCGGCTTCATTGCGGGCCGAGATCCAGCCCCGGTGATCTTCGATAATGCGCTTGCAGATGAACAGGCCCAACCCCGTGCCGTGCGCCTGGCGGTGAGTGATGAACGCCTCGAACAACTGTCCCAGGATCCCCGCCGGGATGCCCGGCCCGGTGTCTTGGATTTCCGTGATCACCTCCGCCGGCTTGACCTGGAACCGGACAGAGATCGTGCCCCCGTTCGGCAGGGCGGCGGTGGCATTATGGACGAGGTTGAAAAAGACCCGGCGCACCCGCTGCGGGCTGATCTGCAACATGACCAGGGGCAGCGCGCCCTCCAACTGGAGCGTGACCGATTTCAGGGCCGCCGGGCGGCGGAGCTCCTCGAGGACCTCGTGAACGAACGCGCCGTAGTTCAACGGTGTCAGCAGCAGGTTCTCGGGCGATTCCTGGGTGAAGGCGAGGATTTCCCCCAGCATTTCCTTAATGGCGCCGATCTGCTGCCGAATCGTGTTCTTGGCGCGATGCCGGGCCTTCCGGCTGCTTTCGGGCAGACACGCGATTTCGGCGGCCAGGCCGATGAGATGGACCGGGTTCTTCAAATCATGAACGATCGAGCGCGCGAACCAGCCGATCAGCGCCAACTGCTCGGCCTGGAGCAGCTCGCGCCGGTGCTGCTGGTCCAACTCAAGCAGCCGCCGGCAGGTCTCCCGCAGCAGATTTCGCGACAGCACCTGCGAGCGATCGAGCAGTCCCAGAAACTCGGCTCGGGGAAGAAAAAAGACCGTGGTCGGTTCCACTGCCATCGCAGTGGCGGAGCGCGGCTGCTCATCCAGCACGGAAATGTCCCCGAGCAGGGCGCCCGCAGAAAGGCGCGAAAAGACTCGCTGCGTATTGGGCCCCACCCGCATTGAGAGCTCCACCAGTCCGTCCTGCACGACGTAGATACCATCCCCCGGGTCGCCTTCTTTGAAGATCGGCTGGCCGCCGGCGTAGGACGCCTGGCTGGCGATGCGCCGCAACTCGCTCAACTCGTCGTCGGTGAGTCCGCAAAAGCACGGACATTGTTCCAGTGAAGCCATGCGCCCACTCCTGCAGTCCGCTCAGCAAGCCGCGTGGCTGCGCGCGCAGTCGCAACCGACAGGCCTTGGCTTCTTGCCGCACCAGCCCTGCGCTGGCCCTGCACGGGTGAGGGCGAATTGGTCTTGCGTCTCGCTCATTCTGTTCAGCCGTTTGCCGGATATTGCTCAAGCGCGGCCCGGTCGTCAACCCCCAAACCCGCGGATTGCTTCTTTGCCAGGGCTGCATCAAGCGCGCCACCTGCAGCGATCTTGTGGCGGAGCGCCGGCTTCAGCCGGCAGATTCTCACAATTCCCGTGCCGCTGCCGCATGAATGCGGCGTTCCGGGCGGGCTTGATGCAGCCCTGCCTTGTTGCCGCGCCGACGGCCAGATCGGCGGGACCAACCGCGTGTTTGCCGCCGCGTTGCGCAGCCCCAATGGCGCGCTCACCTGGATCATTGTCAACGGCCCGCCGCAGGCCTCGGCCGCGCGCCTTCTAATCAGCAGCTTGCATCCACAGGCGCTCTTTCGGCACCGCGTCGCCTCCGCGCAGCGCGATCAACCGGGCCTCCACATCGACCAGAAAATGAAAGGATCGGACCGACCCTTTCAAGACCCTTTCACGCGAACCCCACAAATGAACCGCTAATCCACGCTAATCCACGCTAATAGAAAACCCATTAGCGAAGATTAGCGAAGATTAGCGGTTAAGGATTTCGGATTTCGGATTTCGGATTTCCTTCGGATTTCGGGCCTTCGGATTTCGGATTTCCGGCGGTTCCGTCCGGTTCCGGCCCGTCAAAGCCGGCCGCGCTCGCGGGCGGATTTTTCGAGGGCGGCCAGGACGGCGGCGGCGGTGCGGTCCCAGGAGCAGTTGCGCGTACACTGGCGCCCGCGCTCGGCGAGGGCTTTTCGTGCGGCGGGGTCCATGAGCGATTCGAGGGCCTGGGCGATTTGGGAAGGGTCCTTGGGGTCCTGGAGCAGGAGGGCTTCACCGTGGGCGGCCAACTCGGCTGCGCCGGTGTAGCGTCCGCAGCTCACGATGGCAGCGCATCCGTAGGCCATGGCTTCCAACGGGGCCAGGGGGGAAGGGTCGGAGAGGGTCGGCAGTACGAAGATGTCAGCCAGGGCGTAATAGTCTTTGACATTATCGACGCGTCCGGCCCAGGTGATGCGCTGGCCGAGGCCCAACTCGGCGGCGCGCCGCTCGTAGGGTGTGCGGTCCTCTCCGCCCACGACCACCAGCCGGGGCCCGCGCTCGCGCAGGGTTCCAAGGGCCTCGATGAGGGGGCCGAGCCCTTTTCTGCGGAATTCCGAGCCGACGAACAGGGCGGCAACGTCGTGGCCGTTGAAGCCGAGCCTGGCCCGCCACTTGGCCCGTCGTTGGGCGGCGTCCGGGGCCGGGGCGTCCACGCCTGAATGGGCGATGAAAAACCGGTCGTCAGGGATGGGGTAGTAGCGTTGGACCTCGAGCTTCACCATCTCGGAATCTGCGACCCAGAAGCGGCCTGGGGCCAGGCGGGTGTTGCGTCTCTCCAAGAGCCACTGGCTCCAGATGCTCGGGCCGGTGAGGATCTTGAGCCAGGTGCGAAAGGGCGATTTGGGTTCGCCGCGCTCGACGCCCCAGAGCCCGCCGACGAAGGTGCCGCAGTGAATGTTCATGACATCGAATCGGGTGACGCGCTCGTGCGAATAGACGACGTCGAAGCCCCGGGCCAGCCGGGATGCCCGCCAGGAAAACCACCAGGCGTTGAGGTAATTGGGCTTGCGCACCGGGCGGGAGACGCGGTGCAG
>Ga0187868_1001937_pt1 | contig 14058 bp, 18 predicted proteins | sample June2016WEW_13_4_FD_133014 | JGI IMG/M metagenome (GOLD analysis project Ga0187868, IMG submission 133014) | Peatland microbial communities from SPRUCE experiment site at the Marcell Experimental Forest, Minnesota, USA - June2016WEW_13_40 | ecosystem: Environmental > Terrestrial > Soil >... | reverse complement strand
GACGCACCGGCCAACGGCTCCTCGATCGTGGTGACGCAGAAGTACGGCGGCACGCTGCCGACAACCGGCGGCTCCTGGTCTGGTCTGTTGACCACGGCGAATCTGTCGGGCGCGACGTTCACCGCCGGCGTCAACACCACCGGGATCGGCGGCGGTCAGTTCCGCCAGCTCACCCAGCAGCCGATCTCGATCAACGTGACGGCGAGCTTCGCCACGTCGACCTTCACGCTGACGGCGGCCTGAAAACAAGGCGCGTGACATGGGATTATTGCTCGCTACCACCAACGCGTACATCGAAGTGGTGACGAGCGCCGCTCAGGCGCTCCACACCCATGCTGATATCATTAATAGCAGCAGCTCAGGGCAAACTGTCGCGACGCAAAATGAAATTATCAGCACGGCGACGACGACGACGATAGTTTCGTCGCCGAGCTCTGGCAATGTGTCCAATATCAAGGAGCTAAGTCTCTATAACGCGGGATCAGGCAACAACACCGTCACCGTCGAGCACTACGACGGCATCACGACGGTCACGCTGCGAAGCCCGGTATTGCTTCCTGGTTATTCGTTGACCTACGAAGAGGGCCAAGGTTGGTACGTTGAGACGGCTTCCGGCCAGATATTGAACGCCGTCGCCAACGGCGCGGTCAATATGGTGACGTCGAGTTCTGCTCTTGTCCCGACATCAACCAGTTCGTTCGTCATGGGTGGTATGGGGGCACTCATAACCCCGGCAAAGTCCGGCAATATCGAGGCGACGCTATATGGTTATCTGACTTCTTCAGCCATTACGGTTGATGAAGGCATCATTCTCCAATTGGCTTACGCTTCCGGGTCTTCTGGACCTTCTTACCAAGCAGCGGCAACGGGGACGGTTGTTGGTAAAGCAACCGAATATTCTGTTCCTACGGCGGCAGGCGCTGCGGCTGATGTGCGCGCACCAGTTTCTCTAGGTGCGCTGATAACAGGGTTGCAAGTCGGCACCACATATTGGGTTGACTTCCAAATGGAAGGCATCACTGCCGAGGACGTGAGCCTTAACAACGCAGTCTTGATCCTCACAGAATACTAAAGGGGGGCCAGCCGTGCCGACTCCCTCCTTAGTGCAGATGATTTCGTCTGACTCGAATTATTATGGCGCGGGTGCTCCTACGGCGGGGATAGGTGGCACAGGTGGACAAAACAATTTCAGGTACAACGTCCCCAACAAGACGCAGGCGGGCAACTGTTATCTCGTTTCAGCGACGTGGCCTGACGGCAATACGCCCGTCCTGTCAGACAATCTGAACGGTGTTTGGCCTGCGCCAATTGGCACTGTCGGCGTGGGGCAGGGCAATAATGTAAGTGGGTTCTTCTTGCTGATTGGCTCTCTGCCGGGATGGATGACCATCACGGGGATGCTCAACGGAATGCCGACCCCGCCGTGGCAGTGGAATATAAAAGAGTTCTGCCACATCATCGGCTCTGGCGGTACTTCCGCCGGCGCATACGCTCAGACCGGCCCAAACCTGACTGCCGGCTCCTTTACCCCAAGCAACAACAATTCCGGTGGCGGCAACCTCATTGTCACTTATTGCTGCACGTCTGGTGCGAACATGGTGCAGACGACAGCACCGTCGTCGTTCGTCCCCAGTTCTGGGCACACGCTGCTTGAGGCCAACATTACCTGCATCGAAGTGCAGGCGTCCGGCGGATATGGTTTTGCTCACGCCGAAGAATACTATTTGCAAACAACTGCCGCCGCTATCAATCCCGGCTTCACCGCTACTGGTGATACCACAAACACCTACAACGTCATTGCCATTGCACTGACGGCGGGGCCAGCGGGTAGTCCGGCGCCTGCGTACGGCCCTTGGATCAACAAGATTATCCATCAATCGACGTTGGCTGATGCAGCCCTGACGTCCGTCAAATTTCAGGTTCCTTGGACGGGCAACTTACGCTTCGCTCGCGCGCTTACAGGAGGCAATTTAGCCGGTCTGACCCTCACAGATAGCGACAGCTACACTTGGACTAACGAAGCCTCCGCTACAGGTGATTTGATGGGTTGGGCTGCAAATACTGCGGCTGATACCAACGCCACACTCACGATAGCGGGGACGGCAGGTAGCTTTGGCGGTGGGTACACTTGGGTCTTTTATGACATAGCAAATATGGCTACGTCCCCGTTCGATCAATTTGCATCTAGCACGACCTACAATTCAGGAAACGGGGGTATTCCTAGCAACTACGGCTCGCTGATAAACGTCCCTACTATAACCCCAGGCGTAAATTACGGTTTGTGTATCTCTGCTACCGGGTTAGGAACGGGACCTGGGTTAACGTGTTCGTCGCCGCAAGGAGCGGTAGACGATTTTATGCACTACAGCGGCCAAAACGACAATGACAACTACGACAACGCCGATTGTGGTGGGCACATCGACTTTAGAACCGATGCTCCGATCAACTGGTGCTACACGATAACTCCGGGCGCTGGCTACACTGACGGGTCCTACGCCATAACATTCGCTGCGGCCACGCTGCCAGGGCCAAGCGGAAGCACAAACAATAGCGGCGTCGTGTTCATGCGCGACCCGGACCTGAGTCTGATCGCGTGGTTCAATAACAGTTGGTCGCCAATAGCTGAATGGTTCGACGACACTTATCCGGTGCTCGTTGCCGCGACTGTTTCATTGCTCGGCCGCGGTTTCGCAATGGCGACGGGCCGCGGCGCCATTGTCGGCAATGCCCGCTTGGTGGCGTCTGGAAAGGGATCGGCGGAAGGTCTCGTTTCGTTTTCCGGCAAAGTGCCGGTCATCACGCGGGCAACATCGCTTGCCATGGCGCGGGCGCAAGCTGGCGCTATGGCCGCACTCGCCGCCAAGGCGAATGCGCAGGCGAGAGCCAACGCCAACCCGCAGGGCGCGGTGCCTTTGGCGGCGCGTGGAACGGGTCTCTCTGCGGCTCGTGCCGCCCCTTCCGGCGTCGTCGGATTGCTCGCCCGCGGCGTTGCGGCGGCATTTAGCCGGGCCGGCATCGGCATCGGTGGGCTCGTTGCGCTCTATGCGCGAGCGACAGCTATCGGCTCGGCACACGGCCGTAGTGCGGTAGCCGCAATCGGCACGCCAACGTTGGTCGGAAGTGGCACAAACGCGACCTCGACGTCGACCCTCACATTTACCACGTCGGCCACTATTGTCGCAGAAAATCTGGTAGTAATAGCTATCGGCTACGGCAGTCTGGCCGCGACGATTTCCGCGATCTCGGACGGGACCAACAGCTATACCAAGGCTTATAGTCAAGGCGAGTCCGGCGTCGGCAACTCTCAGCTTTGGTATTGTGCGAACGCGCAGGCAGTATCGTCTGGCGCAACAGTCACCGTTACAGGGAATACGAGCGTTGCAGCCGGTAAGTTTGTGGGTGTTGTTGCCCAGGTTTCGGGGGTTGCCGCTAGTTCGGCTTTGGATAGTGCTGGCAACACAAACGCGGGATCAAGTTCAACTCCCAGCGTAGCGACGGGGACACTTGCTCAAGCATCAGAAATTATTTTTGGAGTTTTCGGGTTTTCATCGTCTCTCACATACGCCACCGAGGCCCCCGGTTTTACGAATTTATACAATAATGTTTTGGGAACTACTCCTCCGCTGGCATTGGATTATCAAATCGTTTCCTCCAATACTGCAGTCACTTACGCTCCAGGGTATTCTGGAAACAGTTCATGGGATGTTCTTGCTGCGCCATTTAAGGCAGCAGCGCCGACGAGCGTAAGTGGCGGCCAGATGACGGTTAATGCTGCATTGGCCGCTGCTGCAAGGGCTACCGGGTCGGGAAGATCGTATCTTTCGGGTGCAGTTGCTTTAGCTGCACGAGGAGCATCCTCAGCAAAAGCAGTTGTCACGATCAGCCTCGGTGGCTTCGTCAACCTAATAGCGATGAGCTTTGCCTCCGCAACAGGCCGTGCAAGTGCAGTGGGTAAACTCAACCTCTCCGCATCCGGCCAATCAATCGGAAGGGCTACCGCAACGTCTAGGGGCGCAGTGGGATTACTTGCGCTAGGAACGAGTTCAGCGAAGGCCTTCGTCACAATCCGCATCGGCGCTTTCGTCAACCTGGTTGCCCGCGGCTTCACCGCTGCGGCGGGGAGCGCCCACGCGACCGGCAAGCTCGGACTGAGCGCCAGCGCAAAGGCAATGGGGGTTGGGGGCGCCGCGCCCGCGGGAGCCGTGGGGCTATTCTCGCGTGGCTCGGCGGCGGCCAAGGCCACGGCGGCGGGAGGCTGGCGAGCGGCGCTTTCTGCTCGTTCCACAGCGATCGCGACCGGACGGATATCGGGGAGCTTTTCGCTGGCGCTGGCCGCCTTGTCCCGCGCTGCGGCCGCCGCCCGGACCGTGCTCGGCGTCGGCGCGATCGTGCTGCTGACGGCGCGCTCGATGGCCAAGGCGGCGGGTGCGTTACGACCGACGCTGACGGTTGGATTAACGGCGCACGCGGCAGCAAGCACGACCGGATCCGCAGCGCCGATCGGCAAGGTCGCGTTGGCGGGGCGCGCCACCGCCGCGGCGATGGGCTGGTTCTACCGGCGCATCCAGACGCTGCTCCCTAATCCGCGTTTTGGCAGCGTCGCGCGCGCCCGCCGGTTCGGCACTGCCGTAAAACCTCGTCGATTTGGCACCATAGCGAGATGGCCGATGCCGCAGAGCGCCGATTGCGATGAAATGGACGTCGGCGAAACAGTCAACGGCTGGATCGACTTCAACAAATGGCTGGCGCCGGGTGAAACGATCAGTTCGATCGTGTCGGTCACCGAGGCGAACTACCTGCCGCCTGGTGGATCTGCCTATGTCACGCTGACGGGATCTGCACAGATCGGCACCGTGCCGGTCGCCGCCGGAGGCAGCGGTGTCACCAATGCCGCCGTGCTGCAGCAATGGACCGGCGCCAATCCGGGAACCGCGCGCATCACCGCGACCGTCATCACCAGCGCCGGGCAGGAGTTGATCGACTGGACGCACCAGCCGGTCGACACGCCAGACTAAGAAGCTTTGAGGTTTTCGATGCGTGGATCCGTCCTGATCGGCGCCGCGATCATTCTTGCTATGGCGTTGCTGTTTGCCGTCGCCGGCCAGAGCTTCGCTGGTGATCCGACCGGCTATTGGGCGAACCTCATAGCTAAAGGCGAGGCTCCCCCGGCGGCTTGGTGGGCCGGGCTCGCCAGCGGCAAGGGCTTGTGCTGCTCATTCGCCGATGGCGTCCGCATCGATGATGTCGATTGGGACACTGGCGGTCCCGCCGGCGAATATCGCGTGCGGCTGCACAATGCATGGTTTGTGGTGCCCGAGAGCGCGCTCGTGACGGAGCCCAACAGGTTTGGCCCCGCCGTCGTGTGGCCTTATCAGAACATGGACGGCAATACGCAAATCCGCTGCTTTCTGCCTGGAGCTGGCGCATGACCGATCTTCTTTTCCCTGCGGTTCTCAGGAAGCTATGGCCCAACGGCGCCCAGCATGTGCCTGGTCTGCTCGAGGGCATCATCGCGGCAGCGCCGACCGTGTTCCCGAAATACGGCCTGACGACTTTGCTCACTGTCGCGCACGCGATGGCTCAGTTTTCCGAAGAGAGCGGCGCCGGCCTCGAGATGGTGGAGAACGACAACTTCACCGAAGCGCAGCTGCTCAAGCTGTTCCCCACGCATTTCACCGGCTCGATGGCGGAACGTCTGCAGCACAATCCGCGCATGATCTGCGACGTCGCCTATGGCGGCCGCATGGGTAATGCGCCGCCGCCATCCGATGACGGCTACAACTATCGCGGCCGCGGGCTGTCGCAGTGCACCGGCAAGAACGGCTATGAGGCGCTGGCGAAAAAGACCGGGATCGATGTTCTAAGCAATCCCGATCTTTTGTCAGCGCCATCAACCGCGCTCGAGTGCGGCGTCGCTGACTTCGTGCTGTGCGGTTGTCTGCCATATGCCGAGCGCGACGACGTGGTCGGCGTGACGGAAAAGCTCAACGGCGGCACCAACGGGCTCGCCGTGCGCGAACAGTGGCTGGCAAAATGGAAGGCGGCGCTTGCCGCGCCCACGAGCTCGCCGGCGATCGCCGTGCCGATCGCCAAGCCCGCGCCCGCAGCTTCTTCGCCCTCGATCGTGCCGGCAGCGAAGCCGGCAACGCCCGCGCCGATCGAGCCGGAGATCCTCATCAGACTTGACAGCCTGCTCGCGGAAATCCGCGCGCGCATCGCTGCCTAAAATTTCCATCGTCAACTTTCGATCCAACAAGGAGGTCATCATGGCTGACGAAAAGCTTGTGCAAGAAGCGTCCTGGCTTAGCGCCCGATTGCAGGAAAAGACGACCTATGCCGGGCTTGTCATGTTGCTCAGTCTCGCCGGTGTTGCCCATGCTACTCAATGGGAAACGAATATCGAGACAATCGGTATCGGCCTCGGCATGTTGCTTGCTGGCATCACGGCAATTCTGACGTCGGAAAGCAAAGGCAAGACCATCATCAAGTCGCTCGTTCTGTGTTTCGCCGTTGCTTGGCTGTTTGGTCCGCTGCCGGCGGATGCGCAGACGGCCGCGCCGGCGGCAACGCCAGCGCCGGCCGCTTCGCCCCTGGTCAATCTGCCGACCGTCGGCAAGGCGCAGGCATCCGCAAACCCGTTCATCTCGCAGAAAGCCTCTGGCTTTTATCTCGGCGTCGGCACTTCGGTCGGCGTTGCCAGCTCGAGCGTGTCGGGCAACGTGTTTGCTCTGCCTGGCATCACCGGCGGCAGCACAACGGCGGCAGGCGGCACGATCGACGCCGATGTCGGTTACGTCTGGAACGTTTGTCTGCTTCAGACGTGGTGCCAGATCGAGGCCGATGTCAAATACACCAACATCGACGGCAGTTCCGCAGTCGGGACTATCTCTAGCCGGTGGGTATTGACGCAAGAGTTCGACGTCGGTGCCGACATGGTTCAGGCCGTGCTCAAGTATTTTCCGATTTTCACCAATCCGTTTCCGAGCTTTAATCCGACGAGCCTGTTACCGAGCGCGGCCACCGTCTCAAATACGCCGTTGGGATATGTTGGCTTCAAGCAGGCGGAGTTGCTGATCAACGGTAATGTCGGCCAGGCCGGCGGGCAGACGTGGGCATATGCTCCAGGAGTGACCAGCGGATTCCGCTGGCAGACCCTCGGCGCAAACGGCAAGCCGAACGGCGGATCGCTCAAGGTGTTCGCCGACATTCTCTGGCCGACAAAGGGGGTCTCGATCGCCAATCTTTTTGGCGCTGGAGGCGCGCCAGTCGTCACCCAGGCGAACGCCAACCTGAATACGATGTTCATCGCCGGTCTCCATTACGATTTCGGCATCTGATAATGGCCGATGAAAAGACCTACCTCGAGCGCGCCAAAGCCGCGCTCGAGGATGCCTTTGCCGAACAGCTCAAGGCGCGTTTCACTTGGCTCAATAACGACGTGGAAGGTCACGCGAATCACGTCGCGGAGCTTGCCGGTGATGTCGTGAAATTTGAGAGCGGCATGCGCGATCTCAAGGCGATGTACGAAGCCGCGCTCAAGATCATCGACAAGGTTTTTGGAGCGTCGCCATGATCCAGCTTCGCTTCGTCACCTGCAACGATCCGGTCTCTGCCAGCATTCGTCTCGGCGAATATGGCTTCTGGGCCTCGCACGTCGAAGCCGTGATGCCGGACGGCACGCTGCTCGGCGCCCATTACGATGGAGGCGTGCAGGCACGGCCGAAGGGCTATGACGCGGCGACCGTGGAGAGGGAGCGGATTGTCGATCTGCCCTGCGACGATGCGACCGAGCAGAAATTTCTCGCCTTTCTGCGTGACCAGCTCGGCAAGCCCTACGATCTGCGCGCCATCGTCGCGCTGGTCGCCGAGCGCGATTGGCGTCAACCGGATTCGTGGTTCTGCTCGGAATTGCAGGCCGCCGCGCTCGAGGCCTGCGGCTGGATGCCCAAGCTCGCCGATAATGTGTCCAAGATCACGCCGCGCGATCTGCTGTTGATCGTGAGCGCGCGCATTCCGCTCGCGGCCTGAGAACAGGAAAGTTCATGGTGGAACAACAGATCGGCATCCTCGACAGCCGTGTTACCAGGATCGAGGGCCAGATCACTGCCGGTTTTGATCGCATCGAGAAAATGCTGCGGACGGAAATCAACGATCTGAAAACCGAACAGATCAGCGATCTGCGCGAAGCCAATCGGCGGCTTGCCGACGATCAACGGCGCCTGTGGGAGCGCCTCGGGGCCTATGAACGCCGCGAGCACGAGCGCGTCGGCACCTTCAAGACCATCAGCAGCATCAGCCATTTTATCGCCGTGCTGCTCGGCGGCATGATCACCTGGCTGGCGACCTGGCTCGCGGCCTTCAAAGGATTTCCGCCACTGCATTGAATTCGGCGGCTTAGGCCACCGTCAGAGGTCGCGGCGAGAGCCGTGACAGGCGGGCTCCGATCCCGTCGCCCTCCTTGGGCGTTTCCTCCCTAGACTTGCCGGGGCTGGCAGCGATGCCGGCCCCGGTTTTTCTGCGTCTTAGGGGAGGGCAATCAAGGGGTAGTGTGTCGAGAGGGCGTGGCCACTACGGCTAGGAAATGCCTCTAGGCGGCCTTGCGGGCTTCCCTGGTGAAGCTGAAGGGCAGCCGGTCCATGAGGGCGGTGAGGTGGAGTCGCTCCTCCGCTACCAGCTCCCCGCCCGAATGGTGCGCCATCTGGAACGGATCGAGCCCGAGCAGGCCGCCGAGTTCCCCGCGCACCACGATCCGGGGTGCGATCCCTCTTGCCGCCGGCTGGATGGTCACCGTCTCGATCATGGCGCGGATGGCATTGGCGGCCGCATCGACGCCCTGGGTTAACCCGGCGTTAAGCGTCTCCTCGAGGCGCGCCAGGTCGGCAACGTAAGTTTCGACCGCGGCCGGGCGGAGCGCAATGACGGTCGGCGGGATCCCGAGTGCCGCCAGCTCGGCCGCCAGCGCAGCCCTCCGCGCCCGCAGCGCCGGCAGGTGGACAGCCGCCTCGGCTTCCGTGATCCGCCCATCGATAATGGCCCTGACGGCGCGCTCGAGCTGTCGATCGAGGGTAGCGAGCTCGCGCTCGAGCGCTTGGCGTCGGGTTTGCCCGCCGACGTCGCGCTTGCGCCGCTCCTCGTTATAGCAGCGCACGAAATAGGCCACCGCTTCCCGCGTGCCGAGCTCCTCGCGCAAGCCGCCGACCACCGTGCGCTCGATGTCGTCGAGATAGTAGGACCGGCGATTGGAGCAGCTCGCCGCCTCGCGCATGCGCGTGCAGACGATGCGCGGGCGGCCGTGGTCGACGTCCTTTTTCGACATGCCGGCGCCGCAGGCGCCGCAGCGAAGGAGCCCGGAGAGAATACGCTTCGGCGTCGCGCGCATATTGCGCGGCGCAACTGCCCGCTCTGCGCGCCGTCGCTGCACCTGGTCGAACAGGTCATCGTCGACGATGCGCAGATGCGGCGCATCGCTACGTTGCCATTCACTCTCCGGCAACGGCCGCGACAGCCGCTTGCCGGTCGCCGGATTCTTCACCATGCGCACGCGGTTCCAGACAAGCCGCCCGGCATAGAGCTCGTTCTGCAGGATCCCGCTCTTGCGTTTGTTGTGGCCGTTGATGGTCGAGGCGAGCCAGTAACTCTTGCGTGGAGCGGGGACGCCTTCGGCATTGAGCTGCGCCGCGATCGCGCGCGGTGCCCGGCCGTCGGCATATTCGCGGAAGATGCGGCGCACGATGCCGGCTTCCTGCGGTTCGATCTCAAGCTCGCCAGGCTTGCCGGCGATCGGCCGGTAGCCATAGGCCAGGCCGCCAGGATGGCGACCGTCGCGGATCACGCCCGCCATGCCGCGGCGAATCTTGACAACGAGATTTTTCAGAAACAACGCATTCATCGTGCCCTTGAGCCCGACGTGCATCTCGTTGATCAATCCGTCGCCGACCGTCTCGATCGCCACGCCGGTGAAAGTCATCTGCTCGTAGAGTTTGGCGACGTCGCCGAGGTTGCGCGACAGGCGATCCAAGTCTTCCGCCACGATGACGTCGCACTCGCCGGCGGCCGCCAATGCCACCATGCGCAGATAGTCCGGGCGATTGACGATCGAAGCGCCGGAAATGGCGCGATCGGCAAAGATGCGGTCGATCTGATAATCCTTCCGCGCGCAATAGGCGCGGTTGCCGGCGTGTTGATCGTCGATCGAGCGATCGTCTTGAAGGTCGCTAGAGAAACGCGCGTACAGGAAAGCGCGGGTCATGGCCCGGCGGCACGGCGACGTTCTTCACCACGCCGATAGGCCGCATCGTATGCATCCTTCATCTCAGGAAACGGTAAGTCGTTGCGTTTTGGGTGCCGATGCCAGCCATCATCCTCGCCCCACGTTTCGGCCCACGTTATTTTCTCTGCATCTATCATCGTTTAGCCTCTCGATCCCGATCCTCCCGCGCCACGGCGTCCCTGGCAAGGGCCTCGATGATGCGCTTGATTTCCGGGCGCAAGCCTTGTGGAGAAGCCCATAGCGGCGTATCGGGGCCGATCTGATCGCGTGAGGGCAGCGAACGGGTCACGATCTTGGCTTCGCCCGCCAACGGAAATTCCGCCTAGTCGCGCCCGGCCGCTTATCGATCACGCCGTAGGCCGCCAGCTTCGAAAGCTTCGTCGACGTATTGTACGAGGTCATGCCGGTGCGCGTGGCGACCTCGGCGGAAGTAAGACCCTCCGGCTCGCCCGCGAGCGTGGCGAGGATGATGTCAGTGACCATGCTTATCCGGTTGACTCCCGAGGCTCTACATCTTGTGGTCATAACGCCTTCGCTCCGGCGCTGTCGCGAAGCGCCTTCCAAGCGCGACCATCGCGGATCGCCTTAAATATTGGCCGAAGAATATCGAGGTCATAATTATCGACGCCGAGAACCTTCATTTTGGCGCGCGTAGTGAGGCCAGCGGCGCGCAATATTTCTTCGGCGGCGACTTCTTCGCCCCAAACGCCAACCATCGTCGAGCACGCCACGGCTATCCCGCTCGCGAAGCCGCGCTCATGCCATAAATCCTGTTCTTTGGTGCGCCGCGCCATTTTCGTTAATCCATCAACATCTAGTAGGTCTCAGCGTTTTTGTATGGCAACCGGATAAGCATGTATCCGGTTGTCTCACACAGCCCTACATCTTGTGGTCATAGCCGCTCCGGGTGTGGAAACGGCTTTGTCCACATATCGAGCCAAGATTCCTGCTTTGGCGCGTCCGCGATTTGCAAGCACGGCGGCGAATACCAAACGCATTCGCTGTCAGTTGTCTTGCCGCCAGAATAGGTCAGACGGCCACGCGACCATTCGACGGTTTCCCATCCCGGCAAGTCGTAATCGCCTTTGTGGCCGCATAGAGCGATCCGAAGGTGGCTATTGTCTCCGGCCCATGTTGCAACGGCATCGGCGACAGGCGATGAGGCCCCATAAAGCCGCTCATATGCCCGGTATGGCGGGTCGAGAAAGACGCCCGTTTCATCGCCGCCGAAGTGGTTATTGAGGCAGCGCGACCAATCGCCATGAACGATCCGAACACGCTCCAGCCGGTCAGCAATTCGCCGCAGCCAAGCCATCGCCGTTCGGCCACAGGAGGTCAGCAATTCGCTTTCGCCCCTCCCGGCGTCAACTGTGGCATGGGGGATTTTGCCGATGGCCTGTACGCCCCTCCCGGCGTCACTGGCATGGGGGATTTTGCCGATGGCCTGTACGCCCATCCCGGCGTTACCGGCATGGGGGATTTGGCCGATGGCCTGTACGCCCATCCCGGCGTTACCGGCATGGGGGATTTGGCCGAACCAATCGCACCAGCCCGAACCTATCCAGCAGCATTGGCCCCACAGCCACCATCCCGCGACCTTGGCATCGCCGGGCCAATCTGGGTCTTGCATCGCCTCGCCGATGCGCTGGCGCTGCGCCATAAGCCAAACATGCCGCGCCCCAAGGTCGATGTGCGAGACGGGATAATCGGACCATTCCGCGACGGTCGCGGCTTGATGCTTTACCGCACGCCAGAAGTTTGCGATGAAGCCGCTGCCGTCGCCAATGACTTCAAGGGACGCCGGGTTCGGCGCGGCGAGTAGGACGGCGGCCGATCCACAAAAAGGTTCGATGTATTGCACCGGGTTGCCAAGCCGCGACCATATCTCAGTCGCGATTGATCGCTTGCCACCGAAGTAGGGAAATGGCGACAAAAGACATTTGGTTCCGCTCGTCAACATTTAGTGGGTCTCAGCATTTGTGGCCGGATAAGCATGTCAGTGACTTCGCTCATCTGTTTCGTTCCGCAATTGCCGAAAGAATGACCGCCCGCATGGCGACCAGGTCGCCGCGCTGCGCATAGAGCCGTTCACAGATCAGAAGCGGATTGATGCCGAGCTGATGCCAGAACAGATACTCGCCGCTCCGATGAAGCGCATCGCGATCTGTCTGATGGCAGCCGCGATCGAGCGGGAGCGCCCATCTATCGTCCGGCTTCTTCCCTATGCCGCCGCGCTTGTGGAAGGCGGCCGACGTGATCCTCACGTGGGCGGCTTCGCCGCACGGCTCCATCCCGCACTTAACGCACGGAAGCTGCCGCACCATCGCCAGATAGGATGCGTCACCGATCCGTTCCTGATGCGCAAACGGCGCGATGCTGATCGGATGCTTGAGCAAGCTACCGATCGGCGCGATGCGGGCGATGCGTTTGGGGAGTGGGCGGATCATTATTGTGCCTGATAGGAGCAAATGAAAATTGGCCGATCATCTGCGCGCGCTTCCATCGTCCTGGCGAAGGTGACGCGCCAGAGCTTCTCGTAAGGCTGCCCGTTGGCAATCGGCCATACGATCGCGACGCCATTGAGCGGCAATCCGTAATCGCGAAGCGTGGCAAGCGCGCCGAAACCGATCGCGTCGTCATCCCGCGCGATCAGGTCGATGGTCGGCTCGAAATAGGCGTGGCCTTTGCCGCCTTGGCATGACTGGCAGGTTTCAAAACCGCCGGCGTGCAGCACGCGCACGGCGAATCTGATGCCAGGATCAAGCTCTTGGTAGAATGTTTCTGGCATCATCATATTGCGGAGCGGGGCCGGCTTCTTGGCGCGCATCAATGCATCCCCGCTGCGATCGCCAGAATGAAGATGATCGAGCCCACGGTGGCGATCACGCCAAGCATCGTGAACAGCGAACTATGATTGCGAAGCGGCCTATTGGCGGGCATAGCGTTCCCGGCTGCGATTGAAAGCGTCGTCGAGCTTGTGATCGGCTCGCGCTCCAGCGGCGACGCAGGCCATGATCACGGCGCCCAGGCAAGCGCCGACCGAAGCGCTGATGATGCAGAAGATAACGGTCATGGCGTCATTCCTTGCGTCACCAGCACGTGGATGATCTCGATCAGGTTTAGGGATATCGCCAGCATCAGGAAGCCGCCGATCAAGATGTTGGTAACGATCTCGCCCATGACCTAGCCCGCCGCCATGATGCGGCCGACGTCGGCGACCGTGCGTTCGAACGCCGCGTCGCGCTTCTCGACATGCAGCCGGTGATGATGAGCATCCCGCGCCAGCATGCCCATGTAATTGCCGACCGCCCGGGAACGAAACGTCGACCAGCCGCAGGTGCAATAGGCTCTGGCGGCAGAGCCCGGCCGGCCGAAATTGTACGTGACGACGTGCATGCCGAGCCGACGCGCCGTCTCCAGCGCCAGCCGGTCGGCGGCAAACCGCCCCTTCGGCGTCAGCACGTGGAAGCGGCCCCTTTGCTCGGCGAGGTTCAATCGGGCTAGCTCATAGAAATTGCGTCCCCAAGGCCCTGGCGTGCCCCGCTGGCGCAGTTCCGCTCGCACGAGCTCGGATAGCTCCGATCGTCGCATCGCCAACAGGGCAAGCTGCTGGCCCTCGCTGAGGGGCGAATTGGCGGAGAGGGAAGGTGAGGACATTGGCGTTCCCCGATCAGCGCGTCGGAGAACAGAATAGGAATAGTGCTATTTCAAGTCAATAGGAAAACTCCTATCTCGCCATAATTCTTTGCGCGAAAATCACGCGACACGCACCCCTGGCGCCCTGATCG
>Ga0187868_1001935_pt1 | contig 14071 bp, 12 predicted proteins | sample June2016WEW_13_4_FD_133014 | JGI IMG/M metagenome (GOLD analysis project Ga0187868, IMG submission 133014) | Peatland microbial communities from SPRUCE experiment site at the Marcell Experimental Forest, Minnesota, USA - June2016WEW_13_40 | ecosystem: Environmental > Terrestrial > Soil >... | reverse complement strand
GCTAGCTAAAGGGTGTTGCGAAACCCCGGTTCTTCAATTGTTCGGCTGAAAACCAGTAATTTCGTGGACAAGGTTGCTCGATGGCGTTGGTTTGAGTTGCCGGCTTGACCGGCAACCTGCCAAGGCCCCATCGGTTCCGGTGGCCCGTGGTTCTCCTGGCCGGGTGGACCAATATTGCCCGCAGTCAACCCACAATCCAGGACCAGAGATCCGAATGGTCCAGCGCGAGCCAGATCGAACGCCATGCTTCCGACCACTGAACTTGTGGGCGAGTCGGATGCGGCTTTGGTACCTCGATCGAATAAGGATCCCGAGCTGACGACAGGCTGGTAATTCCAATCGACTGCCTGAGTAAGGCCGAGTAACAGACACAGCAGTACGCAGCAGACAAGGGTTAGACGGAACCAGGGCGTCATTGCGAATCGGCCTCGCGGGCGCGCTGCAAATTACGCTCCTTATTCAACTCCGCCAGTTCGCGCAAACATTGCTGCATTTGTTGCCAAGCGGCCACTCCTTCTCGCGTGGCCTCCTCCGCTCCCTTGGGAACATAGTAGCCGGTGGTCTTGCCCTTCTCCCCGCGGTAGCTCACATTCAGATGCGGACCATGCTTGGGTCCATCGCCCTGACAATGACAGCCCGCTCGTCCGCAGGTGCGGTAAGTTTCCGAGAGCGTTCCAAAAATGGCGATCTCGGCCAGACGTTCGATCTCGCTCAGTAGCTTGCGTCGTTGGGCAGTACCCTCAACTGACCTGGCCATGGTCCCTCCGACGCGCTTGATCGCGAGCGATGGAAAATAGATTCTTGGTAATCACGCACCAGCCCACGTAACGCTGAAATCCACGATCTCCTTTATAGGTGGCTCGCCGCATGGAGAAGGGATGCTTCAAGGTGCTGATGGTGGCTTCACAGCCGGCCCGCCAGCGCAGCGCTCGCCGGAACCAGCGTTGCTTCTGTTGCTGGGATCGGGTGGCCGATAGACGTCCGCGCGCCGGCAACGCCACCTTCTTGACCCCAAGGGCATGCGCCTCCTCCTCGTTTTTGGCGGAAAAAAATCCGCGGTCGCCGGTGGCCATCTCCGGCGCTTGCCCGAAGCAAGCTTGATGTTGTTCCAGGGCCGGCATCCAGACCGTGTTATCGGCCGGATTGCCCACCAGAACTTGGTAGCCGCTCACGATGCCGTTTTCCACCTCATCAATCCGCACCAGCCTACCAAACTCGTTGGGCTTGTGCGCTTTCCCTTTGCGAATGACTTGGGTGTGCGCTTCGAACAAGCTCAACACCTTGCCCTCCGCGTGGCTGTCGCCGCCCAACACCCGTTTCTTGGTTTGGGTGATCACCTGCTCGACCAAAGGGAGAAAGTGTCGGAGCTGGCCGATCTGCGCTTCCACCCGCAGCAGTTTGCCTACCACCTTCAGTCGTTTCTTCGCCCATCGTTCGATCACGTCGCTGGCCTGTCGCACCACGCCCCGGGTCAGAGCCAACAACTTCTGATAACTGTCCCGCATGCGCTGCTGGTTGGCCTGGGTGAGGCACTTGGCGGCACGGCTGATCTCCAACAGACGATGTTTCACCGCCCGCCCCTGATGCACTACTTCCACGGCTCCGTTCTTACACTCGCGGGCGATGCCTTCGAGACTGCGGCTGAGCACCCGGATGCCGTCGCCCAAAAGCGAGCTGTCGGTAGGATAGTGAACGTTGCTTTCCACGACCGTAGTGTCGGTGCGTAACTTTCGCCCTTGGGCTACGCCTTGCTCGCAGGCCAGGCTGACCACCCGCTGATGAATCTCTTCGGTGACCGCCGGGCTCAGCAGGGCAAAGGTGCGGCTGAAGGTAGTGAAATCGGGCGTAGCCTCGGCATCGAAGTGGGTGAAGCGGCGGTACACCAGGTTGCTGCGCAGCTCCCGTTCCAGATCGCGGAAGCTCCAGCCCTTGAGGTGCTTCATGACACAGCAGCGCAGCAGACGATCAGGGGCGATTCCGGTTCGCCCAGTGCGTTTCGAAAGCGGGCTGCGTGTCGCCAGACATTGGCGGACCAAGTCGACCAGAGCGGGATCCTGCAGGAGCTGATCGACGGGATCGAGCAAATCGTCTTTGAGCAGAGCCGCTTGCCGGGCCAGGGGCGAGTAGAATAGCCACGCTTGGTGAGAGGTAGGGGCGATCATAATCGTACTCGAGTGTATCGAGTAAGATAAGATCTGTCAAGAAAAAAGAGTGGGAGCCACGCGATTTTCTTTGTCGAGATTAGCCAATGAAAGATGAACGAATCTGCAGATCCGCCACGCCGCTGCGTCACCGCCCGCGTCAATCAAGGGCTTGAGCCCTGGGTTTTGCATCAGCCTTTAGCTAAGCTAGTCGCCAACTCCGAATAGTGAAACGCACTGACGGCATACCAATGCTAGGCGTATGCGAACGCTGCAATGCGCAATTTTCGGCCGACCGCCTTGAAAACGCTTATCGCCACATTCAAGAACAGTTCGATGCTCACAAGTGTAAGTCCGTTGATAACAGTCAGAATGCCCTGCGGATCGTGCGGGAACCGGCGCAACCAAAGTAGCGTAATGCCTGTTGATGCCAAAAAATCGGCACCACTACCCTTTCTCGATCAAACTTGACAAACGACGAGGCTTGATCGTAAAAACGTACATTACCGGTAGCGTAATCGTTCACGCTGCCAGCCGTGGACAAGCGTTGGCTCTATCCCCCGCGGTCGTTCCTCATGAAGTGACATTCGTGCCGACGGGCAAACCGTAAATGAACCTTTCCCTCGCACTTTTTGTTTCCCCCCATCTCGTGCATTTGTCGCCAGTCGACGCCGTCATCATTGTTTTCTACTTTGCTCTGGTACTGGCCATCGGTTTCTACCTAAAGCGGCGGTCGAATACCAGTGAGGATTACTTTCTTGCGGGCCGCGAAATGACAGCTTGGATCGCCGGCCTCAGCTTTCTCTCCGCCAATCTGGGTGCGCTCGAGCTGATGGGATGGGCTGGAGCTACTTATCAGTATGGCATCCTGGCTGCGCATTGGTACTGGATCGGAGCGATTCCAGCGATGCTTTTCCTGGGTCTGGTGATGATGCCCTTCTATTACATCTCCAAAACCCACTCAGTTCCCGGCTATCTAAAGCTCCGCTACGGGGAGTCGAGCCGGGCCTTGTCGGCCATTTCCTTCGCGTTCATGACCGTGCTCATGAGCGGCATCAACATGTACTCGATGGCGCTTGTCATGAAGGTGGTGTTGGGCTGGGACATCAACTTCAGCATTCTGGTCTCCTCGATCACGGTTGCCATTTACGTGGGTCTTGGCGGGCTCCGTTCCGCTATCTTCAACGAAGTCCTGCAATTCGTTCTTATCTGGGCGGGGGCGCTGCTGATCCCTATCCTGGGGCTGATTGAAACGGGTGGCTGGAACAACCTCCGTGTGCAGGTTGCGCGCAATGCCTCCGCGGAATACACCCACCTGTGGTCCACCTTGGGATCGTTCCAGTCCAACCCCATGGGCATCCACTGGACCGGAATCGTGTTCGGCCTGGGCGCCGTTATCTCCTTCGGCTACTGGACGACCGATTTTCTGGTGGTGCAGCGCGTGCTTTCCGCCAAAGACCTGCGCGCTGCCAAGATGGCGCCAATCATTGGCGCCGCCTTCAAAATGTTCGTCCCCCTTATCGTGATTCTTCCCGGCCTGATCGGTATCGCTGTACTGCCCATGAAACTTGTAGGCGAAGGCGCGGCCGTAGGGACCGGCGGCCACAGCTATAACGAAGTTCTGCCGCTCCTGTTGGCCCGCTATTGCGGACCCGGCCTGCTCGGGTTGGGGGTCACGGCGCTAATGGCCGGATTCATGTCGGGCATGGCGGGAAATGTCAGTGCCTTCTCTACCGTTTGGACGTACGACATTTATAGCGCGCTCTTCCATAAAAACGCAAGCGACCAACAACTAGTAGGAATGGGACGCTGGTCAACCATCGGGGGTGTAGCGATCAGTGTGGGGACTGCGTATCTGGTGATCCAGTTCCTCAGTATCATGGATTATGTGCAAGCGCTGTTCAGCTTCTTTATTGCGCCGCTCTTCGGGACGGTGCTGCTGGGGATGCTGTGGAAACGCGCCACGGCGGCGGGGGGATTCTGGGGTCTGCTGACGGGAACGGTTTCCTCGATTGCCATGTGGGCGTGGGTAAAAGTGGATCCTTCAGCACTCCGCTATGTAGCGTTGTCGCCCTACGCGCGAGACATGGCTGAGAACATGTACCGGGCCCTCTGGTCTTGTCTTCTTTGCGTCGTAGTTACTGTCGTGGTCAGCCTATTCACCGCTCCTAAGCTGGCCAGCGAACTCAAAGGCCTGGTGTACGGCGAAACCGAAATCCCCTCTGAAGGGGAATTTGCTTTTTATCAGCGGCCCGTGTTCTGGGCCGGCGCTGTCGCGGTCGTGTTTGTTGTGCTGAATATTCTGTTCTGGTGAGGGACCATGCATTCTGAAGGTTCGATCTCGATATGGTTTTTCATCGGCATCTCTTTGCTCGGAAATGGCCTGCTGATTCTGGGAGCGGGTTTGTACCAAGTGGCGCATCCCCCTGCTGAACCCGTGGTGCTGTTCAGGCTGCATGCAAACGTGTGGTGGGGCGCATTACTTGCCATGGCGGGAGCGGCTTACTGTTACCATTTCCGTCCAGGACGATGATCGGTTTCACATTAGTTGGGGAAAAATCTTTGGTCGGTAAGGACTCCTATGTCGCGTGATGAACAGGGCCATCAGAAGCAGAAGATGACATTCGGCCTGATTGTCGGAAACCGCGGGTTCTTCCCGGACCATCTGGCAAAGTCGGGCCGCGAAGAAATGCTGCGCGCGCTCGATCAGGCTGGCATCGAAGCGGTGGTTCTGCAGTCCGAAGAGGGAAAGTACGGCTCTGTCGAGACGTACGAAGAAGCAAAACGCTGCGCGGCGTTGTTTCGTAAGAATGCGGACCGGATCGACGGCGTCATCGTTACTTTGCCGAATTTTGGCGATGAACGCGCCATCGCAGACACGCTGCGTTTGGCCCGGCTGGGCGTTCCCGTGCTGGTGCAGGCGACACCGGACGACCCCGCAAAGATGACGATCGCGTTTCGCCGCGACAGCTTCTGCGGCAAGATGTCGGCGTGCAACAATCTGCAGCAGTATCGAATCCCGTACTCACTCACGGCGTCCCACACTGTCGCTCCCGACTCGGCGGAGTTCCGCAACGATCTGGAGGTGTTTGCCGCGGTGTGCCGGATCGTGAACGGCCTGCGGAATTTGCGGATCGGTAGTATCGGCGCGCGACCGGCGGCGTTTAACACGGTTCGCTACAGCGAAAAGATTCTGGAAGCAAACGGCATATCCGTCGAAACCGTGGACCTTTCTGAGATTCTGGGCCGGATCGCGCGCCTGAGCGACATGGAGGTTTGCGTTCAAGACAAGCTGCACGAGATCCGCAGGTATGTAACCACCACCGGCGTCCCCGAAGCGGCCCTCATTAAGATGGCCAAACTGGGCGCGATCATTGATGAGTGGATGAAGTCGAGAGATGTCGCGGTCAGCGCCGTGCAGTGCTGGACCGCGCTCGAGGAGTACTTCGGCGTGGTGCCGTGCACCATCATGAGCATGATGAGCAACAATTTAATCCCCAGCGCTTGCGAGGTGGACGTTTGCGGCACCCTTAGCATGCACGCCCTGCGGCTGGCCTCGGAAACCCCCAGTGCGCTGCTCGACTGGAACAATAACTACGGCGACAACCCCGACAAGGCAGTCTGCTTCCACTGCAGCAATCTCCCCAAGCATTTCTTTCAGGATGTGCGCATGGACTTCCAGGAAATCATTGCCGGAACAGTCGGTAAAGAAAACACGTTCGGCACGTGCGTAGGGCGTGTAAAAGCGGGGGCGATGAGCTTCGCGCGCTTCTCCACCGACGACCGCGGCGGCGTTGTGCGCGGCTATGTCGGCGAAGGCGCGTTCACCAATGACTCCCTGAATACGTTCGGCGGAGCGGGCGTGGTCGAGATCCCGCGCATGCAGAAACTTCTGCGCTACATTTGCGAGAACGGTTTTGAACATCATGTAGCCGCCAATTTTTCAACGGTCGCAGCAGCAACGCACGAAGCTGCCACGCGCTATCTGGGCTGGGCTACGTACCGGCATGGACGGGATGGATCGGGCTGCTGACGATCTTAAATCTGCCGGAGTGCCGGATAGATTCTGCGATAGGTGCGGTAGGCCTGGTCGAGGACTGCAGAGCTTTCCGCATCGGGCTGAATCGTTTGAGCAGTTAGCACGACGGCATCGCAGGCTTCATCGACGCAGTGCCAATTTCCAGCGCCGGTTCCGGCCAGGATCGCGGCCCCGTACGCCGCACCCTCCTCGGCTTGAACGACCTCCACCGCATGTCCATAAACATCGGCTTGAATCTGCCGCCACAGGGGCGATCGGGCTCCTCCACCTCCCAGGCGAATGCGATCGACGGGCAACTTCATTTCGCGAAAGATGGTGAAGCTGTCGCGAAGGCTGAAAGCCACACCTTCCAATATGGCGCGGATCACGTGGGCTCGAGTGTGGGTGGCGGAGAGACCGACCAGGGCAGCACGAGCGTTAGGATCGCAATGGGGAGTGCGTTCACCCATTAGATAGGGCGCCCAGAACACGCCCTCTGAGCCGGGCGGCGCGGCCGCGGCTTCCTCACACAGCGTCTCGTAGGGATCGCGCGCGTCGTCCTTGGGTGCGGCGGGTCCGGCGCCGAAGCGATCACGGAACCAGCGCAGTGAGAGGCCGGCCGCCTGCGTCACGCCCATTACATGCCAACGTCCTGGGATCGCGTGGCAGAAGGTGTGAATTCTTCCTTTGGGATCGAGCACCGGTGCGTCGGTGGCCGCAAACACTACGCCGGATGTGCCGATGGTCGCGCTCACCGTTCCGGGACGAACAATTCCCATGCCGACCGCTCCCGCCGCCTGATCGCCGGCCCCAGCCACCACTGGCGTTCCCGCTCTCAGCCCGGTCGCTTCGGCCCCTCGCCCGGAAACCTGGCCACATATTTCGGGAGACTCCCATAAAGAGGGAAGCAGTTGTTTGTCGATTCCAGTACGGCTCAAAACTTCGGACGACCACTGCCGCTTCGCGACATCCAATAGCAGAGTTCCCGACGCATCCGCCACATCAATGGCGCGTTCCCCGGTGAATTGAAAGCGCACGTAATCCTTGGGCAACATCACGTGCGCAACGCGCTCCCAGTTGCGAGGTTCATTCTCTCGCACCCAAAGCAGCTTGGTGAGGGTGAAATTGGTAACAGGTGCATTGCAGGTGAGCTGGATGAGACGATTGACGCCGAAGAGATGGGAAAGCTCTTCCACCTGCGGCTCCGTGCGCTGATCACACCAGATAAGGGCAGGCCGCACTACGTCATCCTGGGCATCCAGCAGAACGGCCCCATGCATCTGCCCGGAAAAGCCTACGCAGGCGATTTCATCTCCGCGGGCTCCCGCAGCTTCGAGAGCGAATCGAACCGCCACTTGGCAAGCTCGCCACCAATCCTGCGGAGACTGTTCCGCCCAACCCAACTGCGGCGAAGCGAAAGACTCGTGCCCTGCTGTGCCTGATGCAACGACTCGCCCGTGTTCATCGATGATGAGAGCCCGGGTTCCGCTGGTGCCCACATCGATCCCAAGAAACTTGATGATCCCTCCCATCTCCGGTTCCGCGATCATCCGTTGCAGTCGACCCGCGAATATTGGCCGCCAGACAAAGTCCAGGCTAGCCGAAATATTCGACCATGTCTGACGAGGCGCCGCGCAGCCGGACAGCCCCGGCCCTCTGCGGGCCCGATTCCAACAATTGCCGCTGCAGAAAAAAGTCGAGGTTGCCCCGCATCACAAGGTGGGGCGCCAGCGTTACTTGAAAGGAAGGACACTCACCCTCGGCCAGGAATTCATGCAGCACACGAAGCGCCATACGTCCTTGCGTGCGCGGCCGCTGATAAATGGTTGCCGCCACCGCTCTGGATCGAATCTCAGGCACCAGCGCCGGAAAAAGATCTGTGGTGATAAACGTAATCTTGTCGAGCATCTGTGCGCCGCGTGCGGCGTTCAGCACGGGGATAGAAGCTTCGGTAGTGACATAAATACCAGCCAGGTCCGGGTGTTTCTTGAACAGCTCCGTGCTTTTCTCGTAGGCCTCAGTTTCGATGTCGTGATCCTCGATGGTCTCCTGTAGTTGCATCTGCGGATACAGGTCATGCAAAGTTCTGGCGAAGGCCTTGTGCTTCTCGGCATGCTCGGTAATCACCAGGGAACTCAAGGTTACGGCGACTTTTCCCTTGCCGCCGAGAAAACTTCCCATGAGATCGGCGGCCAGAGCACCGCTGGCCAGGGTATCAATCGAAACCACCGCCAGCCTCCCCGTATTGGGTGCGTCGGTGGCAACGCAGACCACTGGAATGCTGTTTCGTGATGCCCGCCGCATCCGTGAGAGTAGACCCTGCGGACGACTGGGAAACGTGATGATTCCATCCACTCCTGACTTGAGAGCCGCCTCGAAGGCCTCTTCTTCGCCTTCTCCCAAGCGCGGGTAGGTTCGATACTCGATCTCTATATTCTCCATGACCAGGGCCCGCGCCTCTTCGCTGATGCCGGCCCGGACTTCGTCCCAGAAGGAGGTGGTTCCTTGCAGCGTATTGACTGAAATGCGAAGGTTGTGCCTCGATGACAAATAACGCGCCGCCAGATTCGGGCGATACCCTAGGGTCTTGGCCATCTGCTGCACTCTGGATTTGGTCATGGGGCTGACGCCGGGATGATTGTGCAAGGCCCGGTGAACAGTGCCAGTCGAGACTCCCAGTTCGTGGGCGATATCTAGGAGCTTGACTTTTCGCTTCATGGCAGCGCTCGGAGGGTCTTGAGCGCGCCGTCGATTTCTGGCGAGAATATACCAATTTTCATAATCAGGTCCGGACGAGCAGACTCAGACCGTAAGCGTTAACGAAAAGTAAATCGTTAGTCCCCTTGTTGTCAAATTCATTGCTTCTAGGAGGGTATGGGTATGGACCCGTGCTATTCGTAATGGTAGACGGTCACTCGCAGCGGCGCGTTCGGGCGCACCGTCAGGATCTCGCCCTGTCCGGTATCGTCGCCGCCCAATTGCCGGACCACACGCCATTGGCCTTGCACAAACTTGCCCTGCTGCACGTCGCCCAGCCCGACAATCTGCCGGCCGGGAGTGATTGGAGTAAAAGCGATTTGTATGCCCCCGCCGACGGCTCCGAAATAGAACTCGTCCGGCCCCGCCGCGATGAGGATCACCGCTGCTTCCGGCGCTTTAGGGTCGCGAGCCGCTGCGGTGGCCGACGGATCCGGAGCGATCGGAACCCGGCCCAGGCCAACATAGGTAAGAGTCAATGTGTAGTTCCCCAACTTGAGATCGAGCGGAGCGTCACCCTGATTCATGCGGGCGGCGGTGATAGTCTCCTTTCCCTGCTGCGCACCGATGGCGGGAGCCAACTGCGAAACCAGACCATAGGCCGCCGCCAGCTCAGTGTCCGCAGCTGCTGACCGTTCGATAAAGAACGGCGAAAAACCAATCGCGTTGAACTTTCCGAAGGCCGATAGCACGTTCGTCGCGTTTGTGCTCGTTTCCGGGATGAACAGTGGGTTTCCGTTGCGCGTGAACCTCGTGCAGACTTCGTCGAAGTACTCCAAGTACAGATCCGGCGCGAGCACATCCGCGGCAGGCGCTCCCGCTCTCCAAATGTCATGAACCTGGGGCACTGGGCCGCCGCTCGGGTACGTTCCAGGCCAGGCATGATTCGGCTGTTGCAGCCAGGCGTTCACGAAAACGGGGAGGTCGTACTCTTTCTTGCCCGCCTCGACTACCGTGTTCACGTAGCGGGCGTAATTCCAGGCCATGAAAATCTCGTCAACAGGCCAATGCAGCTTTCGCCAGCTTGTCTCGTGCTCTTCCACACTCATCGGAGGGCTTTTCGTCTGAATGGGCATATCGAAGCTATCCGGCTTGCCCGGGCCGAACACTTCTTCCCATGTTCCTGAGGTTCTGAAGCCCTGCCCGGCCCACACCTCCCGCAATTCTGGACTCAGGGATTCCTTGTGCTGCTGAAGATAATTCATCAACTCCTTCGGAACCGGTCCGGCGAAAGCCGTGTTGGCCCGTGCGGATCTGTCGCGCGAATCCCGCAGAACGCCGACTTCGTTTTCCACCTGCATCATCAGAACGGTATGCAGCACGCCATCAACTTCCTTGATGTGCCGCATCAAGGCTCCGTATGCTCGCGCGTCTGCGTCCCGTGTAGCATCGCCGAACGTGCTGAGTAACTCCAGGGTCTTCCCGCCCGTGATTTGAATACGCGGGTAGTGCTTGTAGTCGGTCTTGACCCAGTAAGGAGCGTAACTCGACAAACCGTTCTTCCAACTTCCAAACCATAGAAAGACGAGCTTTAGATGATTGCGCCGGGCCTCCTGAATGAGACCGTCGATCAGGGCAAACTCGGACCGGCCCTCAACCGGTTCCATCTGCGCCCACGATACGGCCACCAAGACGCAGTTGAGATTGCCCGAAACGAGTTTGGGCCATATCGGCTGCACGTTCTCGAGACTGGTTGCTGTGTTGTTTCCCAATTCTCCCGCCAGCGCCAGGAACGGCTGCCCATCCACGATTAGCTGCGTGGCGGAGCCCTGTTTCCGCAGGTGCGGGACGCCCGACTCTGACTGAGCGTAACCCAAGCTCCCGTAACCCAGGATCACGACCAACACCGAACATGCGGACGCGATCAAAAACCGAACTAACGAGTTCATTTTTCCCTCACCTCAATCGTCTTTTCCAGACGCACGTCAGCGGACGACGCGCCCAACATGCCCAACATAATGATGAGGCGGCCGGGTTCCACCACGAAGGTCTGCTTGCCCGCGTCTCAGTAAGTCAGCTCGATTCCTTTCAGCGGCATCCGGACGCAGCGGAATGCGCTGAAATCCGCGCAGCTCCTTAATGGGCCGCTCCATCATAGGTAGACCCGTGATGGAATCGAGGTGCTTCACGTACATCTGCGCCACTTTATCACCCGGTTGACTTCCCGTGTTCTTCACGTCCACGCTCACGTTTATCTCCCCCGCGGCGTTCACCGAATCGGCTGATGTACGGAGGTTGGAATAGTCAAACGTCGTGTAACTCAGGCCGAATCCGAAAGGATACAAGGGTTGCCCCTTGAAATACATGTAGGTGCGGCCGTCGCGAATGTTGTAATGGCTGAGCGGCGGTATTCTCCTGCGCCATGCTGACCGTCAGAAGTAGTGGGAGAACGACAGTAAATTGCCGGAATTTCATGAAAATGTCTTTCGATGCGAATCTCAAAGATGGTTCAGCTCGTGAAGCTAATCTGCATTTGGACGCGGGCATGTCAGCGGAATATTATTCTGGCCAAAGGACTCTTGTGAAATGAAATTTACTTCCACCGTTCTGGCCGCTCTTGTAGCCACGAGCTTAGTGGTTGCTCTTCACGCCCAGGTGAAGGAGCGCCCGATTCCCCGCATTGTGAAAAAGGATGGACGCTTCGCCCTGTTAGTGGACGGCGCTCCATATTTGGTGTTGGGCGGGCAGGTGCACAACTCCAGCACTTGGCCGGCCATGCTTCCGAAGGTGTGGCCCGCTATGGAAGACCTCAATGTCAATACGGTCGAGATGCCGATCTATTGGGAGCAGTTCGAACCGCGGCCAGGCCAGTACGATTACACGACCATCGACACCGTTCTGACACAGGCTCGCCAGCATCACGTGAGGCTTGTGTTGCTCTGGTTCGGAACGTGGAAGAACGGCAGCCAGCACTACATGCCGGAGTGGATGAAGCTCGCCCCCGACCGTTATCCGCATTTGGTGGATAAGAACGGGCAGGCGGTGGACTCGCCTTCGCCTTTCGCGGCCGCCTCGCTTGAGGCGGACAAGACCGCCTTCACGGCTTTCATGCGACACCTCAAGAAAGCCGACCCCGAGCGCACCGTAATCATGGTTCAGGTGGAAAATGAAGCTGGAACCTGGGGTACGCTTCGCGATTATTCTCCGGCTGCGCAGAAGCTTTTCACATCGCCTGTGCCGCGCGACATGCTCGATGCCATGCAGGTGACGAGTTCTGCATCGTCTCCCAACTGGCAGGAAGCTTTTGGTCCCGAAGCCGAGGTTTGCTTCCACGCCTGGTCGGTGGCGAAATATGTAGGGCAAGTTGCCGCCGCAGGCAAGGCCGTTTATCCGTTGCCTCTATACGCCAACGCCGCGCTGCGCGACCCGCTCAAGCCAGGCGCCCCCGGCAGCTACGAGAGCGGAGGCCCAACCGACAATGTGCTCGCCATCTGGAAAGTCGCTGCCCCGGCGTTGGATATTCTGGCCCCCGACATTTACACGAACGATCCCGCCGCATATTTGAAGGTGCTGGAGCTCTATCATCGCGACGACAATCCTCTGTTCGTGCCCGAAACCGGGGGGGCCGCGAACGCGCGCTTTTTGTTCTCCGCGCTCGGTCTCCAGGCCATAGGATTCTCGCCCTTCGGAATGGATTACACCAGGGGGCAAGACACCGGCCCCGGTTCCCGGCAGCCGGATGAGTTCCTGGCCTGGGCGATGAGCTACCGCTTGATCGGCCCGATGCAGCGCGAGATTGCCCGGCTCAATTTTGAAGGCAAGCTCAAGGCCGTTGCCGAAGAGCCACCGAAAGTCGTCGACACCCTGCCGTTTGGAGATTGGAACGCGGTGGTGTCGTATGGAGCCAGACGCGACGGTCAAGCTGTGGGCAATGCTGAGCCAACGGGGCGCGCAATGGTGGCCCAGCTCAAAGACAATCAGTTTCTGGTGACGGGATTCTTCTGCCGCGTCGATTTCCGGCCAGCTGGCACCGGGCAGCAACGGAAATCCCAGCATAGCCTGGAAGGAACTGGACAGGTTCCGTCGGCTCTGATTGATAGTAGATGGCGACACCGCCAGTTCTTGCGCGTCGAAGAGGGAACCTACGAAAACGGCGTTTTCAAGTTCCTTCGCATTTGGAATGGCGATGAGACAGACTGGGGCCTCAACTTCAGTTCCGAGGCTGTGGTGCTCCGGGTCTCAGTCGCGACGTATTAATTGACGCCCGGCTATGGCATTTCGCCAGCGGATTTCCAAACCCTAGAGGCTGCTTAATCGGCTTCCTAAACTTCTACCAACCAACAGTTTGTCCCCGAGTCACGGGCTTAAGCGCAAGTTATGCGCTGGAGGGTCTTGGTGCGGATAGACTCGAACTCTCATGGGTTTCCCCGCCGCCCGCTCAAGACGGTGTGTCTGCCAGTTCCACAACGACGCGCTTTGTTTGCCCGCCTTGCCATAGTAGCCGCATGTGAATCGGCATTGTTAACGCTCCGATTCCTTCCCCAATCATGAACGACTCAGACATTACAGATTGAAAGAGCTGCCGCTTGCCACCCGGGGATCGGCAGGCAGGATTTATTCGGAACGCCGGGCATAACACACACCTTCAAAATCAAACTTCTGGGGGATTTTCACAACAGGACTTAGGCAGCTTGCCATCTGCCAGCGAATGAAAATGAACTGCGGAGGGTGGAAACGTTGTACGATTATTGTACGAAACCAAAAACACTCTTCTAAATAATTGATTCTAAAGGAGTTTCTGGTGCGGAAGGGGGGATTTGAACCCCCACGCCTTTCGGCGCCACCCCCTCAAGATGGTGTGTCTGCCAGTTCCACCACTTCCGCACTTTCAAGAAAGTGTTTTGTTTTCAATTGCTTACTTAAACATCTTCAAGCTGTTACCGCTTCTTCTTCCGACCCAGAACGCTCGGCTGCCTGACTCCACCCAAGGCTGCACATCACGCATCGTGGTTTTGATGGTGTCGTGGCCGAGGATGTACTGCAACATAAAAGCGTCTGTGTGCTCCCCGGCCTCGATCAAGAACGCATAACTTAAGAGTGAAGTCCGGCATCCGGATCGATCTTGATCTTATCACGCAGAAGACCTATTTGGGATTCCAAGACCCAAGACTCGAGCTTCTTTCCGGATGACGGGGCTGGCTAAATATGTGCCGGC
>Ga0187868_1001923_pt1 | contig 14118 bp, 9 predicted proteins | sample June2016WEW_13_4_FD_133014 | JGI IMG/M metagenome (GOLD analysis project Ga0187868, IMG submission 133014) | Peatland microbial communities from SPRUCE experiment site at the Marcell Experimental Forest, Minnesota, USA - June2016WEW_13_40 | ecosystem: Environmental > Terrestrial > Soil > Wetlands... | reverse complement strand
CATCGGACAGCGCGCGACCGAGATCGTGCACATTGGCCAGGCCGTGCTTGCGCACGGTGGCTCGATCGAGTACTTCCGCGACACCGTCTTCAACTATCCGACTCTTGCCGAAGCGTATAAGGTCGCCGCTCTCGATGGCCTCAACAAACTCTGAGTTTCGGCGCTGTTGTTCGTTGCCCCGCGATAGCTGAAGATAGTCGGCTGAATTCTGTTACGTTGACAATTCCCTTCCGTCAGATGAACAATTCCAGCGAGTCATAGTGAGAGTCTCTCGCGAAAATGCGGTTAAATCGCTCCTGACCACCAAGGATCGCTTGAGCGCAGGCAAAAAGTTTCGCGAGAGGGCGCCGCGATCGTCGCATTCTCAATGGACTCCACCGGGGAATCGTGCCGATCCCACCAGTATCCTGAAAGAATCGGACCGCGGAAGATTGCCCGCCCTTCTCCCGATTCGCTACGCCAGGATGCGCGAATCGCCCTTCGGCTTTTTCCGCGGCGCGGCCGCCTTAATGGCCGCCGATCTCGCCTCAACGTCAATTACCGGAATCCGCGTGCAGGCCTGTGGCGATTGCCACGTCGCCAATTTTGGCGGCTTCGGTACTCCGGAGCGCCAACTCGTCTTCGATATCAATGATTTTGACGAGACGCTTCCTGCGCCATGGGAATGGGACGTCAAGCGTTTGGCGGCAAGCATCGTGCTTGCGATCCGCCAAGCAGGCGTTGGCGAACGCCACTGCTCGGACGCGGCGCGCGCGTCGGTTCAGTCCTACCGGAAACACATGCGCGAGTATGCCGAGATGACCGCGCTTGAGGTCTGGTACTCGCATTTGAACGCCGACATTTTCATTCAAAGCGCGGAGACGCCCGAGGCCAGGAAGCGATGGCAGAAGTTGGAAGCCAAAGCCATGCTTAACACGCCTGGGCGCGAATTTCCGAGAATCACGGCGATGGAACATGGCCGCCCTCGAATTATCGATCATCCTCCTCTCATCTATCATCCCCGCGAAATGACCGCCCACGGGAAACATGCGCGGCAAATGCTGCACCGGTATCGCGCGACCTTACCTGAAGAGCGCCGCATCGTTCTTGATCGCTACGAACTTGTTGACATCGCCCGAAAGGTCGTTGGAGTGGGCAGCGTCGGGACGCGCTGTGCAGTGGCGTTGCTGATGGCGGGTCCGCACGATCCCCTGATATTGCAGCTCAAAGAGGCGCACGCATCGGTGCTCGAGCCGTATGCGGGCAAAAGCAGATATGCGAATCAAGGGGAGCGAGTCGTCACCGGCCAGCGAATGCTTCAATCTGCAAGCGACGTATTTCTCGGCTGGACGAGCGACGACCAAGGCCATCACTTTTATTTTCGTCAGCTGCGCGACATGCGTATGAAAATTGATATCGAAGGGATGTCCAAACAGGATTGGTTCGAGTATGTGAGTCTTTGCGGGTGGGTCCTTGCCCGCGCGCATGCTCGTACGGGCGATCCGGCTTGGATTGCCGGATACCTGGGAAGGGCCGACGTGTTCGATGAAGCGATCGCAAAGTTTGCCGTTGCATATGCGGACCAGACGGAACGCGATTACGCCGCATTCCTTAAAGCGATCCGAGCAGGGCGAATTCGAGCACGCTCCGGAGCCGAAGCTTGATTGACAGATTCAAGACCTGATCTTGGACCGTAATCAACCGCGCCGAGCGATTGACGCCCCCAAACTCGTACTAGCGCGGCCTGCTCTGCCGGCAGCACTAGCGGGATCTGAGTTGACAGAAGTTAGACTCTGGCCCTAACATCCCCGCCATCACAAAAGCTGCCGTTGGGCGGGGGTAGCTTCTCATCACCATCGACGTTTACCTGCCCGTAGATTTGAAAAGTGCTGGCCAGCGAACCCAAGCATTCAATGCCATAAGGATTATGTCCGGGCTCATCTGAGAGAAACCGATTTAAGTTGTAACTGCTTGGGTTCAGCGAGGGGAGGGCCCAGTGCGTCTCCTATTGGTCGAAGACGAGAGGAAAGTCGCAAGTTTCATTGCACGCTCGCTGCGTGAGGCTTTGTACGCGGTCGATGTTGTAGAAACTGGCGAGAAGGCCTTGGATTTAGTTGGCCGCGCGGCCTACGATCTCATCTTGCTCGATCTCAGGTTACCGCGTTTGAGTGGCGTCGAGGTGTGCCGGGAAATGCGGGATGCTGGCATCGAAACGCCTGTACTGATGCTAACAGCCCGGAGCTTGGTGGAGCAGAGGGTGGAAGGCCTTGACGCTGGCGCGGATGATTATCTGACCAAGCCTTTCGCGCTTGCGGAGCTGCACGCTCGCGTCCGAGCGCTCACCCGCCGGGGATTCCACAAAGGAGGTCCAAAACTCCACGCCGGGGATCTCGAGCTGGACCGCCCGCGCAGAATGGTTAAGCTGGGAGCAAGACGGATTCAGCTCACCCTGAAAGAATTCGCGCTACTTGAACTTCTGATGCTCCGCTCGCCCGATCCGGTCCTGAGATCCGAAATCATCGAGCACGTGTGGTCGTTCGGTTTTGACACGGATACGAATATTGTGGAGGTCTACATCAATCGACTGCGCCAGAAAATCGATCAGGAGTGCGCGGTCAAGTTGATCCACACAGTTCGCGGTACGGGTTATCGCATCGGCGTGATGGAGCAGCGATGAAGGGAGGGTCTCTTCGATTTCGAATGATGATCCTTTTCTGCGTGGTGGTGGGGAGCTTTCTGCTTAGCACCTACGCGATCATCTATTCGATCTTTGCCCGCGAACTTCGGCATCAACTGGATCGTCGGCTCAGCGAAGCCGCTACGCCGATGGTCGAAGACCTTGCGCAAAACACCAGTGAGCAAGACGTTTTTCGACTGGATTTGCCGGACGAGTATCTCGAATTGCTTGATGCGTCCGGAAAACCCTTGAACATGTCTCAGAACTGGCGCGAACATCCCATCGACGTGGGCACTCTGAGTTTTTCCAATGGACAGCCGGTATTCCGCACCGTGCACGGTGCGGACGGGCAGATGCGGATGGAGTTAATCCCGTTCCGATTGTTGGAACGGCCTGTGGTTTTCGCAATCGCTGGACCTACGCGGGATGTCGATATTGTCCTCGACAACTTTCGCAAGGGTTTGGCGGTTCTTTTCCCAATCAGCCTCCTACTAATGGGTGCAGTTTCGGCATGGTACGTGGGCCGTGGCCTTTCACCCATTACCGAATTGACGGAGCAAGCGGCACGCCTAACGCAACTCATCTCGGAGCCGGGCCAAGTGGACTTGAAGCCGCCCAGACTTGTGTCCAACTCTCGCGACGAACTCGGGCATCTTGCATCGACGTTTAACGAGCTCTTCGCTCGTGTAATCGCTGCGTTCCAACAGCTGAGGCAATTTGTATCGAATGCGTCGCACGAATTGCGTACTCCCCTCTCTGTTCTTCAGGGAGAGACCGAGTTGCTGTTGTCAGAGCGCAGAGATCCCAAGGAGTATCGGAGGGCTCTGGAAGTGATTCATGATGAGCTGCGGCATCTGAGCCGAATTGTGGAAGGTCTATTTACGCTGTCAATGGCGGATGCAGGCCAGCTGCGAGTTGCGAACGACGCGCTTTACATCAACGAGGTTTTGGAGGAGGCCTGTGAGATTGCTGTGCCCCTTGCGCGCGGTAAGGGCATATCCATTGAACAGAATCTGCAATCGGAGATCGCATCTACCGGAGACGAATCGTTCCTGCGGGATCTCTTCCTCATCTTTCTCGAGAACGCAGTCAAGTATTCGCCGCCACAAACGCGGATCAGAGTCAGTCTCGGCCGTGTGAATGGTTCCGCCCAAATCCAATTCGAGGACCAGGGGATGGGCATTTCCTCAGAGCACCTCCCTCACATCTTTGAGCGCTTCTACCGGGCCGCCAGCACGGACTCTGTCGAAGCTCGCAGCGGCGGCGGCCTGGGATTGGCAATCGCACAGGCGATTGCGAACGCTCATGGCGGCAAGATCGACTGCCAAACCACGCTCGGCCAAGGCTCGGTTTTCACGGTGATTCTGCCGCTGCCCGCGCACGATACATCGTCGCCCATTTCGCAGGCAACTCGGGTCGCCGCGCAGTAAGCGGAAAGGCGGTTGTCCGCTTCAAGCGCAAGTTCACTCCTGCCTGAAACAGCTCTCGCATCCCATTATTAATAAGAATTAATGATGGATTCAGCATCGCCTCGTTCCGTTTTGGGTATGCTTGCGCCACGCCTTCGGGGCAGGGAAAGTACGGGTGATCCCCAACTGCTGGACACTTGAGCGATATACATTTCGCGCTGAACTGTACGTATTGGAACGAAGCCCCGGGACGAGTCTACTGGGCGTAGAGCGCGTTTCAGAACCGGAATACCAAGCTTGCTCTGAAAAACAACGAGGGGGAACGATGTACACGAACCGTCTGCGCAAAAGCCAAACTCGAGGCCAGTTGGAAATGCCAGTTCGGATGCGAACCGCCAGGATCGTGCTGTTGAATGTAATGTTGGCGGGGTTGTTCGTTTGCTCCCCAGCATTTTCGCAAGTCAATTTCGGGCGCATTTTGGGGAACGTCACGGATCCATCGGGCGCTGCGGTTGCGGGAGCAACCGTAACGGTCACGAACGTAGGGACCAACGTGTCCCGAACGCTGACGGCCGATAGCGCGGGAGCGTACGTCGCCGCAGCCTTGGTTCCAGGCACCTATAGCGTGCGGGCTGAGGCGAAGGGTTTCAAAACGGTCGAGCATCAAGGCGTTCCGGTCGAGGTTGGCACGGATGTCCGAGTAGACGTGGCTCTGACACTTGGAGCGACCACGCAAACGGTGACCGTTACCGAGTCCGTCCCGCTCGTGGACACGACTAACGCCACCCTCGGTGGAACACTGAGCAACGAGGCGATCAACGATCTTCCGCTGAACGGCCGGAACTTTCAGAACCTGATTACGCTTCGCCCGGGCGTGATTATTCAGCCCGGCGGCGGGGCGTGGACGCAGAGCACAAACGGCCTCCGCGCTGGAGCGACGATCTACTACGTGGACGGCTTAATGGACAACGATTACAACGTCGGTTGGACCGTCGTGAATGCGCCGACGCCGACCACTGAGGCAGGCTCCGTCTTGCCGATCGACGCCATTCAAGAGTTCAACCTTGAGCAGAATCCGAAAGCGGAATTCGGCTGGAAACCGGGCGCGGTCGTGAACGTCGGAATTAAGTCGGGCACGAACTCGCTGCACGGCACCGCCTATGCGTTCGGCCGCGACGGCGACTGGGACGCCCGCAACTTCTTCAACCCAGTGGGTCAGGCGCAATTGCCTGTTCAACTCGAAAACTTCGGGGCCACCGTAGGTGGGCCTGTCATTAAAGACAGGCTGTTCTTCTTTGCTGGTTACGAGGGTCGCCGTGACTTGATTGGGAACTCATTTGGCTTGGCCATCCCGGAAACCGTATCCCAACAGCCGTTGCCAGCGTCACCAGGCTGCCCGACCGGCGGCGATTGCGTCAACAGTGTCCCCGATGCCGAGGCCGCTCTCACTGCGGCGGGCGTGCCGATCAGCACTATCAGCACGAAATTGCTGGCGCTCTACCCAGCCAACGCCACGAACTCACCCAATGCGAGCTTTGGGTTCCCCAATACAGACCGGACCGATAACGGGATCGCCAAGATTGACTATCACATCAACGACCGTAATACGCTGAGCGGCATGCTGTTCGTGAGTGATTATTTTGGCGTGGGGGAAGACCGTGCCTACGCAAACAAGGCATTCCTTACGGTCATCCCGATGCGCGATTGGGCGAACAACTATAGCTGGATCTGGACGCCGAACTCCCGTTGGGTGAACGAGGCGCGGTTTGGCTTTAACCGCATGACGCAGAATATTACCAACGGGGACAGCGGTGTGCTCGCCAATGGCACGGGCTATCCCCTCGACACGGGCATAACATATCCTGGCGGGCTACCGACTATCCAAATTGGCCCTTTCACGGAGTTGGGCACAAGCTTCACCCGTCCCGCTCTAAACGGACCCTCGCCGCTCTACGACGGTCTTGATAACGTCTCATACGTCCGCGGCAAGAATACTTTCAAATTCGGTTTTGAACTCGCGAGCATCCATGCCGACGCGGCCGGATTCGCATTTGGCCGTGGCCAAATCAGCTTCAACGGCGGAGGAACGGTTGGAGTCACGAATCCGAACGCTTTCAATTGTCCGCCGCCGAATCAAACCAGCAGTTGCTCCACGGCACTCGAAGACTTCCTGGCCGGAAACGCTACCTTCCCCGCACTGCTGCTGGTGGGCAACCCTGCGCGTCACCTGCATCAATGGTCATGGGCCGGCTTCTTTCAGGATGATTGGCGCCTGACCCCCAGGCTGACCGTGAACTTGGGTCTGCGTTATGAGTATTTCGCGCCGCCAACCGAGCGCAACGACTTGATCGGCAACTTCAGCCCCACGCTTGGACTTGAGCAAGTCGGCAAGCAAATCAGCACGGTCTTTCAGCCTGACCGTAAGAACTTCTCACCGCGCATCGGCGTCGCCTGGGATCCTTTCGGCAATGGCAAAACCGCCATCCGAGCCGGGGGCGCCGTCATCTACGACCATCCGTTCTTGGGCGAGTTCTTCGGCCAGTTGGCCACACAGGACGGCGCGGCTACCGGTATCGGCACGATCCCCACAGGATTTCTGCTAGACGGAACGCCGGGTGGGGGCACAATTGCGAGCGGCGTGGTAGCGACCGCCGTCGGCCCGTCCCAATGGAACGGCGTGGTCTTCAGCAACAACTCGCCACAGTGCATTGCCGTCATCGCGCCGTGCAGCATCCTGGGAGTGGTCCCGAATTATAAGTACCCTTACATCGCCAATTGGAACTTGGGCGTTCAGCACAGCTTTACCGGTTCACTGGGACTGGACGTCGAGTACGTTGGCAACCACGGCGAGAGACTGTCCACCATTACGAACATTAACCAGTATACGCCGGGGACTCTTACAGGCCCCTTCAGCGGAAAGTTTCCCTACCTGGGAATCATCAATCAGCTTTCGAACATCGGCCATTCGAACTACAACGGCTTGCAAGCGACATTGACTCAACACACCTCCCATGGGCTGTCGTTGATCGCGGGCTACACGTATTCCCACGCGTTGGACCTCAGTTCCCTGGACGCCTTTGCGATCATGCCGCAAAACAGCTTGAACCCCTCCGCAGATTATGCCAGTAGCGATTTCGACATCCGGCACCATTTCACGCTGACGACTACGTACGCCATTCCCGGAAGAAAATCGCCGCTCCAATTGCTGGAAGGGTGGCAGATCAATTCCCTCGTGACGCTTGAGAGCGGTCAACCGTGGACCGTGGACGATACTTCAGACACCTTCACATTCAACCAAGGCACTCCGGCCCAGCTTACGACCGACATCAGCGGAACGAGCATGCTAACCGATCGGTGGGATTTCTTCGGGAATCCAAGCGACTTTACTTCCGGTCCGACATCGATTCCATACTTCGCTGGCACGAGCAACGCAAACTGTGTAGCTGCCGCCAATACTCCAGGCTTGGCCAACTCGCTGGCCCAGTACGGTTGCTACGCCAAAGGCAACTCCGTCATGATCCCGCCAGTTGTCGGAACCTTCGGCACAATGCGTCGCAACCTGTTCCGAGATTCGGGCTTCCGCGACTGGGACTTCTCCGTCTTCAAGGTTATGAAGTTGGGGGAAAGGTTCAGCGGCCAGTTTCGCGCTGAGTTTTTCAACATTCTCAACCACCCGAATTTTGCCAATCCGTACGGCGGGCCGAATGGCTTCGGCACCGGCGGCCCGTGGAATCCCGGGGCGCATAGCTTATTCGGCTGCGGCTGCGCCACTCCAGACGTGGCGGCTGGCAACCCCATTGTGGGGTCGGGAGACGCTAGAGCGATTCAGTTGGGACTCAAGTTGCTATTCTGAGGTATTGAACGGGCGTGGGAGATACACTGCCAGACGCTTCGTACATGTTCGAACCGAATCTTCACGGCCCCCCATTGTCCGGACCGCGATCCTGTACGACGGCGATCGAGATAGTTAACGTCGTGTAGGCATAACTGCATAATCATGACGGCCCGCTATGCTCATTCCCTAGCCGATGATAAAATGGGTGTCGTTAGGCGTTTGCATTTCGCAAGTGTTTGCAGATTTGGATCCGCGCCGGACGCTAAACGACACCTAGCGTAATTTGACGAAAGCGGCCAATCGCGTAAGATATTATCTGCCAGTAAGTTGGGCCTGTAGCTCAGGTGGCTAGAGCGCACCCCTGATAAGGGTGAGGTCGGTAGTTCAAGTCTACCCAGGCCCACCATTCCTTCGTTTTAGCCCGTTCGAAGATCATGTCGAAGGGCTTTCTGTAGGTGGGATAAACACTTACCGCATCCACGGCGCAGTTCGATAGCACCATTCTCAGTAATTTCGCTTTTTCTGCCGGAGTCTGCGTAACGTACAGAGAATGCGCCTTGTTCGCGAGTTCTAAAATGCGAACGCGGTCGAGGACTCGCTCGGGATTTGCCGCCTGCTCAAGTTCGCGCAGCGAGACCAGAAGCGCTTGCTCCTCTTGCTGCCACTCCGCGGACTTTGCTTCCCAAAATTCCTCGGTGATTTTTCCGTCCAGGCGGTCTACGTAAGCCTGATCGAGCCGCTTACGGAGTTGGGCTAACCGTTGACGGAATCGTTCGGCATGCTGCTCCCTAAGCGTTTCCTCGCGGCCTTTATCGTTGAGCAAGGACTCTTCGAGCTGCGCAAGAATGTCATCTGGTATGTGGATTGCTTGCAGCACCTGGCCCAGGCGTTCGCCCATCTCTTCTTCGCGGAAATAAGGCAGGTCGCATTTCCCTCGATAGCCTGTGCAGCGGTAATACGTGTATTTCTGTTTCTTGAACTCGGCGGTCACGGCGCAGTTGTCGTAGGCGCAGCGGAGCAGCCCGGAGAATGCGAAATCATGCTTCTGCTTCCGGGGCCTCGCTTTTCCGCTTAGCACCTCATTGGCACGCGAGAACAGCTCAGGACTCACAAGGGGAGCATGCGTGCCTTGATAGTTCCTGCCTTCCCATTCGTAAGTGCCGATATAGAAGCGATTCTTAATCAGCTTTTCCAAGTGCCACTTGGAGAAGACCCTCCCATATTCCGTCTTGAACAATTGGCATAAGCCCGCAAGCGAATAGGAGCCTGTCGCGTACAGCGCGAACATCCGCTGTGCGATTGGAGCGTTGTCCGGGTCAACTTCGATGGTTCGCAGCAATTTGTTGTTGCGATAGCCGAGCGGCGGGCGGCTGGGATAGATGCCTTGTGCGGCCTTCTCGCGCATTCCTTTGCGCACTTCATCGCGCAGGTTCTCAATGTAGTTGCGGGCGATGACAAGCTGAATACCGTGAACGAGCTTGGCCTGCGATTTGGAGTCCTTGCTTATGACCTGGCCTTCCTTGGGCAGGTGAATTTCAATGTCGAGGTCTTCGAGCGTGACGCAATCGCGGAAGTTACGGTAGAGGCGGTCGGTCTTTTCCACCAAGACAATGCGGCAGGTCTTGTGATCGCGCAGGGACCGAACCATTTCACCGAAATGCTTCCGTCCCGATATCTTGGCGGTTTCCACGTCCACAAATTCGCGCAATATAGTGAGATCGTGATTCTGCGCATACTCGCGGAGGAATTTGAGTTGGGCGGGGATTGAATATCCTTCTCGTTCCTGGTCTTTGCTGGATACTCTCGCGTATAAGATCGCTTGTCTCATATGGTTCTCTGCCGGCACGCATTGCGGCCGAGCGCGTGCCGCTCACCTTGCGCCGGTTTTGTTTTGCTGTCAACTGGTGTCATACGCTGTGCTTCTGTGTCCCACTGGTCGAGCAAAAGAAACATCAGTCGCAAGGTGAGTAAACTCTCAGGATCGATGGCCCTACTTCCTGTGATTTCCTGACCTGGTGGGAAATGGGATAGATCGAGTATTTCGTTAGGGGAGGACATGGCGGACTCTCTGGACGGAGGGCTTCCCGTGAGGAATTGCGGGGAATAGCGAAGGGATGGTTCTGCGGAGTACCCCTCTACTTATACTAATGGGCAAGAAGTGGGTAAAACCCTGCAAAGAAAAAATGCCCGCCTGCGATGAAGAATAATTTTCGGGGATTGATAAATTGTGCCGTTGAATACTGCTATCTATTTGCCGGAAACAACGCCAATCCAACACAGGCGACTACAAAGAGCATTACGAAACTAGAAAGGGCGGGAGCGACCCCCTGTCGCTTTTCGGGCCGCAGGCCGGGCGAAAAGAGGGGGTCGCTCCCGCCCTTTTGCCGTCCTCGCACGCGTTCCAGTTTGCAATTCTAACCTCGCAAAAGTCTGCCCGGTCGAGGGTTGGGGAATTACTGGCGGAAAACCGTAAGGAAACCCGAGAGGAAAACCGCTTTCGGAACGGTTTTCCAGCCTTCTGACATCAAAACGCACGCTCCAGGCATCGTGTCTGCAAAACGTTCAGCGGTCCTGCATTGAAATCGGAACACCACAGGCGTTTAGAGCATTCTGCACATTCCAGATCACTACCGTGGTTCCGCCGTTCACAGGTGCCGCAGCCAACCATCGATCGTCGCCACTAAGTGCCACGGTACCGTTTCCAATGTCTTTCCTCGTGCAGTATTGCTTGCCGGAAGTATCCCAAATGGCGAAACCGCTGCTTGGATACGTGAATATGAGGGTACCGCTCCGACTAAATGCGGCGAAGTTCGTATATCCCACTCCCACCTTTGCAACTTCCTCTCCCGAGCTGAGATGGACGAGGCGTGCGTCTTTAGGACCTCCTACGACGGCAAGGTCCTTCTCGGGAAAAGCTGCAATTTGTGTCACGTAGTCGGGGCCGTTCGGTGAATCGCTGACTTTGGTCCAATCTTTCGTACTCCATGCAATCAGATGCTTGGCGTTGCCGCCGACCAGGAACGCACCGTCGCGCGAGAACTGCCCCTGTTGTGTGCTTGTGAGAGTGGCGACCATCTGTCCGGAAGAAACATCGAAAACTAAATCATTTTCACCATTTGAGGAGACATCCAACAGACTTCCGGAAGGATTGAAGTCTAGTTTTTTTATTGTTCGCTGCACGCCGGGGGTGGAGCTCGTGAGGGACCACGGAATTCTCTTGACCAGTTTGCCCGTCGCCACGTCGTATATTTCGATGCCGTTTCCATCCTTTGCAAGAAGACGCCCGTCTGGGCTTAATGCAAGCGTGCTTCCGCCCGCTAACGAGCGAAGTTTTGTTCGCTTTTCGACGTCCCAGAGGTCGACGCGTCCCGGCGTACTTCCAACTGCCAATATGCTTCCGTCGTTGCTGAATGAAAGGCTTCCCACCTGAACCAGAGACGAGCCTCCATATACCGCAAAGGAGCCTTGGGTTCCTCCCTTGCCGTCGCTCTCAGCCGGGCCCAACACAACCCCGCCCCTCTGGGGCTTCAAGTCGTTATCGCGAAGTATGAAGTCCGGTTCTGGAAATGACTTGACGTCAGCCTGCGGAGCGGCGGCCTTCTCCTGTGCGAAGAGAAGAGCAGGCAAAACAAATAACGCCATGATGAAGATTGCTCGATTCATTGAAATTTATAAGATATAGCAATGTTTGACGGTTGGCTAGTCGTATCGGCTGGCGGATATCACCGGTTGGAAGGATAATCACGCTTGAGGCATACGCGTGCAGCGACGAACATGGGTCGTGTTTTGTGCCGTCCAACTGGTCGGCTGTATTTTTGCTAGCTACGGCACAGTGTATTCGGAATCCGCTTTCGTGCGCTCGTCGTGGCTAGTTGGGTTTCTTCTACTGCTTCCTGGCAATCTCCCAGCGACGATGCTGGCTCAGAAACTCATACATGTACGCACAGCTCTCGTTTTCTTTCCGGTTGCCGTCGGGTTCAACTCCATTCTCTGGATCGCGTTTTCATCGCTTTGGGGAACGCTGCGAGGGCGAAGGCCTTTAACCCCGTTTCGCAGGTACGGAATTGCTCTAATTGGCACGATCACCGTGTTCGCGATAGCAAACGTGATCAACTTTCTGCGCCCGGTCAGTTGCTATGACTGCTTTTTTCCGTACGGAGTACCTTTAACGCTCTACAGAGAGGGCGGCTTCGCTGGCGGCGGTGGACCTGTATGGACAGGATTAGCTGCAGACACCGGAGTAGTTATTCTCATCGCGGCACTCGTTGGAAGTGCTTGGCAGTGGTTTGCTTTGAGGCGCGCGATTTGAGTGTGCCGTGTCGAAGATCGATAAACGTGGTACAGGATTGAGGTAAAGTTGCCCAATGAATCGACTCTTTGAGCTAGCTGCAATCATCGCACTCCTTTCCTTTCCGATGAGAATCGCCGCCCAATATCAGGTCATCGAGATTGCCGATGTGCAATTGGCGAAATCGCCAGGCGCGACAATACAAGATCCTACTGGAGCCCCGATTTCAAAGGCACAGGTCCAGGAATTCAGCGCGGATTGGAAAACGGTACTGCGCTCAACGTCGACTGATAGCGATGGATCGTTTTCATTCGCCCCAGTACGGGGTAGAAAGTTCTACTTCATTCAGATTTCAGCACCGGGGTTTGATCCGCTGCGGTTCCGACTTCGCGTGGACGCCAAGCGGGGAACCAGTCTCAAACTAGAACTAACAATCGCGACCTAACATGCGGGCCTTTCGACTATCTGCATTGAGGGCAATGCAATCATAGTAGCGAGAGCTCGCCAACGTGGGGAATCGCGGCGACGGTCTTACCCAGCGGAAGAGTTCTAAGATCGTCAACCAGGGCCCACCAATTCCATCGATGCCTTCTGAGCCGACGAAGCGCGAGATCCACAATCGTGCCGCGCGACCCCAGCGTCGATATTACTTGCCCAACGATCAGCCTGCCTGGAGCGACATCGAGACAGGAAATACGTAGTAGAACAACAGCGCGATCAAGATTAGATATGCGAGGACGATCAGCGTCCATCCCATATTGTGGCGGATGACTTGGCCTTCGCTGCGCACGAATCGGCTCGTTGACACGCCGACGCTGGCTGTCTGCGGCGCAATCGGCTTGCCGACCTCGGCTCCCACGGAATTGAGCGTGGGAAGCAAGAGCACCGGGAGATTCAGAAGGCGCCCGGTTGCGGCTTGCACCGGACCGAACATCGCGTTCGTGGATGTGTTGCTCCCGGAGAGCGCAACACCAACCCAGCCAAGAATCGGAGCCAAAACGACAAAGAAGACGCCGATCTTGGACAGTCCGTAGGCCAATGAATTCGCCATTCCCGTATAGACGAAAATATAGGCGAGCGCGAAGATAAAGAATGCGACGAGCAAGGCGCCCCACATCTGCTTGAATGTCCGCGAGAACACTTGTTTGAGGACGTGACCGCTCGGACGCAGGATCATCAAAATGACTAGCCAGGAGGCCAGAATTGACGTGCCGCCGCTCAGTGGCGTGAAATTGAACACTGAGGTCAGCGCTTTTTGCGTGACCGAAGACTTTGCCGCGATCGTCAGTTTAAGCCAGCTAATTGTCGGCAGGTGGGACCAGGGACCGGTCCACGCGACTACGACGAGTATGAGCACGAGATAAGGCACCCAGGCGAAAAATGCGGAGCGCGGCGACGTGAATTCGGATGAATCCATAGCTGTCGAGGCCACAGGTTTCAGCACGGCCCCGCCGAATCCGCGAATGTTCTTGGGACGCCATATCTTCACGAACAGAAATAAAATCCAGAAGGAAACCAGCGCACCGCTCAAATCGGGCAGATAGGGTCCTAAGAAGCGCGCGACCGGCCATTGTCCCAAGATGTAGGAAAGCGATCCGACGATGGCCAACGGCCACGCCTCGACTAGGCCGTCCCAGCCGCTCACGAGGAAGATCAAGACCCATGGCGGCAGCAGCGCGAGGATGGCGACGACATTGCCGATGGAGCCCGAAAGCGCGAGTAGCGGCAGTCCTGTGACGCTCGCGAGCCCGATAATGGGCGCACCGAGCGCGCCGTAAGAAACAGGCGCGTTGTTCGCGAGCGCGGCGACGCGTATCGCCTCAAGGTCGGCAATCCCCAGCCCAACCAAAATCGGCACGACAACGGCCCACGGGTAGCCAAAACCTACGAGCCCTTCCAAAAGCGCTCCAAAAGCCCAGGCGAGCATGAT
>Ga0187868_1001921_pt1 | contig 14122 bp, 14 predicted proteins | sample June2016WEW_13_4_FD_133014 | JGI IMG/M metagenome (GOLD analysis project Ga0187868, IMG submission 133014) | Peatland microbial communities from SPRUCE experiment site at the Marcell Experimental Forest, Minnesota, USA - June2016WEW_13_40 | ecosystem: Environmental > Terrestrial > Soil >... | reverse complement strand
CACCGACGGGGGCGGGGGTGAGAGGAGGGAGGAAGGGGGGGGGGGGGGGGGGGGGGGGGGGGGGGTGCAGTTGAACAGCAGGTCCTGCTGCCTTACGGCGTCGGGATAGACTGCCATTCCAAATTTCTTGCCGTTTGCGTCCTCGTAGCCAGCAACACCAAAGTCCTTAGAACCGAGCAGGATTTCGGCGTCGACTGGCCCTCCCTGCTCAGGGCCAAGACATGGTGCGAGGAGCAGATAGGCGACAAGCTCAGCGGGCCGATGCACTACTGCATCGAGTCCACAGGCACCTACCATTTTCCGCTCCTCCGCGCCTGGGGCGGTGAGCCATGCGTGGTTAACCCACTCTTGGCGGGTCCGACAAGGCGCAAGACGGACAGGCTCGACGCGAGGCTACTGGCCCACCATTCGATAACGGGCCTCTGGCCGCACTCCTTCATTCCCAACGACGCGGGCATACAGCTGAGGGTGCTCTGGGCCGCGCGCTGGGAGGCCGTGAGGGCGGCGACGAGGTGCTCGAATCGGGTCAACAACATCATCCTCAGATTCGGGCACACCATAGCCGCAAAAGACCCGATACGGGGAGCCATGGGCAGAGCGCTCGTCGGCGAGCTCGTCCTCGGGGAGGTGCCGAACGTGCCGAACGTTGCACCCGGTGGGCTGCCGCCCGCCGTGAGGCCGGTCGTCGGCGTGCTGATGGAGGATTTGGCCCTGAACGTGGCCAGGGCCAAGGAGGCGGAGACCGTGGCGACAGCCTTCGTGGCCGCCAACAAGTGGCCGACCTCGAAGGGCGAGGTTGGCGGGGAGCGGCTACTTGAGCTGCTGAAAACCGTGCCGGGTGTGGGCAACGTGACGGCGATGACCTGGATATCCGAGGTTGTTGACCCAAAACGCTTCCTATTCCCCGAGCAGGTGTCAGCATACTGTGGATGCGACCCCAGCGTGAAGATCAGCGCCGGGAAGGTGACCGATTACGTGAAGCGCAAGGGCAACGTGAGGCTGCACAAGGCCCTTCTCTACGCTGCCGCCGCCGAAATGAGGCAGCCGGAAAGCAGGCTGGCGATGTGGGGCCAGTCCATCGCAGGAAGGCACCGCAAGGGCGGCTACAGGAAGGCCCTCGGCGCGATGGCAAGGCGGATAGGCGTCGGCCTTTGGCGGGTCCACTTTGCCTGCGTGCCGTTCAGCCTTGAGCAGTATCACTTCGGTCTTGCGCCACGGGTGGCGGACGCCCCGATCGAGGCGCTCCGCCTCAGTCCCAAGTTTCATCAGCTTCTGCCGAAGGAGGTAAGGACGGCGCAAGACCTCGTAGACCTCTACTGGGGCGGCGGGCTCGCGCCCCTGAAGGGCGTCGGGCAGGCCTCGCTCAAAAAGATTTCGGATTGGATAAAGGCCAATCCAGCGGCAAAAGCAGGGCCGCGAATTTACCTGCTAGACCGGAACAAAAACTATGAAAGAAAAGTGTCTGGAAGGGCTGATTCTACGCGGCGAGGTTGTGGCGAGGAAGCGCAAGGAAGCCAGGGCGGCTGACAAGACGCGCTTCTGTATCACCATCTACGTCAGGACGGCAAGGCAGACATACCAGGCTGACCGATGGAGCGACGTCCCCGTGCCCGAGGGCACGCCGTCTGTCGGCGATACGGTGGAGCTTGAGGTTGCCACGGGCGCGTACCTCTCGCACGGCGCGGCGATGTCGAGGCTTTCCTGGGGCGGCCAGGCTACTGGGAGCGACTTCTGATGAAGGCACAACGAGCAGCGGCTGAGGCCAGGGAGCACGCCCTTTCGACCCTCATAAGGGTCACACCAGGCACCGGCATTTACTTCAGCGTGCCGCACCTGAAGGCCGCCCTTGGCCTCGACGGCGACGAGGTTGGCGAGCTGATAAAGCAGGGCCTCTATTGGGCGCGGGACCCAATAAGGGGCGGGCGAGGCGTGTGGCTTATCGGCGCTGAGGCGGCCATGCAGGGCCTCGCCGTTGCGGACGCGAAGGCGGAGAGGATCGCGACCGCGGCGCTGGACGCTGCAACGCAACGCAAGGAGGTCCCGCGCCAGTGAGTGCAATGGCCAAGCGCGTGCACCGGCGCTTCGTGAGCAGGGACTGTCCGGCCTACGGAAGGCGCTACCGTATCGAAATGCGTGCCGCCGAGATCGTCGTGTGGAGGCTCCGCTCAAGGCGCTACTACCACTTCCCGCTACGATTCCTCGTCGACGCCGCCGTGGGCCAGGGCGAGCGTTGGAAGCGGGACGTCGCCGTGACCTTCGCCGATGGGACCGACGCGATGTGAGCGGATCACCCTGGAGGCGAGGCGGGCGCGCCAAATGAACGCCCCAGACTTGGACAGGCGGATGCTTCCATTGCGGCGTCCCTGTCGACAGGAGGGGTCGTGCCAAACCACCATTTGGGGCTGCAGGGAAATAAAAGTTCAGCCGCCGCCTGGTGTGGGCCCTGGTGAACATGGGCCTGCGGGAACCGCAGATGATGGACCAATACCTGCCGGTCATTGACCAAATCATCCACGAGACCGTCAAAATCGAGCAGAAGGATGGCATCTACGCCTTCCTGATGCCTTATGCCAAGGACCGGCCATACCGGGTGAAGCCGGCGCGCAGCCTGTTCATCGATGGCGAACTCGCGCTGATGATGGGCGCGCGGCGCATACCCCAGGAGGAGCCCGCCTACAAGCAGCCCATGACCGAGCGGTTGAACATCATCGAGCAGCGGTGGCGCGCCAACCCGCTCATGGTGGCCGAGAGCTACCCGAACGAGTGTTGGACCTTCGATCATGCCGTGGCGCTTGCCGCGTTCAAAGTGGCCGACCGGTTGGACGGCACGGACCATTCCGCCCTGTGCAAGGGATGGATCTCCATCGCGAAGGAGAAGCTGGTCCACAAGGCGACCCGACTGCTGGTGTCGAGCTTCACGACTGATGGCACGCCCCTGGACGGACCGGAAGGATCGACGATCTGGATGGTTGCCCATTGCCTGCAGGTGGTGGATGAACCGTTCGCCAGGGACCAATACCAGCGGGCGCGCAAGGAACTGGGCCGGGTGGTGCTGGGGTTCGGCTATGGCGCCGAATGGCCGGCCTCGTGGCAAGGGCCGCGGGACATTGATTCCGGCATGGTCATCCCCGTCTTCGAGGTGAGCGCCGGCTCCAGTGGCATGGCCTTCATGGCGGCCACCACGTTCCACGACTGGGACTTTGTCCAATCTCTGGCCGCGACGCTCGACATGGCGGCATTCCCCTCGCGGAAGAAGGGTGAACTGAAATACTGCGCCAGCAACCAGGTGGGCGACGCCGCGGTGCTCTACGCGGGCGTGCTTTCTAGGGGGCGGTGGCATCCTGTATCTTTCGCCGTGGGCGAAACCCTGCGAAGGGACGCCGCCGGCATGAACGCACGCGCCAATTGCCTCGACTCAACCCAGTAGCTGAGAACTGTATTGCCGACAGCATTTGCAGGGGGCAAGATGCGGACCGGCGACCGGCTCACTGCTTGGCGGCGCGTGAGGCGCAGGCGTTTGTTGCCATCGAGATTCGAATTATGCACAGCCCAGTCCATCCCGATACCGTCATGGAGTTGCGAGAGATCGAGCCAGGACTCTCGGCTTACGAATGCCCGAAGTCCGGTGGGTTCTGGATCCCGCTGCAATCGTATCTTGCGTGGAAGGAGAGGCAGCCGCCCGCGGCGGGCGCGACGCCTGTGGGGAGCGCGCCCGCGGTGCAGGATGATTCGAGGCAGCGGGCGTTGATCTGCCCGGAATCGGGGCGGTTGTTGCTCCGCTACCGGGTGGGGCATGGCCTCCGGTTTCACGTCGACCGCAGCCCGACTACCGGCGGGGTGTGGCTCGACAAAGGGGAATGGGAGGCGCTCAAGAGCAAGGGCTTGCACGTGGCGCTCCACCTCATTTTCACCGCCGCCTACCAACGCCAGATCCGGTCCGAGGAATATGTCGAGAAGATGACCGAGACGTTCCGGCAGCGGATTGGCGTGGCGGACTTTGCGAAGGTGGCGGAGTTTGGGGCCTGGCTGGCGCAGCATCCTCGACGCAGAGATATCTGCTGTTACCTCCTGGACAACCTCGAGACCGGAAGCGAGATGACCGATGCCGGCGGCGGCGACGCCGCTTGAGAAGAATGCGATGGGCAGGCAGAGCCCAATGCCGTTCGGGCTGAGTCCCCGTGGCACTCGCACCGCTGATCCACGCTGATGGGCCGCCTATCAGGGGTCGAAACGAGCCTAATCAGGTGGCTGCCCCACTGGGGTGGCTTGCTCGAGATCCTGAGCTGGGTTTCCCCTTCGGCAGCCATCTGGTTGACTTTTCTCTGTCGGATTTCGTCTCCGGCGGCTTCTATAGAGGTGAAAGGCGTATGGCAGAAGACGATGGCCAGTTGTTGCAGGATTACGCGAGCAGCGGCTCGGAGCGGGCCTTTGGCGAGCTGGTCTCACGGCATATCGATATGGTCTATTCGGTGGCGTTGCGCCTGGTGCGGGGCGACGTTCACCTGGCCCAGGACGTCGCGCAGACCGTCTTCGCGGATTTGTCGCTCAAGGCAAAGTCGCTCGCCGGCGGCGTCGTGCTCGCGGGCTGGCTTTGCCGGCACACCTTCTTCGTAGCCTCTGCCAAAGTGCGGACCGAGCAGCGGCGCCGGCAGCGCGAACGCCAGGCGATTCAAATGAACACCATCCACGAGTCCACCGAGCCCGACTGGGAGCAATTGACCCCCATCCTGGACCAGGTCCTGCAGGAGCTGGGGAGCCAGGACCGCGTCGCCATCGTTCTGCGCTATTTCAAGCGGCAGAGCCTCGAGTCGGTAGGCGCCGCTCTGGGCATCAACCCGGATGCCGCCCAGAAGCGGGTGTCCCGGGCGCTGGAGCGAATGCGCTCCAACTTCTTAAGGCGGGGAGTAACGCTGACCTCGGCGGTGTTGGCGGTCGCCATCGCCGACCACGCAGTTGCGGCCGCCCCGGCCGGCCTGGCGGCGGCGGTCTCGGCAACGGTGGCCGCCGGCGCAGGGCCAGCCGGCGGGAGCGCGGTGGCTTGGGCCGAGTTCCTGGGGTGGCTGAAAACGAAGACCGGGCTCGCCTGCGCCGCGGTCGTGCTCCTGGCCGGCGTCAGCGCCCCGCAACTGGCGAGAACCAGCCCACAGCGTCCGCCGGCGCTGGGGCGCGACGACACAGAGCGATCAAGGGTCGGTGCAGCGGCGGTCATCGACGGCCAAGGCAGGCATCCCGGTTTCCATTGGAGCCAGGTCGAATCCAGCGACTATCGGCAATATATCTCCAACCTGCGGGCCATTGGCTGTCCGGAACAGACGATCCGCGACATCATCATCGCCGACCTCAACCAGGCATACGCCCTGAAGGCTCAGGCAATCTGGAAGCCGCCCGCGAGGGTTTACTGGAAGAAGCCTCGCGATACCCGGCCCGGCCCCGACCAGCTAAGCGCGCTCGCGGCGCTCCGCCGCGAGGAGGCCGCGACCATAAAGGAACTGCTCGGGATTTCGATTTCCCATCAGGACTATGTGGACCTGGCCGCATTCCAGCTCACGCCTTCGAGTTCCGAGTTCCTCTTTCTCCCGGCCGAAAAACGGGAGGCGGCGCGGCAGGTGCTGGCGGAGAATGGTTATGAGGACAAGGTGGCGCTTTGGGGCAGCCCGCATGCGGACCGGCAAGGGGCGCTCTTGAGCGAGAAACTCAGGCTGGTAGCCCAGGTGCTGACGCCGGCGGAATTGGATGAATACCGGTTGCTGAACTCGGCCAGGGCCGAGTGGTTGCGCAACGAAACCCAATACTTCGACTGCACACCTCAGGAATTCAAGGGGCTGCTCGACCTGCGGGAGGAGCAACTGGCAGGCCAGCCGGACCACCTGGCCTTGGACCGGCAGAGGGCGATCGATAACGTGCGCCGCCTGCTCGGGACGGACCGGGCCAAGGAATTTGAGCGGGTCAGCGATTACGGCTATTCGAATGGGCGGCGGGCCGCGGAACGCGCCGGTCTGGAGGGCAGCCTGGCGGACCGAGCAGGCCAGATCGTTTATGACGCTCGGCTCGCGGTCGAGCAAGTGGTCAACGATGACAGCCTCTCTCTGGAGGAACGTCGAAGCCAGGCCCAGAATCTGCGCACCCAGGCGGAGGCGCGTCTTAATGAAGTCTTCGGCGGCGAAGCCAGCACGGCCATTCGGCAAGCCCTTCGGTTTACGCTCGCCAACGCGGCGCAGCCCCATCCCCGGCCATGAAACGACTGCTTTACTTTGGCTTGATATTCAGCGCGGCGCTGGCCCTCGGGGCGTGGCGACCGTGGCGCTGGTCGTCCGTCCTGGCGGCGGAGGCCACGGCCAAACCCGCCCCCGGGGCAGTGCCCCGGAGCGCACCGGCCCGCGCGGCTTCCACTCCGCTCCTGGCGACCAATCAACCTATGCCGGCCGCCACAGTGTGGGCCTCGCTTGATTCCCCCGACCCGGCCCGGCTGATCGCCAATCTACGCCGCGTCGGCTGCCCCGAACAAACCATCCGCGACTTGGTCACCTTCAGAGTTTGCAGGAGCTACCACGAGCGCCTGCTCGAGGCCGAGAGACTGAGGATCCTTTCCCGGGATCCCACCCGGAGCGGGAGCGCCAACTCCGGCGACGTCCTGCGGGATCAATTGTTCGGGTTGCGGAATGCGCGGGACCGGGAGTTGGAGGCCCTGTTCGGTGTCAGCGCAAGAAAGCTCACCGAGAGCGTGTTCGCATTCCTGGATTATCCCAGACCGGGGGAGAACGACGATCCATTGCCTCCGGCCAAGCGGGCGGAAGTGCGCGACATCGAGGAGCGCTACCGCCGGTTGATCGTCGAGGCGCAGCATGGCCTGGCCTTTAACGGGCCGGACGCCTCGGTGGACGCCGCCATTGGGGAGTTGAACCGGCAGAAGGGGGCGGAACTGGCAAGCGCGCTCTCGCCGCAAGAGTTGGACGCGTTGCGCCTGCGCGAGTCGCCGGCGGCGCGATATGTCCTAAAATACTTGCCCGAGGCGCAGTCCGAGGCGGAATTCCGGTTAATGGTTCAGGCGGCGGATGAGGTCGGCATCGAAGCCCCGAAAATGAGCCTGGCGCGAATGATGCCCTTCGGATTCTCGAGGGGCCTGCTCCCGTTGGACACCGAGGACGAGGACCGGCAGCAAGCCGAGAAGGAAGCCCAGCTCAAAGGTCGGCTCCGGCAACTTCTGGGCGAGCAGCGGATGGCGGAGCTGGAGCTCGAGATGCAGACCCAGCCGCCGGTGCAGAATCCATTCAATATTCAGGTCTTCAAGTAAACATCTATCAGGGCCACACCTGGGCATCGACTTCCCCTTTGCCTTCTTGGAGATTGTCCCCGGCAAAGCCCATGGCTCTGAGCTTCCAGTCTGTCCCGATTCTCTCGAGTGCGAACTTGTGGGTCTTGCCCTCGCCATCGAAATGGTCGGAGGCCGGCGGATTCAGAATCTCCGCGAAGAGCACAGGCGATAATCTGGTATGTGCTGAGGGACCTTACTCGGCCAATGCATGTCGGAGATGCAATCATGCTCCCACCTTTTTTTGTCCGGTTTTCCATCGGCCGGGTGCTATAAGGTGGCCATGACAACCGATGGCGAACTGCTGAGGCGCTACGCCGAAGCGAAGAGCGAGGACGCCTTCGCCGAACTCGTGCGTCGGCATCTGGGTCTGGTCTGTTCAGCGGCGCTGCGGCAGGTGAACGGCGACGCGCACCTTGCCCAGGACGTTGCTCAGGCGGTGTTCACCGACTTGGCCTGCAAGGCCGCGGCCCTGCTCCACCGCCAGGACCTGGCCGGCTGGCTATACACCAGCGCCCATTGGGCTGCTGCCAAAGCCGTCCGGACTGAGCGGCGGCGTCTGGCCCACGAACGGGAGGCCGAGAGCATGCACCAACTGCTTCAAAATGCCGGGCCCGAGTTGGACTGGGAAAGACTCAGTCCCATGCTCGACAAGGCCATGCACCAACTCAAGGAACGGGATCGTGACGTGATCTTGATGCGCTACTTCGAGAATCGCCCATTGGCGGAGATCGGTCGGCTGCTTAGTTTGACAGAGGATGCGGCGCGGAAGCGGGTCGATCGCGCCCTGGAGAGGCTCCGCGCGCTGCTCGCCAGGCAGGGCGTCACCGCCACCACCGCCCTGGCCAGCACGCTCTCAGCGCATGCGGCGCAATATGCGCCCGCCAGCCTGGCGGCGACGCTGACCAGCGCCGCGCTGGCCGGCGCCTCCGCCACCAACACTGTCCCCGCCGTCGCATTCACAACCACTCAAGCCATCGCCATGACCACGATACAAAAGGCGTTGATCGCCGCGACCATCGTCGCGCTCAGCGGCACAGCAGTTTACACAGGACACCAAGCCACGCGCCTTCGAGCCGACGCCGAATTGCTCCGCCAGCGCCAGGCCCCACTGAGGGAGCGAGTCGCAGAGTTGAAGCGGGAGCGGGAAGCCGCGACAAACCGGCTGGCGCAAGCGGGACGCGCCCAGTTCAATGCACCAGGGCAAGCAGGAGAACTCCTCAGGCTGCGGGGCGAGGTCGGGCGGTTGCGGTAGCAACTCCTCGAACTCGACCGGCAGGCGGCCCGCAGGGCAACCAATTCCGAGGCTGCGGCAGCGAGGGCTGCATTCCAGGGGCGCTATGCCCTTCGGGCACCCGCTTCTTCGCCCGGGCCGGAACGGCCCCCGGACGTGCCGCCCCGTGACATCTTCCCCAAAGCGGCTTGGGCCTATGCCGGATTCAACACGCCCGAGGCCGCTCTCCGGACCATCCGGTGGGCCACACTCCAGGGTGACTTGAAGACCCTCAAGCTCGGCTACGCCACTCCCGAGGAGCAGGATGCGTTCGCGCAAAGCAAGTTGGCGCAGTTCTCCGGCAAGAGCGAATCTGAGATTGCCGAAGCCATCGGGGGGGGCGTCAATGACATGGATGGATACCGAATTGTCGAACGAACGACCTACGCCAACGGCGACGTAGGCATCACCTACTACTGCGATGGCACGGGCCTTACCAAATATATCCGCCTGCAACAAGTCGGGGACGAATGGAGAATCGCTCCCGGTCCCCGGGGCGGTCAACCGTAAAAACCACAGAGCGGAACCGCCGAACGTCCGGCAGGATCAGCGGCCGGCGGTCGCAGAACCACAGTTAAGCGTCGTGCCATGAGAGCAATATTGACCACTGCGTTGGTCTGCTCGGTTGCCAGTTTGGTCGGGGTCCTCGGGTTCTCCGCAATGACCATAGTGCCCTCCCCCGGCGCCGAGACTTGGCGGTGGAGGATGGTGGCCACGGCGGCAGCCTTCCTGGCTGGGTGGCTCGGCCTCGCCATCTGGGCGCGGCGGCGGATGCGGCTGTTTGGTGGGGTTCCTGCTCCTCCATCATGGCTCGGGCCGACCGTTGTAGCCATAGGTGCAATCTATGTGCTGGCGGTGCTTCTCTTCGCGGTGGGATGAACCCGGTCTCGAGATCGCTTAACCAATCGCAGCAGCCAACGCCGGGACTCTGCCTCGCGGCGTGCCGGACGCCAGTGGCCCGGCGTAGCTGCGCTCATCGATGGCGGATGGACCGCTCACGGGCCCCGTATAGCGCCGCTCCGCCTCAGCCCGTCATCGAAGAAGTTGTGATGACCTTCGATTTTCCCAAAGTTTCGTTTCACCACGATGCCGGTGAAGCGCCATCTCTTGAGGAATTCGCCATAGGACATTCTGTCCAATCCATTCAAGGGATCGCCAACGAGCACCTCGGAATCAGTGACGCCAAGAACTGCCACGTAATGGTCAACCAGAAAACCAAATTTGACGAGCGCTATCGTCAATCCGGCCTGCTTCAACTCCGAGATGTCTTGGAAGGCACGGAATTCCGCCACGAAACCGTCTTTGCGGTATTCGTTTTGCAACGCCTCGGCCAGAATATCCGGGGGTGTTCCAGTGGCCGAACTCGTGCAGGAGAGAATTGCGATCCTCCCTTCGTCGCCGGCCAGCCCAAGCTGGCGAAGCGCCGTGACCGCCGCGGCAGGCCCGCAGGTATAGTCGGTGTTTTGCCGGCAAACTCCGTCCGGCCCAACGCGCGTCTTCAGGTGGGCGAGCTGATTGCGGCTCAATAACGGAGCGAGGAACGGCCACGCCGACATAACAAGAACAATTACGGCCGCGAGCGCGGCGACGAGAAGACGGTCTCGCCTTCGCGGCAGTCGTGAAAGCGGCGTTGTCAATGTCATCGCCGCAAGAAAGCCCATCAGCGCGAATCTCTTGAGGCCGATCGTCATCCAGGAAACCGGAGGCACGAACGAGAGCGCAGGAAACTGAACGGCCACGCCGTAAACGAGAATCAACGCGAGGGGAATGAAATAGCCGATCAGCCAAAATGGCCTCGGAAGGCGCGAGAATAAATGCCCAAGCAGGGCGCCGCCGCAGGCGAGCGAAGTTGAGATGATGGCGTCAAAAACCAAGTTCACTCGCCGCAGATTAAGTCAATAACGACTTCAAGGGAATCGGTTTGTTGCGGCAACGGGCCAAACAGCGGGACCGATGGCATTCCCGGCGCGGAACTGCTAAGGTTGAGGCCATGAGCTTTGTTGTCGTGGATGTCGAAGCGGATGGGCCAATTCCGGCGGAGTTCTCGATGGTTTGCTTTGGAGCGGTGCTTTTCGATGATGCGCTGGACCAGTCGTTTTATGGGCGGACACGCCCCATTTCGGAGCGGTTCGTCCCTGAGGCCCTGGCCGTGAGCGGTTTCTCGCGCGAAGAGCACCTGACCTTCGATGACCCCAAAGCGGTCATGGAGAAGTTCGCAGCCTGGCTTGACCAGCACTCCAAAGGCCGGCCGGTCTTTGTTTCCGACAACCTGGCGTTCGACTGGCAGTTCATCAATTACTACTTCCATCGGTTTGTCGGGCGAAATCCGTTTGGCTTCTCCGGGCGGCGAATTGGCGACCTCTACGCCGGCCTGGTCAAGGACGCTCACAAGGCAACCGAATGGAAGAGGTATCGGCTCACGCCGCACACGCACAACCCGGTGGATGATGCCCGGGGCAGCGCCGAGGCGCTGAGGAAATTCAAGGAACTGGGGCTTCGCTTGTGAGGAATATTCTGATTCCCAAGTTCCCGCTGAGCTTAGTGCCAGCGATGCTCCGCTATGCGGGGCAGGGCGCCCTGGTCGCCGGGCTGTATGGTGTCCTCCACGATGAGATCACATACTCCATTTCCCCCGAGTATTTCACCCGACCAAAATTCCTCCAGTTCCATTACGCGGACTTCGGGTTACCACCCCGGGTTTTCGTTGCGGAAATCGGGTTCCTCGCGACCTGTTGGGTGGGCTTCATTGCCGGCTGGTTTCTCGCGCGCGTGGCCGTTCCGTCGTTCCCGCCGGCCATGGCACACCTGCACTGCTGTCGAGGTTTTGCGATCATTCTGGGATGCGCATTCGCGGCTTCGATGGCGGGTTTTGGCCTGTGACTGCTGCGTGGCCCCACCGCTGATTTATCCGCCTGGCAGGGCTTCGCGTCAGCCCGCGGCGTTGTAGATCTGCCCAGTTTCGTTCGCGTCGCCTACATTCACAACGCAAGCTACCTTGGCGGCCTCATTGGCTTGTTTCTCGCGCTCATCCATCTCCGGAGGCTGAGCCAGCCCGGCGAAGGAGGTCCGAACCTGCGGGCGAAAAAGGCACCGTGACGGATGAACCACGGTCCAAGCCGGTTTCAATCGAGAATCGCTGGCGTGCCATTCCAACCATGGTGGCGGTTGTCAGTCAAGCCGCCAGCGCTGACGTGCTCGGTGCATTGGCCTGCGCCCAGGCGGTGCGGGTATTGAACATCATCTTGTCGTTTGGAGCACTGTCGCTTCAGGCGCAAGCTGAGGGCGGAGCCCGAGTTGCGGTCTTTCGGCGCTCTCCGGCTTCGTAGGGGCTTGGCTCGCCAACGGCTGTGGCTGAGCCAGAACGTTGGTTGCGGCACCTGGCTCACCGTGACCTTCAAGCAGCGGGGTTGTCCAAATACCAATGAAACCACATTTCGCTCCAAGAAAAGGGTTCTCTCTGTCGCGAGGCAGGTGAGCTTGGGGACGATGCCATATTGGGCGATCCTCGCGCCCCCGCTCTTTTGCGTCCGGGCTGCTTCTGGGTCCACTCTTAATGGTAACACTCCCTGGTCCACAAAGTTGCGACCAGCAGGTCAGGAATCGCGGTTTGACGGATCAAAGTGTCCGTTCATTCCGAGGCGGTCGGTTTTGCTTCCTCGCCGCTTCTCCAGGGTGATAGCCTGCCGGCCATGAACGATGTCCCCTCTTTGCTCCGATCGCGCTTGGAACAGATCCTCCATGGCCGGGCTTCAAAGACTGGCTTGAACGGCCAGTGCGGGCCGGTGTGCGGGGGATTGCTGAGTCCTTCTCCCCCAGGCAGGACGCTCGTGAGTTGGGCCACTGCCACGCTGCTGGGAGGCGCAGCTCTTGCCCAGACCACGAACACGGTGGAGCTGAAGACGGCGGCCACCCAATGGCGGAGCCTCAATTATATCGTAGTGACGCCCAACGGCCCGACCGACGGCGGCGATTTCGGGCCCGGCACGCCCGGCACCAAAACCTCCGGCCTCCAGGAGGCCTTCAATCGCGCGCACGAGGAGGTCAGAGACATCTATATCGTGGGCGGCGGCAACAACTCTATGCTCCAGAAGGGCGTCAGCTACCGGCTCGATCAAACGTTGCGCATCCCCTGGATGCAGGATTGGCGCCTGGACGGGGGCGAGTGTGGTCTGTTATCCTCAATCCGGGCGACAAGGTCCGCTTTACTTACCAGGAAGCGCCGAGTAGGTCGTGGAAGGAATTCTGAGTAAGAATTAAGACGCCTGTCCTTTTTGCGTTTTTTTTGTTGACAAAACAGACAAGAGTCTAAATAATGGGGCCGAACCTGGGACGGGCGCGGGGTTCGACGTCCGTCCGCAAGAGCGTGTCTTATGAAAGAGATTTTATTGCCCCCCGCCGAGCGGGACGTGCTGGCCTGCCTTTACCGGTTGCCTGGGGCCACGGCGCGCCAGATCCAGGAGAGCCTCCGCGGCTATCGGCCGATGGCCCACGGCTCGGTGCTCACCTTGCTAAAGCGCCTGGAGGCGAAGCGGTTGGTCGCGCGGAAAAAGGGCCCGGTGGGCAAGGCCTTCGTCTATCATGCCACCCGGCCCCAGGAATCCACTTTCACTCACCTGCTCCGGGACCTGGTGCGCCGTGTATTCCAGGGGGACCCGGTTTCGCTGGTGGCTTCACTCTTCGAGACGCGGCCTCCTACGGGCCAGGAGGTGGAGAAGTTGCAGGCCATGTTGGATGAGTTGCGCCGTCAGAATCGCACTGGAAAGGAGAATCCGAAATGAATGGTTGCACGCACATTTTAAACCAATGGTCGGCGGCCGGGTGGGAATATGCTCTGCACGCGACCTGGCAGGCGGCGCTCACGACCGCGATTCTCCTGGGTGTGGCCGCCCTGGGACGGAAGTGGCCGGCGCCCTGGCGCTACGGAGTGCTGCTGGTGGCCTTGTTGAAGTTCGCCATCCCGCCATTCCTGCCGGTGCCGTCCGGAGCGTTCAGCCAACTCGGGCCGCGCGTGGCGGCGTCCGCTCCCGTAACCCCGGGGAACCAGCCCTCAATTGGCTCGGCCAGCGATTCGCACTTCGCCCGCGCTATCTCCGGCGAAGCAGACTCCAGGTTGGACGTGAAGCGTCCGCCCGATTCGAGTGTGTTCGCCGCGCAGCCGGCTTCCGCTCATCCAGGGATGGTCGTTGCCAAAGGCGCCGGGCTCGAGTGGACGCCTTGGCTCATGCTCCTGCACTTGGCCGGTTGCGCTGCAATGTTCTTCTGGATTGCGCGCCAACTGGGTCGCCTTCGCGGCGCCGTTCGCGCCAGCCGTCCGGTCGCGGCGGGGCCACTGCACCTCTTCCTGAACTCCCTGGCCGCCGAACTGAGGATGAAACGAATTCCCGCGCTGAGAATCTCGGACCGGGTTGCGGCGCCGGTTGCCTTCGGAGTCCTTCACCCGACCATTCTCATGCCGGCCACCACCCTCTCTCGGTTTTCGGAACGCGAATTGAAGGTCATTCTCGCCCATGAACTGGCCCATTTCCGGCGAGGCGACCTGT
>Ga0187868_1001913_pt1 | contig 14153 bp, 8 predicted proteins | sample June2016WEW_13_4_FD_133014 | JGI IMG/M metagenome (GOLD analysis project Ga0187868, IMG submission 133014) | Peatland microbial communities from SPRUCE experiment site at the Marcell Experimental Forest, Minnesota, USA - June2016WEW_13_40 | ecosystem: Environmental > Terrestrial > Soil > Wetlands... | reverse complement strand
GTGAAAGCGAGTTGTTCATGACACTGGGCACGGTTGGACATTCCAGATTTCGGATGCGTACTCGGCGATGGTGCGATCGCTGGAGAATTTCCCCGAGCTAGCGACGTTCAAGATCGCCATTTCAGACCAGGACTCAGGTTCGCGGTAGATACCTACCAGACGCTGATCGGCTTCCAAGTAGGGCTTCAAGTCCGCCAGATGCATGTAGTAGTCACCGTGAGCCAGGAGCGCATCCAGGATGGGGGAGAAAATGCCCTGCTCTTTTGGGCTGAAATGGTTCGACGCGATCAAATCCAAGGCCAGCCGCGTTTCCGGTTCGTTTTCATAGTGCCACCGCGGATCGTACCAGCCGCGGGTATTGACCACCTGTTCCGCCGTCAATCCGAAAAGGAAAAAGTTTTCCTCGCCCGCCTCCTGGGCCATTTCGATGGTGGCCCCATCCCGGGTACCGATAGTCAGTGCGCCGTTCATCATGAATTTCATGTTGCTGGTGCCGCTGGCCTCGTAACCGGCGGTTGAGATTTGATTCGACACATCGCTGGCCGGGATGAGCCGCTCGGCCAAACTCACGCAGTACTCGGGCAAGAACACCACGTTGAGCCGGCCGCGCACCGCCGGGTCCGCGTCAATGACCTCTGCGAGGTTGTTGATGAACTTGATGATGAGCTTGGCCAGGTGATAGGCGGGCGCCGCCTTGCCGGCGAAGAAGAACGTGCGTGGAGGCACTTCGAGATTGGGATTCGCGCGCAGGCGGTTGTAGAGCACGACCACGCGCAGCGCGTTGAGCAATTGCCGCTTGTATTCGTGGATGCGCTTGATCTGGCAATCGAAGATTGTGTCCGGATCAACGGCCTGCCCGGTGGTTGACTTCAGCCAGTCGGCGAATTTCGCTTTGGCTTGGCGTTTGGCCTTACGGAAGGACTCTTGAAATCCGGAATCGGCGGCTAGGGGTTTGAGTCGGCGCAACTCCTCGAGCTCAATAATCCAGCGATCTCCGATGGCCTCGGTTATGCCACGCGCGAGCGGCGGGTTGGCCAGCAACAACCAACGCCGGGGCGTGACCCCGTTGGTCTTGTTGTTGAAGCGTTCAGGAAAGATTTCGGCCAAATCTTTTACCGTAACCGTTCGCAGCAAGGTCGAATGAATCGCCGCCACGCCGTTGGTGCTGTGGGAGCCGACAATGGCAAGGTTGGCCATGCGGATTTTCCGAAAGGGCCCTTCTTCGATCAGGCTGACGTTCGCCACCCGCGTTTCGTCCCCAGGGTAGCGCGACCGAACATCATCCAGGAGCCGGCGGTTGATCTCGAAGATAATCTCCAAATGGCGCGGCAGCATGTCCTGAAACCACGCGACTGGCCATTTCTCGAGCGCTTCGGGAAGCAGGGTATGGTTGGTGTAAGCCAACACTTTCCTGTTCAGTTCCCAAGCCTGGTCCCAGCCGAGATGCGCCTCATCCAGCAATATCCGCATTAACTCCGGCACCGCCATCGAGGGATGGGTGTCATTGAGTTGGATCGCCACCTTCTCCGGTAGTTGGTTCCAATCATCGTTGGTTTGCCGGAAGCGCCGCACCAGATCCCCCAGGGAACAGGCGACCAGGAAATACTCCTGAATAAAGCGCAGGCCCTGGCCGAAGCTGGTTGAATCGTCCGGATAAAGCACCCGGGTGAGCGTTTCCGTGGCCAAAGTCTCCGCGACGGCGCTTACGAATTCACCGTGGCTGAAGGCTTTAAAATCGAAGGAGTCGGAGGTGGTTGCCGCCCAGAGGCGGAGGGTGTTGATGGTCTTGCCGCCAAAGCCCACGACCGGCCGGTCGTACGGCACACCGATTAATTTGGAGGGCCGGCCAGGAACGGGTTGCAAGCTCCCGCCACGCACCTCGAACGAGCAGTTCAACGGCACTTCGATTCTCTCCCGAGGCCGAGCCACCTCCCAGGGGTCCGGGTTGCGCAACCAATTATCAGGCTGTTCCTGTTGCCAGCCGTCCTTGGTAGTCTGTTTGAAGATGCCATATTCATAGCGCAGCCCATAGCCCATCGCCGGGAGGGCCATGGTGGCCATAGAATCCAGAAAGCACGCCGCCAAACGTCCCAGCCCGCCGTTGCCCAGGCCGGCGTCCGGCTCCTGTTCCAGGAGTTCCACCAAGTCAGTATGCTCCTGCTTCGCCGCTTGCCTGACGAACGGGTCGAGCAGGAGATTGGTAATATTGTTGGCGAGCGAACGCCCAACCAGGTACTCCATCGAGAGGTAGTAAACGCGCTTGGGGTTTTTCCGGGCGTAGTGTTCTTCGGTGCGGACCCAGCGTTGGGACAGGAGGTCGCGCACCGAACGCGCCAGCGCCTCGAACCGTTCGCGTGACCCGGCGGCTCCCAGCGCCATGACATTGTCAAAAATCAGGTGCCGCTCATAGGAAGCATTGCCCGAGCCCGAGAACTGGATGGGGCCACAGCCGTACTGCTCCAGGAGTTCCGGCTCCGCCCTTAGGCCAGCCCCATTGTCAAGCGGGCGGACCTCGGCTGACGAGCGCGGCGCTTCTGCCTGTAATCGTTTGGGTTTGGGCAATGGTCCACGGGTTTGACTGGTTAGGGAGATCGCTTTCAGTTCTGTGCTTTCCATATTGTCCTCTTCAGCTTGTTCTTCGGTGCCAAGCGCGTGGTTAATGTCGTGCGTGTGGAAGCGATTGCGGATCAGCGGTTCCCTGGCCAGGTCCACTCATCCATCTGCGGCTTGTCTATGCCGTTCTCGTATGCGTAGGCCTGGCATTCGAGTTGCAGGATGCGCAGCTTCTCCTTTGCATGAGCGCCGGAGGCGCGCAGGGTCGGCACTCGGTCGATCACATCCATCGCAATGGTGAAGCGATCAGTCTGGTTCCGAATGGCCAGGTCCAGCGGAGTGTTGATGTTGCCTTTCTCTTTGTAGCCGCGGACGTGCAGGTTCTTGTGGTTTGTGCGGCGATAAGTGAGCCGGTGAATCAGCCAGGGATAACCGTGAAAGTTGAAGATGATGGGTTTGTCCTCCGTGAACAGGGTATCGAAGTCACGGTCGGACAGACCGTGCGGATGCTCGCTTGACGGGGTAAGCCGGAGGAGATCGACCACATTGATAAACCGGATCTTGAGGTTGGGGAAGTGCTCGCGCAGTAGCATGACGGCCGCGAGCGATTCCTTGGTGGGGATGTCTCCGGCGGAGGCGATGACCACATCCGGCTCCGTTCCCTCGTCATTGCTCCCCTGGGGCCAAATGCCGAGCCCTTTGGTGCAGTGCGCAATGGCCTGGTCCATGCTCATGTATTGGAGATGCTTCTGTTTGTCCGAAACGATGACGTTGATGTAGTTGGTGCTCTTGAGGCAGTGATCCGCCACGCACAGGAGCGAGTTGGCGTCCGGCGGCAGGTAGATGCGGCAGACTTCGGGGCTCTTGTTCACCACCAGGTCGAGGAAGCCCGGATCCTGATGCGTGAAGCCGTTGTGGTCCTGGCGCCAGACCGTCGAGGTGATCAGCAGGTTTAGCGACGAGATCGGCGCCCGCCAGGACAACCCGCGGCAGCTCTCCAGCCATTTGGCGTGCTGGTTGAACATCGAGTCAATCACGTGGACGAACGACTCGTATGTGGAGAAAAACCCGTGGCGTCCCGAGAGCAGATACCCTTCGAGCCAGCCCTCAAGCGTGTGCTCCGAAAGCAGTTCCATGACCCGGCCGTCGGGCGCCAGTTCGCCGCCATCGGCATCTTCGGGCAGGTAATCGGCCAGCCACAGTTTCTTGCTGGCCTCATAAACGGCATCCAGCTTGTTGGAAGTGTTTTCGTCGGGTCCGAAGACGCGGAAGCTCTGCATGTTGTTGCGCATGATGTCCCGCAGAAAGCGCCCCAGAGGCCGCGTGTTCTCGGCCGTGGTCTGGCCTGGCGCATCCACCTTGACCGCATAGTCCCGGAAATTCGGGAGGCGCAACGGCTTGCGCAGCAGCCCGCCGTTGGCGTGAGGATTGGCGCTCATGCGCCGGGCGCCTTCGGGCGCAAGGGCTTTGAGCTCGGGATTTAATCTCCCGGTTTCGTCGAACAGCTCTTCGGGCCGGTAACTGCGCAGCCAATCTTCCAACTGTTTTAGATGGGCAGGGTTTTCGCGCACGCCGGCCAGGGGCACCTGGTGCGACCGCCAAAAGCCTTCGACCTTATGGCCGTCCACTTCTTTGGGGCCCGTCCAGCCCTTGGGGCTGCGCAGAACGATCATGGGCCACCGGGCGCGGGTCGCTTTGCCGCTCGCGCGGGCTTCTTGCTGAATGCGCCGGATTTCCAGCACACAGTTCTCGAGGGTCGTGGCCATCTTTTGGTGCATGTCTTCCGGGTCACTTCCCTCCACGAAATAAGGCATCCAGCCATAGCCCACAAACAGGGATTCCAATTCGTCGTGGGATATGCGTGAGAGCACGGTGGGGTTGTTGATCTTATAGCCGTTGAGGTGCAGGATCGGCAGCACCGCGCCGTCCCGGATCGGGTTCAGGAACTTGTCGGAATGCCACGCCGCGGCCAGAGGGCCGGTTTCGGATTCCCCATCGCCAACGACCACGGCGACCAGCAGGTCGGGATTGTCGTACGCGGCGCCAAAAGCATGAGAGACGCTATAGCCCAGCTCGCCGCCCTCATGAATAGAACCGGGAGTTTCCGGCGTGCAGTGGCTGCCGATGCCGCCCGGGAAGGAAAACTCCTTGAAGAACTCGCGCATCCCCGCCTCATCCTCGCCCTTGTTGGGGTAAATCTCCGAATAGGCGCCCTCGAGGTAGGCCGGCGCCAGCACGCCGGGCGCGCCGTGCCCGGGTCCGGCCAGGAAGATGGTGTTCAGATCGTACTTTTTGATCAGCCGGTTAAGGTGGATATAAATGAAGCTCAACCCTGGACTTGAACCCCAATGGCCGAGCAGCCGCTGCTTGATGTGTTCCAGCTTTAACGGTTCGCGCAGCAGCGGATTGGCGCGCAGATAAATCATCCCGGCGGCCAGGTATTTGCAGGCCCGCCAGTAGGCGTCAATTTTGCTGAGTTCATCCTTGGACACCGCGGGTGGCCGCGCCAGGCTCACTTCGTCGCGCCGACTTCCTTTGTGATTGTCTAATACAGTTGCGATTTCTCTCATCTTTATGCTTTCTTCTTTGCCGTCCGGATCACCGACCCGGACCAACGGTTTTGGTGTTAAACGGTTTGAGTCATTGCTGTTAATTGTCTCCGTGGGACATTTTGCCCTCCTTCCGAACGAATCAGTCGTCTGGTTTCGCGCACAATCGTCAAGTCCTCCCTGGTTGAAATGACCAGGATCCGCCCGGGGGAGGTGCAACTGGCGATGTCCGCATCGGGCTTGCAGCGCGCGTTGGCGGTGGTGTCGAGTTCCAACCCCAGATGGCCAAGGTTTCCGCAGACCAGCTCCCGGACCTGCGCGGAATTCTCGCCGACGCCAGCCGTGAAGACCAATCCATCAACCCCACCCAGCGTTGCGGCCATCGCGCCGATCGTTTGCACCAGCCGGTGGACATAGACTTCCAAGGCCAGGCGAGCGTCAGGACTGTGCGGGGCCTCTTTCAGAATGTGGCGCATGTCGGAAGAAATCCCGGAGAGGCCAAGCAGGCCGGATTCATAGTTTAACGCATGGTCGAGTTTCTCGGCAGGCAGTCCTCTGCGTCGGAGGAGGTAGAGGAGCACGCCTGGATCCAGGCTGCCGCTGCGGGTGCCCATGACTACCCCCTCAAGCGGGGTGAAGCCCATGGAGGTATCCATACAAATGCCGTTGCGGACGGCTGAGACGGACGCTCCATTGCCTAAATGGGCAATGACGAGCCGGGAACCGCTGCGATCCAGCATCTCGGCCGCCCGCCTGGCACAGTAGGCGTGGCTCAAGCCATGGAACCCGTAACGGTGGATCCCCCAATCGTTCGTCCACTTTTGAGGGATGGGGTAGGTTCGCGCGGCGGCAGGCAGTGTAGCGTGAAAAGCTGTGTCGAAGACGGCTACCTGCGGGACTGATGGCAGAGCTTGCTCGATGGCCCGAATGCCCTCGAGGCTGGCCGGATTATGGAGCGGCGCGAGCTCGCTCAATTCAGCTATCACGCCTTGAACCTCCGGCGTTATTCGCACCGCAGTCGAGTACCGCCTGCCACCATGAACAACGCGGTGCCCGACAGCGTCAATATCTTCGGTTCCAAGTAGAGGAGCGGAAGGTCCGGCCTGCAAATCCGCGAGAATCCGCGCCAGAGCTTCGCTATGCTCCTGGAGTTCCAGTTCTTCACGGACCTCCGGCTGGCCCGGGCGCCGGAACACCAGGCGAGTCGGCTCGGTCGTCCAGTCGATGCCTCCCTCGGCCAGGAGCACCTCTTCGTCCGCTTCAAAGAGGTTGAACTTGAGGCTGCTGGAACCGGAGTTGCAAACGAGGATTTTCATCGATCATTTTCAGGAAGCGCCGTCATCCCACTTTGCAGTGAAGATGAAGACGTAACTGGCCAAAAACCAAAGCAGTATGAGCATCCGTTCCTCCGGGGTTATGAGATGCCTCCTTTGAAGGATACGAGCGCCTCTAAAGGAAAGAGCCACGAACGCTTGCGCCTGTTGGCTTTCGGGGCTCCGCGTCCAGCAAAGTCCGCCCGGCGGATGTCGTGGACAATGGCGACGCAGCGCTCATCAACGGCACTGGCAAGGCGGATCAGCTTCTGTGCCTCGCGGCGTGGAATTTCCACGCAGAGTATCGTCAGATCGCCCTCTCGGGTATGTCCCTTGACTTCAGCCACGCGATGGTCCGCGGCGCGCAAGACCCCGGCCAACTCGGGTCCTTTGGGCGTCAGGAGAATCACCATTTGTCTGCCAAAGGCCAGCCGTTGCTCGATGACCATTCCCAGGTAAGTCCCGACCGCGAACCCCAGCCCGTAGGCGAGAGCATACACGGGCTGATTCATGTTCAGCAGGACCTTGGCGACGGCGCAAATATAGACCACCGCCTCGAAGAACCCGAGAACTGCGGCAAAACTGCGCCGGCCTTGGATGATCGAGACCGTGCGGATGGTGTCCAAGGAAACGTCCGTGATCCGGGCCAGGACGATAAGCCAAAACGTTATGAATACGGTAATGTTCATTTTCCGAAAAACCAGGTCAGGCCGATCATCCCGATGATGTCGTTCAGACCGTGGTTTGGGTTGTCAATCCCGGCGCAGGACATGTGCATGTACTTGACTTCCCCAGTCAGGGCGAAGTCATCGCGCACAAACCAATGCATGCCAATAGCGGGTTGCAGGTTAAATTCGAAGGTGCCGCCGAGGTCGGGATGCTGAATCCCGGTCGCCGTGACCCCGGCCCCGCCATCGAAAAACGGAATCCAGCGGGTCCCGGTCGCAAAATTGTAGCGCAAATGAGGCGTCAGTCCCACCAACCACTGACTTTCCGGCCGGTACTGGCCGCCCCCGAAGAGCTCTAATCGCCACTCGAAATTGCCGCGATACCAATGGCCCTCGCCCTGCACCGGCCACAGCATGTGGCCATACGCCACGCTCATCAGAGCCAGGTCGTGGGCTTGGGAACTCCCGAAGGCCCTCATCCCCACGCCATCTCCGGCCTCGACGCTGAACTCGTGGGTTGTAGAACGAAAGCCTTCCCCCACACCCTCTTGCCAGATGCTTGCGGCAGGTTTCTGAAACTCGAGCGCAGGTCCAGAGGTGGGATTCTCGGCTGGCGGCGATGACAGGGGTTCAGCGCTGTGCGAGCATGCCAGTGTGGCGGCCCACACGGTTAGAAAACACGATCCGAATTTGTATGATTTAGTCATAAGGTGTCCTTCTCGCGATCAGTCCTTTCGGACCATCGCGGCTAGTAATGTTGATTGTCTTCTTTTGGATATGTTTCGGCGATGCGCCCGGACCCTTGCCGCCGGGAAAGGTGGTGTGCGGGCCAGGCGTCAATGGGCGCGCGATCGGGGCCGGGATTGAATGTCAATCGGACGAGGTTTTTGGGGTTCAAGATCGAAATGCCTCCCTGCGGCAACCGGAAGTGGACCGCGGGCGCGGAGAACAGCCCGTGCAGCCGCTGAAGCCGTTCGGCTTCCAATGCCACCTTGATCTCAGCGGCCAGAAATATTCGGCTCCCGCCCGTCATTTCCACTTCCACGAAGACTACGGCGAACTCGCCTGTCTGTTTCGGGCTCCGGCGTCGCTCCAGCCGCGCCGGATCGTTCAGATGGCTTCGTTCTCGGAATTCCTCCTCGGACAGCTCGACCACATCCAAGATGTCGGCGGGCTGTTTCCAGAGAGGGAGATCGTCTGCGATGAGGTCAACGCGGTTGACCCGCGAAGCGACGAAGGTCGTCAGGGAGTAATCGCCGGCAATTGTAATGGTGTCGCCGTTGACCACTTTTGTGGACTGGATTCCCTTCAATATGCGAACTGCCAGGGCCGGATTGTCCTGGAAAAAAGTCTCCACCGAACCTCCCTGGGTATGAATTCGAATTTCCATGTTGTGAATTTTCTTTGGTCGTTCAGTTGAACAAGCCCGTGTCCATTCCCCCGGTAATGCGACAAATAGCCCTCGACGTTCGCCAAAATTCTTGGCCCATATTCATGAGGGCCGCTTTGGCGCTTGAGACTCGGCTCTTGTTCATATTGTTGAATGCAATTCGCAAACGAGGCCGCGTTATGCAGTTGGCGTGCCAACTATCTCCGAAGTGCAGAAGAGGCTGAGGTTGACAGGCTAACGGCTTCGAAGCGGCTCGGGGGGCGAGGCTCGAAATTGCGAAGGTTCGAAAAACAAGGTTCTTTCGGCTTCTTGTGTAGTGCAGGTTGGAAGTCCATTTAGGATTAACTGGCGAACCTCGGAGCTTTTTGGCGCATTACACGGGGAATGGATACACGGAAGAACGATTATCTGTTTTTTCGGATGCTCGAAATTCCGAGTAAGGCCCCACGGGTCGTTTCTGGGCCATTACCGTTTGAAACTCAGCATGTTCCGCACTTCGAAGGTGGTTGGCGTACTAGCTGCTTAACCCAGGTTTCGTGTGCGAATCGCATTCAACAATATGATGATCTATAACATTAATTCGGGGCTCCGCTCGGCGAGAGCCGGATGCAAAGAGCTGACGTTGCTATGCGTGGCGTTAGCGCTCGGCGGATGCGGAAAACCAGCCGCCAGACCACCCGAGAAAGCTTTGGTGCGCACGGCGGTGGTCGAGCCCAAGGACAACGTCCGGTCCGACGGGGAGGCTTCTTACCTGGCACTGGTGAAGTTCGACAACGAAACGGACTTGAGCTTCAAAGTGGGAGGGATCCTTGTCGGCATCGGGCCGGCGGCCGGCACCGACTGGGACGAGGGGACACCGGTGAAAGCCGGCACTGTCCTGGCCGAGTTGAAGCAGGCCGACTTCACCAATGCCCTGAACTCGGCTCGCGCGCGCGCGGAACTGGCGGGCAAGACGCTCGAGCGTTTTCGGAAGCTCCGCGCGACCGATGCCATTTCCCAGCAGGAGCTCGATGTTACTGAGGCGGACTGGCGAACGGCCCAGTCCCAACTGGACCAGGCAGAGCAGAATCTTCGGGACTCGCGGCTGCTCGCGGCCAAAGACGGGGTAGTGCTGGCACGCTACGTTAATTCGCGCGTCACCGTCGGGTCCGGCCAACGGGTGCTGCGCTTTGCCGACACCAGCCTGATGTCGGTTGAGTTGGGATTGCCAGACCGGTTGATCGGCCGCCTTACCCCGGGCAAGGAGGTAGCCGTGGAGGTGTCCGGGTTGGAGGGCCTGAAGCCGTTTCGGGGCCGCGTTTCGGAGGTGGGAGTGGCGGCGAGCACCGAGGGCCGGCTGTTTCGCGTGGTGATCAAGGTGCCCAATCCGGACGGCCTGCTGCGCTCAGGCATGACGGCGCGTATTCACGTCGGCAACACGCCGGCGGTGAAACCGGGCACGGTTTGTGTTCCGCTCTCGGCGCTGGTCACGCTGGCTCCCGATAGCCGTTCGGAAGCCAATGGCCGAGCGCAGTTAGGGGTCTTTGTCGTCCAGGATGGCAAAGCGGTGCGGCGAGCGGTCAAGACCGGCGATATTCTCAACAGCTCGATTCTCATTACCGAAGGGTTGCGGGCCGGTGAACAGGTGGTCACTTCGGGAGCGAGTTTTCTGTATGACGGCGCTCCCATCGAAGTCGCCACAGACAGTGTGGCCGCCAAGTAAGCCCTGAAAGGAGATACGTTCCGATGTCAAAACCAGTTGGAAATAAAGTCGAGTCCGCGCCTCCGCCCTCCGCAGCGCGCGACGAGAATGTGCGCAGGACCGATGGCTTGGGCGCGCAGGCGGGTGGCCTGGCCCAGTTTTTTGTCGAGCACCGGGAGGTGAGTTGGCTGGCCCTGATTGCGGTGCTGGTGTGGGGCGCCATCGCCTATACCAAGCTCGGCCAACAGGAGGACCCAACGATTCCCCAGCGAACCGCGATGCTGGTCGCGCAGTTTCCGGGGGCGACGGCCTCCAAAGTGGAGGAGTTGGTCTCCAAACCCCTCGAGCGCAAGATCAGCGAGCTCAAATCCATCGAGGAGATCAAGACCACGTCCCGGCCCGGCATCTCCACGATGACCATCAAACAGCTTCCCGCCTCCACGGGTACCATCGACCAGGAGTGGGATAAGGTGCGGGCCAAGATCCAGGAGGTGCAGTTGCCTGAGGGGACGCGCCAGCCGTGGTTGAACACCGATTTCGGCAACACGATCACGCTGTTGTTCGGATTAGTCAGTCCTCCCATCACTGATGCCGAGTGCGTGGCGCGTGCCAATCTCCTGCGGGAGCGCCTGGCCGAGGTCCGGAGGGGAGTGCCCACAACCAACCATGCCGCGGTGGCGGGATTCTTTCCATCAACCGATGAGAATTACCTCGAGGTGCTCCGCGGCCGGCTCGAAACCGCGGTCCGCGCGGCGGGTCTGGCCAAAGAGGTGCGAACGGTTCAAGGACCTTCGTTCATTCTGGTTGACCTGGAAACCTCCGCCAGCCGGGCTGAACTGAAGAAGTTTATTGCCGATTTCACCAGAACAATCACCGGCACCGACCGTGAATTATACCATCCCGATTTCATTCGTCCGATCCTGCTGATGGGAGACGAGGACCCGCTGCCGCAAATTCGGGCCTCGGCCCCGCCGCGCTACAGCTATCGGACGCTCGAATTGCTGGCGCGCGATTTTGAGGATGCGCTCAAGCAAGTCCAGAGCGTCGGCAAAGTCACCAAGATCGGCATCGTGCAGGAAACGGTTTATCTGCTGTTTTCGGATGCCAATGTGGCCGACTACGGACTAACGCCCGAGACGGTGATGAACTCCATCAGCGCCCGCAACGCCGTGATTCCCGGCGGCACCATGCGAACCGAAGGCCGCAATTTCCCGGTGCAACTCTCCGGCGAATACAAAACCGAGAAGGACATGCTCGGCACCGTGGTGGGCATGAGCCGGGGAGGCGCGCCGGTGTATCTGCGCGACATCTTTGAGGTCCGGCGGATGTATGAGTCGCCGATCCCTTACAAAGTGGATATCCTCGGGCGGACGGGCAACAACGGGCCGCTGGACACGCGCCGGGCGGTGATGGTCGCCGTCGAGATGCGGGATGGTGAAATCATTCGCTACTTCAACCGGGATGTCGTGAAGGTGGCGGAGGCCATGAAAGCCCGCATGCCCGAGGGCCTGGAGTTCCGGGTGCTTTCCGACCAGCCCACGGCAGTCGAGCATCGCATCCATCACTTCGTCCGATGCTTTGTGGAAGCGGTGGTCATCGTCATTATCGTGGGGTTGTTCCTGATGGATTGGCGTTCGGCGCTGGTGCTGGCCACGGCCGTTCCCCTGACAGTCGCCATGACGCTGGTGGGCATGCAACTGCTTCACATCCCCTTGCAACAGATCTCCATTGCCTCGCTCATCATCGCGCTGGGAATGCTGGTCGATGTGCCGGTAGTAGCCTCCGACGGCATCAACCGCGAGTTGCATCGCGGAGAGCCGCGGTTGCGCGCGGCCTGGCTTGGCCCGCTTCACCTGCGGCACCCGATGGTATTCGGGACGTTGATCAACATCTTCGCGTTCCTGCCGCTGCTGCTGCTATCCGGGGACAAGGGTGAGTTTATGAAAAGTCTGCCGCTCGTGATCACTTTGTCTCTGGCTTCAGCGTTGCTGGTGTCTGTCACCTTTACACCCCTGATCAGCTATTACGTCCTGCGAGGACAGAAAGGTTTTGATGAAGGCGGCGAAGTCCGTTCGTTTTTCCTGTTCCGGTACGTGGACCAGGGGCTCGCCGCTGTCTTGCCACACTACCGCGCCGCGCTGGAAGGGGCCTTAAAGCGCCCGTGGCTGGCGCTGGGAGCCGGCTATTCGGTGCTGGCCCTGAGCTGCCTCCTGGTTCCGCTGTTGGGCAGCCAGTTCTTCCCTCCGGCCGAGCGCAACCAGTTGTTGGTGGATATCGAGTCGCCTTCAACCGACTCGTTGACCAGCCTGAGGGCAACGGTGGCTCAAGCAGTGGCGTTGATCAAACGCCACGAGGAGGTCGTCAGCGCGGCGGTTTTCTCCGGCGGCACCGCCCCGCGCTTCTACTATAACGTCGAACCGAAGGAACCGGCCAACTATCTCGCTCAGATTCTCATTAACACGCGCCACGAGGACGACGTGGAACCCTTGCTCGTCAAACTGCGCCAGGAGCTTGACCAATCAGTTCCCGGCGTGCGTTGCGTGGTCAAACAGCTCGAACAGGGACCGCCGGTCAAGGAACCCATTCAAATCCGCCTCAGCGGCGAGAGCCTCGATAAGCTGCGCCAATTGGCCGACCAGACCGCAGCCGAATTGCGCGCGGCGGGGGGCTACCATGTGTTCGATGACCTGGGCTTGCGCATGCCCAATATTGAAATCGCCATTGACCAGGACCGCGCCAATTCGCTGGGCTTGAACAATCAGCAAATCGGCGGGGTGGCCCAGGCCTCCTTTACCGGGTTGAAGCTGACCGAGCTGCGGGAGGGCGACCGGCTCATCCCGGTCCTGGCTCGGGGCCGCATCGAGGACCGCAGCGAGGTGGAGAAGATTCGAGGCCTTTATGCGCCAACCCCGGACGGGAAAGCCGTTCCCTTCGAGAGTTTCTCAAATCTCAAAATCCAGCCGGACTTTGTCACCATCCCGCACTACAACCAGCTTCGCACCGTGACTGTCAAATCTTATGCGCCTTTTGGGACGTTGCCGTCACAGGTGCTGGACCGGGCCCGGCCGGGCTTGGCGAAGATTAAATTGGAACCGGGCTACGAAATGCGGTTTGCCGGCGAGGACGAAGAGTTGCGCAAAAACCGAGCCGAAATGGGACTGGTGATGCAGGTGTCGTTGGCGCTGATTGCCTTGACGCTGGTGCTGCAGGTTAGCTCGGTCATCAAATCAGTGGTGGTCATGCTGACGGTGCCGCTGGGACTCATCGGCGCCTTGCTTGGGCTATGGGTCACCGGTTCGCCACTGGGATTTACGGCGCTGCTGGCGATGGTCAGCCTGGCCGGCGTCATGGTGAGCCACATTATCGTGCTCAGCGACTTCATCGAGCATGCCCGGGCTCGAGGCCTGCCGCTTGAAGAGGCCCTGGTGCAGGCCGGCCTGGCGCGCCTGCGCCCGGTGTTGGTTACGGTATTTGCGACAGTCGGTGGGCTTATTCCGCTGTTCCTGACCGGCGGGGCGCTCTGGCATCCGCTGACCGCGGTCCACATCTTTGGCCTGCTCCTCGCCACCGTGCTCACCCTGGTTATGTTGCCCACTCTCTACTACGTCTTCTGCGCCAAGCTCAAATTCATCAAGTAACTGCCACGTTATGCCTTCATTTCCTTTCAAACTGCCCTTCTGGTCTGTCGTTGTGCTGACGCTAGCCGGCTGTGCCGTCGGCCCGAAATACCACCGTCCCGCAGTGAATGCGCCAGCAGGGTTTCGCGACACCGCCCAGCTTGTCTCCACCAACTCGTTGGCCGATCTCCCCTGGTGGGGGGTATTCAAGGACCCGGTGCTCCAGGACCTGGTTCGCGTCGCCCTTACCAACAACTACGACCTGCGGATTATCCTCACCCGGGTGGACCAGGCTCGCGCGCTCCAGATGCAGGCGCGTTCCCAGTTCCTGCCCCAAGCCGCGTACGTCGGGGACGCCAGCCGCGGTCGGAACTCGTGGCTC